>ENA-OZGL01000367-OZGL01000367.1-human-gut-metagenome-genome-assembly--contig:-NODE-367-length-22601-cov-10.788965_pt1 | contig 22601 bp, 17 predicted proteins | sample MGYA00245117_ERZ653659 | MGnify/ENA primary metagenome ERZ653659 (study PRJEB26926, sample SAMN06165263) | human gut metagenome | biome: ENVO:00009003; feature: ENVO:2100002; material: ENVO:00002003... | reverse complement strand
TGATGCGGATCTTCACCTTGCCGCTGGCGATCTCGGGAGCCAGCAGCTGGTTCAGAACGCGGAGAGCCTGGGTCATGATGAGGGGGCCGATGCCGTCACCGGGCATCACGCCGATGGTGATGGTCTCCAGCTTGGAGAAATCGGTCACTTCCTGGTCGGCCTTCATCCGCTCAATGCGGGCGAAATCGCTGCGGATAAGCTCTGCCAGCTTTTCCTGTGCAGCCTTGATCTGCTGTTCCTGAAGCTCAGTCGTTGCCATGATGTTACCTCCTGAATACTCGTTTTATCCTGCGCTGAGCGGTACACCGCTCTATCTTGTGATTTCATTGTATCAGGAGATAATTATAATGTAAAATAGTGCTTTTACAGAATACTCATTCGAAATTTGCATAATCTGTGGTAAAATTCGGCAGAATGCCGATTCAGCACCAGAAATTTGAGCAAATCAGACAAATCCGGCAGGTCGCTTTTTCTGGTATAACAAAAATGGCATACTTTGCATCCATATATTGAATAAATTTTTGTCAAACAAAAAATGAGGTCGATGCCATGCACCGACCTCATTCAAAATAGAGCCTCAGGAACGGGACTGATAGAATTCCAGCAGAAGCGAGAGCAGATACTTTTCAGCCCTGGTCTGGTAGCGTCCCTTGCGGAAAGCGGCCAGCACACCCCAGACGATAGGCGGGTTGGAAATCGAGTAAGTGTTCACAGCTACACAGCCCTGATGCATCTTTACGATACGGTCTGGTATCAGAGCAAGTCCGATTTTTGCCGCCGCCATCCGCAGCACCAGCGCGTTGCTGTCGCACTCAAACGAGATTTTGGGCTCAAAGCCATATTGCTTGAAGAGCTTATCGCAGAGCCGACGGCTGCCATGGCCAGAAGTCAACAGAACAAAAGGATAGTCCTTCAGGCGGGAAAAATCCACCGTCTTGCTGAAGCCATCCAGACAGTTTTCCCGACTGAGCACACCCTCGCCGCAGACCAGCTGAAATTCCTCCCGGCCCAGCACCATGATGTCGATAAGCTCATTGGCCTGCAATGAGGTCTGGTCAGGAAAAATAACCAAATCGACCTGACCTTTCAGAAGTGCCTGTTCCAGATAGGAAGAATCCTGCTCGCAGGTGCGTATCTGGATGCCGGGATACCGCTCCATAAATTTGGGCAGGACGGCGGGCAGAGTATATGCCGCCCGCTGGCTGGAGCATCCGATGATGATTTGTCCGCTGGAGCAGTCGGTGATGTCTTTCAGCTGTCGGTTCAGATCATCGTTGAGTTCCAGCATTTTCTTTGCGGTGGCGTAATATTGCTGTCCTGCAAAGGTCAGGCTCAATGGGCGGCTGGTGCGGTCCAGCAAAAGCGTGCCTGCTTCTTCCTCTACCGCCGCAATGCAACGGCTGAGAGAAGGCTGAGAAATATAAAGCTGCTGCGCCGCCTTGGTTACGCTCCGACATTCTGCCACGGCGATAAAATAACGCATCTGGTCTAGATCCATCGTCTGCTCACTCCGTTTCCCAATTTGTGCTGATTTACTGCTATTATACTCATGTCCGACCTTTTCCGCAACCCTGTGAGAAAGCAGCAGAGCCGGGACTCTATGAAAATCCCGGCTCTGCCATATGAAAAGGAAGTCTTGGTGATAATATCGAAGATTTGCTGAAGCTGTCGTCTCAGAGCCAGAAAGAGAACACGAAAGAGGCAATGATAAGGACGATAGCGCCGCCCAGACGAGAGGACAGCTGTGCATAGGCCATCAGTTCCATACGCTTTGCGGCACCCAGACAGGCGAGGTCGCCGGAACCGCCACGGTTGGCCATGCACAGACCGGCGGTCAGAGCAGTATCGACGGGATAGAAGCCGACCAGATAGCCCACGGCACCGGAGCCGATGACGGCACCCACGACGATGGCCAGAGCCATAGCTACATTGCCCGGGGTCATGACACTGAACAGCTCGGCAATATCAAAATCCGTGCCCATACCGACCATGATGACCATGCCCATAACGGTACCCATAAAGTTCTGCATCCGCTTTGCACCGGCGCGGACACTCTCCGGGATGATGCCGGAAGCGGCGAGGATAACGACGAAAATGATCATGTAAGCGTAAGCGTGGATGGAAGCACCTGCGATCTTGGGCAGAATGACTTTGCTCATCAGACGACCCACACCATAGCAGCCCAGGGTCAGGACGACTGCGCCCAGCTCATCCTGCATGGTGCAGACGACCTTTTTGTCCTCACGGGCCAGATGCTCACCGCCGCGAACGATGGTCTTTTTGTCGCCGGTCAGGAAGGGAAACTTCTCGCCCAGCGTGTTCAGCAGAGCGGAACCGATGATAGCGAAGATGTTGCCGATAGTCAGGATGATGATGGCGAAGCCGTAGAAGTTTGCAGCGGCATCGCCGGTGACCGTCTCGTAAATGTTGCTCAGGGGAACGGCACCAGCGCCGTTGCCGCCGCCCATAATGGGCAGGACGTACTTCATAATAGTGGTCTGGGGGTCAACACCGACAGCCAGACCAGCGAGAACACCAAAGAGTGTGGCCACAGCCAGACCACCCAGAATTGCCGGGATATAGCCAACAAAGCTCTTGAGCAGGATATCCTTGTCCAGAGCCAGAACAGAACCTGCAATCAGGAAGATGATATAGACCTCCAGCAGGTTGACATCATCGCCGGAGATGACACGGTTGATGTTCTCCAGCGTCTTTTCCGGGATGATGTTGAAGAATTTCAGCAGTGCGGTGCCAAAGAATGCCATCAGCAGGCCGCCGCCGATGTAGTTGTTCCAGATGGGGAGACGCTCGCCCAGCTCATACAGGATGACACCCAGACCGAATGCGGAACACAGCGTACCAGAAAGGCTGCTGGACTGCACGCCCAGATAGATGCAGGCCATGCTGATGAGCACGACTGCCAGTGCCTGCCACCACGGCAGACCACCCAGCCGCAGGATCTTCTTTTCTTCGTTTGCCATAAATTTTGCTTTTCCTCCTTGCGAACGCACTGCCTTGCGCAGGGACAGTTGACGACGCATTGACATTTTTCTGACGATTTGAAGCCCGGCTTTTCTGACAACATTCTAGCATCTTTTCACCTCCCTTTGAAATGACGGTTTCTGTATGGGCATTATGCAGCTTTTGCATAACGCCCCATGAAGTATCCCACGGTTTGTGCAATCCGCTTGATATGCAGTGACTTTTCTTGTGAGCTTTCTCTGAAACAAAAAGAACTTGATTTCTCTGACTCCATTGGAATATCAAAATCAGAATAGTTTCCATGCAAAATACAAATAGAAGACTTCTTGATTCGTTGGAGACCCGCCTTTATACTGTTCCGGGAATAATAAATAGTTCAAAAGGAGAAAAATTATGCGCGAGTATGCAGAAACCTTCTGCCCCATCGATCACGCTTCCATTGATGTAAAAAATATTGCCGAGTATACCCGATTCTTTGAAAATGTGTTTGGGATGAAGGTCTGGCGAGTCAAAGGCCCGGCAGAATCTCCTGATTCTCGTCGCAACTACCAAGAAGGCAAAAAGAAAAGCACCGTACTTCAAACGAAGTACAGTGCTTTTTTGGTGGAGAATAGCGGGATCGAACCGCTGACCTCTTGCATGCCATGCAAGCGCTCTCCCAGCTGAGCTAATCCCCCATAGCTGGTGTGCCGTCCCTGACGACGTGTGTTATTATACCAGCCAAATGGAGAGTTGTCAATAACTTTTTTTATTTTTTGTGAGCGACGCTGCGGCTGGTGCTGCGTTTGTAGTAGAACAAGTACTGCTGTACGATGCCAGCCTGCTGATCATAGGAAGGAAAAGGGTCGCGGCCGCCGAATTCCTCATCAATGAGTCGCTGTATCCAGACATCAATGGGGGCCATCGCGGTACGGCCATAGCCAAAGAGGCAGACGCAGTTTGCTACCTTTTTGCCGACGCCGTCCAGCTCGAGGAGGCGGGAAAAGAGCGCGTCGTCGGGCAGCGCCGCCAGAGCACCGAGGTCGAGTGTGCCGCTAGAAGCCTGAGCGGCAGCGTTCTGGATGTAACGGGTGCGGTAGCCCAGACCACAGCCCATCAGCTGCGCCTCAGAGAGGCCACAGAGCTGCTGCGGGGTAGGGAAGAGGAAAACTTCATCGCCTTCGGCACTGAGCGGTTCGCCGCAGCACCGGGCAAGGTGTTCCACGGCGGTGCGGATGGCCGGAATGCTCTTGCGCTGGGAGATGAGAAAGGTGATGAGCATTTCCCATGGGTCCTGATGCAGGATTCGGATGCCCTGCCCGAAATCGAGCGATTTGTCCAGATAGCTGCTCTGTCCCGCCAAGCTGCACCGCAGCGCGGCATAGTTCCGGCCCAAATCAAAGTAGTCGGCCCAGTACTCCCGATCTGAGCCATACCATGCGGCGTCGTATTGACCATCGCCCAGCGGAGTCAGATAAAGAAGTGCGCTGCCGGAAAGAAAACGGTAGCGCCCGTCGGACAGCTTCTGTGGCCGGAAGCACTGGCCGCTTTCGATGATCTTGTCGAGGTCAAAGTCGTCCTGGATGGCGACGAGCTGATGGGTGAGGGAAACTGTATGCATGGAAAACTCCTTTTTGGAAAAATTGTGGCGATGCCCGATTCGCGGTGGAAACTGGTTTCTATCCGTACCCTCCGCGAGGAGGGTGACGTGGCTCAAAAGTTGGGAGAACTGATTGATAAGATTTCTATCCACGCCCTCCGCGAGGAGGGCGACGCAGTCTGGACGGCCTGACCGTGACCGGTGTGTGATTTCTATCCACGCCCTCCGCGAGGAGGGCGACCGACGCTCTGGCTTTGGCTGCCGTGCCGCCGGATATTTCTATCCACGCCCTCCGCGAGGAGGGCGACGGCTGTACCGGCATAGTCAAGCCGATGTTGTCAATTTCTATCCACGCCCTCCGCAAGGAGGGCGACGCAACCGCTCGACCATCTTATCCGAGAGAGAGCCATTTCTATCCACGCCCTCCGCAAGGAGGGCGACGTATTCGGTATGCTCCCATTTCGGTCGGTAAAGAATTTCTATCCACGCCCTCCGCGAGGAGGGCGACCGCCAGCCGTTGCGCGGGGGTACCCCTCCGCAAAGATTTCTATCCACGCCCTCCGCGAGGAGGGCGACGTCGGTGGTGACCCGGCCCTCGGTCTCTTTGGCATTTCTATCCACGCCCTCCGCGAGGAGGGCGACGCTGGCCCACAACTACGAGAGCGGCCTGAACGGATTTCTATCCACGCCCTCCGCGAGGAGGGCGACGAGGAAGGCCCGAAGGTTTTTCGCCTGAAAACTAATTTCTATCCACGCCCTCCGCGAGGAGGGCGACCGCTCACGGTCAGGCTTTCAGCTTTGCCGAGGTCATTTCTATCCACGCCCTCCGCGAGGAGGGCGACGAGCGCAAGTTTACCCTGTCGTTCTCCAGCGAGATTTCTATCCACGCCCTCCGCGAGGAGGGCGACCCGAGCCTCGTCAACAGCAACCTCGACCTGTTCCTATTTCTATCCACGCCCTCCGCGAGGAGGGCGACTGTCGCCGTCGTGCGTGTATGCTTTGCACTGGAAATTTCTATCCACGCCCTCCGCGAGGAGGGCGACCAAGGCCATTGACGACTACACCATGCAGCTGATCATTTCTATCCACGCCCTCCGCGAGGAGGGCGACCGTCGACGGCCCCATCAGCGTCCAGCTGGTGGAATTTCTATCCACGCCCTCCGCGAGGAGGGCGACCCGATCGTTTTCCGCCTCTATCTCAAACTGGAGGTATTTCTATCCACGCCCTCCGCGAGGAGGGCGACACGGTCAGCGGCTACACGAAGGCGCAGGTGCTCAAATTTCTATCCACGCCCTCCGCGAGGAGGGCGACTTGTATGCGCCAAGAACAAAACTCCAGCATTTGTATTTCTATCCACGCCCTCCGCGAGGAGGGCGACGGTTGCAAGTTGCGGAATCTGCGGGATGTTGAAGCTATTTCTATCCACGCCCTCCGCGAGGAGGGCGACTGGCGGGTGAGGTGATAGACCACGCTGAAAAGGCATTTCTATCCACGCCCTCCGCGAGGAGGGCAACCGAGCGCTTACGGGTACCTCGGCTGTCGTCTCCAAATTTCTATCCACGCCCTCCGCGAGGAGGGCGACTCGCCTTGGCGAGGCTCTTCGTGCACGGAATGGATTTCTATCCACGCCCTCCGCGAGGAGGGCGACAACTTTAGAACTTAGTTTTTATTTAACTTTTCAAAATTTCTATCCACGCCCTCCGCGAGGAGGGCGACATCTGGAGGGGCTGACCGTGAGATCCGGCATCTGATTTCTATCCACGCCCTCCGCGAGGAGGGCGACTGGATGGCGTTTCCGATGGTTTGAGGTGATGTTATATTTCTATCCACGCCCTCCGCGAGGAGGGCGACCAGTGGGACGCCAACGTCGACCAGCTCACTCGGATTTCTATCCACGCCCTCCGCGAGGAGGGCGACACGAGGCCCGGCAGATGGGGCTCGCCTCGTATCTATTTCTATCCACGCCCTCCGCGAGGAGGGCGACCAAGGCAGCCGGCCAGATCGCCAAGCTCATGCAATTTCTATCCACGCCCTCCGCGAGGAGGGCGACTTGCTTGTAAAGGAGGTAAACCCATGAAAAACCAATTTCTATCCACGCCCTCCGCGAGGAGGGCGACAGAACGTCTTGATGAGGGTGTTGGAGACGTAGTCATTTCTATCCACGCCCTCCGCGAGGAGGGCGACACTACGTCACGAAACTCTAAAACCGCATAGAAAAGCAATTTCTATCCACGCCCTCCGCGAGGAGGGCGACTCCTCCGCTGCGTCTCCAAGGGCATCCCCGGCCTATTTCTATCCACGCCCTCCGCGAGGAGGGCGACTATTTGTTCTCCAAAAGTCCCAAATATTCTTCGATTATTTCTATCCACGCCCTCCGCGAGGAGGGCGACGGGAAAAGAGCCGGACAAAGTTCATCCTTGAAAAATTTCTATCCACGCCCTCCGCGAGGAGGGCGACCTTCTTAGATACTCCCTCAATACCAAGAGACCCGAGATTTCTATCCACGCCCTCCGCGAGGAGGGCGACGGAGGTGCTCGTCCAGAAGCTCGCCGCCTATGAATTTCTATCCACGCCCTCCGCGAGGAGGGCGACTCGGGGGTGTCGTAGTAGATGCGGCAAGGCACGAATTTCTATCCACGCCCTCCGCGAGGAGGGCGACCAATGCCGTCCAGCTTATCCTTGAGAGCCTCAGTATTTCTATCCACGCCCTCCGCGAGGAGGGCGACTGGAGTTGAATGTCTCCGATACGGATGACACTGAATTTCTATCCACGCCCTCCGCGAGGAGGGCGACCTGGCTGCGGCGGTGAACTCGCGGTTAATGTCAATATTTCTATCCACGCCCTCCGCGAGGAGGGCGACGACTGCGGCACACAGGGCCTCCGTTGGATAGCTATTTCTATCCACGCCCTCCGCGAGGAGGGCGACGGGAGGAGGTACTTCATGGGACTGTTTAATTTCTTATTTCTATCCACGCCCTCCGCGAGGAGGGCGACCCACACCTAGCAAAACAGGCCGCAGGGGGGGTGATTTCTATCCACGCCCTCCGCGAGGAGGGCGACCGCTGAAAGATGACGGCTTAGTGGCAATTAAAAAATTTCTATCCACGCCCTCCGCGAGGAGGGCGACAAGTATGCCTTGTTCGACATGACCCAGTCCACGATATTTCTATCCACGCCCTCCGCGAGGAGGGCGACCGTCGGCGAGGTTCCGTTCACCTACCTTGTGCTTGAATTTCTATCCACGCCCTCCGCGAGGAGGGCGACCGGAGCTATACACGGCGGGGAGACTTTTCAATGGAATTTCTATCCACGCCCTCCGCGAGGAGGGCGACGCAATGCGGTCAACTCCGTCATCAACTTCTTCAAGATTTCTATCCACGCCCTCCGCGAGGAGGGCGACGGCTTGCGAAAATCATCGGACACGCCCTGAATGCTATTTCTATCCACGCCCTCCGCGAGGAGGGCGACGGGCTGCTCTACGACTACTACACCCTCGCAGACCTATTTCTATCCACGCCCTCCGCGAGGAGGGCGACTTGAAACCGTTAAGACAACAATAACAGGTTGTTATTTCTATCCACGCCCTCCGCGAGGAGGGCGACGACAATCCTGATTTTGTATACTGACCGTTGTTTATTTCTATCCACGCCCTCCGCGAGGAGGGCGACTTGACCATGCGAGAGTTCACAGCTATCATCAGGTATTTCTATCCACGCCCTCCGCGAGGAGGGCGACCTTTTGTTCTCTCTGGCGGTATAGCGGCCAGAGGATTTCTATCCACGCCCTCCGCGAGGAGGGCGACGCCTTGTCCGTGGCCGCCAGCACCGCGGCAAGCTCATTTCTATCCACGCCCTCCGCGAGGAGGGCGACGCGCTTTTCCCTGTGCTTTTTGATTTCTACGTCCAATTTCTATCCACGCCCTCCGCGAGGAGGGCGACGTACATCCCGCACGGAGCACCGGCAATATAAGCAATTTCTATCCACGCCCTCCGCGAGGAGGGCGACGCGCTGCTTGCTTGGAGCCACGCCAAGGTACGCCATTTCTATCCACGCCCTCCGCGAGGAGGGCGACTTCGACAGCATCGCGCTGGCAGCCTATAACGAGATTTCTATCCACGCCCTCCGCGAGGAGGGCGACACACGAGGCGGCGGTCGTCAGCGACCATTTTCTTATTTCTATCCACGCCCTCCGCGAGGAGGGCGACCCGTCACGGTACTCGACCAGCACATCCTCAGTGGCATTTCTATCCACGCCCTCCGCGAGGAGGGCGACATGATGCAAGCTGCAACGGCGTTTGGGTGGTAATATTTCTATCCACGCCCTCCGCGAGGAGGGCGACATTCTCAAGAAGCATAAACAGCCCGCTATTTGTAGAATTTCTATCCACGCCCTCCGCGAGGAGGGCGACCTATTAGTAATATCTCCCGGGCGAGAATGGACGAATTTCTATCCACGCCCTCCGCGAGGAGGGCGACCCACGAATCTTGCCGCGTTCGCAGACCGTGAAATATTTCTATCCACGCCCTCCGCGAGGAGGGCGACAAGGACGGTGCCATCACTGGCTTTGATGATTTTGTTATTTCTATCCACGCCCTCCGCGAGGAGGGCGACCCATTGGTTGTCCAGCCTTTCGGCCAAATGCTGGAGGATTTCTATCCACGCCCTCCGCGAGGAGGGCGACAGCAAAAACAGAGACAAAATCTCTATTTTCTTATAAATTATACAACATTCTGCACGAATTTAGAAGAGCCTTGATTTACAACGGGTCAAAGAACTATCCAAATCATGCAAAATGACACAAAAATCCGGTGCGAAGGTGCCGGAAAAATGCTGAGAACTCACCCTTCGCACCGGGGCGGGAAACTCAGAACAACAGCAGGCCGTCCTGCTCGAAGGGCGGATGAACGCCGATATGCTCCACCTTGCTCTTATAGTTGTTGCCCAGCTGGTAGAAGCGCAGGCTGTCCAGCGCGGGATCGATGAGGGCCGTCAGCTCCGCCTTGAGAACGGCATACTGCGCGGCATCCAGCAGACACTCGAACACGGAGTTCTGCACCCGCTGGCCGTGGTCCACACAGCGCTTGGCGACTTTGCGCAGACGTTTGCGCCCGGCAGGAGTTTCGGTGTTGACGTCGTAGGTGATAAGGACCAGCATACACATCCCTCACTTCCAGAAAAATGGCGGGTAAAGCTCCATATCGCCCCGCAGGGTGCGGGCCAGAAGCAGAGCCTGCACATAAGGCACGAGGCCCCACGGAAGCTTTTCGTTCAGGAACGGGTGGGTGATGGTCTCCTGTTTGCGGGTCTGCCACCCGCCCAGAAAGGCGCGGCGGCCCTCATCGGTGAGAAGGACAGCTCCGTTCTCCTGCTTCTGGAAATGCTTCGGCGTCATGATCTTCTGGTTGATGCAGGAGAGCACAAAACGGTCGGCGTAAACAGTGCGCAGCTCTTCCATGAGGTCGAGGGCGAGGCTCCTGCGCCCGGGCCGGGCGCGGTGGAGAAAGCCGACGTAGGGGTCGAGGCCCACACTCTGAAGAGCCGCCGTGCAGTCGGAGGCCAGAAGCGAATAAGCGAAGGAGAGCAGGGCATTGGTGTTGTCCAGAGGCGGGCGGCGGCTTCGGCCAGCGAAAGAAAAATCATCGTGCTGCTGCAGGATAAGTGAATCAAAGCAGTCGAAATACCGCTGTGCCGCCTCGCCCTCCAGGCCGCGAAGCTGGTCGAGGTCGTCGCACTGCTCGATGAGGGGCAGCGCTGCCGCCAGCTGGGCGCTGGTGCGCTTGAGCTGTTCCACCGGCACCCGCTGGGGGTGGTCGCGGGTGGCCCGTTCCAGCACCCAGCGGGCGTTATAGACTTTGCCCAGAATGAAATTGCGCGCATAGAGACAACTCTCTGCCTCGCTGTCTGAGATGCGGTACTGGGTCTGCCGCAGCAGGACGTTGCCCCGCTCTTCGCCTACAGCCCGGGCCAGAAAGCGTCCCTGCGGGCTGAAAAAGCTCAAATCGACCCCGAGGCGGGCGCATTTGCCCATCAGGGCAGGGCTTGCGCCGGGATAGCTGAAGCAGACGATGCCTTCCAGCCTGTGGAGCGGGACCCGGCCAATTTCAGCCTTGTTGCAGAGCAGGACGATGTTCTCCCCCTCGAGGGAAAGGTAGGTGTCCTTGTTGAGGACGTAGAGCGTGTTCAAAAACTTTCTCATGGCGCGGCCTCCTGCATCTCGTCCAGATGGGCGCGGAGATAGGCTTTCGGGTCGGCACGCTGATACAGCACGGGGAGGCAGAGCTCTTTGAGGGAGCAGGCGCTGCAGTGGGTGCCGGGCTTCGACTTGGGGGTATAGCCCCGGGCAAAATAGGCGTGCATCTCATCGGCCATCTTCTGGGTGGTCTGGCGCAGTTCTTCGGTCAGCGGCACGACCTCCCGCCGCCGCGTTTCCTCGTAGAAGAGCGCACCCTCCGGGATGATGCACACCAACATCTCTTCCAGCGCCATGGCCTGTGCGCAGAGCTGCAGCCGGTCGGCGTCGTCGGCCTTGGCACGGCCATGCTTGTACTCGACAGGCATGGGTTTCCAGAGCCCTTCCGCGTTTTGCAGGGGGATGCCCTCCGGGTCGGCCCGGAACTCGACGACGTCGCAGTTTCCGCTCAGGCCAAGCCGACGGCTGACCACCTGCATCCCTCGGGTGATGAGCAGGCCGCCGCGCCGTTCGGTCTGGTCTGCGTCATGGCAGCGGGCGTGGTCGAGCTGGCCTTCGACGGTGCGGCGGTTCTCCGCCCACTGCTGTTCCAGATGGATGAGCGCCCACTGGCGGCGGCAGAAGCAGAAGTGCTGGATGCCCGACAGGGGCAGCCAGTCGTCCGGGCCGGCCATCAGGACAGCCTCTCGCAGGTGACTCCTTCCGGCAGAGTGTCTGCCACCGTGACGGTGTAGTCGCAGTAGCTGCGGGCGGCGTCCACATCGGGCTTGCGCTGGACGGCGACGGAGTCGAAGAGCTTATAGGCCGGGGCATTGCCCAGCTCAGAATCGTGCTTGAACACGATGAGCTCCCGCACGGCCATCTTGCCGCGGGCGGCGCTGTGGTCGTTCTCGAACATATTCAGGATGGCAGTCCACAGAAGTTTCAAATCATCCTCGGAGAAGCCGGTGGTCTTCCGGGCGAGGTTGGCCGAGACATAGCCCTCGGCGCGGTAGAGGGCGTAAGGCACGATGTGCTTGCGGCCCATCTCAGTACCCTTCTTCTCGGCATCGGCCTCGGTAGTGATGGCCACGCGGGTGATGGTGACTTCCTGCGGGACGATGGGGTCCACCGAGCGGGCAAAGCTCAGCTGGACGGGGCCGCGCACCTGACCGCAGTTCAGCGCACCCTTGACGAAGGTGGTCATGACGGCACCGAAGGTGCGGATGTCGAAGTAGTTCTCACACATATAGTCCCGCAGCCTGGCATCGATGTCGGGGTCGGCCTTTTTGGCAGCTTTCAGGTCGGGATCGATGCCCAGAGTTTTGATGGCCTCGGCGTCGCTGCGGTTGAGGGGAACGCCGTCCTTGATGTAGATACGATAGCCTTTTTCGTCCTCTTTCAGGGTCTCGACATAGTTGCGGATCTTCCGCTTGAGGCAGACGTCGGTCACCAGACCGTAGCCCGTCTCGGGGTCGATGCGGGGCATGTTGCCTGCGTCGGGGTCGCCGTTGGGGTTGCCGTTCTCGACGTCGAACAGGATGACGAAATCATAGCGGTTCTTGATGGGCTCAGACATGGTTTATTCCTCCTCATTCTTTTTGGCGTAGCGTTTCTGGGTCTGGTGGTAGTAGCCGATCTCAAAGGCACCCTGCTCCGGCAGGCTGAGCCGCGCCGGGAAGCCTGTCTCGGGCAGCTGGGCCATCAGCTCGGTGAGCTGTTTGCTGAAATGCACCTCGTTGGGGGTGCTCATCTTCTGCAGATGCTTCTGAGCCAGCTTGACCAGCGTGGGGAAGGCCGTTGCCGGGGTGGCACAGGCCGAGTTGAAGTACCGGTCTTTGATGGTGGCGTTGATGCCGGGATTGGCGACGCTCTGGATCGTCTCCAGCACAGAGAAGAGACGCCCCAGAACATAGGGGACATTGCTGCTTTCGTTCAGGCTCACGGTAAATACCTCCTTGTTGAGCTCGGTGGGGTAGTTGCGGAGATAGTAGGCTTTCAGGATAGCGGCGCGGCCCCGGGTGACTTCCCGTTCGGCCCGGATGCGGAGGGTCACGCCGTTGAGCAGGGTGGCGGGGTACGGCCCGCCGGTGAGGATGGCCCGGAGCAGATCGCCCACCAGCTGGGGCGATGGATTTTTGTCCCGGGATCTCTGGTTGACCGTCTCCTGCGCCAGCGCCCAGACCGACAGGTTTTCCCGCTTGTCGAAGGCGGGGCGGGTGATGCTGAGCCGGTCGGCGTGGTCCTGCAGATTTTTGGCAAACTGTCCGAAACTGCTGTGCAGGAAGAACCGGACGGAGAGCCGGGCCGCGTTGGGCGAGATGCCCAGCACATAGAAGTTCTGGTTCGGGTCCAGCTTGTCGTCGAGGAAGGAGACAGGGCGTCCCTGAGAAAGGGCTTTCAGTGCGGCGGCAAGGTCGCTTTCCGAGACGCCGCGCGCCTCGGCACCGCCGCAGAAAAACATCAGCATGGCGTTTGAGTAGGCGGGAGCGGCGTTTTCGGCCCAGCAGACGATGGTGGTGTCGCCGATGTGCTGACAGCAGTTCCGGTCAGCCAGCAGCAGATTGAGGGCCGTGGTGTAGGCGAAGGCCGCATACTCGCTGACGGGGGCGTTGGCACCCTGCTCATGGCCATAGGAGCAGAAAGCGGGTGCGTTGAAGGAGACCAGCGCCGCACCGGCGGCCTGTGCGCCCATCACACCCTTGATGGCGGGGTGGATGCGGGCGATGCCGGCCTCTTTGCCGGTGATGAGGCAGCGGGCCGTCTCGGCGTCTGCATCAGAGGTGTCAAAGGCGGACTGCCAGGCGTCCCGGATGGCGTCATCTGTGGTGGCCAGCCAGTGGGCGCCGTCGGGGGATTCGTAGCCGAACACAAGGTTCGCGTTGTTGTTCAGGTCGGCCCACTGCTCTGCCAGCAGCGGGTGGGTGGGGGCTGTATCCGGCTCCCAGCTGTCAAAAAAGGCGAGGATGGCTTTGGCGGCAGGGGAGTCCACGCCGTCGAGCACCTTGTGGTGGAGGGCGGCACAGGATTCGAAGCACTGGCGGGAGCGCTCGGGCTTGCCCTTCTCGTCTGCGCCCAGCAGATAGGACGTATTGTCGCACAAAAAGTTCGCGGCGACGCCGGAGGCGCGCTTGATCCGGTGGGGGACAGGAAGCTCACGGGGGGCGATGACGGTCTTTTTGCCCCGGGGTGTTTCCTTCCGCAGGTCGTTGAGGGCGAGGAGCTGGCCGTCGGGGCCGAGACGCAGTTCATAGCTGACTTTGAAGCGGCTGTCCCAGCCGGGGGCCTCCACCTTGCCCTGAGCCAGAAGCTGCTCATAATAGGCGGTGAGTGCCTGGAGTATCATGTAAACACCTCCACGTCCCGGCATTCCATCACGCCGTCCACCAGCTTTGCGCGGAAGAACTGGCTGCGGATGTTGGCCGAATCAGAGTAATCGAGGCTGTGGAGCATGAAGCCGAGGTCCTGCGTGACCTTCAGCGCCGGAATGCTGCCGCCCGGCCACTCCCGGAAGTTGGCCGGGAACTCCCGGCACCCGAAACAGGGCTGATGATAGCACTGGCCTTTGCGCAGGCGTCGGCGCAGGATGTCCTGGAACTTGCCGGGATTGTCGCTGGGGGCGGCCTTGTCCGTCAAATCAAAGTGGCACTCGATGACGTAGTGGACGTCCTGCAGGACCATCGCGGCCCGCTGCTGGATGTCCTCCGAGGTGTAGAGCACCGGCGGCGTGCCGCCTTTGGCCGCACTGAGGGCGGCGGAGGACAGCAGGGTGGACTTGACCTCGTTGCGCCGGATGTTGGTGAACCGGATAGGCCGCTGGGTGTATTCCTCGGTGGATGCCTCATCCACGGGGTCAAGGCCGAAGGGCTTGAGCAGATAGATGCGGTCAACCGTATAACGCAGACCGGGGTGCCAGTAGATGGCCTCCACAAGGCCCCGCGCAGCGGATGGAGTGATCATGTCGTAACTCACGCGCTCGGTCTTCATTTCCGGACGAGTGAAACAGGCATAGTCGCCCCATACTTCAATGAGCATGGACATCAGCATCGCCTCCTTTCCGGGTGAGGTTGAATTTTCAGACTAAGATGAATATCGGTCATTGAAACCACCTCTTTCTTTTAGAAGTAAAGGCCGATGCCCGTCTCCACATCCATGGCAAGGCCGGTCTTTTCACTGTAGCAGCTGGTGTCGGTGAGGATGGCGGAACCATCGGGCCGCAGTTCCAGCGCCCCGGCGGCGTCGAGCTTGTCGAACTGGTCCTTGTAACAGGAGACACTGTAAACGCCCAGCTTCCGCAGCAGCGTTCGGGTAACATGTCCGCTGCGCAGCTGTTCACAGAGGGCCGCGCCCTCGCCGACGGGCAGATAGACCGTGCGGGCAGCGTTCTCGATGAGGCGGAATTCCTCCGCCACCTGTGCAAAGGGGAACTGGCAGCCCCGGATGCCGCGAAGAAAGGCATCCAAAATGCCGTGCTTGTCCACGGCGTCGGGGCCGCGCAGGTCGGAAAGCTCGTTGAAGTAGAGCTGAATGGCCCGGGGCGTGTCCAGTGTGTCCTGATGCCGGGCGGTGTAGTCCAGCGCGCTGACGTTCTGCCTGAGCATCTGGGGCGTGGAACACTCGTCCAGCCGGAACCGGTAGACGATGCTTTCCTCTGTACCCCGCCGCCCCTCGCGGTTGCAGCGCCCGGCAGTCTGTAAGAGCGAGTCAAGACCGCACTGCTCCCGGTAGGCGGCGGGAAAATCCACGTCCACGCCCGCCTCGATCAGAGAGGTGGACACCACCCGGCAGGGCAGACCCTCTTTCAGCCGCTGGCGGATGTCGTTCAGCTGACGGCGGCGGTCAGCGGCGCAGAGCAGGGTGGTCAGGCAGTAGCTGCCCTCGGCGGGCAGAGCAGCGTAGAGCTGCTGGGCCGTCTTGCGGCGGTTGACCACGCAGAGCACCTGCGGATGATTTGTCAGCCGGGCGGCGAACTCCTCCTGCGGCAGGGTGCCGAGGTCTTGCAGGGTGGTGCGCCGGAGCACTTCGTAGAGGCGGGCCGCGTCGGGCGTGATCTCCTGCGGGTGGAGCTCCGGCGCAAAGCGCCGGAACAGCGGCTCAAGGGCAGGCTGGGTGGCCGTGCAGAGGACGGCCGTGGAGTGGTAATGCTGGATGAGCTGGGCGATGGCACTGACGCAGGGGGCAAGGTAGTCGCCCGGGAGGGTCTGCGCCTCGTCGAAGATGATGACGCTGTCGGCGATGTTGTGGAGCTTGCGGCAGCGGCTGCTGCGGTTGGCGTAGAGCGACTCGAAGAACTGCACCGCCGTCGTCACCACGACGGGGGCGTCCCAGTTTTCGCTGGCCAACATCTGACGGTACTGGGCAGGGGTCAGGTCGTCCTGCTCAACAGTCTTGTACTCGGCGTTGGAGAAGTCGGCCAGAACATTTTCTGCGCCCAGCAGACCCGAGAAGACGGCGGCGGTCTGGTCGATGATGGACATATAAGGAATGACGTAGATGACCCGCTTCATCTTCTGGGCGGCGGCGTGTTCCAGCGCAAAGGCGAGGGAGGCGAAGGTCTTGCCGCCGCCGGTGGGTACGGTGAGGGTGTAGAGCCCCTGCGGGCCGTGCGCGCCTTTCTCAAGGCAGGCGCGGAGGACGGCGTTGCGCTGGACGCTGACGGGTGAGGGAGACTCGGCCCTGAGATAGCGCTGCGCCTGTGCCGAGACGATGTCCCGCAGCGCGGCGATGTCCGTACCGCTGCCCCGGGGTGCGGCCTTGCCGTCCATGAAGGTCTCGGTGTCGATGAAGTCGGCGTCCACGAGGCAGGAGTAGAGCATCCGGGTAAAGAACGCGAGGCTCAGCGGGTCGGCGCAGGCCCACGCGGGCGGCGTCGAGGCGGGGAGCGTTACTTCCTGCCAGCCGTCGTAGGGGGCTACCGGCTTCTTGCTCCGGCCAAACAGGGTGGCGTCGCCCGGGTCATCGGCGGGGCTCCCGCCGTCGGGCAGGCCGCTGTGGTGTCCGGCCACGGCAAAGGCGGCGTGGGGATGCTGGCGAACCCAGGCCTCCTGCGCCCCGGCGGTGGAGTGGTCCACCTTGGGGCCGCCTTTGAGCCGCAGCTGGAAGGCGTCGCTGTATTTGCCGACGTCGTGGAGCCACGCGGCAAATTCGGCCTCGCTCTGCGCCCCGAAGGGGGCTGCGAAGGAACCGGCCAGTCTGGCAGTGCCGGCGAGATGGTCGTAGACGGTCTGGGTGCGGGTGCCATCCTCGCTGATGTGGGCAAGACGTGTGGAGTGCTCCATAAAATGACCTCCTGACTCTGGTTTGCAATAAGGATACGCTTTTCAAAAAGCGGCTGTCAACAAAACGCGCTTTTCAACGAAAAATTCCGGGACTTTGCACAAAAAGCAGACGGAAAAATCTGCAATGTGCCAAAGAAGAAAGAAACGAGTATTTTCTTGTTTTTATGATAATGCAAATAATGTCCAATAAACTGGACTTTTACTGATTTTTCAGGCAAAAATGAAAAGAGAACTGCGTTTTCAGTACTGCGAGAGGAAGACCGCCCATCAGCAGAGAAAAAATGAAGATGTTGTGTACAACAACACCGCATTAAGATGGAATTAAGGCAGGGTTAAGAAAACTGCAAGAAAAGTGCCGAGTTATTCCATCTTGGAATGGATTTTCGGGAAAATCAAGGCGAATATCCCCCTTTTCATTTGCTGAAATCTGTTGTATTATGAATAACAGATATGGAATCTGAGCAAAATGCGCCTGGATGAAGCGCAAACAGGAATGATAAAATAAAGGGCAATAGGGGGAGAGCTACGATGGACGAAAAAGATTACGAGCTGCTGCACGCGCTGGACGAGACGCGCAACATCACCCACGCAGCGGACAAACTGTACATGACCCAGTCGGCACTTTCCAAGCGCATCAAGGCGCTGGAACAGGAGCTGGGGGTGGAGATCGTCCTGCGCTCGCGGCAGGGCATCCGCTTCACGCCGGCCGGTGAACAGGTGCTGCTCCACAGCGCCGCCGCCGCCCGCGAGATGGAAAAGATGCGCCGCCAGCTGGCTTCCATCCAGGGCGAAGCCTGCGGCACCCTGCGGGCCGGCATCTCGGTGAACTTCTCCTACTACCGTCTGCCCGAGGTGCTGACTGAGTACCACAAAGCCTACCCGAAGGTACGCCTCGACATCGCCACCGGCCACAGCCGGAACATTTATCAGCAGATGCTGGACTCTTCGCTGGACGTGGCAGTGCTGCGGGGCGAGTATCCGTGGGACGGCACCCAGTTCCTGCTCTCGCAGGAGAATATCTGCCTGATCTGCAGCGAGGAGAACAAGGACAGGCCCATCTCCGATTACCTTTATATCGACCACAGCAGCGACGCCACCATCAGCGCCCAGATGGCCCGCTGGCGCTACGAGAACGGCGTGACCAACGATGTGGGCAATTTTGTGGTGGATAACATCATGGTCTGCCGCGAGATGGTGGAGCGGGGCCTCGGCTGGGCGCTGATACCGGAAGTGGCGCTGGATAACTTCAAGGGCTATGTCAAGCCCTGCACCTTCGAGAACGGCGAGCCCTTCGTCCGGCGCACCTATATTTTCTGCCAGAGAGACGCAGCCGCCCTGCCGCAGGTGAAGCTCTTTATGGACATGCTCAAAAAGCACCGCTGAGAGGAGAAAAACATGGAAACGACTGTTTCGCTGGTCCAGATGCTGGATGCACGGGAGCGCCGGGTGCAGCACCAGCAGGAGCTGCTGGCCCGGTACCACAAGCCTCTCATCTGCTTTACCATGAATATCTGCGGCCCGATAAAGGATTCGCCCCTCATCCGGCGGGGCTTTGCGCGGGGGCGTCAGCTGCTGCGCCAGCAGTTTCTGCGGGCAAAGCTGACGCCGCTGTATCAGGGCGCCGTCCGGGAAGTGACCGGTTGCGAGGCGTTCTATGTGCTGGACGCCGACCCGCTGACCATCAAGAAATTCACCACCGACATCGAGGACGCCACCCCGCTGGGGCGGCTGTTCGACATGGACGTCATCCGTCCGGACGGCCTCAAAGTGGACAGAGAAGAGCTAAACCTCGAAGGCCGCCGCTGTCTCATCTGCGGCGGGCCTGCTAAGGTGTGCAGCAGCCGCCGCATCCATACCGTGGCCGAACTGCAGGAAAAGACGACGGAGATCCTGACCGAGGCCCGGGACGCGCAGGACATTGCCGATGCGGCCCGTCTGGCCGTCCGCGCCCTGCTCTACGAAGTGATCACCACCCCGAAGCCCGGCCTTGTGGACCGGCGCAACAGCGGAAGCCATAAGGACATGGACGTTTTCACCTTCATGGACAGCGCCGCGGCGCTCTACCCCTATTTTGAAGACTGCGCCCGGACGGGCCGCGAGACGGCGGAACAGCCCACGCCCGAGACCTTCGCGGCCCTGCGGCCTCTGGGTTGTGAGGCCGAGGGCGAGATGCTGGACGCCACCGGCGGCGTCAACACCCACAAGGGCGCGGTCTTTTCGGTGGGCATCGTCTGCGCGGCGCTGGGACGCCTCGACCGCTCCCTTTGGGTGGATGCAGCCCGGGTGCTGGCGGAAGTATCCGCCATGACGGCGGGCCTGACCGAGAAGGACTTTGCGGGCGTCACTGCCGAGAACGCCGCCACCGTGGGCCAGAAGCTTTATATCCGGTACGGCATCACCGGTGTGCGCGGGCAGGTGGAAGCCGGACTTCCCACGGTGCTGAATGTCGGTCTGCCGGTGCTGGAAGAGGGCCTTGCCAAGGGTTACGACTTCGACCGCGTCGGCGGAGGCGCACTGCTGGCCATCCTGGCCAACAGCACCGATACCAACATTATCGCCCGCTCGAGCCGGGAGCGTCAGCTGGCCCTCACCGAAGAGCTGAAAGCCCTTCTCGCCCAGACACCTTACCCGGATAAAGATGCGCTCGCGGCGCTGGATGACCGGTTCATTGCAGAAAATCTCTCGCCCGGCGGCAGTGCCGACCTGCTGGCGCTGACCTGGCTGCTCCATTTTGTTACTACTGAGGGGAATATTAATGAGTGAATATACAATTTCGCGGGTCTATCCGACCGATAAAACCGTTCTGGCCCAAATCGACACACTGCTGAGTCAGGAGGGCATCCGCCGCGACGGCAATCTGGACTATATCTGCGCCATGTTCGACGAGGAATACAACGTCATCGGCACCGGCAGCTGCTTCGGCAACACCCTGCGGTGCTTCGCCGTCAGCAGCGCCCATCAGGGCGAGGGTCTGCTGAACCAGATCATCACCCACCTCATCGAGGTGCAGTGTGCGCGGGGGAATATGCACCTGTTTCTCTACACCAAGGTAAAAAGCTCCAAGTTTTTCGGCGACCTCGGCTTCTACGAGATCGCCCGGGTGGAGGATACCCTTGTCTTCATGGAGAACCGCCGCGACTGCTTCGGGGCCTATCTGCGCGATCTGGAAAAGACCAAAACCGAGGGCAAAAGTGCGGCCCTCGTCATGAACGCGAACCCTTTTACCCTCGGTCATCAATATCTTGTGGAAAAAGCCGCTGCCGCCTGCGACACGCTCCACCTGTTCGTGGTCAGTGAGGACGCCAGCCTCGTGCCTTTCGCCGTGCGCAGGAAGCTGGTGGAGGCGGGCGTGGCCCATCTGCCGAATGTGGTGCTCCATGACAGCGGCCCCTACATCATCTCGAATGCCACCTTCCCCAGCTACTTCCTGAAGGATGAGGCCGCTGTCATCGACGGCCACGCCCGGCTGGACCTCGCCGTCTTTACGAAAATCGCGGCGGCGCTGAACATCACCGCCCGCTATGTGGGCGAGGAGCCTGCCAGTCAGGTGACGGGGCTTTACAACCAGATCATGTGCGAGCAGCTGCCCAAAGCGGGTATCGAGTGTGTCGTTGTACCCCGCAAAGAAGCAAACGGCAAGGCCATCAGTGCTTCCACCGTCCGCCAGTGCCTGCAGAGCGGCGATTGGGATACCCTCGAGACGCTGCTGCCCAGGACCAGCCTCGACTATTTCCGCAGCCCGGAGGCAGAGCCGGTGCTGGCACGCATCCGCAATGCGGGCAATGTCGTGCATTACTGAGAAAAACTTCCTCTCTCTTTGTGGTCATGACAACGAAAAGCGCAAACCAAAAAAGCAGACGCTGCACGAAGCGTCTGCTTTTTTGGTATCATTCAGTTTGTGGTCTGGGCGGCAGACTGTATCATCTTCCAGACAGACTCGATGCTCTGGCGTATCTGAGCCAGCGTGGCGATGTCCTCGTCACTCATCCGGGAAGCCGGGGGAGAGAGCACCGTCTTGGCAGAAGTCACCGTGCCGGTGAGCTGGATGTGGACGTTGTGGTCCGGGATGGTCAGCAGCACATGGATGGGCGTGGTCTTCGAGAAGAGAGCGTCCGTCGAAAAGCCGAGCACGAGGGTCGTGCCGTCGGCTGCGGCGGGGAACTGATAGTAGCGGTAGCCGTCTCGCGCGGCGGAAGGAGAGACTTTTTTCAGCCCCTTGAGCGAGAGGGTGAAGCCGGAAAGCTCCTGCAGCTCGACCTTGTTCGTCTCGACGCCCAGTACGGCGGCAGCCTGCGTCTGGGAGATGTAGTCTCCGAGACTCCACTCGGGCAGAAGAACGCTTGCGAGGGAGAGTTTATCGGTGACAGCCTGACGCAGAACGGTGTAGAGCTGCCCGATGTCGAAGAGCGTCTCTTCTGAGTCGATATAGACCCGGGTAAAGGGAGACGTCTTGACGGAGTCGTCTTCGTTGAGCTGGTAGAAAGAGAGCTGCAGCTTTCCGGGCGCATACTGCCCGCTGACACTGCCGCTGGAAGCGTTCACCCGCTCGAGGATGTTCAGCAGCGGCGGCTTATCCGGGCTGTTGGGCGCTATCTCATACCGGAAGGTGAAGGATGCACCGGTTTGCAGAGCCGAGATTTTGCTGTGCAGCTGGAAAAAGACCACGCCCACAGCGGCCACTACAGCCACCAGCACGACCGCTAAAGCAACAAACAGTGGATTGACACGTTTTTTTGGAGATGCCATCTGCAAGACCTCCTGTCATAGACTCTATGATTATAGCATACGAGCAGGCAGACAAAATGTCAAGCCGGAACTTGACGTTATCAGACGGTCAGCGTATACTGTCTGGTACGTCTTATATAAGGTAAAGGGAGGCAGAAATGAAAATAGCGATACTTGGCACCAGCGGCAGCGGAAAATCCACGCTGGCAAAGCGCCTGGGGGAGAGATACGGCCTGCCGGTGCTCCATATGGATACCGTGCATTTCCTGCCCGGCTGGGTGGAGCGGCCCTTCGCCGAGGAAGAAGCCATTGTCCGGCAGTTTCTCGACGAGAACGCAGGCGGCTGGGTCATCGACGGCAATTATAGCAAGACCTGCTATGCCCGGCGGCTGGAAGAAGCGGATAAGATCATCGTGCTCTGGTTTTCACCGCTGGTCTGCCTCTGGCGGGCGGTACGGCGCTGGCAGCAGAACAAAGGCCGTGTGAGGGAGTCGTCTGCGCCCGGGTGCGAAGAGAAGATAGATGCCGAATTTGTCCGCTGGATCCTCCACGATGGGCGTACAAAGCAAAAGTGGGCGAAGATGGAGAAAATCGGGGAAAAGTATCCCGAAAAGTATGTGATGATCCGGAACCAGCGGGAGCTGGATGGGTTCTTGAAGAAACTTTGAACTGGTTCTCGCGCCGGTGGCGCGGGGGTAGAGCGCTTTTGCATTGGGGCTAAGTTCTCTTTTGCGTGCCAAAAGAGAACCAGAAAAACACCAGCTTCGCGCGCCGGTGCGCGGGGGTAGAGCGCTCTTTCATTAAGGCTAATGTTCTCTTTTGATGTCAAAAGAGAACCAGAAAACCACCAGCGATTTCGACGCGC
>ENA-OZGL01000356-OZGL01000356.1-human-gut-metagenome-genome-assembly--contig:-NODE-356-length-23098-cov-10.628955_pt1 | contig 23098 bp, 19 predicted proteins | sample MGYA00245117_ERZ653659 | MGnify/ENA primary metagenome ERZ653659 (study PRJEB26926, sample SAMN06165263) | human gut metagenome | biome: ENVO:00009003; feature: ENVO:2100002; material: ENVO:00002003... | reverse complement strand
TCGGAGATGTGTATAAGAGACAGCTCTGGTTCCTTGCAAAGAACAAGAAACAGAAAGGCAAGACGCTATTCATCGATGCACGGAAGCTCGGTACTATGGTCACGCGGAAGCTGCGCGAACTGACGGATGAAGACATCAAGAAAATTGCTGACACCTACAACGCCTTCGTTGATGGAACGCTTGAAGATGAAAAAGGGTTCTGCGCGGTTGTTACTACGCAGGACATTGCAAAGCAGGATTACATTCTCACTCCGGGACGCTATGTTGGCATTGAGGAACAGGAAGATGACGGTGAGCCGTTTGAAGAGAAAATGGGACGTCTGACTTCTGAACTGTCCGAGCTTTTCACCAAGTCTCATGAGCTTGAAGCTCAGATCAAAGAACGACTGGGGGCGATTGGATATGACATCTGAGTGGAATCATTCAACGATTAACGATGTGTGCGTTCTTGTCACAGACGGTTCTCATTCAAGCCCTAAAAGTGTGAATGACGGGAAGTATATGGTTTCCGTCAAGGATTTCACGGACTATGGTTTTGATTTCGCATCATGTCGGATGATTAGCAATGATGATTATGAAACACTCAAGAGAAACGGTTGCGTCCCCCAAATGGATGACATTCTGATAGGAAAAGATGGGGCGCGTTTCTTTGAAGATATAATAATCTATCGCCAAAGGGAAAAGCCAGCATTGCTCTCATCTATCGCTATTCTACGGTGCGATAAATCAAAGATACTGCCTGACTTCCTTTACTATGTCTTGCGTACACCATCATTTAGGCAGGACGTCAAAGACAACTATGGTTCCGGATCAGCGATTCCGCGTATTATTCTAAAGGACTTCAAGCGAATGATGGTTTCATATCCATCACTTGAAAAGCAGCAGTCTATTATTTCTGTGCTGACTGCAATAGACAGTAAAATTCAAGCTAACACGGAGATAAACGATAATTTAGAGCAGCAAGCACAGTCCTATTTTCAAGAATTATTTGTTGATAATGCCAGTCCAGAATGGACTACCGGAACAATTAGCAATCTTGGTACTGTTGTTGGGGGAAGTACACCTTCAAAAGCTAAACCTGAGTATTACACGGAGTCCGGTATAGCATGGATAACCCCGAAAGATTTATCTATCAACAAGTCGAAGTTCGTTTCTCATGGTGAGAATGACATAACTGAACTCGGTTTGAAGAACAGCAGCGCAGTAATCATGCCAGAAGGAACAGTGTTGTTCTCATCTCGTGCGCCAATAGGTTATATTGCTATCGCCGCTGGTGAAGTAACAACAAATCAAGGTTTCAAATCGGTTGTGCCTAAGCCGGAAATTGGAACACCATTTGTTTACTTCTTCTTGAAAAACACTCTCCCGGTTATTGAAGGCATGGCATCCGGGTCAACATTCAAAGAAGTATCTGGCAGCACTATGAAAAATGTCCCGGCGGTTATTCCTGACGCTGAAACTCTTGCCAAATTCAGCGACTTTTGCGCAGCTATCTTTGCACAGCAACGTACTTTGGAAGAGCAGAATCAATCGCTTGCGAAATTGAGAGATAGTTTACTGCCGAAGCTCATGTCTGGCGAGATCGATGTCTCTGCCGTCCACCTCTAAGCAGCTAAATTATCGTTTACCGTCTGAATAACTCTCACCAGTGGCGAGAGTTTTACAAAAGGAACTGCCACTGAATGTCGTTCTCTTACTTCGAAAGGAGACACGACAATGACAGAACAACTCATCACGGAGATACAGCGAAAAATGCTGCCGTATCTTAACAACGAACAGCTCATGCACCTTTGGGATGCAATGGCTGAGACCTTGGAAGGGGTTACGATCACCTTTGATGGTAGCTCAATTCCAGTAGAAGAAACGGATGCAATCGAAGCATTTATCACGGCAAAGCGGATCGAAGGCTGTTCGGAGAAAACCCTGAGCTACTACCGGAAGACGATTGAGGCTCTGATTGCCGGAGTAGGAAAGGCTGTACAACAGATCACCACAGATGATTTGCGCCGCTATCTGACAAACTATCAAGTTCAGCGTAGGTCGAGCAAAGTGACCATAGATAACATCCGCCGGATCCTGTCCAGTTTCTTCTCGTGGCTTGAAGATGAGGATTTCATTGTGAAAAGCCCGGTACGACGGATTCACAAAGTCAAGACCGCAAAGGTGGTTAAGGACACCTACACCGACGAGGCGTTGGAGCTGATGCGCGACAACTGTACAACGGCGCGAGATTTGGCAATGGTTGATCTTCTGGCTTCGTCCGGAATGCGTGTTGGAGAACTGGTCACGCTAAACCGCGAGGACATCAACTTCAACGAGCGCGAATGTGTGGTTATCGGCAAGGGCAATAAGGAACGATTGGTCTACTTCGACGCAAGGACGAAGATCCACCTTCAAACCTATCTTGAGGGTCGAACGGATGAAAACCCAGCATTGTTCGTTTCCTTGAAAGCGCCCTTTGACCGGCTGATGATCGGCGGAGTGGAGACACGGCTTCGGGAATTGGGAAAGCGTCTGAACATCACGAAGGTTCACCCTCACAAGTTCAGACGTACACTGGCTACTACTGCCATAGACAAAGGAATGCCCATAGAGCAAGTCCAGCAACTCTTAGGACATCAGAAAATCGACACCACCATGCACTATGCGATGGTGAAGCAACAGAACGTGAAGCTGGCACATAGAAAATATATCGGATAGGATGGTGCAGCAATGGCTATTGTTAAACTGGCTGAGGTATGTGAAAAGATCGGAAGCGGTGCAACGCCGCGCGGAGGTAAAGAGGCGTACTGTGATGAAGGCATCTCATTAGTGAGAAGTCAAAATGTTCTTGATTTCAACTTCTCGAAAGAGGGACTTGCTTTTATCAACGATGAGCAGGCAAAAAAACTATCCAATGTTGAAGTCCATTCTGGCGATGTTCTGTTGAACATTACCGGAGATTCCGTTGCACGAGCCTGCCTGATGGATGATGACTATTTGCCAGCACGAGTGAATCAGCACGTTGCCATTATTCGCGGTAATTCACATAAGATTATGAATGGTTATGTTCTATATTATCTGCAATGGCGGAAAGAGTATCTGCTGCAACTTGCATCTGCTGGAGCTACAAGAAATGCTCTAACCAAAGCAATGATTGAGCAGTTAGAACTTGATCTGCCACCGCTTGACAGCCAACAACAGATAGTTGCGATACTTGATTCTCTTCAAAGCAAGATTCAGCTTAACCAAAAGATAAACGATAATTTAGCGGCTTAGAGCTGGACGGCGGAGACATCAATCTCACCGGACATCAACTTGGGCAAAAGGCTATCCCGAAGTCGCTTGAGCTTGTCGTTTTCAATAGCGTTAATTCGCATTTGGGCATACATCGGTGAAACGAGAGATTGAAATTCCGCCAGCTCATTCTCCGAAGGAAGAATCAGTTTATATGAAAGCGTTTCCGCCGGTGTTGTTCGCTGTCTACTGCCCGTTGAACCAGTAACATGACTGCACATAAAGTCGGAGAACGAGCCGCTGTCTATGACTGAGTACAGGAAGTCTGTAATAGCTTGATCCTTTGCCTTATAGACGATGAACTCCGTAGAGCATACCGCATCCTCGGTCAGACAATACGGCTTCCAAACACGCTTCGTTGTTGGATTGAGCTTTGAGATCATGAAGCACGAAGCATCAATGATGAATTTATTGCTCTTAATGGATGTGGATAGCTCAAAGACCGGAAACCTTGCCTCGTCAAAAGCCGGAATGCTATAATGCTCAAGCAGTATCTCAGGCTCTTTAAGTGGGTTGAAACTCTTATTTGAGATCGTCACAACCTCGCCAAGAGTTACAATTCGCCAGTCGTAAGGCAAATCATTAGGAGAAACAGTCTCAAAACGCTCATGATATATTGCCTGAGCTTGCTGTTCTAAATTATCGTTTATCTGATTTGGAGGTTGTACCATGTTTGATAAAGTTCAGGAGAGCTTGAAAAGAAGCAAAGACGAGCGACAGAAAAAACGGCTTGAAAAGGAACGGCTTCGTCTTGAGAAAGCCGCAGCAGAAGCAGCTTGTGAGAAGGAACGGCTTCAACGGGAGGCGGAAAAGATACAGGCTGAAAAAGAACGCCTTCTCTCCCTTGATGACAAAGGGCTGATGGTAGAACTGATTCTGGCAGTGCGCGGCTTATACTCACAGATAGAGTGCATTCAGAGTCAGCAGGAGTCTTTATCCGAGCGGATTGATGGTATTGAGTCAGACATCTCTTCCATCCGCAGCGATATTTCAGATTTGGAGCGCAGAATGAGTTCGTCCGATCAATAAAAGCCAATGAAGGAGGCGCAGACGTGATCATTTCCCCACAATCTCTTGATACAAACCTCAGTCAGCTTTTAGCAGAGGTTAAATCTGGCTCAATGCAGTTGCCTGAGTTCCAGCGTGACTGGACTTGGGATGACAACCGGATCAAAGGCATTATCGCCAGTTTGTCACAGGGCTACCCTATGGGTGCCATTATGCGGCTGCAATACGGCAATCCGGACATCCAGTTCAAATACCGCACGATTACGGGTGTCAGGGGTGTTTCGGTGAAGCCGGAGCATTTGATTCTCGATGGGCAGCAGCGGCTTACTTCCATCTATCAGGCAACATCTTCAAAAGAGCCGGTTTCCACCAAAACGGAAAAAGGCAAGGCTATTAAGCGTTATTACTATCTCTCAATGGAGAAGTGCCTCGATGATGAGGAGGATCGCTTTGATGCAGTCCTGTCTATTCCAGAAGACCGTAAGATCAAAGAAAACTTTGACCGTGATGTGAAGCTCGACCTCTCAACCAGAGAGTATGAATACGAGAACAAGCTGTTCCCAGTCAATATTGTGTTCGATAGCAACGCCGTTATGGACTGGTTCATGGGATTTATGACGCACTACGGAATGAAGCCGGAGGCAATGGATGAGTTCAAGAGGTTTCAAGCGGATGTTCTGAACACGATTTCCGGCTACAAGCTGCCTGTGATTACGCTGGACAAGTCCACGCCGCGAGAGGCGGTTTGCAAGGTGTTTGAGAACGTCAATACTGGTGGTGTTCCTCTCACGGTGTTTGAGCTTGTTACCGCGACCTACGCCACAAGGGACTTTGACTTGAGAAAAGACTGGGTGCAGTGTCGAAATACAATTTGCGGTTTCGGTGACACGCTGAGAACAGACCTGTTCGATGGGATTGATGAGACTACATTCCTGAAAACTGTATGCCTCTATACAAGCTATTTGAACAAGCAGTCCGGGAAAACGAACACTATCTCCTGCAAAAAGAAAGATGTTCTGGGTCTGCCTTATGAATCGTATATAGCGAACCGCGATGCAGTGTTAGTCGGGTTCAAAATCGCAAAGGAGTTCCTTCTTCGGGATCAGTGCGTCTTCCGGCAGAGAGACTTGCCTTATACAACGCAGTTGATCCCCCTTGCGGCAATCTGCGCTGTTCTCGGAAAATCCAAATGCAATGAGCCAAACACAATCAAAACTCTTTCTCGGTGGTATTGGTGCGGGATTTTGGGTGAGATGTATGGCGGTGCGAACGAAACCCGCTATGCCTATGACATTGAGGACATGGTTGAAGAGGTCAATGGACGTCCGAATGCAATGCACACGATTAACAGCGCAGTCTTTTCTTCTACGCGGCTGCTAACCCTTCAAACTCGCTTGAGCGCGGCATATAAAGGTATAATGGCTCTTCTTTACAAGGAGAAGTGTCGTGACTTTATGAACAACACGACGATTGACATTGTAAACAGTATGCTTGAGTCTCCGGATATTCACCATATATTCCCCGAAGCATATTGCGAGAAAATGGGCATCAAGCGCGAACGGTATAATTCCATCATTAACAAGACCCCGATTCTTCCAGCCACCAACCGCTCGATTGGCGGAAATGCGCCGAGTGAGTATCTGGGGGCAATTCTAAAGAAGGTTGATGGACTGACCGAGAATGAGTTGCAAGCACGGGTGGAATCGCACTTTATCAACTATGCAGAATTGAAGGTAGATGACTTCAATGGCTATTTCATCGACAGAGCAAAAAGCCTTCTAAACCTAATTGAAAAAGCGATGAATAAGCCCGTCACTGACAGAGATGCAGAAAACACGCTGGATCAGTTCGGGGCGAGTCTGGCGTAAAAGGGAGTGACAAACTATGGCAGGATATTTTACAGAATCAAATTACGAGAACGCTGTCTTGCAGCTTCTCAATGAAGAACTGGGCTATAACTATATCTATGGACCGGACGTGGAGCGCGATTACCACTCGCCGCTTTATGAGGATGTTCTGCTACCTTCCTTGCAGCGGATCAACAAGAGCCTGCCTATGGACGCTCTGACGGAGGCAATCTATAAGCTCAAGAACTTTGAAACCGGAACACTTTTACAAAAGAACATGGTCTTTATGGACTACCTCCAAAACGGAGTCCCGGTAAAATATTTTGACAAGGGAGAAGAACGCTCTACCCTTGTCTACCTTGTAGACTTCAAAAATCCTGCCAGTAATGAGTTCACGGTTGCGAATCAGTGGACTTTCATTGAGAACTCCGAAAAAAGACCGGATGTGATTCTCTTTGTCAATGGTCTCCCACTTGTCATTGTGGAGTTAAAGTCTCCGTCCCGTGAAGAAACCGACGCATCCGCAGCATACCGTCAGCTCCGGAACTATATGTATGAGATCCCCTCTATGTTCATTTATAATGCGGTATGTGTCATGAGCGACTTAACAACCTCAAAGGCTGGCACAATTACTTCCGGTGAAGACCGCTTTATGGAGTGGAAAACAACCGATGGAAGCTACGAGAATACGCAACACGCTTCGTTTGACACATTCTTTGTAGGACTATTTGAGAAGAACCGCTTCCTTGACATCGTGAAGAACTTCATCTGCTTTAATGTGGATGGACAGAATACATTCAAGATACTCGCTGGGTATCATCAGTATTTTGCAGTCAAAAAGGCGATTGAGTCTACGAAGCACGCGACTGTGACAGACGGCAAGGGCGGCGTCTTCTGGCATACACAGGGCAGCGGAAAATCGCTGTCTATGGTCTTCTATGCTCATTATCTGCAAGAAGCGTTAGAAAGCCCCACTATCGTTGTCATTACCGACCGTAACGATCTGGACGACCAGCTTTACGGACAATTCGCCCGCTGCAAGGACTTCCTCCGGCAAACGCCACAGCACGCTGAGAGCCGCAAGAATCTGAAAGAACTGCTTGCAAACAGACAGGCAAACGGCATAATCTTCACGACCATGCAGAAGTTTGAGGAAAGTAACGAAGCTCTTTCGGAACGCCGGAACATTATCGTGATGGCTGACGAAGCGCATCGTGGGCAATATGGTCTCAATGAGAAGGTTGTGGTCAAGCAGAAGGACAACGGCGAAGTCGAGGCGAAAACCGTTATCGGCACTGCCCGCATTATAAGAGACACGCTTCCTAATGCGACCTACATTGGATTCACCGGAACACCGATCTCCACAAAAGACCGCAGTACACGAGAGGTCTTCGGTGATTACATCGACATCTATGATATGACACAGGCAGTTGAAGACGGCGCGACCAGACCCGTCTACTACGAGAGCCGTGTGATTCACCTGAAACTTGACGAAAACACTCTTCATCTGATCGACAATGAATATGACATTATGGCTGATAACGCCGATCCGTATGTCATCGAAAAGAGCAAAAAGGAACTCGGTCAGATGGAAGCAATCCTCGGTGCCGACCAGACGATCAATTCCTTGGTAAATGACATTCTTGACCATTACGAGAATTACCGCGAGAATATTCTGACCGGCAAGGCGATGATCGTTGCTTATTCGCGTCCCATAGCAATGAAGATTTATAAGCGCATTCTTGAGCTGCGCCCAGCGTGGACGGAAAAGATTGCAGTGGTCATGACGCAAGGCAATAACGATCCCGAAGAATGGCGTGAGATTATCGGCAACAAAGCTCATAAGGACGATATGGCGCGGAAATTCAAAGACAACAACTCTCCGCTGAAAATCGCCATCGTCGTGGATATGTGGCTGACCGGCTTTGATGTTCCCTCCCTTGCTACGATGTATGTCTATAAGCCGATGGCTGGACACAACCTGATGCAAGCTATCGCCCGCGTCAATCGTGTCTTCAAAGATAAAGAAGGCGGTTTGGTTGTCGATTACGTCGGTATTGCGGCTGCACTGAAACAGGCAATGAACGACTATACTGCCAGAGACAAGAAGAACTATGGTGATACAGATGTAAGCAAGGCTGCATATCCGAAGTTCCTTGAAAAGCTCTCTATTTGCAGAGATTTGTTCCACGGATTCAGTTATGAGAAATTCATGACCGGAAGCGACCTTGACAGGGCGAAGCTCATCAGCGGCGGAGTGAACTTCATACTCGGCAAGAGTGTTGCAGAGTACGAGCTTCCCGACCATGAGAAGACACAGAATGTGTTTATCAAAGAAGCCCTGCTTCTCAAGCAGGCACTTTCGCTGTGCAGCAGCTTGGTAGACGAGCAAACTCGCATGGAGGCAGCTTTCTTCGAGTCCGTAAGAACAATGACCGTGCGCTTGGTTTCAGGCGGTACCGGAAAGAAGTTTACGCTTCCGGAAGTAAATGAGCGCATTAACGAACTTTTGAAGCACAGTATCAAAAGCGAAGGCGTTATCAACCTTTTCTCTGATGTCCAGACTGAGTTTTCGTTGTTCGATCCGAAGTTCCTTGAAGAAGTGGCAAACATGAAGGAGAAGAATCTTGCAGTCGAACTCCTGAAAAAACTGATTTCCGAACAGGTCTCTGTTTACCGCCGAACAAATATCGTCAAGTCTGAGAAGTTCTCCGAAATCATTCAGAGCGCAATGAACCGCTATTTGAACGGAATGCTGACCAACGAGGAAGTCATTCAAGAATTACTCAAGCTGGCGAAAGACATTGCCGCTGCTGCCGCCGAGGGTGAAAAACTCGGATTGACAGCGGACGAGCTTGCTTTCTATGATGCTCTCACGAAGCCGCAAGCAATCAAGGACTTTTACGAGCATGACGAGCTTATTGCTATCACGAAGGAACTGACAGATTTGCTTCGCAAAAACCAGACAATAGACTGGCAAAAGAAAGAGAGCGCAAGAGCTGGAATGCGTCGTCTGGTCAAAAGGTTGCTGAAAAAACACAAATATCCGCCAGAGGGTATGGATGATGCTGTCCAGACTGTCATGAGCCAGTGTGAGATGTGGACGGACAATGTAATGACCGCTTAACTCCCCTACGAGAAAGGAGTAGATCATGGGCAATTCAGTCATGTTGAATGGCGTCGAATATGCCGGAGAACAGATTGCCTACAAAGACAGCACCTATGAACTTGTGTCAAAGGTAGCATATCTGATCGGCGTCCCGCTCCGTATTTTTCAAAATGAACACGAGCCGCCGAAGATAGAGATATACAACCGGCTTGAGCAGGATAAAAATGCCCGCATCATCCGGAATCTATGTATCATCCGCACCGCCATTGAGCGCAATTACCGGAAAATAAATGACATCATGCGGATGGAATACCGTGGGCTTCTTTCGATGCCTGAGATCCTTCCAATGTCCAGTATGCAGCAGCTTTCAAATGACGGAATCAGCTTTATCAAAAAGTCGAGTACAAAGCTCTGCCACCACATTATCGAGATTAACCGGCTGATTTCAGATCGCATTAACAACTGCAAAAGCCTCTTTCCAATCTGGATTAACTGGGCGTACATAAAAGAGCTGTTCATCATGCCAAACGGTTTGACAGAGGACGGAACGAAAGATGCTGCGGACATCTATTACGCAAGTCTCTCCTACTACCCCTATCAAATGTATATCAACTGGGTACCGATGGACGAGGGTAATGTCCTCTATAATGACAAGAAGTTTGCTACCCTGCTTTATCAATGGCATTGCGACGCCTTCACGGAATACAGTAAAGTCTCCGATGCAGGGGCTTTTGTAAAAAACAATATCTACGACTTCATAGATGACAGTGAGAAGACCGTATTGGTAGTGGACTGCGAAAACTCTGACCCGTACAAGCTGTGCGCCACGCTCAAAAACCTTGATTATGAGGTCATACAGAAGATTACGGCGATCATTCTCTTTGATGACGTACATACCGCTACGGCATGGCGGATTCTTGAAAACTACACCCGCATCCCCGTTGAACATATCATGATTGAGCGGATCAAGCAGAACAAATCACTGGTAGACATCAAGCTCACCGCAAGAGCCTGTCAGGAACACTACCAGAAGCAGGTGGATTCCTTCGTCATTGTCTCAAGCGATTCCGACTACTGGGGGCTGATTTCTTCCTTACCGGACGCCAGATTCCTTGTCATGATTGAGCGGGAAAAATGCGGACCGGATATGAAGGCGGCACTTGCAGAATCCGGGATATTCTACTGCTATCTGGATGACTTCTACTCCGGCAACAGCGAGGACATCAAGAAAAACGCACTGTTCAAGGAGATGTACCGCTGGATTGACAACTCCGTTCACCTGAATGTCAACGATATGTTTGATGCAGCTCTGCGAAACACGAGGATCGAAATGTCTCCCGCAGAGCGGCGGCAGTTCTATGAGAAGCACATCAGGCACATGACGCTGACCATCGACGAGAACGGAAACGTCAGCATTGAACTGAAACGCGGATAGCCTTGGTTTCTATTCCGGGAGGAATGTGGATGGACAACAGATTCTATTTTGGATTCAATACATCGGAGGAACGGAAAAAGCGCAGAAAAGCAGAGCTGTACTCCATGAGTGAGCAAGTCAGCACCTTCTTTTGGGATGAAGCCCCGCAGCATGGATTGGAAATGCGTGAGGGACAGCAGGATATGTCTTTTGAGATTGTGGACGCCCTCATAAACGATCAGCATTTTGCGATTGAAGCTGGCGTGGGCATTGGAAAGTCCTTTGGCTATCTTGTGCCGGTGCTGCTGTACAGCAAACGCATGAACAAGCCGGTTATCATCGCAACCTCGACCATTGCGCTTCAAGAACAGCTCTGGCGCGATGTCCACGCGGTAATGCCCCTTCTTGGGCTGAACAGAGATGTCATCCTCGCAAAAGGACAGACCCATTATCTCTGCAACAAACGCGCAGATGAGTATATGTGTGACCCGAAAGCAGACCCACCGGACGCGATCAAAGAAGGAATCAAGCAAGGGTATGAGGAACGCAAGGATTTCCCGGAGGTTTTGCCGCAAGGAGTCTGGGACAAGGTAAACGTGCAGCGGTTCAGCATGAAGAATTGCGGCTCCTGTGAAAAGAAGTGCAAATATTACAAAGTCCGCGCAGCATTAAAGTTTACGGATGGAGTGGTACTGTGCAATCAGGATTTTCTAACCCAACATCTCATGAAACTCCGGCGCGGTCAGGACGGGCTGATTAACGCCGCCGCTGATCTGCTTGTCGTGGATGAAGCGCACAACTTAGATGATAGGGTGCGTAGTGCTACAACGGAACGTTTCGGACAGGGTATGCTCTTTGGGATGATCAAGAGTGCATTCTATGAGCTGCGGTCCTCTGACCAGAGCAGTGTGTCCGGTGAAAAGCGAGAGGCAGAGAGCGCGATCATCGCCTTCTATAACTGCCTGAAAGCGCAAGTCCAAAAGCAGATCAACGAGGCAGAACAGGATATGCGCTATGCTGACCGCTTTTTCTTCGACCAAAACGGCAGTGCGGTTGAGCTGCTTACCGAGATGAACGCCGCCATACATAACCTTTCGTCCAGCATTCAGATTTATTCCAGCATGGATTTCAGAAACAACCGTTCCTTTGCTGCCTCTGACGATCTGGATGCCGTCAGCGAATCCCTTTCGGAGCTTCTTGACCAGATAGACGATATGCTGATCTGGATCGAGCAGCACGGCAGCAACACGGAACTCGTCTATTGCCCTAAAAACACGAGGGAAATTGTGAGCCGCCTATACTTCAATGGTGATGAAAGAACCATCTTGACCTCTGCCACGCTGACGAACGCCACGAGCGGGTCTCTGGAAGAACAGTATTCTTACTTTATCAGCAATACCGGCTTTCCGGTTGGTGAACGCGGCTGCTTATCCGAACCGAAGCCTTCCCCATATCCATACGATGAACACGCCATAATCTACAATTGCGATGATCTCCCGCACCCGACCAGAGAACATGAAGCCTTTATTGAAAAGGGCGTGGAGCGACTGCTTGAGATCCTGAGCATTTCCAACGGAAAGGCACTCGTGCTGTTTACGGCGAAGACCGACATGGAAGAGGTCTACTCCATTCTCAGTGAGAAAAATCTTCCGTACAAAATCCTGATGCAACAGCCGGGATCGTCGCAGGACAAGGTGCTGAATGAGTTTAAGGAAGATACGAACTCCGTGCTTCTGGGGACGGGCGCATATTGGGAAGGTATCAGCATTGAAGGAAAAAGCCTTTCCAATGTGATCATTTTCCGGCTTCCGTTCCCTGTCCCCGATCCAATTATCGAGTATAAGTGTTCCGTCGCAAAGGACGCTCTGATGGATGTCCGCGTTCCCGAAATGATTATCAAGCTCAAGCAAGGTATCGGGCGATTGATCCGCAATTTCACAGACACCGGCATTGTCTGCATTATCGACCGAAGACTGCGGGACGAGCCGCCGGAACGCTATCATGACATTACATGGGACTCCCTGCCTATCAAAAATCGGACAAGCAGTTTGGAGGAACTGAGGAAGTTTTACGAAGGTCTGCCCTCAGCCAAGGAATGATGATAGAAACGGCATTCTCTTCGGAAACATAGAACAGCCCCCAAAAAACGACAATCAGAAAACGGAGGTGTATCATGATGTACAATGAAAATCTGCACGAAGAAGAACAACATCTGATCCAGCAGATTGCCGAGCAAACAGAGAGAGGAAAAATCGACTGGGAACTGACGGAGTATAATCCGCTGTCCTTTCTGAATGAGGACAAGATAGACAAGAACCCAGCAGTAATCTGTCAGTCCTTCTCCTTTGAAGCGATCATCGGCGGATCCCGTTACGAGCTTGATGTCATGGAGAATATTGATGTGCCGTCCGGTATGGGAGACTACACCATAACCTTGACACGGGATGAAACCGAAAATTATCTTAAAATTGAGGATGCGCTTTCCTTTGACTGTGACCGCTATGAATGCACACCGGAGGAAGTCGCAGAGCGATTTGCGGACAGCCCCATTGTCCGTCTCTGCAACGCCATCATTCCTGCCACGCTTGGGCAGGAGGATTTAGAAGAGGTCTTCACATGGGCAAGGTTTTTCAACGAGACTGGCATTTCTGCAAAGCTGATGAATCATCCGCTGACCAAGCTCTGTGAAAAGCTGTTCGACGAACACCGTCTGATGGACTTCCATCGCTGCGTCTTGGATGTGGGCTATCGAAAGCTGCTCCTAAATGAACTGGCTCATAACTAAGACACGGAAAAACGCCCCCGACACTGTGCCAGACGCACAGTGCCGGGGGCGTTCCCGTTTCCAGCGATTTATTTTTCTCTCGGCAAGGGACTGTTCATAAGGTGACACTTTCCGTTTTACGAAGCCGTGAAAATTCGATGTGTTCCGTGGAGATGTTCACTGGGCAGCATACGCCGTACACGTTTCCAATAATCACCGAGTAGTGCAATGTGTATTCACTATCGGGAAATACTTCACGGTTTTCACAACTCTTGATTCAGGAGTGGGATTTTTGCCTTATTCCCGCGTGACATCAAGGGAAACCGGATTGATAACGATGATAGATTTGCCCTTTTTGTGGGCATATCTCACGGTGTTCCCGGTACCGCTGGGGCATCCATTCCATACTGCGAGAATATAATCGGCGTGATCGACCATGTACCGATTTCTCTTGTCCATGCAGTCCGACGTGTACTCCCGTTGCAGCATGGTCTCCTTGTCACACTTTGCCGCGATATTATAATACCGTTCCCGTGAAGCCACAGACCATTTGATCGCTTGTGTCTCACAAGGGATTGCACTTTCCAGAGTAATGTGAGGGTATTTTGATTTCAAATCGAGTACAATTTCCGCAGCGTACATATCGACGCCAAGAGCCATGCCGGTAATAAAATGCGTGACGCCCTCGTTCTCGATGAGTGCTACAATCTGATCCCGCATAACAGATTTCAAAGAAGTACAACGCTTATCGGATTCATCAAAGCCGAACGGAAGACTCTGCGGTCTATGACCGGTAAACGCACAAGTCTTGCCTTGAACGGATTGCTTTGCAGCTTTTTGAGCAGACTTTCTAAACTCAATAATGCGCGACATGACACCCCTTCTTTCACTCTTTTGGTAGGTAACTCCATTCTATCACCCTCATCACGGACAGTCAACGCATTGTCGTTAGTAAAATCAACGACGGCGTACCGTGGATAATGACACCGCCGTTAGGTACACTAAATGCAAAGGTGGTGAGGCTATGCGAGAGAAGAAGGACATCAATATTGAAATCGGCGGCAATATTCAAGTGGCAAGAGAACAGGCGGGCTATACGCAGGACACGCTCTCAGAAATGCTTGGCATGACGCCGAATCACCTGAGCGCTATTGAGCGTGGTGCTTCCGGTATTTCTCTTGAAGCCTTGCAGCGTCTTTGCCGTTTGCTGGGCGTCAGTGCGGACCGAATTATCTTTGGGACCGATGAGCCAGAAGCGGAAGCCCTTGCGCTTGCCAGACGTATTTCGGATATAAAGCCGGAATACCGGCAACAGGTTCAAGAGCTGCTGTCCGCTATTTTGAATATGTCATAAAAAAAGAGCCTCTGCCGACGCCCAAAACGGGCATCGACAGAGGCTCTTGGTTCGTTTTCCGGGCATTCAAACAAGTGCCGAAATCGACACTTATTTCCGCGCTAAAGAAGAAACTGCGCAGGGAATACAATCACTTAGGCTGGTCAATTTGCGCCGCTCTGAGGCTTGCAATCACAGGCTTTTTCGACCCCTAACTGTCTACACCTCGATGCCTTGCGGGAGAAGTGCGGACAGGCGATGAGATCCGCACGGAAGCTCTGCTTGCAGCTATGGACGCAGCGGACGCAGAAGCGGTTATACTTCCGGCGTCCGCTGTCCCCGATGAAGAACGACCACTCCTGCCGCCACTTCTGACTTCTGCTCACAGCTCAATCTCTCCTTTGTGCTTTTTGGGAGGGCAGCATTCCTTCTGCTTTTCAGCCTTTGCAGACTTGAGCCTGTCCATGATGGAGGACTTTTCGCCCCTTTCGGGGGCTTTGACCTCTGCGGTCTTGTCTTCCTTCGGACCGTTGTTGATGATCCCGTCAATCATGCCGTAGTCATCCTCCATCGACATCTCCGCTGCCTTGAGGTAGTTTTCCTTCTCAAGTGCCGCCATCCAGCTTCCCTTGCTGATACCGAGCATTCCGCCCTTTGCCGCATGATCGGCAATCTCTTTGGCATCTACGCACAAGCCCTCGGTGTTATCGGAATAGAGACGGTAAACCTCGCAGCCCTTCTCCAAAGCCTTCTCAGCCGCCTCCTGACCAGCGGGAAGAACACCAGCCCATGCGTAGCCGTAGTCCTTCATATCCTGAACGGAGAGCGCGGGATCGGGCATTTCCGGCACTTCCTTGACTTCAAGGTCAAGAAGGCGGAGTGTGTCATCGTCAAAGCCGTTGTAGACATCATCAAGGACGAGCTTACCGCGCTCATCGACGATGATGCAAGCAGCTTCATCGCCGTAGGTGTCATGCTCCATCAGATAAAAGCTGTGACCGCCGACTTCGTGCTGGTCAATGGTGTGCCACGTCCCGATGTGACCGGCAACCGTCAGACCGGAGGTGTCGGCATTCATCTCAAAGTCCTTCTGCTCGATGCTTTCCTGCTTCTGCTGCTCCTTCGAGATCATGGGGATCGCAACAATCTTATCGCCCAACTTAACAAACTGCTCCGGCACTTTGAAGTGGTCAGAGAACTTCTGCATCTGCTCTACGGTCAGAGAGCCGAAGCTGTCATCCGTCAAGCCGACTACCATGAATGTTCCGGCAACAACGTCGTAGATGTCACCGTCCTCATCCCGCAGAGCGCGGTTCAGGGGCAGACCTTCCAGCTTGCCTTCCTCATTACAGATTAAGGCAACCGGGTCTTCGTAGGGGTAAATCGCCTCGATGCAGCCGCCGACCTCATGCTGCAAGGACTCCAGACCGGAGTCAATCTCCTTCACATAAGGCTCCTTTCCCGGCTCAACGACGAGAACGGCGATGGTGCTGTCACGCTCGGCGGCTTCCCCTGAGCCGGTAATCCGGTATTCATCGGGAATATCATCAAGATCGCCGTTGAACTGTCTGTCCCACCTCTCGCTTGCGACGCGGACATAGCCTTCATCGGTGAAGCGTCCCTGCTCATCCATCGCAATGTCGCGCCCATAGCGTTCATAGTCGATGTAGTTTGCCAGAGGACCGAGATCCTTTTCAGAGTAGATACCGGCTTCGTGGGCGTAATAATAGCCGAGATCGGATTCGTCGTTGATACCGGGCATGATGTCGTAGCAGTCCAGATTGAACGTCAGGTTGATGAGATCGTCGATGTCGCTGACCTCATCGCAGCCAGCTTCCATAATGGCAACGAGCTTTTCCTGATCGCTCAGGGAAAGCTCGTCAATCAAAGCGGCAAGGTAGTTGAGCTTATCAAGGCTCTCGTACTCGCCAAGCATCTTCTGAACGCCATAGATCGGGCATTCGTAGTCGGTGATAAACCACTCTTCGTAGGGCTGACCGAACTCATCCTGCTTGCCGATCCCGATACGCTCAAAGACCTTCTGCATCTCTTCCTCGGTGGTGGGCAGCTTCACCCACTCACCGATCAGCATACCCTCGTTGTACTTGCCAAGGTTCGTGACGAAGGCTTCAAAATCACCGTCTAATACGGGCATAGGCATCCTCCTTTCAGTCATCCACCATGCCGTCCGGCATGATATACAGTTCCTCAAACTCCGCGTCGGTCATGGCTTCGAGCTTCCGGACGGTCTTATACATCAGCTCTGCGATCTCGCCGTCCATGTCGTTCAGGGTGACGCTCTTCATATCGTCGATCAGCCGCTTCCGGCTGGACGTGTTGAAGCAGCACATGAGGTTGAGTTCTTCCACGGTAAAGTTTTTCATATCAGAGTTCCATATCCTTTCCTTTCAATTTCTGCGGCTTCGGTGTGTGAGGCGGCTGGGCTTTCTGCGCGGATTTCAGCTTGTCGCGGATGGATTCACGGGCAGCGGGCTTCTTCGGGATGGTGTCGTAGATGGCAGTCCCGGCGTCTTCCACATAGGATCGGACATACTGGATGCTTTCAGAAAAGCGAATGGGGCGGTTCTTGTCCTCGATATTCGTCAGCCGGACTTCATCGGCGGCAAAATCAACCGCGTCGATTCTGCACTTGATCCCATCCACATTCAGCGTCGCACCGACAGGAATGTAATCTGCGGCTTTGAGTTCCTTGAAGGTCTCGCCGTCCTTGCTGAGAAAGACATCCACGCCGGACTTCCAGAGCTTGTGAGAACCGGCTACCCATGCGCTTTCACGGAAGCCGGTCACCGGCATGGAGGGCTTGCCGCGTACCTTCTTCTCAAGGAGCTTTGTGCCGAGCAAGGGCGCGGCTTTTTCCGCGTCCTTGCCGTACAGCTCAAAATAGTCGTTCTGGGCAAAGCAAACCAGCGCGTCCGGATGTGCCTTTTTGACCGCTTCGTACTTCCGAAGTTCTGCAACGGGCAGAGGCGAAAGCGCCTCTGTCCTTTCTGCATCCGGCAGTCTGTCACGGCGGCTTTTCTGCTTGGACAGCACTTCCGCCAGAGCATCCGCGTCCTTCGGAAGCGTCTGGTGGGTTTTGACGCCGCCATGCTCACCGACCAGAGCCATTGCTGCATCGAAGCTGCTGCGGCAGGGGGCGTCCAGCACATAGCCGTCTGCAAAGGTCAGCCGGTCATGATCTGGCGCAACCGCGTTCTGCGCCACATTTGCCGCCTGTTCCCGGTAATTGATCTCAAAGACATCTCCGAACACCTTGCCGCGCTTGACGGCTTTCGGAACGATGACACGGGCAATACACTCGTCGTAGGTCTGTTCTGCGTAAAATCGGAAGGTGTTGTGATCCCGCGTTCCCTGAATGAAGACCTGATTTTCATTGAGGCAGTGCGTTCCGTGTGGGCGGCAGAACCACATCAGCGTCTTGTCTTCGGGATTCTGGCTTTCGGCAGCGCGGCGGATGATGCGCTTGTCGATGTCGAAGTCTTCCTTGTAGCTGTCTACATGACTGTCCACGAGCTTCTGCAGCTCCGCAACGATGTCAACGTCTGTGTATTTCTTCATGCTTCTCCTTTCTCACAACTCCATGTCGTGCGTTTTGGATTTGACCGGAGACTTTTTCTCCGGCTGCTGTTTTGCGGCAGTCCTGAGCTGATCGCGGATAGAGGGCTTTTCCTGCTTCTGCTCCTGCCTGACGTATTCCAGCGTCGGCATCAGCTCACGATAGCAGCCCTGTGTTTTCCGCGCCGCATGACGGCGATGGATTTTGAACAGCGGCTCACCGTTCTGCGTGACCGTGTTGCCCTCGATCCTGACGCCGTTCCGTGCCAGCAGATTGAAGGAATGGTTAGAGGCGCGATAGGACGCCCGCATTCCGTCGTTGTTATAGGCAATCTGCCCCTTGAGCGTGTCCATGACGGCGGCTTTGATCTCCTTCTCTTCGGCAGTCAGGCGGTGCGCTTTCGGTGATTTTGCTGCTTCCTCCGACAAGGGGGCAAAGGGAGACTTGACCTCCACGGTTTTTACCTCAATCGAGGTAATCTCATCGTTCTCCCACGCAACAACCTCAGGGTCTCTTTCCTCTGCTTTCTCAGAAGTGACTTCCTTCTGGGGTTCGGTCTGCTGACGGAACGCATCGACGAAAAGTGCCGTCAGTCCGGGATTGGGTTTATCCACAAGGAAGCGGGAGGCGTTTTCGGGGCAGACATCAACGGTCTTCGCCCATTCCTTGAGGGGCTGCGGAATGCGCCCGTCAAAGTCTTTCTGCTGAATGGTGTTTGCGAGGACATATCGGACGCGCTCAGGAGAGAACTGCTCAAGGACGCTTTTCACAGCAGCATCCGCATCCAGCCGGTTGTCTCCGTAGTTAGAACTGATTGCCGCCTCAATCGCACGGCGGCATTCCACGTTTGCAGCGAGAGAAGCACGATATGACTCCAGCTCACCGGCTTCATAGGCATAATTCGCCGTCTCGCGGTAAATGGGGGCTTCCGGCTTTTCCTCCGGAACAGCTTCCTTTACGGGAGCTTCGACTTCCATCTCTGCGGACTGTGCTTTCTCTGCCAGCAGCACCTTGAGCTTGGCGTCAATGCCCTCGATCATCTCAGCCGCCGTCTTGCGGATGGTGTCCAGTGAGTTTTTCAGCTCTTTGGTTTCCTTGCCGGAAGACCAACCGGCGATGTAGCCGAAGGAGTAGTCCGAGGTTTCAATGCCGTAACGCTGACAAACCGTGTAGGCTACGCTTTCCGCTTCAACCTCCTTGGTGTGCCGATCCTTCTTATCTTCTGGCGCAGCTTTTTCATCCGGCTTGACGGCGTGGAGCTTTGCGTGGGCGATCTCGTGAATGGCGGTCTTGACCGTCTGGATTTCGCTCATGCCCTCCTGAATGGCAATGCGGCTTTCAACCGGAGAGAAGAATCCCTTTGCACCGCCCGGAATGTCCTCAAAGGAAATAGGGACGGGAGATTCCTGCTTGAGCGCATCGAAGAACGCCTCGTAGTTTTCGACGGTGCCTTTCAGCTCATCGACGATGATGTCCGGAAGCTCCTTGCCGTCCGTCTGGGAAACATCAAAGACACTCACCACCTTGAAGGCAGGACGCAGAACCTCAACTGTTTCTGTGACAGCCTTCCCATCTGCGCCGATCACCGGCTTCTGCGTCGCGGGGTCAATCTTCTCACGTTCTTCCTGCGCCTTGTACGGCGCGGGTGCAAGAATCTTGATGCCCTTTTCGCCCTTCATGACCTGACGGTCAAAGTTGCGCTGCCACGAGGTATAACCGGCAACATAGGTTGCCTCCGGCTTCTGCATCGCAATGAGCAGCGTGTTGTTGAAGGAATAGTTGTAGAACTTGGACATCGTGCGGAGATATTCCTTGAACCGCTCGGATTCAAAAAGCTCCTTGATGCCCTGTTCCAGCTTGTCCGTGATTTCGCGGACTTGCTGTGCATTTTTGTTTTCAGCCATCTCAAACCTCCATTTCTTATTTGCTTTTGGGCGAAGAAAACCCCGTCTGGGATTTGCTCAGTAAACGAGCCTTTACCTCAGACGGGGTTTCTCTGCGTGTCAGCCGACGATGAAAGATGTTATCCTCCTTCTCCCATTCAATCAGCCGGTCAAACAGCTCCGGGTGTTTTGTAATCATGTGCAACAGCTCTTCGTCGCTTGCATTGGGACAGAACCAGCAGCCGTTTCTCCGGCAGTGAGCGTAGATCGGGGAAAGCAGCCCGTGTTCCGGACAGAGCTTGTAGGCGTCCGCCTCGGTCATACCGTATTTGGCAAGCAGACTGACCTTCGTTATTCCATCCAGACGAGCAAGGCGTTTTGGCTCATCCTCCGCGATGCCGACATAGCTCACGGTGTCCGGCGAGAGTGCGGCATTGTACTTGCGGACGGGCGGGATTTTGCAGTCTCGATTGACTGCACACATACCAGCCCATGCGAAGCCGCGAACCTCGCCCTTGTGCGATCCGCGGGTGATGACATGATGGAACACATCATCGTAGGTCTTGTCTGCATGGAGAATGGTGAACTTGATGCCCAGCTCCTTTTCACAGAAGGGCTTGAGCCGGTCATAGATGAAGTCCCGGTGTTCCGGGACTTCGCCGCTTGTGTCTTTGTCGAACATGACCTCACTGAAAACCGCCTCGTCAAGCGGCTCATTGTGCTGTGCAGCCAGCAGGAGCGTCGCTACGCTGTCTTTGCCTCCGCTGCAAGAGGCAACATACTTCGGGCGGCTCATCGGTCAAACTCCATTTTGAAGCTGACGTATTTGCCGCCGCTGTCATCCAAACGAATGACCGCATCATAGAGCTGAGGCTTCTTCGGCGTGTAAAGCCCGGTCACGCGGCACCAGCCCTTGTCCAGCAGCTCCTTTGCAATCCTCTTGGTCAGCTTCTTTTTCTTACTGGAAAAGAACTTGTTGTCTTCCCACAGGCAGAAGGAGCAGTCCTTGTTCGAGCAGTAGAAGTTGCCCTTGCCCACATAGACCAGAGAGCCGCAGCGGGGACACTTGCCGATTTCCTCCTTGCCCGTGCCGAAACGTTGGGCTTCGGCATCGGAGAGAAACGGATAGGCTTTTACAAGATCGCCGGTCATCCGGACAATGCCGCTGAGGAAGGCGTCCGCATCTGCCTTGCCGCGTTCAATCTCCATGAGCGTGTTTTCCCATTCCGCCGTCATTGCGGGAGACGTGATCTGTTCCGGCAGGACGCAGACGAGGTTGCAGCCGTCCTTTGTGGGAATGAGGGATTTGCCTTTGCGCTCTGCAAAGCCGGATTTCACCAGCTTTTCAATGATACCGGCGCGGGTTGCGGGTGTGCCGAGTCCTTTCTTCTCAGTGTCATCGTCGAACTGATCGTTTCCGGCAGTCTCCATCGCAGACAGGAGGGTATCTTCTGATACGCTTTGTCAAGGGTGTTTAAGAAATTTTTTCGCTTTGTTCAAACTCTTTTGCACAATCATTCAAAATAAGCCGCTTAATCTTATCGGTCATCGTTTCCTTGCTCGTTTCGCTGAAATGCAGCTTGACACGATAGGTTGTCTTTCCAATCCTCTTTACCATAACGGGCTGCTGTGTACCTTGTGCGGTCAGAGGGGATGCGGTAGGGGTGGCGGTGCGGGTGTTGGTTTCGTTGCTCATAGGCTTTCCTTTCAAAGATAAAGCCCCATGCGGTCAGCACATGGGGCGGTGGTCGGTATAGTGAAAGTGCGAAAGTGCAAAGTGCAAAGGGTCTGCGTTTTGCACTTTCAGCTTGCGGGTTCGGGTGGCTGCTTCTTCTTGATGAAGTTGTACCATTGACCGCCGACACGCCTTGCGCCTAAAATGCCGCCCATGTTGCGCTTGGCGTTCTGTACCGTCCTCTCGGATATTCCGGCTTCGGCTGCGGCTTTTACAATGTCCTCGCTGGCAAGCTCTTTTCCGTCTGCAAGCAGGTCAAGTATCAGCCTTTCGGCTTGTTCGGTCTTGGTGGCGGTGTTGCCGCCCGCGCCGGACAGCAGCTCGTCGGCGGTGATGTCGTATTCGCCTACCCACGAAAAGCCCGTTTCCGGGTCAAGGCAAAAGGCAACGGGCTTGCCCTCCGGCGCAAGGGAAGATTTGTCATGGACGATAACGCGCACATTCGGTTCTCGCTTCACGCGCCCGATCAGCAGGACGCTCCTTGCTGCGGCGCGGAAGTCGATAGAACCTAAGCCCCGGTATGCGCTCTGCCCTCCGGCAGCTTTGTTGAGATGTCCGATAAGGATAACGGCGCACCCGGTACGCTCGGCAACATCGGCAAGGCGGCGGAACATGGGGCGCACTTCGTTTGCCCGGTTCATGTCGGTTTTTTCGCCCATGTACGCCTGTATGGGGTCAAGGATAATCAGCCGCGCCCCGTTCTGCGTGATTGCCTTTTCTATGCGCTCGTCGGAGAGGGTAAGCTCCCGCTTGGCTTCATCAATCACAAGCACGCGGTCAAGGTCGGCTTCGGCTTCTATCAAGCGGGGCTTGACGGTATCGCCCAGCCCGTCCTCGGCGGTCTGGTAAATCACATGGAATGGCGGCAAGGGCTTCATTCCCGGCAGCGTTCCCCCGGTGGTACAGGCGGCGGCAAGGCGTAGGGCAAAGGTGGTCTTGCCCTCGCCGGGGTTGCCTTGCACAATGGTTACTTTCCCGAAAGGGATATACGGCTCCCATAGCCATTCAACGGTCTGCGTGTCAACCTCGCTCATGCGGATAATCTCGACGGTTTCTTCCTGCGGCGGCTCTTTCAAGCCGTAAACCGCTTCCCGGATATACTTCCCGTCTGTGATTTCTGCCCGGTGCTGCAATACCTCGTTCCAGTCCTTG
>ENA-OZGL01000347-OZGL01000347.1-human-gut-metagenome-genome-assembly--contig:-NODE-347-length-23367-cov-5.238075_pt1 | contig 23367 bp, 22 predicted proteins | sample MGYA00245117_ERZ653659 | MGnify/ENA primary metagenome ERZ653659 (study PRJEB26926, sample SAMN06165263) | human gut metagenome | biome: ENVO:00009003; feature: ENVO:2100002; material: ENVO:00002003... | reverse complement strand
GCCTCCACTGCGCCGCTGACGCGGGCGAGGACTTTTTTGCCTCGATGGAGATCGCAGTGCTGTTCGCACTCTTGCAGGTCATCGACAATCCGCGGCAGGACGTGCCGCTCATTGCCGTGCTGCGCTCTCCGCTCTTCGGCTTTACACCCGATGAGCTCGCGGCGATCCGCGCGCGGCAGCGCACGGGTGACTTCTACGATGCGCTGCTTTTGAGTGAGGACATCCACAGCAGAGAATTTCTCGATACGCTGGACGCTTTGCGCAACAGCGCGGCGCACCTGAGCGTGCGCGAGCTGCTGAGTGAAATTTACCGCCGGTGCAATGTGCTCGGCATCTTCGGCGCGATGCGCCGCGGGGCGGAGCGCAAGGAAAATCTGCTCGCGTTTTTGGAGCTCAGCGAGGACTACGCGCGCTCGGGGCGGCAAGGCCTTTTCGACTTTGTGCGCACGCTGCGCGAGCAGCTTGCCGAAGGCGAGGCGGGTTCAATGCAGACCGCGCACGCATCATCAGGCGTTCGCATCATGTCGATCCACAAGTCGAAGGGCCTCGAATTTCCGGTCGTGATCCTCTCGGACCTCGCGCGTCGCTTCAGCAATATGGACTTTTTGAGTTCGGTGCTCGTGCACCCGCAGCTCGGGCTGGGGCCGGTGTGCGTGGACACGCAAAGGCACATCCAGTACCCGACGGTCGCACGGCAGGCGCTCGAGCGCACGCTGCGGCGCGAGGCGAAGGCCGAGGAGCTGCGTGTGCTGTACGTTGCGATGACGCGCGCGAAGGAAAAGCTTGTCATGGTGCACACGCAGGCAAACGCGAAAAGCCGCGTCGCCGACCTTCTGGCGCTGAGCGATTGTCCTGTGCTGCCCGAGGCTGTGGACAGCGGCAAGTGCATGGGCGACTGGATCATGCTGCCGCTTTTGCAGCGCAGCGAAGCGGCGTCCCTGCGCGAGCTTGCGGGGCAGAATGGCGAGGGGAGCTTCTATGCTGACGAAACGCCGTGGACGGTGCGTGTGCACGACGGTTTGAGCTTTGTGACGCCGCAGCAGCGGCCCGATGACGCGCCAGTGGATGCCGCGCCGCCGAAGGATGAGCTGCCGGTGGATTTTGCTGCGCTGTCGTACCGCTATCCCTACGCGGGGCAGACGGCCTTTCCCGCCAAGCTGACGGCCACGCAGCTCAAGGGCCGCGCGCTGGACGAGGAGATCTCCGAAAATACAACGCTCCCACCGCGGCTGCGCAGCCTATATAAACCAAAATTCCTTGCGGGCGAAACGACGCTCACGGGTGCGGAGCGGGGCACGGCGCTGCACCTTGTGATGCAGGACCTTGACTTTTTCTGCGAAGCAAGCGAGCAGAGCGTGCGTGAGCAGGTCGAAAAGCTCAGAGCGCAGCGCAAGCTGACCGACAAGCAGGCAAGCGCCGTCGATGTGCGCGCGATCGTCCGATTTTTGCGAAGTGATCTTGCCGCGCGCATTCGCAAGAATGCGCAGACGGTGCGGCGCGAGTACCGCTTCTCGCTGCTGCGGCCGGTGCGGGACTTTGCCACGCTGGACGCCGACGACGCGGTGCTGCTGCAGGGCGTGGTAGACTGCTTTTTTGAAGAGGACGGCGAGCTTGTGGTCGTGGACTTCAAGACTGACCGCATCGGAAGAACACAGATCGAAGAACGAGCTGAGCACTACCGCCCTCAGCTCGAGGCATACTCCATGGCCCTTATGCGCGTGATGGGCAAAAAGGTCAGGGAAAAGGTGCTGTATTTCTTCTCGGTCGGCGAAGAAAAGGTGCTGTGAATACATAAAAACACCCTCCGCGGGAAATCCGCGGAGGGTGTTTTACAAGATTTGCTCACACGATAAAATGCTCTAAGATCAGCACTGTCGCGCAGCAGACAAGCGAGACGGGGAGAAGTCCCAGTCCGCACCAGGCGGCGACGATGCCGATGACCATGGCCGCCGCGCCCGCGATGGGCGACTGCGTGGCGTTCATGATGGCGGGGAACGTCATCACCGCGAGCGTGACGTAGGGCACGTAGAAGAGAAACGAGCGCAGGAAGGGATTCTGGATCGGCTTGCGGATCAGCGTGAGCGGCAGGACGCGGATGAGATAGGTCGTGGCCGCCATGACGAAAAGATATAAATACGTTTTCATGCGACGAGATCATCCTCCTTGTGCGGGAACAGAATGGCGGCGGCAGCAGAGATCACGATGGTCAAGACCAGGATGCGCATGCCCTCGGACAGCTCGCTCGTGAACGGCAAAACGCTTGCAAGAAGCGAGCAGAGAAAGCTCACGCCGATGCAGCCGAGCACGATGCGGTTCTGCTTGCCGACGGGGATGATGATGGCGAGAAACATGCCGAACAGCATCACGGAGCAACCGCTGACGGCCCAGACGGGCATGAGATTCCCCATCAGCACGCCGAGCACGGTGCCGATGCTCCAGCCCGGCATGGCCGCGCACATGGTGCCGAAGTAATACCACACCTCAAGATACCCAGGCTGCGCGATGGCGAGGCCGAAGATCTCATCCGTCAGGTCATAGGCGATGAGGAGCCGCCAGGGAAGCGGCGTATCGGGCGAGAGACGCTGGCTGAGCGCACAGCTCATCAGAAGATAGCGCGCGTTGACGACCAGCATCATCAGCGCCATGGCCCAGAGGCCGGAGTCGGCGGCGATGATGGTGATGCCGCCGTATTCACCCGACGAGGCGTTGTTCAAAAAGCTCAGCAAAAAACCCTGAAAAATGCTCAGGTGCGCGTTGTGCGCGCTGATGCCGATGCCGAAGCTGACAGCAAAATAACCAAGCCCAATGGGGATGCCGTCGCGCAGTCCCCGCAGGAAATGTTTTTTCGACATAATTCTGATGTTCCTTTACTTCCAATCATCCGTGCGCAAGGCGCGTAAGTGCCATTATACGACTGAAAACGGCAGAAGTAAAGAGAAATTGCATAACGAGCGTTAAAAAATTGACGATGAAATTAGGGAAAAGTGCTAAGGAAGAGAAAAGCACGGAGAGGATCAAAAATTTCTCTTGCAATTTGACACAAAGCGTGGTAATATCCTATATGGCTTTTTTAGAAAAGTACATTTGGATCAGAAAGAGGTGAACACGAGCAATGAAGGAAGGAATCCATCCCAATTATCAGCAGACTACTATTACTTGCGCCTGCGGTAATGTGATTGAGACAGGTTCCACCAAGCAGAATATCAAGGTGGAAGTGTGCTCTAAGTGTCACCCCTTCTTCACTGGTAAGCAGAAGCTGGTCGATACCGGCGGCCGCGTTGCCAAGTTCAACAAGAAGTTCGGCCTGAACTAATTCAATCACAAAAGCAGCTCTGCTACGGCAGAGCTGCTTTTTTCTGCTTTTTTTGGAACGCTCAGTTTTGCCCGTCGGGATATTCGACGATGAAGGGGAGCGGCTCACTGAGACTTTGGTCGAGGTAGTTTATCTCCTCGTAGCTGTCGCCGCCTGCAATGGCGCGCACCTGGAAGAGGCGGACGCGCAGTACGGTGTCGTCCGCAAGGTTGACGACAAGCTCGCAGACGAGCGGCGTTGCCCCGAGCGGGAGCGTGAAAGCCTCCGATTCGCTGCTGGAGGCATAGGCGAGGTCGTAGTACGACACGCCCTCTATGACGGATGCGCCCACGGCTTCGGCGCTGTCATCGCCGACATAGGTGACGGCGCTGCCATCGCTGTACGATGCTTCGAGCGGCACGCGCCTGAGCAGCTGATTGGCGCACGTGTATTCAAGACACGCGCTGCGGATGGACACATCGGACAGCGCGCCGAGCGAGATGGTGCCGAGCGGGATGCCGGCATTGCCCGGCGTGAACTGGTACTGCCATTTGCTGCCGGCCTGACGCTCGTAGGAGATGGGGGATAGAAAGCTTTTGAGCTGCGGCTGATACTGGGATTTGAGATCATAGATCGTATCGAGCTCCTGCGACTGTGTCTCACCGTCGTGCTTGAAGTTGACACCAACGCCGAGCTCGTCGCTCAGAGGGACGGTTACACTGCCGTGCAGATACCCGAAGCCATCCTGTGTAAGGTCGGCAGAGTAGCCCGGCCGATAGCTGTCCAGCGGCGAGGAATTGCCATGGTCGGTCACGCCGATGATGACAGTCGTTCCCTCGCTGATTGTCTTTGGCAGCAGGGAAAACGCGATGGTGCATTCCTGCTTTTTAAAATCGACGTTTGTGATCTCGTAATTATACTGCGAAATCAGGCTCGACTCGCGCGTCAAAATGTCCGAGACGTTATTGCTGATGCCGTCGATCTGGCTGGAGAGGTTATTCTGCACGTTGTAGAGCTGGCTGCGAAGGTCATTTACTTGCATGCTGAGCGTGTTGATGCGGTTGTTGTAATGCACGCCGACGGCGATGAGCGCGGCGAGCGCCACGGCCGCCACGGCCGCACCGCCGATGATCTTCTTGTGCTGTACGCAGAAATCGCGGAAGCTCAGCTTTTCCGCGGGAGCTTTTTCCGCGGGAGCTTTTTCGGCGTTGCTTTGAACCGGCGATTCGGCGGCATCCTGCTCGGGTTTGGCATGCTCCAGACTGAGCAGCTCGTCGACGGAAACGGAGTAGAGCTTAGAGAGTTCGATGAGCTTGCTAAGCTCCGGCTGCGTGGCGCCGCTCTCCCATTTGGAAACGGCCTGACGCGAGACACCGAGCTTTTCTGCCAGCTCTTCCTGCGACATGCCGCTCGCGCGGCGCAGTTCGTAGAGCTTTTCATATAGTTCCATGAAAGGTTCCTCCTTGGGGAAATGTTGCTGCGTTCGACGCCGTGCACTGCGCCCCTGCGAGAAGAGCATAGCAGGAAAACAGGAGAAAACGCCACCAACTGGGCGTTTCTTTTTGTCAACCTGAGGTTGCGTCTGCCTTATTTTCGCATGAGAGGGCAGGAAATGTCAATGAAAAGCGTTTTTGCCTTTTCTTTTGGCGGAAAATACACTATAATAAAAATGATTTGTACAGCGCCGATTTCGGCGCGATAAGGAGAATCTATGGAAGCATTGAAAGAGAACAATGCGCCGCGCGACAGGGCGATTTTAGTCGGCCTTTCGTCGCCGCGGCTCGATCGAAAAGAGAATGCCGACGAGGAGAGCCTTGAAGAGCTCGGTGCGCTCGTCGAAACGGCGGGCGGCGTCAGCGCCGGCGTGGTTTTACAAACGCTGCCGTCGCCGAACCCGCACACATTCATCGGCGAGGGCAAGGTGGACGAGATCCGCGAGCTGGTAAAGTCGCAGGAGGCGACAATGGTCATCTTCGACAATGACCTCTCGCCCTCGCAGATGCGCGTTCTGTGCGAAGAATTCGGCGTGCAGGTGCTCGACCGCAGCGGCCTCATTCTCGATATCTTCGCCCAGCGGGCGAAGACAAAAGAGGGCCGGCTTCAGGTCGAGCTCGCGCAGTATCAATACCTGCTGCCGCGCCTGATCGGTATGTGGACGCATCTGGAGCGTCAGGCGGGCACGTCGGGCAAGGGCCCCATCGGCTCGAAGGGCCCCGGCGAAACGCAGCTTGAGACCGACCGCCGCCACATCCACAGAAAGATCGACAAGCTGAAGGCGGACCTTGAAGAGGTGCGCCGCGTGCGCGCCACGCAGCGCGACCGCCGCAGCAAGAATGAAATTCCCGTCGTCGCCATCGTCGGCTACACGAACGCGGGCAAGTCGACGCTTTTGAACGCGCTGACCGGCGCGGGCATTCCCGCGAATAACCGCCTGTTTGACACGCTGGACACGACGACGCGCCTTCTCACGGTGTCCGACACGCTGGATGTCGTGATCTCCGACACGGTCGGCTTTATCCGCAAGCTGCCGCACCAGCTGGTCGAGGCCTTCAAGGCAACGCTTGAAGAGCTCGAATACGCCGATCTTCTGCTGCACGTCATCGACATTTCCGACCCGCACTGGCTCGAGCAGGCGCAGATCGTGGACGAGCTCATCGAAGAGCTCGGCGCGCAGCAAATTCCCTGCCTGCGCGTTTACAACAAGTCCGACCTCTACTTCGGCGATATCCGCCCGCACGGGGAGGACAGCGTCAACATCAGTGCCAAGACCGGCGAGGGCGTGGATGAGCTGCTTGCGCGCATCGACAAGCTCCTCGACAAGGGCACGCGCCGCGTGACGATCCACCTGCCCTATGACAAGGGCGGGCTTCTCGATATACTCTACCGCGAGGCAAAGGTCGAATCCGTCGAATATGGCGAGACCATCGACATCGTGGCCACCTGCGTGCCGCGCGTCATCGGCCAGGTCAAGGACTATATCGAGGGCTACCGCGAGCCGAAGGAGGACTGGGAGGAATGACGTTTGAAACGACGCGCCTTCTCCTGCGTCCATGGGAAGAGAGCGACGCGGAGAGCTGCTATCGCTACGCGAGGGATCCGTTTGTCGGCCCTGCCGCAGGCTGGCCGGCGCATACGAGCGTGGAGAACTCCCGCGAGATCATCCGAACCGTCCTCTCGGAGCCGGACACGTTTGCAGTCATTTTGAAGGAACGGCCAGACGAGCCTGTCGGCTCCATCGGCGTGTTTCCGACGGAAGCGCCGGAAATCGGGAGTGAGCCGGAAATCGGCTATTGGATCGGCCGCCCGTTCTGGGGTCAGGGGCTTATCCCCGAAGCCGTGCGAGAGCTGCTGAGGTACTGCTTTGAGGATAAAGGCGCACAGCGGGTCTGGTGTTCGCACTATGCCGGCAACGAGAAGTCAAAGCGCGTGATCGAAAAGTGCGGCTTTTCTTATCAGCTGACCTGTGAAAGACCGGCGCTTGTGGACGATGCGCTGCGGCCGACGCTTTTTTACGTTCTCACGAAAGAAAAGTGGGAGAAGACCCGCTGAAAGGAACATTGAAACCATGACAGAGTACCTTGTCCCATACGAGAGCGCGGAGAGCGAGTTTGAAGAAAAGCGCTCGCGCTTCATCAGCCACGTTTTCCTTGTGGAGAGCGAGACGGAGGCCCGCGTGCGCATCGACGAGATGAAGAAGAAATACTACGACGCGCGCCACAATTGCTGGTGCTTCGTCCTGCACGACGGCACCGTTCGCCACGGCGACGACGGCGAGCCGCAGGGCACGGCAGGCCAGCCGATGCTGAACGTCTTCCAGCGCGAAAACGTCGAAAACGTCGTGTGCATCGTGACGCGCTACTTCGGCGGAATTCTGCTCGGTGCGGGCGGGCTGACGCGCGCCTACGCCAAGGCGGCGAAGGACGCGCTTGACAATGCGGGCAAGGCGCGGATGCAGCCGTTTTCCGTGCTGCTGCTCGAATGCCCGTACCCGATGTTCGAGCGCATAAAGCTGCTGATCGAGGGACACGAGGGAAGAATCGAGTCGAGCGATTACGGCGCTGCCGTGACGCTCACGTTTCTTCTGCCTGTGCAGAAGACGGCGGACTTTTCCGCCGCGCTCACGGAGCTCTCCGGCGGACAGCTAAGCGCGGAAGAGGTCGAGCAGCGCTTTCTGCCCGGCGCAAGGGAGTGACGGCATGAGTTTGCGAAGAAAAATCTACGAGGTCATCGAGGTCGCGGACAAGGACGACCGCGACAGTCTCATTTACGACCGCTTCATGCTCGTGTGCATCGCGGCGGTGTGTGCTGGCGGGCGGGTATATCGCGCTGTCGGCGCTCATCATGTTTCAGGTGGAGCCCGACAGCTTTGACACGTTTTTCGACGCCATCTACTGGGCGGTCGTCACGCTGACGACCGTCGGCTATGGCGACATCTATCCGACGAGCGAGATCGGCCGCATCGTGAGCATGATGTCGTCGTTCATGGGAATCGCCATCGTTGCGCTGCCCACCGGTATCATTACGGCTGGCTACATGCGCGAGCTCAGCCGTGAAAAGTGGGACTAAATAGAGAGGGCAGAACCATGGAGATCAGAACAGCAACGATGAACGATCTGGACGCGGTCGCGGCGGTGGAAGCCGAGTGCTTTCCCGTGGCCGAGGCGGCGACAAAAGAGGAATTCGCCGAGCGAATCAAATATTACGGCGACCACTTCTGGCTGATGTTCGAGGGCGACAAGCTCATCGCGTTTCTCGACGGCTTTGTGACGGACGAGCCAGACCTGACCGACGAAATGTACGCGAAAGCATCCATGCACGACGAAAATGGCGCGTGGCAGATGCTCTTCGGTCTGAACACCTTGCCGGAGTACCGGAAAAACGGCTACGCGGGCGAACTGCTCCACCGTGCCGTTGAGGATGCGAGAAAGCAGGGGAGAAAGGGTGCAGTCCTGACCTGCAAACAGCGGCTCGTCGACTACTACGCGAAGTTCTGCTTTGTCGACGAGGGCGTGACAGACAAGTCCGTGCACGGCGGCGTTGTCTGGCACCAGATGCGCATCACATTTTGATCGAGACTGACAGAAAAAGGGAGCACGCGCAAGAGTGATCCCTTTTTGCGATTTTTATTGCTTTCCCGCGAGGTAGTAGTCGCTTTGGCCCGGATGGTAGAACGGACAGGCGGTCAGCTTGCCGCGCAGGAACGACGCCATCTCGTCCTCATCGAGTTGCTCGTCACAGTAGTAGCTGTCGGACTCTTCATCGTAGCTGTAATAAACGCAGTCCTCGCACAGGCTGATGGACATGAGATCATCTCCCGAAAGAAATTAGTGCTGATACTCGAATTCGAGCTCGTACATGCTGACGATGTCGCCGTCCTTGATGCCAAGGTCCTCAAGCTGCTGGAAAACGCCGTTTTCTCGCAGCATCTTATCAAAGAACATCCGGCTCTCGTAGTCACCGAAGTTGACGTTGCTCATAAGGCGTTCAAGCCACTTGCCCTCGACAATGTAGGTGTTGTCCTCGACGGTGATCTTGAGCGGCTCGCTCGCGTCGATCTTCACGGGCTTGGGAACGTACTCGGGCTCATAGACCGTGACGGGCGGGAGTGTGGAGAGCTTTTCGGCGATCTTGAGCACGAGCTCGCGCGTGCCGGTGTGCGACGCGGCGGACAGGGCGAAGAGGGGATAGCCGAGCGGCTCGACATGCGCGCGCAGCTTTTCGAGCAGGCTTTCGTCCTCCATGATGTCGGTCTTGTTCGCGACGACGATCTGCGGGCGGGTGGCAAGGTCGGGGGAATACTGCGAGAGCTCTGCGTTGATGGCGTCAAAGTCCTCGACCGGGTCGCGGCCCTCGCTGCCCGACACGTCGACGACATGAACGAGCAGGCGGCAGCGATCGATATGGCGCAGGAAGTCGTGACCAAGGCCCGCGCCCTCGGCTGCGCCCTCGATGATGCCGGGGATGTCGGCCATGACGAACGAAACGCCCTCGTCGACGTACACGACGCCGAGGTTGGGGTAGAGCGTGGTGAAGTGGTAGTTTGCAATCTTGGGGCGCGCCTTCGACACAACGGAAAGAAGCGTCGACTTGCCGACATTCGGGAAGCCGATGAGGCCGACGTCGGCCAGCAGCTTCAGCTCAAGAATGACATCGTGCTCCTCGCCCTCAAGGCCCGATTTGGCAAAACGGGGCGCCTGACGGGTCGGCGTTGCGAAGTGGGCGTTGCCCCAGCCGCCCTTGCCGCCGCGGCAGAGGATGAACGGCTCGGAGTCGGACATATCCTTGATGATCTCGTTCGATTCCGCGTCGCGCACGACGGTGCCGCGCGGCACGCGGATCGTGAGATCCTTGCCCTGCTTGCCGAACTTGCGCGCGCCCTGACCGTCCATGCCGTTGTCGGCGACGTATTTGCGCTTGTAGCGAAAGTCCATCAGCGTGGACATGTTGTCGTCGACAACGAGGACGATATTGCCGCCGTTGCCGCCGTCGCCGCCGTCGGGGCCGCCCGCGGAGACGTACTTTTCGCGGTGGAACGCCACCGCGCCATTGCCGCCCTTGCCCGCGCGGCAGAAGATGCGCGCCTTATCAATAAAAGATGCTGCCATGTTGGCACCTCCTTGGATTCTTGTTATTCCTGAACAATTAGTGTATCCGTTTTTTGGCGATTCGTCAAGAAAAACGGAACGTTTCACAAAAAAGAAAAAATCGAAAAAAGTTGGGAACTTTTTTGTGCTCCCTTTCGTCAAAGGAAAAGACACAACGGGAAAGGAAGCGGAAACCTTGAAAAGACTGCTTGCATTGATGATGGTCGTCGCCGTAACGGCGGCGCTTTTGGCCTGCACGAAGGGCGGGCGCGATAACGAAGGCGGAAATGACACGCCCAATCCTGAGCCGCAGTACGCCGGCGCGGACACGATGACGCTGCGCGTCGTGGGCGACGGTGAAAACGGTACGCTCATTTTAGCGGGAGAGACGGAGGTCTACGCCCTGCCGCTCGAAGGCATGACGCTGTACTTAGACGGCGGCAGTGTGTCCGCTTCCGAAATCGAAAGCGGCATGAGCGCCGAGGTCTGGTACACCGGCGGCGTGCAGGAGACATATCCTGCGAAGTTTTCACAGGTGGTGGCCGTGTCGCTCTCGCGTGAGGACGATGTACAGTATGACCTCTGCGGCCTCTACTTGCAGGTGCTTGAGGACCTGTGGAACGAGGACGACGGGCTCAACGGCGGCGCGGAGGTCGTGAGCGTCGATCTGAGCAAGGCACCCGGCGGGCTGACCGCGGGCGAAAAGGCGGCGGTCGCCTACATCTATGCGCAGAAGCACGGCGTACAGGGCTTGACGATGACGTTTGACGAGTTGCGCGAGGAGGGGTACCTCATGGGCGAAAAGCTGGAGGGCGGCAGCACGGCCTATTCGTTCACGAACGGTCTGCTCTTCACCATCACGCCCGATGAAAGCGCGGAGGGGGAGAGCTTTTCGCTGCCGGTGGTCTGCTTCAGCGCTGAAAAGTGGCGCTCGCCGCTCGGCGCGTATTACTTTACGAAGTGTACGGCCTCCCGCGGCGATAACGGCTGGGAATACACCGTCGGCGCGGAAGCGATCTCTTAAATTACAGCAGGTTCTTTAATTTGAGCAGCGAATCGACGATCTGGTCGGCCTCGCAGCGCTCCGGAACGGGGCGGTGCGTGTGGTTGTACCAGATCGTTTTCATGCCCGCGTTTTTGCCGCCGGTGATGTCGGCGGTCAGCGAGTCGCCAATCATCATGCACTCGTCCGCGGCAACATCGGGAAGAAAAGCGCGGCAGGCATCGAAAAACGCCTTTTCGGGCTTGCGGTAGCCGAGTGACTCTGAAACGAACACATGGTCAAAATAGGGGAGAAGTCCCGCCATTTCAAGCCGGTTGAGCTGCTGGTCGTGGAAGGCGTTGCTCGCCGCGCAGAGGATATATTTTTCCTTGAGGTAGCGGCAGATCTCGTCCGCGCCGTCGACGGGGATGGCCGTCTCGCAGAGGAGGTCCAAAAACCGCTTTTCAAACGCGGCGCCGTCGGCATGGATGCCGAGGGCCTCGAAGATGCGGTTCCAGCGGAATTCAAAAAGCTGCTGCGTCGTGAGCTCGCCGCGCTCGATCATGAGCCAGAGGCCGTCATTGATGCGCGTGAACGTCGCGTAAGTGGAATCGTCATAGGGGAGACCCCATTCGGCAAAGCCGATGCGCATGGCCTGCTCGGCGCATTTGCCGAAGTCGAGCAGCGTGTCGTCGATATCCATCAAAACTGCCTTGAGCATGAAAAGTGACCTCCTGCGGAAAAGATAAAGAAAAGAGCCCCGAGCATTCGCTCGAGGCTCTTCATTGTGCAATTACTCAGCGGGGTAAACAGAAGCCTGCTTACGATCCTTGCCGAGACGCTCGAAACGGAGCACGCCGCTCTCCTTGGCGTAGAGAGTATCGTCAGAGCCGATACCGACGTTGACGCCCGGATGGATGTGGGTGCCGCGCTGGCGCACAAGAATGTTGCCGGCGAGAACGAACTGACCGTCAGCGCGCTTGGGGCCAAGGCGCTTGGCGTTAGAGTCGCGGCCGTTCTTCGTGGAGCCGCCGCCCTTCTTGTGGGCGAAAAACTGAAGACCGATGTTCAGCATGGTGATTTGCCATCCTTTCTGTAAGATGATCGGAACAGGGGGCTTACGCCTCCATGACTTCGATATTGTCCGGATATTCGCTGTGCAGCTCGGAAAAGAGCAGCATCAAACCCGTTAAAAGAGCCTGACAGGTGCTCTCGTTCGTGGCGGACAGACCGCCGGGGAGCCGGAATTCCACAGCGCCGGAGCGTTCATGGACCTTGACGGAAGCGGCGAGGCCTAAAACATCGTTCACGGTGCTTTCCACAAGGCGGACCGCACTTGTGACTGCCGCGCAGACGATATCGCTGCCCTCTTCACTGTAACCGCTGTGGCCCTTAGCATCAAAACCGATGATGCGCTTCCCCTCAGTGAGGAATGTAACAGTGGTCATGCCTTAGACGGAGATCTTGCCGATCTCAACCTTGGTATAAGGCTGACGATGACCCTGACGCTTGTGATAGCCCTTCTTGGCCTTGTACTTGTAGACACGGACCTTCTTGCCCTTGCCGTTCTTAACGACAGTGGCCTCCACCTTCGCGCCCTCCACCACGGGAGTGCCGAACTTGGTGTTTTCGCCGTCAACGATCGCCAAAACCTGATCGAAGGTAACGGCGTCGCCCGCCTCGACGGGGAGCTTCTCAATGAACAGGGTGTCGCCCTCGTTCACAACATACTGCTTACCGCCGGTAACGATGATCGCTTGCATTACTTGCACCTCTTTCCTTAATTACGGACTCGCTGTCGGGGGCGTTCGAAAAGTCTCGAAACCTTCCGAAACTTTAAGCCCATTCAAAGCGGCTGTTCAAGTATAACTCCTGACTTTGAAAAAGTCAATAGGTTTTTGGAAAATTCTCTGTGCAGTTTTGCTCAGGTGCAAAGTGAGTCGCGGCACGTGTGCCGCGAGGAAGCAGCGCCAAAGGCGCTGCACGGGTCAAAGGGGATATTCTCTTTCGCAAAAGAGAATATCCCCTTTGGAACCCCAAGAGAAAGACTTTGTATTGTCAGATTGCGGCTTGAAGAACTGTACGCGCTGCGCAATCAGGTGCCTGCTTGATGATGTATCTAAACGATTTGACTTTCTTCTATCTTCGCTGTCGCTTTGCCTGCGTGTCGGAGGTCTTACGCAATTTCCGTCTACTTTGGATTTTATCAATTCTGTTGTTGCCTGCCAAGGCGGCATTGCTGTGCTCGCCGCGATATGCGCACCATCGGTAGACGGCGATTAGGCTGCACTCCTACAAGATCAGCAGAGCGGCAGCGGATAGTAGAAGTAGAGGCAAATCATATAGCAAAAGCAATGGCGGCGAGCGTTAGCAATGCCGCCACGCAGGTGCTTCCATTCCGGAGGCATAAAGGTCATTCAAGCCCGAGACTGCCAATCAGAACCTTTCTCTTGGGGGTTCAAGGGGGCCATTCTCTTTTGCGAAAGAGAATGGCCCCCTTGTCCGTGTCCCCTGCGCGGCGCGGGGAACAAGGAGCAGCGCTTTGCGCTGCAAGAACTGCAATTTTGCATATAATTGCCCACAATACAAACAATAACTCCGCAAGTTTTATTTGGAAGGAGAGCATTTCAATATGGAAAAGCGAAAAGAATTCTGGCGCGCGCTGCCGTTTGTGATGGCGCTGTTGTTGCTTACCCTCGTGCCGATGCAGAGTGCGTCGGCGCTGTTCGGCAAGGGAAAAGAGGAGGCAAAAGCTGTCGACGGCGCGCCGGTGGCAGAGAACATGGAGATCAAGGTCTACCGCGGCGTCGCGTATGAGGGCGAATTCCGCGCGGTGGACAACGAGGGCGATGAGGTGACCTTTGCCATCGCGCAGGAGCCGAAAAAGGGCATGGTCGCGCTGACGGAGGATGGCCTCGGCTTTGTCTACACGCCTGGCGGCAAGCTGGGAACGGACAGCTTCACCTACACGGCGATCGACGCCTACGGCAACATTTCGCTGCCCGCGACGGTGAGCATCACAATCGAAAAGGCAAATAGCGGCGTCTGCTACGCTGATATGGGCGGCAGCCGTGCGCATACGGCGGCGGTCGATCTTGCCGAGCACGGTGTGTTTGTGGGCGCGAAGATCGGGGACAGCTATTTCTTTGAGCCCGAGCGCACGCTCTCACGTGGTGAATTTGTCGCGATGGCGCTCGCGGCAATGGACGTGAGCGCGGAGGATGTGCAGATGACTGGCTTCTGCGACGATGCGAGCATACCGACCTGGGCGAAGGGCTACGCCGTGAGCGCACTGAATGCGGGCGTTGTGTCCGGCGTCAGCACGGCGGAGGGCGTTGCCTTTCGCGCGAATGACGCCATTACGCTCAATGAGGCCGCGGTCGTGCTGAACCGGCTGCTTCGCGTGACGGACGTGGACCTCTCGGACTACGACGTGCAGGACGCGGACAACGCCTGGTGCGCACAGGCGGTGGCGAATTTGCAGTCCGTCAGCGTGATCGAGAGCGGGCGTTTTTCCACTGACGAGATGCGCTCGGGCGTGACACGTGCGCAGGCGGCAGAGATCCTCAGCGCGGCGATGACGCTCAAGGACGGACGCGCGGGAAAGGGCGGACTGCTCTCCGGCATTTTCGGCTAAGGGCAAAAAGTGAGAAAAGCGAACAAAAGAGAGCGGTTTTCACGCCGCTCTCTTTTGCTTGTATTTGGGAAAAAGCTGTGGTAAAGTATAAATTAGTATAGTATGGATAAACGGGGACGGCGACGTTCCTTTCAAAAATAAGGAGGAAAACGGTATGCGTATCGTTGTTTTAGCAGGCGGCCTGAGTATGGAGCGCAATGTGTCGCTCTCGAGCGGCAACAAGATCTGCCGCGCGCTGCGTTCGCGCGGGCATCAGGCCATTCTGGTGGATATGTTCATGGGCTTTGAGGACTACGACGGTAAGCTCGAAGATGTTTTCGACGCACCGGACGGCTTCTGCGGCGACTATTCCGTCGCCGAGGCAGAGCCCGACCTCGCCGCCGTGCGCGCGAGCCGCAAGGATCAGAGCAAGAGCCTTTTCGGTCCCGGCGTGCTCGATGTGTGCGCCAAGGCGGACGTCGTCTTTCTGGCGCTGCACGGCACCTGCGGCGAGGATGGCCGCGTGCAGGCGGCGTTCGACCTGCTCGGCATCCCGTACACGGGTGCGAGCTACTTATCGAGCGCCATTGCGATGGATAAGGACCTGACGAAGCGTCTTGTGTCGGAATATGTCATCACGCCGCAGTGGCGCACCGTGCGCTACACGGAAGGCGACATCGCGCGCCTTGTGTCGGAAACGAAGCTCCCTTGCGTCGTCAAGCCGGTCGCCAACGGCTCGTCTGTCGGCGTCTCCATCGCGCATACAGGCGCGGAGCTCAAAAAAGCGCTTGAAGAGTGCTTACAGTTCGGCGCGCAGGTCGTGCTCGAACAGTACATCTCCGGCCGTGAGATCCAGGTTGGTATCATCGCGGGCAAGGCACTGCCCTCCATCGAAATTATCCCGAAGACGGGCTTTTATGACTACGCGAACAAGTATCAGGCCGGCGCGGCGGAGGAAATTTGCCCATCTCCCATCCCCGAGGACTGGGAGATGCGCGTGCGCACCGCGACCGAGACGGTCTACCGCCTGATCGGCCTGAGCGTCTACTCCCGCGCGGACTTCATCGTCACGCCGGACGGTACGCCGTACTTCCTTGAGATCAACACGCTGCCCGGCATGACGAAGACGAGCCTTCTTCCGCAGGAGGCGGCGGCGGTCGGCATCGGCTACGAGGAACTGTGCGAAAAGATCGTCGAAGAGTCGCTGAAGCAGAAAAGAGGGCTGTAAATGGAGGCCATCACGGTAAAGGAGCTGCTCGCGGCGGTGCACGGTGAGCTCTTGCAGGGAGATGAGACAGCGCAGATCCTCGGCGTGAACACCGACAGCCGCACCGTCAAAGCGGGTGAAGTTTTCGTGCCGCTCGTCGGCGAGCGCTTCGACGGGCATGACTATATCGAAAAGGCGATTTCCGCGGGCGCGGAGGGCTGTCTGTGCGCCCGCGTGCCGGAAACGCTGCTGCCCGGAAAGTTTTACATCAAGGTGCCTGACACGCTGCTTGCGCTCAAGGACTTGGCCGCGTGGTACCGTGCGCAGTTTTCTATTCCCTTTGTGCAGGTGACGGGCAGCGTCGGCAAGACGACAACAAAGGAAATGATCGCCTCGGTACTGGGCGTGAAGTTCCATACGCTCAAGACCGCGGCCAACTATAATAATGAGATCGGCACGCCGCAGACGTTGCTGGGCCTCTCCCGCGCGCATCAGGCGGCGGTGATCGAGACGGGCATGGACCGCGCGGGGCAGATCCGGTATCTTGGCGAGATGGTGAAGCCCGATATCGCCGTCATCACGAACGTCGGCGACATGCACATTGAATACCTCGGATCGCGCGAGAACATTCTGAAGGCCAAGTGCGAGATCTTTGAAAACCTCAAAAAAGACGGCCTCGCCGTCTTAAACGGCGACGACGAGCTTTTGAACACCGTCTCTCTGCCGCAGAAAACGTTGCGCTGCGGCCTGTCCGAGCACTGCGATGTCCGCGTCAGCGAGGTCGAAGACCTTGGCATCGACGGCATTCGCTGCGTCGTGACGACGGCAAAGGAGCGTTACGCGCTCTCCATCCCCGTGCCGGGAAAGCACATGGTCTACTCCGCGGCGATGGCCGCGGCCATCGGCGAGTACCTTGGCGAGACCAAAGAGGAGATCGAGCGCGGCGCTGCAGCCTACGAGCCCGCGGGCTCACGCATGCACGTCATCACGTTCTCTGAAAACCGCCGCCTGCTCGACGACTGCTACAACGCGGGTCCGCAGTCGATGGCGGCGTCGCTGCGCGTATTGGGCGCGAGCGGCGGCAAAAAGGCCGCCGTCATCGGCGATATGGCGGAGCTCGGAGAGCTCACCGAGCGTGCGCATAAGGAAATCGGAGAACTCACCAAAGAGCTCGGCATCGGCACTGTCATCGCAATCGGTACACGGGCAAAATACTTTACAGAAGGGAACCCCTCTGCGCAGTGGTTCGGGAGCGTGGACGAGGCGATGGGCGCCGTCAAGGCGGCGTTCACGGCGGAGACGGCGATGCTCGTCAAGGCCTCGCACTCCATGCACTTTGAGAAGATCGTAGAGGAACTGACCAAAGCATGATCGACATCAGTGTTACGGGACTCATCAAGTCCTTTGACCTCGAAAAGAAAATACTGGACGGTATCACCTTTCAGATCGACACGGGCGAGCGCGTGGGTCTTCTCGGCAAAAACGGCGCGGGCAAGACGACGCTCTTCCGCATCCTGACGGGCGAGCTCGACTACGACGCGGGCGAGGTGAGCATCGCCTCGGGCCGCAGGCTCGGTCTCATCTCACAAATTCCTGTGTATCCCGAGGGCTACACGGTCGAAGACGTGCTCAAGAGTGCGTTTTCGCGCATGCAGAGGATGGAGGACGAGATGAACGCCCTCTCCCAGCAGATGGCAAGCGGCGACGAGAGCGAAGAGACGCTGCGCCGCTACGGCGAGCTTTCGGCCAAGTTCGAGGGTCTCGGCGGCTACGACACCGAGACGCCCATCAACAAGGTTGCCAACGGCCTTTCCATCCCGCCGGAGATGCGCGAGCGCCTGTTTGACACGCTCTCGGGCGGCGAAAAGACGCGCGTGAACCTCGGCCGCCTCATTTTGGAGGATACGGATATTTTACTTCTCGACGAGCCGACGAACCATTTGGACCTGCACGCCATCGAATGGCTGGAGCAGTATCTCTCGACGTTCAAGGGTACGGTCGTCGCCATCTCGCATGACCGATACTTCTTAGACCGCACCATCACCCGCGTCATCGAGGTGCTCGACGGCAAGGCGGAGTTTTACAGCGGCAACTACAGCTTCTACGCGGTGGAAAAAGAGCGCCGCTATTTGGAAAAGATGCGCCAATACGAAAAGGAGCAGGCCAAGATCGCCCAGCTTGAAAAGAGCGCCGAGCAGCTGCGCATGTTTGCCTTCAAGGGCATGGACAAGACGTACCGCCGCGCGCTGTCGATGGAAAAGCGCATCGAGCGTATGCGCACGACGGACAAGCCGACGAAGGAACGGGCACTGAGCGCGCAGTTCAAGTCGCAGGAGTTCTACGGCGACGAGGTGTTCGCGCTCAAAAAGCTCAAAAAGAGCTTCGGCGACCGTGTGCTGTTCCACGACGTGGACTTGCAGGTGCGCGGCGGCGAGCGCATCGCGCTCATTGGCGACAACGGCACGGGCAAGTCGACGCTCATCAAGATGCTGATGGAAGAGGAATATCCCGACGAGGGCAAGATCAAGTTCGGCCCGTCGGTGCGCATCGCGTACCTGCCGCAGATCGTCGAATTCGACGTGCCGGAACGAAACTTGGTCGACACGATGCTCTACTCCAAGCGCAACATCACGCCGCAGAGCGCGCGCAACCGCCTGGCCGCGTTCCACTTCACGGGCGAGGACGTTTTTAAGAGCGTCAGCGTGCTCTCGGGCGGCGAGCTTTCGCGCCTCAAGCTCTGCATCCTGATGGATGAGGAAGTGAATCTCCTGATCCTCGACGAGCCGACGAACCACCTCGATATCGCGTCGCGCGAGTGGATCGAAGAGGCGGTGGAGAGCTACGACGGGACGCTCCTGTTCGTGAGCCACGACCGCTATTTCATCAACCGCTTTGCAACGCGTGTGTGGGAGCTTGAAAACGGCGTCATCACCGACTATCCGATGGGTTTTGCGCGCTACCGGCAGGTCAAGGCACTGGAGGCGCAGAACAAGATCGACCACACGCCAAAGGCTGTAAAGGAAAAGACGGTTACAGAAAAACCAAAGCCGAACCGCTCTGCCCAGCAGGCGCGGCGGCAGCTCACCATCTGTGAAAAGGAAATTTCCACGCAGGAGACCGCCATCGCCGAGATCGAGCAGCGCCTTGAAGAGGCGGGCGGCGACTACGAGCGCTACAGCGAAATTTATAAGGAGAAGGAAGCCGCCGAGCAGAAGCTCAGCGAGCTGATGGAAAAGTGGGAAACGCTCGCCGAGCAGGCGGGCGAATGAGGAACATACCATGAAGAGACAGAAAAGACTGTGGACAGCGGCAGCAGCCTGTGCCGTGCTCGGCGCGACGTGCCGGGCCGTCCCGGGTGTGCGCTTTGCAGGACTGCTGTTCTGGTGCCTGACGGCGCTTTTGATCGTCTTTGCGATGCTCGAGCAGTACAAAGAGCATGCGTGGGCAAAGTGGGGAAAACGCGTTCTGCTCGCGCTCGTGTGCCTAGGCCTTGTCGCATTCGGGTATCTTGAATCGCTCGTTATTCGCGGCGCGCACACGGACGGGCGCGCGGAAGACGCGCAGTGCGTGGTTATTTTGGGCGCGGGCGTGAACGGCACGACGCCGTCGCTGATGCTCTCGTCGCGGCTGCAGGCGGCGCTTGACTTCATCGCGGACAAGCCGGACATCCCCATCATCTGCTCAGGCGGTCAGGGGCCGGGGGAGGATATCTCCGAGGCCGACTGCATGGCCGACTGGCTCATCGCCCACGGCGTGGACGAGAGCCGCATCTACCGCGAGGACCGATCGACCAGTACGCAGGAGAACTTTGCTTACAGCGAAGAGATCATGGCGGAGCTGGGGCTTGATGCGGGCGACATGTTCGCCTTTGTCACGAACGACTACCATATTTTTAGGGCGGGGCGCATCGCCGGAACAGATGCGGCCTGCGGCGTGGCGGCGACGCTGCCGCGCAGCGCCTATTACGATGCCTTACAGCTCAACTACTATGTGCGGGAGGCCTTTGCCACCGGTTGGCTCCTGCTGAGAGGAAACTGAGTATGAACGATAACATTTTATGCATTTACTATTCCCGCACGGGAAACACGAAAAAAGCCATGGAGGAGGTCGCCGAGGCGCTGGACTGCGAATGTCTCGAAATTCGCGACAAGGTCGATCGCAGCGGCACGATGGGCTACCTTCGCTGCTGCTTTGACGCGATGCACAAGCGCACGAGTGCGGTTTCGCGCCCGAAATGCCAGAAGCCGCTGTCGGACTACAAGCTCGTCATCCTCGGCACGCCCGTGTGGGCGGGCCGCTGTTCGAGCGTTATTCGCGGCTTTTTGAAGCGCCGCGGCTATGAGATCCAGAACGCGGCGTATCTCATCACGCACAAGAGCGAGCAGGACTATAAGGACGTCTTCCGCCAGATGGACCTCTATTTGCAGACGCCGCACGTGGCGGAGGTCTCGCTCTGCCCCGATTCCGCGGGCTACCACTTCTGGCGAGACCAGTTCGTCAAGGCCTGCTCTGACTTCATTGCGGAGGACAAGGCCTGATGTGGGAAAAGCTCAAACAGCTCGCGCGCCGCTATGACGAGATCGGCGAGCTGCTCGAAGTGCCGGAAATTTACGCTGACCCAAAGAAGCTGCGCGCGCTCACGCGCGAGCAGAAGGAGCTTTCCGCCGTGGTGGAGACCTACCGCGCGTACCAGAAGTGCGAGGACGACATCGTGCAGGCGCTGGAGCTTGTATCCGATCCCGAGCTCAAGGACATGGCGCAGGAGGAATTGAACACTGCCAAGGCGGAAAAAGAGCGCCTTTTTGACGAGCTGCGCGTGCTGCTCCTGCCGCGCGACCCGAACGACGACAAAAACGTCATCGTCGAGATCCGCGGCGGCGTGGGCGGGGAGGAGAGCGCGCTTTTTGCCGCCGACCTCTACCGCATGTATGCGATGTACGCGGAAAAGCGGGGGTACCGCGTGGAGCTGCTCAACTACAACGATACGGAGTTGGGCGGTGTTAAGGAAGCTGACTTTATCGTCAGCGGCGATGGGGCGTATTCGAGATTCAAGTTTGAATCCGGCGTCCACCGCGTCCAGCGCGTGCCGGAGACGGAGTCCGGCGGGCGCGTGCACACCTCGACCGCGACGGTCGCCGTGCTGCCGGAGATGGAGGAGGTCGACGTCGACCTTCGGCCCGAAGACATTGAGATGCAGGTCTACCGCGCTTCCGGCGCAGGCGGCCAGCACGTCAACAAGACGAGCTCTGCCGTGCGCCTCATCCACAAGCCGACGGGCATCGTCGTTTCGTGTCAGGAGGAGCGCTCCCAGCTCCAGAACCGCGCCAAGTGTATGGCGATGCTCGCGAGCAAGCTCTACGAGGCTGAGCGCGAGCGCGTGGAGGGTGCGATCACGAGCGAGCGCCGCGCGCAGGGCGGCAGCGGCATGCGCAACGAGCGCATCCGCACCTATAACTTCCCGCAAAACCGCGTGACTGACCACCGCCTGACGGGCGAGAACAAGAATTTCAACATCGACGCCGTGATGAACGGCGATTTAGACCCCATCATCGACGCGCTCACGATGCAGGAGCAGGCCGAAAAGCTGCGCGAGAGCACCGAGGCTTAAGAAAGAAGAGAGAACATTGGAGACAAAATGGTTTACCCTCCGCACGGTGGAGGATAAAGAGAGCATCGCGCAGGCGGCGGACATTCTGCGCCGCGGCGGGCTTCTGGCCATCCCGACGGAGACGGTCTACGGCCTCGGCGCGGACGGCCTGGACGAGACCGCCGTGCTGCACATTTTCGAGGCCAAGGGCCGCCCGCAGGACAACCCGCTCATCCTGCACATTCCGGACGCAAGCTGGCTTACGAGCTACTGCGAGGATGTACCGGACGCGGCCTACAAGCTGGCCGAGCGCTTCTGGCCCGGCCCACTGACGATGATCTTAAAGAAAAAGCCCTGCGTGCCGCTGCGCACGACCGGCGGGCTCGAGACCGTCGGCATGAGATGTCCCGACCATGCGGTCACACGCGCCATCATCGAAGCATCCGGCGTGCCGGTCGCCGCGCCGAGCGCGAACACCTCGGGCCGCCCAAGCTGCACGACGGCAGAGCACGTGCGCGAGGACATGTGGGGCAAGATCGACGGTATCGTCGACGGCGGCCCCTGTCAGGTGGGCGTGGAGTCGACGATCATCGACCTGACGGTCACGCCGCCGCAGCTGTTGCGCCCGGGCGGACTGCCGCTCGAGAGCCTGCGCGATGCGCTGGGCGAGGTGACGGTCGACAGGGCCGTGACGCAGAAGATGAATGACGGCGAAAAGCCGCGCGCCCCGGGCATGAAGTACCGCCACTATGCGCCTAAGGCCCCCGTCACGGTCGTGACCGGCGGAGCGAAGGCGAGCGCGCGCTATCTGCTCACACACGCGGGCGAGAAGTCCGGCATCATCTGCTTTGACGAGTTCACGCGGCTCTTCGACGGGCACATCGTCCACCCCCTCGGTGCGAGCGACGATAAGCGCGCGCAGGCGCAGCACGTCTTCGACGCGCTGCGGACGTTCGACGAGACGAATGTGGGCGAGATCTGGGCACAGTGTCCGGACAGTAAAGGCCTTGGCCTTGCCATCGGCAACCGTCTCAAAAAGGCCGCGGGCTTCCATGTGGAGGACGCGGACGACGGCAAGATCGTCATCGGCATCACCGGCGGCACGGGCGCGGGGAAGACGAGCCTTCTGCGCGCGCTTGAAAGAAAGGGCGCATGTGTGCTCGACTGCGACGCGGTCTATCACGAGATGTTAAAAGATGACGAGCCGCTGCTGCGCGCGCTGCGCGAGGCGTTCGGCGATGTCATTTTTCGGCAGGACGGCAGCGTGGACATCCACGCCATCGGCCTGATCGTCTTCAAGGACAGAAAAAAGCTCGCCGAGCTCGACGCCATCGTGCACGAGCGCATCCCGCGCGCGCTGGCGCAGAAAATGGCGGCGACGAACGCGGAGATCATCGGCCTCGATGCTATCAAGCTCATCGAGAGCGGCCTTGGCGCGATCTGCGACGCGACTGTCGCCGTAACGGCGCCTGAAGAGGTGCGGGTCAAGCGCATCATGGCGCGCGACAGCATCACCGAGGAGTATGCAAGGTCGCGCATCGCGGCACAGAAGGACACGGACTATTTCCGCGCGCAGTGCGATTATGAATTTGTGAACGATCTGCCGACCGCTGAAGAGGCGGAACACGCGGCAGAGGTCTATATCAACACGATCATCAACAATTTGAAGGAGGAAACTGAGAGATGAGTGAAAAGAACAAGCTCGCTGAAAAACTGCTCTACGCCCCCAAGAATGGCTATGACCGCCTGAGCGCAGAGGATGAAAAAGCGATGGAGGCCTATTGCGAGGACTACAAGAAGTTCCTCAACAACGGCAAGACCGAGCGCCTTTGCGTGGAGTACTGCATCGAGCTGGCGGAAAAGAAGGGCTTCAAGGCCTACGAAGCGGGTATGAAGCTGAGCGCCGGCGACAAGGTCTACTTCAATAACCGCGGCAAGGGCATCATGCTCGCTGTCATCGGCAGCGAGGACTTGAGCCACGGCGCGAACATCGGCGCGGCGCATACCGACTCCCCGCGCCTCGACTTAAAGCCCCGCCCGCTCTACGAGGAGGCCGAGACTGTCTCTTATACACATCTGACGCTGCCGACGACTTAATA
>ENA-OZGL01000323-OZGL01000323.1-human-gut-metagenome-genome-assembly--contig:-NODE-323-length-24262-cov-5.860164_pt1 | contig 24262 bp, 19 predicted proteins | sample MGYA00245117_ERZ653659 | MGnify/ENA primary metagenome ERZ653659 (study PRJEB26926, sample SAMN06165263) | human gut metagenome | biome: ENVO:00009003; feature: ENVO:2100002; material: ENVO:00002003... | reverse complement strand
GGGCGGCCCGTTTTCTTATTTTCGGAAATACACGGCGTCCCATTCCTCGCCGTTGGGGACGAGCGGCGGCTCGATGACAAGGCCGCTTTTGCCGCCGCGCTTTCCCTCGACGAAAAGGAGCGAGGGCGCGGCGTCCAGCGATTTTGCGAGAAAGCGCAGGCGCTTGGGCTCGATGCCGTGACTCCGCATGGCGCAGAGCACGTCGGCGAGGCGCTCGGCGCGGTGAACGAGGGTGAAGCGCCCGCCATAGCGCAGCACACGCTGCGCCGCGGCGCAGACGTCGTCCAGCGTGCAGGAGGTTTCCTCGCGCGCGATTTGGCGCGCTTCGCCTTTGGCGCTCTCGCCGCTGCCGGCGGGAAAGTACGGCGGGTTCGAGATCACATAGTCGACGCTGCCGGCTTTCGGCAGGACGGAGATGTCGCGAAGGTCGCCTTCGTGGAAAGCAGCCCTGTCCGCCCAGCCGTTTTCGGCGAACGTCTTTCGCGCAAGCGCTGCCGCGGGCGCGGAAAGCTCAACATTTTCGATAAAAAGCGATTCCTGGCGCGCGAGCAGGAGCGTTCCGAGAAGACCGATCCCGCTGCCGAGGTCGCAGACCGTGTCGCCGCGGGACGGGCGGGCAAAGTAGGCGAGGCAAAAGCTGTCCGTCCCCGGAGGGAAGAGGGCGGTGTCGTAATAAAAGCAGGGGCCGCGCGGCCAGAGCTCGTCGCGTTTTTCCATGTGATGACCCTTTCTGATGATAAAAATAAGGACGCGCTTTCGCGCGTCCTTATTTTTTAAGTACCCTTAGACCTTAGGCCTGGGAGATGGCGCCGTTGGGGCAGGTATCAGCGCAGGAGCCGCAATCCAGGCAGGCATTTGCGTCGATCTGATACTGGGAATCGCCCTGGGAAATAGCACCGACGGGGCAGGCGTCTGCGCAAGCACCGCAGCTGACGCAGGCAGAGCTAATCTGATAAGCCATAATTAGTACCTCCATAAGTTGATGACGCTATTATAGCATGTCAAAGCGAAAATGCAAGAGTCAGAATGCAGGAAAATATTGAATTTTCTGTGTCATTTGCGGCGTTTATTTTTGAATAAACCGGTCAAAAATGAAAGGACGAAAAGGAAGCGGAGGGTAGAGCAATGAATGACCGGAAATTCAGCCTGAAGGCTGAGCATGTGCTGCGCTGTGCGCAGGCGGCGGCGGGCGAGCTGGGGCACGGCTATGTGGGCTGCGAGCACCTGCTGCTCGCGATGCTGCGCGAGGAGGACGACGCGGCCTGCCGTGCGCTGAATGCCTCGGGCATCTACGAGCCGGCAGTGCGCGAGAGGATGATCGAAAAGCTGGGGCGCGGCACGGCGGAAAGATCGACCGTGCAGGGGCTCACGCCGCACGCGCGCTGCGCGGTCGAGCTGGCCGTCGGCGAGGCGATGCGCACGGGCGGCGGAGAGATCGAGGCGGGGCATCTGCTGCTCGGTATCCTGCGTGACAGCGGCAATATGGCCGTGCGGCTGCTGCGATCGCTGGGTGTGGATACCAAAAAGCTGTACAGCGACACGCTGCGCGCGATGAGCCTGTCGCCGCGCAAGCTCCCGCTGCCCGAGGTGCGTGCAAGCCGCGCGGAGGCGAAAAACGGCAAGACGCTCTTGGAATTCTCGCGCGATCTGACCGCGATGGCACGCGAGGGGCGGCTCGACCCCGTCATCGGGCGGGAAAAGGAGATCGCCCGTGCGCTGCGCATTCTGACGCGGCGGACAAAAAATAACCCCGTGCTCATCGGCGAGCCGGGCGTCGGCAAGACGGCTATCGCCGAGGGGCTTGCCGAAAAGATCGCGGCGGGCGACGTGCCGGAGGAGCTTTTGGACAAGCGCATCCTGCTGCTCGACCTTTCGGGCATGGTGGCAGGGACAAAGTACCGCGGCGAGTTTGAAGAACGCATCCGCGCCGTGCTCGACGAGGTGCGGCGCGACGGCAATGTCATTTTGTTCATCGACGAGCTGCACACCATTGTCGGCGCGGGCAGCGCCGAGGGGGCGGTGGACGCGGCGAACATCCTAAAGCCCGCGCTCGGGCGCGGGGAGATCCGCGTCATCGGCGCGACGACGCTCGAGGAGTACCGAAAATTCATCGAAAAGGACGCCGCGCTCGAGCGGCGCTTCCAGAGCGTGCAGGTCGGCGAGCCGGACGAGAAGCAGGCGCTGCAGATCTTACAAGGCCTGCGGCCGAAGTACGAGGCGTATCACGGCCTTTCCATCGAGGACGAGGCCCTGCGCACGGCGGTGACGCTCTCAAAGCGGTATCTGCCCGACCGTTTTTTGCCGGATAAGGCTATCGACCTTATTGACGAGGCGGCGGCAAGCGTGAAACTGTCCGCGCGCAGCGCCTCGCCCGAACTGAAAGCGCTCGAAGAGAAGGCGAGCGCCGCCGCGCGGGACAAGGAGACTGCCATCCGCGCGCAGGACTATGAAAAAGCGGCGCGGCTGCGCGACGCGGAGGAGAGCTTCCGCACGCAGGCGGCAGCTGAGCGGAAAAAACAGGCGCGCGAGGCGAAAAAGACCGCTGTGCGCGTGACGGCGGAGGACATCGCCGCCGTGGTGTCGAACTGGACGGGCATTCCGGTGACAAGGCTCAACGAGAGCGAAAGCGCGCGGCTTTTGACGCTTGAAGAAACGCTGCACGCGCGCGTCGTCGGGCAGGAGGACGCGGTGCGCGCCGTGGCGCGCGCCATCCGCCGCGGGCGCGTCGGCGTCAAGGATCCGAAACGGCCTGTCGGGTCGTTCCTCTTCCTCGGTCCCACGGGCGTGGGCAAGACGGAGCTCAGTAAAGCGCTCGCCGAGGCGGTATTTGGCAGCGAGGACGCGATGATCCGCATCGACATGAGCGAGTATATGGAAAAACACACCGTCTCGCGCCTGATCGGCTCGCCGCCGGGCTACGTTGGCTACGACGAGGGCGGGCAGCTGACGGAAAAGGTGCGGCGCAAGCCGTACTCCGTCGTGCTCTTCGACGAGATCGAAAAGGCACATGAGGACGTGTGGAACATCCTGCTGCAAATTTTGGAGGACGGCGTCGTGACGGACGCGCAGGGGCGCAAGGTGGACTTTCGCAACACGGCGGTCATCATGACGTCGAACATCGGGGCAAAGAGCATCACGGCGGCGGGCACGCCGCTCGGCTTTGCGCCGGAGGAGCAGAAAAGCGCCGACGCGCAGTTCGCTGCCGTGAAGGCGGCGGTGATCGCGGAGCTGCGGCGGACGTTCCGGCCGGAATTTTTGAACCGCGTGGACGAGACGATCGTCTTCCGCCGCTTATCGTGCGAGGACTGCGCCGAGATCGCGCGGCGGCTGCTTGCGCAGACCGTTTCCCGCGCCGCGGCGCTCGGCGTCACGCTTGAGGCGGACGAGGACTGCGCGGTCTCCCTCGCCGAGCGGGGCTACGATGTTTCCTACGGCGCGCGTCCCCTGCGGCGGCTCATCCGCAGCGAGGTGGAGGACGCGCTCGCGACCTGCCTTTTGGACGGCACGCTCGCAAGCGGCGACACGGCGGTTTTGGCGGCGGAAAACGGCACGCTATGCGTGCGCCGGCGGGAGAAAGCGGCGGCCGCCGCCCTCGGCGACATCGGCGCGCAGAAGGCGTGAAAAAAGGGACGCATCAGACAGAAGACCCGACCGATGGATGCTCATCGGTCGGGCCTTCCTGCTTGTGTACGGATTTTTTGCGGTCGAATGATGCAGGGGAACTTCGTTCTTGAAGGGATGAAACCGGTTCGGCAAACCGGAAGCTGTCAAAAAGGATGATTCCAATATTCTACAGCATTTCCGTTCACGTCATAAAAAGTAATGCTGCCCGCATTGATCGGCAGGACGATCGCAAAGGGCTGATCGCTGTCGATATCGATCACTTGAATGGCGCGGCCATCATCGATTTGAAGCTGCTGCACCTGCTGCTGATTCATGGAAATCAATGCGCGCTCATTAGCACCCTCTGTGGTGAACTCTGCAATTCCTTCCTGGATCTCCGAGAGGTTTCCACCCGCGCGGAAGAAATATCCGAAGGAAAGTCCCGGGCGATTGACATAGACGGAAAAAGTGTGGTCGCTCATGTCCTGCGGATAAGAAATATATGCAGCCATCGTGTCAGAAACACTTCCATCGACCGCCCAATCCTCCTTGATCTTCTGCGACGAACGAATGTCTGTTTCCAGATTGCCCGACGATATGCCAATGTCGCTGCTTATATAAAGAAAACCGACAAATAAGCTGCAAACAAGAAGAATCCCTATCACAGTTTTAAGAACGATCTTTTTCATGGCTATCAAAACTCCTTAGCAGATTCCCAATTTTTTGCCTCGGATGCGCTTCTCCTCATTCAAAGCGCTCAACGGTCGTTGCGAGGTCGTAGCTTGCCTTGAGCGCCTTGAGCTTTGCCATCGGCTCGCCCGCGGAGTGCTTGTCGAGCGCGGCGCGGTCGCGCCAGTGCTCCACGAGCAGCACGCAGTTTTCCTCGGCAAGAGGCCGGTAGTAGTCGTACTGCATGCAGCCCTCTTCCGCGAGGACGGCGGCGCGCAGGCCACTTCGCTCCATCTCCGATGCAAAGTCATTAGCCTTTTCGCCGCGATAGAGAACGTGAAGTAAAATGCTTTCCATAAAGTAAGGCTCCTTTCCTGCTTGTTCGTATTACGATACGTCGATCATTTCGAGGTATTTGTAGCCGTTTTCGGCAATGTGGTCCTTGCGGCCCTGCAAATTGTCGCCGAGCAGCAGATCAAACGAGTGTGCCGTCGCCTCCGCGTCCTCGGGCATGACCTTGATGAGACGGCGTGTCTCGGGGTTCATGGTCGTGAGCCACATCATTTCGGGGTCGTTCTCGCCGAGACCTTTCGAGCGGTCGACCTTGTAGCGCTTGCCCTCAAGGGTCTTGACGATGTCGTTTTTCTCCTTGTCCGTGTAGGCGAACCACGTCTTTTCGCCGCAGGTGATCTCAAAAAGCGGGGTCTCGGCGATGTAGACATAGCCCTCGCGAATCAGCGTCGGGCAGAGGCGGTAGATCATCGTCAGGATGAGCGTCCGGATTTGGAAGCCGTCGACATCGGCATCGGTGCAGAGGATGACCTTGTTCCAGCGAAGATTGTTGATATCAAAGGCGTTCAGGTCCTTGACAAACTTGCCCGGAACCTCGACGCCGCAGCCGAGGACCTTCAAAAGGTCGGTGATGATCTCACTCTTGAAAATACGCGGATAGTCGGCCTTGAGACAGTTTAAGATCTTGCCGCGCACGGGCATGATGCCCTGAAACTCGCCGTCGCGCGAGAGCTTGACGCTGCCGAGGGCGCTGTCGCCCTCGACGATGTAGATCTCGCGGCGCGAGACGTCGCGCGTGCGGCAGTCGACAAACTTTTCGACGCGGTTTGAGATGTCGATGCTGCCGGAGAGCTTTTTCTTGATGTTCAGGCGCTGCTTTTCCGCGCTCTCGCGGCTTCTTTTGTTGATGAGCACCTGCTCGGCGATCTTGAGCGCGTCGACGCGGTTTTCGATGAAATAGGTTTCGAGGCGGGACTTCAGAAAGTCCGTCATCGCCTCCTGCACGAACTTATTCGTGATGGCCTTTTTCGTCTGGTTCTCGTAGCTCGTCTGCGTGGAGAAGTTGTTCGAGACGAGAATGATGCAGTCTTCGATGTCTTGCCAGGCGATACGGGCTTCGCCCTTCTGGTATTTGTTGTTGTCCTTCAAATACTTGTCGATGGCGTAGACAAAGGCGGTCTTCGACGCCTTTTCGGGGCTGCCGCCGTGCTCGAGCCACGAGGAGTTGTGATAGTGCTCGATGCGCTGCACCTTATTCGAGAAGCAGCACGCGCAGGAGAGCTTGACCTTGTATTCGGGCTTGTCCTCGCGGTCGTGGCCGCGGCGCTCCGTCTCCCAGAAGACGGGGGTGGTCAGGGCGTCTTCACCCGCGATCTCGGCGACATAGTCGATGATGCCGTTTTCGTAGACGAAGTCCTGCGTCTCAAAGTGGCCGGGGAGGACTTCGTTTTTGAAGCGGAACGTGATGCCCGCGTTGACGACGGCCTGACGGCGCAGCGTTTCGACATAGTAGTCGGCGGGAATGTCGATATCGGTAAACACGTCGAGGTCGGGCAGCCAGCGCGTGCGCGTGCCGGTTTTGCGGCCGCGGTCGGTCGGCTCGATCCTGAGCTCATCGCCCTTTTTGCCCACGGGCTCGCCGCGTTCAAAGTGCAGGGAGTATTTGTTCCCGTCGCGCCAGACGGTCACGTCCATATAGCGCGAGGAATACTGCGTCGCGCACGCGCCGAGGCCGTTGAGGCCGAGGGAGTATTCGTAGTTGTCGCCGTCCAAGTTGTTGTACTTGCCGCCGGCGTAGAGCTCGCAGTACACGAGCTCCCAGTTGAAGCGCTTTTCCTTGGGGTTATAGTCCACAGGGCAGCCGCGGCCCATGTCCTCTACTTCGATGCTGTGGTCTAAGTAGCGGGTGACGGTGATGAGCTTGCCGTGGCCCTCGCGCGCTTCGTCGATGGAGTTCGAAAGGATCTCGAACACGGCGTGCTCGCAGCCGTCCAGCCCGTCCGAGCCGAAGATGACGCCCGGGCGCTTGCGCACACGGTCCGCGCCCTTGAGGGACGAGATGCTCTCGTTGCCGTAATTCGTTTTTTTTGCTTCTGCCATTGGGGTTTCTCCATTTCGCCGAAATTTACGATTCTGATCTTCAAACACAAAACTTAGTACATTATACGATTTTTTGACCACAATGGCAAGTGGCCGCGGCAGATTTTTGCCTTTGGCGGGAAAATGCAGAAATTCGCGGGAATTTCTGCGCCAATTATGCCGAAAGACGTCGAGCATAACCAATTGTCAACCGGCGGAAACGCACTGGAACAACAAAGTTATTCACAGTTTCCACAGAGTTTTCCACATCGTTATGTCAACAGAATAACCGCGGATAAACCATGAATGGACACGCTTCCCGAGTCTTCGCGCCGCAAACGATGGGGAAAGTAAATTTCGTCAATTTGCCCCCTTGACCGGATTTACAAAAGCGGACGCGAAAAAAGGGAATGCCGCGGTATCTCTCCTTTTTTACAGCAGCATCAGGATAACGCCGTACACGACGCTTGCGAGCGTGCCGAACACGATGACCGGCCCCGCGACGATGAACATCTTTGACGCCATGCCGGTGATGAAGCCCTCGCTCTTAAAGTCGATGGCGGGGGAGACAACGGAGTTGGCAAAGCCCGTGATCGGCACGAGCGTGCCGGCCCCGGCAAAGCGCGCGATGGAATTGTAAAGGTTTAAGCCTGTTAAAAGTGCGGAGAGGAAGATGAGGCAGATCGAGGTCGCCGTGCCTGCGTCCGCCTTTGCAAGGCCGAGCGAGAGAAAGCCGTTCTGGATGAGCTGGCCGAGCGCGCAGATCGCGCCGCCGATGAAAAAGGCAAAGGCGGTATCCTTGAAAATGGGCGATTTGGGCGCAAGGCGCTTGACATACTCCTGATATTCCTGAGGCGTCATATCCATGAAGAATCACTCCTTTTGTCGTAGTGTTTGCGGGAAATGGACGAAATATCCGCGCGATACCGTCTTGCGCGCGGCGAGGTTTGTGTTACAATGGGCGAGGACATTTTTGCAAAGGAGTTGACGCGATGCGACCGCTGGGACTGTATCTCCACATTCCGTTCTGCAAGGCGAAGTGCATTTACTGCGACTTCTACTCGCTTCCTCATTCGGAGGAGAAGATGGACGCCTACACCGCGGCCTTGCAGCGCGATCTGATGCGCTGGGCGGATCAGGCGAAAGGCCATACCGTTGACACGATCTACTTTGGCGGCGGCACGCCGAGCTATCTCGGCGCAGACCGGCTCTGCCGCATTTTAGAGACGGTCTGCGCCCATTACCGCGTGGACAAAAACGCTGAGATCACGACCGAGGCGAATCCCGATAGCGCACGGGAGGTATCAGCACTGCGGCAGCTCAGAGAAGCGGGCTTCAACCGCATTTCACTCGGGATGCAGTCGGCGAGCGACGACGAGCTGCGCCTGATCGGGCGCGTCCACACGCATAAAGAGACGGTCGAGGCCGTGCGCGCCGCCCGCGCGGCGGGCTTCGACAATGTGAGCCTCGATCTCATCTACGGCCTACCCGAGCAGACAATGGCGCACTGGCGGGAAAGCCTGCAAGCGGCGATCGCTTTACGGCCTGAGCACCTTTCCTGCTATGGGCTCAAGATCGAGGGGGGCACGCCGCTCGACCGCAAAAAAAACACCCTGCGCATCCCCGACGACGATGAACAGGCGGAGGAGTACCTTGCAACGGTCGAGCTGCTCGAAAAGGCGGGCTACGCGCAGTATGAAATTTCGAACTTCGCGCGTCCCGGGCGCGAGTCGCGCCACAACCTCAAATACTGGACGATGCAGGAGTATCTGGGCTTCGGTCCTGGCGCGCATTCGGACTTCGGCGGGCGGCGCTTCGCCTACGCGCGCGACTTGAATGCTTACATCAAGGGTGAGGAGCACCTTTCCGAAAGCGCATGCCCCGCGGAACGCGAGCGCGAAGAAGAACGCGTCATGCTTGCCCTGCGCACCGCGCGGGGGCTCGACCTGTCGGCGCTCAAGGAGGACACGCGGGACGCCGAGGCAGTGCTCGAAGAGTGCGCGCACCACGGCCTTTCCCAAAAGGAAAACGGCCGCTGGCGGCTGACGCCGCAGGGCTTTCTAGTGTCAAACGCCGTCATCGTGCGGGTGCTCGAGGCGCTTTCCCTCTAAATTTTGCGAAAAAAGTGGAAACTTTTTCCGCGTTTTCGCGTCTTTACTTATGGCAGGGTATCTGCTATACTGTGTTATGTTTACCAATTCAAGGCATTTTCAGCAAGGAGGCAAATCGTGAAATCCATTATCCGTAAGTTTTTGTCGCTGTCGCTGGCAGTCGTGCTGGCGGCGGCTCCGCTCAACGCCTTCGCGTCTGACGCGCTCGGCGACGATCTGACGAGCTCAAATGTTGAGGTCAATGAGCGCACCGAGCTCAACGCCGGTACGTTCTGGAGCAATACCTACTCCGACCTTCGTCAGGAGAATTATGTGGTCTACTCGCCCAACGCACGCGTGAAGCCCATTGTGAGTAGCGGCAGCTACAGCACGCAGCTCTCGACCGTCTCGGCAGCAGCGCGCACGCTGGAGGCCGACGGCTACCGCGTGGTCGCGGGCATCAACGGCGATTATTACGACACCGCCAACGGCATCGCGCTCGGCAGCGTGATGAGCAAGGGCGTTTTCCGCAACATCTCCGGCAGCTATTATGCCCTCGGTTTCTACGACGACGGCACGGCGGTGATGGGCAAGCCCAACCTGCGCATCAACGCCGAGACCGACCGCGGCAGCACGTTCGGGATCACGGCCATGAACTATGTCCGCCAGACGTCGTTCGGTATCTTCCTGTATGACGACAGCTTCAATGCCCGCGGCACGATCGGCACGAGCGAGCCGGGCCTTGATGTCATCTGTTCGGTGGATCGCGGTGAGCTGGGCATCGGCGAGGAGCTGACGCTTCGGGTCGAAAGCATTGTCGAAAGCGGCGTGGACACCGCGGTCGGCAAGGGGCAGCATGTGCTGTCGGTCAACCTCAAGTCCAGCGAGAGCTATTTGACCTCCATGCGTGCGCTTCAGGTCGGCGACCGCATCACGGTCTCTGTCAGCGCGAGCGGCAGCGAGTGGAACGGCGTAACGAACATGATCGGCGCGCTCTATCAGCTGGTCGAAAACGGTCAGGTCTGCGCGGGCCTTGTCAACGGCAGCGCGCCGCGCACGGCTGTGGGCCTCAAGCGCGACGGCTCTCTTGTGATGTACACCATCGACGGCCGCCAGAGCGGCTATTCCATCGGCGCGACGCTGACGCAGGTCGCCGAGCGCATGGTCGAGCTCGGCTGCGTGACGGCGCTGAGCCTGGACGGCGGCGGCTCGACCGCGCTCGTCGCGACGCAGCCCGACAGCACGACGGCTTCGCTTGTGAACAAGCCCTCCGGCGGCAGCGAGCGCGCGGTGACGAACCACCTCTTCTTAGTGGCGGACAGCCGCCCGACGAACTCCGTGGGCCATGTGTATCTTGAAAGCGAGAGCACCCGCGTGCTCCCGAACGCGCAGGTCAAGCTGACCGCGACGGCGCTCGACACGAACTATATCCCCATGGCAAATTCCAATGTCTCCCTGCGCGCGGATAAGGGCACCATTGACGGCAATATCCTGACCGCGCCCGCCTCCGGCACCGTGACGGTGACGGCGAACGCGGGCGGCGCGAGCGCGCAGACGAAGATCGATGTCATCACGCAGCCCGACAGCATCAGCGTCAAGCAGAACGGCAAGGCCGTGAGTGCTATCACGCTCAGCGCGGGCGAGACGGCGACGCTGACCGCCTCGGCGATGTACCGCCATTTGCCGGTGCTCGGCGACAACAAGGGCTTTACCTGGACCGTGCAGGGCAATGTCGGCACGATCGAAAACGGCGTGTTCACGGCGTCCGGCAGCATCGGCAGCGGCAGCGTGACGGCGAGCCTCGGCCGCATTTCCGTGACGGTCCCTGTGACGGTGACGGCGCGCGCCCTGCGCACGCTCGACGGCTTTGAGACCTCGTTTGCGACCGCGACCGGCACGCGTGCGATGCTCTCCTACAACAGTGAGATGACCCGCGTGCACAACGGCTACGCCTCCGCACGGCTTGACTATGCGATCGGCAGCGAGGGCAACGCCTACATCGGCCTCAACTATGCCATTCCTTCAAATTACGACCAACTCAACTTCTGGGTCTACGGCGACAATAGCGGAGCGCAGCTCGCGCTGGTGACGGATACTGGCAGCGTGAACCTGGGAGCGCTCAACTTCTCCGGCTGGAAGCTCCTGACGGCGAACCTCGGCGCGGCGACCGCAATCACGGGCATGATCGTCTCTTCGGACACGGAGCTTATCAGCGCCGTGTACCTTGACCAGCTCGTGCTCTCCTACGGCGGCCTGACCGATACGACCGCACCGAAGCTCTCGCTCCAGTACAATGCGGCGAGCAACACTGTGACCGGCACGGTGAAAGATGACATCGACGGCGCGGCCATCCCGACCATTCGCGTGACCTACGACGGCAAGAGCTACACGTCCTACACCTATGACCAGTCCAGCGGCGCGCTGAGCATTACGCTTCCCGCGGCGGACGGCGCACAGCACCGCGTGAGCGTGGTCGCGGGCGACGCGAGCGGCAACCTGAGCCGCGCGGGCGTGAACGCCGGTACGTCGAGCGCGACGCCGGCCTTTGCCGATATGCAGGACCACTGGGCGAACGATGCGGTGGCGTACCTCAAGCGCAGCGGCATTTCGAACGGCTCGAACGGTAACTTCCTGCCGGATACGAAGATCAGCCGTCAGGAATTTGCCGTGCTGCTCGCGCGTTACTTAGGTTCTTCGCAGGATTATTCCTCCGTGCAGCTCCCGTTTGCCGATACGAATGAGATCGCATCCTGGGCGCTGAACGGCGCGAAGGCGATGTACTCGCTCGGCATCATCAAGGGCAGTTCCGACGGCTCGGGCAAGCTCTACTTCAACCCCACGGCCAACGTGAGCCGCCAGGAGGCGGTGACGATGCTCGGTCGCCTGACCGAAAAGGGCTACGCCCAGGGCGCGCTCAAGTTCACCGACAGCAGCGCGATCCAGTCGTGGGCGGCGGAGTACGTGAGCACGCTCAGCGAGATGGGCATCCTCACGGGCTTTGCCGACGGCAGCTTCCGCCCGGGCGGCGCGATGACGAGGGCACAGGTGGCGACAGTATTGTACAAATTCTAAAATGAAAGGGAACGGCAAAGCCGTTCCCTTTCATTTTAGAGGGGGATTGCAGGCCGCTGCGCGCATAATTCACCCGCCGTCGGCGGGCGAATTCCACACTTGCGGCCTGAGAAGAGTCATTTCCAACGCGCATGTCGTTGGAAATGACGATCAAAATTATTTCGCGTCTGCGGACGCGAAAGTCTGCGACGCTTGGGTGCGGTGGGCTGTTTCACGCCCGCAGGGCGCGAAATGCGCCGGGGGAGTGCGTGCGGGGCGCTGTTTTGCGCTCGAAGAGCGCAAAATGCGCGCCTGGGGTGGTGCGGAGACACTGTTTTGTGCTCGGGGAGCACAAAATGCGTGCTTTTTAGAATGCTGTTTTGCGCCCGGTGGGCGCAAAAGGCGCATCTTTCGCTTTGATGAGGCTTAGATAGGACATTGAACGCTGCTTTTTTGCGGAAAATGCGCAAAAAGGGGCTACCTTTTTGCGCGGCGGCGTGCTATGATAATTCTGTATTGGTATCTGTATGAAAAAGGAGGCGGAGAGAATGAAGCGCGCGGGGAAACTGCTGGTGATCGGATTATTTTCACTGCTGCTTTCGGGCTGCATGTTCACGACGCCGGAGACGTCGCTCTACCGCTTGCCGAAGCTCGCGGGCGAGTATGAGTCGCTCGAATCGCAGATCGACGCGCTGCTCACAAACGGTGCGGAGTATGCCGCGCCCACGTCGGGCAGCAATTTGCAGAGCGTGCAGATGATCGACCTCGATGGTGACGGCAGCGAAGAGGCGGTGGCCTTCTTCCGCCGCGCGAGCGACAAAAAGCCGATGAAGATCTACATCTTCAAAGCCGACGGCGACAGCTACGAGCGCTACGCCGTGATCGAGGGCGCATCGAGCCAGATCTACAGCGTGAACTACGCGGATCTGGACGGCGACGGGCTCAAGGAGATCCTGGTCGGCTACAAGAGCAGCTCGGATGTGCAGGGGCTTGCCATCTATCCGCTCTCTCCCGGCACGTCGGAGTCGCTTTTGACGACGGGCTATTCCCGTTACGCGAACCTCGACATGAACGGCGACGGGAAGCAGGAACTTTTAATTATTTGCAGCGACGAAGAGAGTACGGCGCGCGTCGATTACTACGACTGGGATGACGGCGCGCTGCACGCGAAGTCCTCGCTGCGCCTGTCCGCCTCGGTGGCGGAGCTGAGCCGCCTGACGGCCGGCACGCTGACGGGCGGGGAGAACGCGCTGTTCGTGACGGGCGTGACGGGCGACAACCTGACCGTGACGGACGTGCTGGCGCTCAAGGGCGGGCGGCTGCAGAACATCGCCCTCGGTGCGGACGCAAATCAGGTACCCGCGGAGGAAATTTTCCTCGGCCTTTTCCCGCGCGATGAAAACAGCGACGGCGTGACCGAAGCGCCGAAGACGCGTCCCTTGCAGCGCTTTGACCGCGAGAGCGAGCTGCAGTATTACGTTGTCTGGGAGCAGTACAGCATCGACGGCACGGTGACGGACGTGCAGAGCTGCTTCCACAATGTGGCGGACGGCTGGAGCCTTGTGCTGCCGGACGAGTGGGACAAGGACCATCTGACCGTCGAGCGCAGCGCGGGCAGCGGCGAGACCGCTGTGTCCTTCTACCGCGCGGGCGAGGGCGGACTGAGAGAGAAACTGCTCACCGTCTACACCCTGACGGGCGAGGCGCGCGAGGGACTTGCCAACATCGGCAGCCGCTTTGTGCTCACGCAGCAGGTGGAGGCGGTATACGCCGCACGGATCGGCGATGCATGGAATATCACGCTTGATGAGCAATCGCTGCGCGAGCGCTTCTCGCTCATCACGGCGGAATGGACGATGGGAGACAACTGAGAGGAGAAACGATATGAAAAAAGTGCTGGTGCTGGAGGATGAAGCCAGTATCCGTAGTTTTATTGTCATCAATTTGCAGCGTGCGGGCTACGAGGTCGTGGAGGCTGAGTGCGGCGAGGAGGCGCTTCAAAAATTGCAGGAAAATCCCGACACGAAGCTGTGCCTGCTCGACATCATGCTGCCGGACATCGACGGGTTCGAAGTCTGCCGCCGCATCCGCATGTCGAACGCGCAGGTCGGCATCATCATGCTGACGGCGCGCACGCAGGAGATGGACAAGGTGACGGGCCTGATGACCGGCGCGGACGACTATGTGACAAAGCCGTTTTCGCCCGCCGAGCTCACCGCGCGCGTGGACGCGCTGCTGCGCCGCATGGGCGAAAACACGCCGGCCACGCATACCGGAGAGTTGTATCAGCCGCCGTTTCTGCTGAACCTGACGAACCGGACGCTTGAAAAAAACGGCGAGCGCGTCAAGCTGACGCAGATCGAGTACGCGATCGTCAAGCTCTTTATGGAAAACAGCGGCAAGGCGCTCGCGCGCGAGGAAATTCTCGACGCCGTGTGGGGCAAGGGCTACTTTGGCGAGCTCAAGATCGTGGACGTGAATGTCCGCCGCCTGCGCCTCAAGATCGAAGATGACGCGCAGGAGCCGAAGTACATCTCCACCGTGTGGGGCTTTGGTTATAAATGGACGGTGTGAGCGCACCGAACGAAGGAGGGGCAGCGATGCCGGACAATCGAAAAGGCTTTGCTTCGGCGCTGCACATCCGTGGCCTTCGTCAGCGGTGGATGTTTTCGGCGGTGCTGCCGATCTTGCTGCTGCTGGTGCTGGCGGTGGCGCTTTTCAGCGTGGGCGTGCAGGAATACTATTACAATGCGATGCGCTCGGGCCTTGAGAGCCGCGCGCGTATCGCGGCGGAGACCTTCACGGGCTACGGCGTGAAGAGCTACAGCGAATATTACCGCCTCGCGTCGTACTCCGCCGAAACGTTTGAAGAAAAGGACACGATCGAGCTCCAGTTCATCAACACGAACGGACGCGTGCAGGTCTCGTCCTACGGGCTGACGGCGGGCACGCTGCCCGGCACGAGCGACGTTGACAGCGCGATCGGCGGTAAAATGGCGTCGTTTCAGGGCCGCGATCCGCAGACGGGGGAGAATATCCTCGCGGTGTCGTATCCGCTGTTTTTTAACTCCCGCGTCGTCGGCGTGCTGCGGTACGTGACATCGCTGCGCGAGGCGCAGCATCGCGTGTTGGTCGAGTCGCTGCTCGCTTCGGCGGCGGCACTCGTGTGCATGGCGCTGATTGCGGCGTCGAATGCTATTTTTATCAACAACGTCGTCCAGCCCGTCGCAGTCGTGAGCGACGCGGCACGCCGCATTTCGGGCGGCAGCTACGGCATCATGATCGAGAACCACTACCGCGACGAGCTCGGCGAGCTGGTCGACAACATCAACGACATGTCACTCAAGATCAGCCAGGCCGAGAAGATCCAGCAGGAATTCATCTCGTCGGTCTCGCACGAGCTGCGAACGCCGCTGACCGCCATCAGCGGCTGGGCGGAGACGCTCTCTGCCGACCCCGGCGCGAACATCGACCAGACGAAGCGCGGCCTCGGCATCATTTTGAAAGAGTCCCGCCGCCTGACGACGATGGTCGAGGAGCTGCTCGAATTCACGAAGATGCAGGACGGGCGCTTCACGCTGCGCGTGGAGAGCGTCGATCTTGCCAGCGAGCTCGAGGACGCAATCTACACCTATTTCGAGCTCTTCCGGCAGGAGGGCATCGAGGTCAGCTACAAGGGCCCTGACGAGGATGTGCCGCCGATCGTGGCAGACAGCGAGCGCATGAAGCAGGTCTTCTGCAATGTGCTCGACAACGCGGCCAAGCACGGCGGCGCGGGAAAGCGCATCGACGTGAGCGCCGCGTGCGAGGATGGACAATTTGTCATCCGCGTGCGCGACTACGGCCCCGGCATCCCGGAGGAGGAGCTGCCGTTCGTCAAGCAGAAATTCTACAAGGGCTCGTCGAAGGCACGCGGCAGCGGCATCGGCCTTGCCGTGTGTGACGAGATCGTGCGCCTGCACGGCGGCACGTTCGACATCGCCAACGCCGAGGGCGGCGGCGCGGTCGTGACGATCTCGCTGCCCATGTCGTGAAAAATAGAACGGGTGTTGCATTCTTGCAAAACCCGTGGTATGATATCGCATAGAAAAAGGAGAACCATTCATGGCAGAAGAAGTAAAAAACAAGGCTTCCGCGTCCAAGTTCCGCACGAGCATCGGCGGACAGGCGTTGATCGAGGGAGTTTTGATGCGCGGTCCGGGCAAGCAGGCTATTGTCGTCCGCTCGCCGGACGGGCTGGTCGAAAAGGTCGAGGAGCTGACGCTCGTGCGCGACAAGTACCCCGTTTTGGGCTTACCCATCATCCGCGGCGCGGTGACGTTCGTCGATTCGATGGTCAAGGGCGTCAAGGCGCTGATGTTTTCGGCGGACTATTTCCCCGACGAGGACGTCGCCGAGCCGAGCAAATTCGACCAGTGGCTTGAAAAAAAGCTCGGCAACGAAAAAATGCAGAAATTCATCACGGCGCTGGCGGTCTTTCTGTCGCTGGGGCTGACGATCCTGTTCTTTTTCCTGCTGCCGACGTTTCTGGCCGGCTTTATCGACCCGTATATCAAGAGCGCGGCGGTGCACAATCTGGTCGAATCCGTCATCAAGCTCGTGATCTTCTTCGCTTACATGATCCTGTGCTCCAAGCAGAAGGACATCTACCGCGTGTTCCAGTACCACGGCGCGGAGCATAAGACGATCTTCTGCTACGAGGCGGGGCTGCCGCTGACGGTCGAAAACTGCCGCATCCAGCCGCGCCACCATCCGCGCTGCGGCACGAGCTTTCTCTTTGTGGTCGTGGTCGTGTCGATTTTAGTCTCGAGCCTTGTCTTCAGCTTTGTCAACTGGCGCAACATGTGGGTGCGCATGGCGCTGCACCTGCTGCTGCTCATTCCAATCGTGGGCGTGACGTATGAGTTCAACCGCTACGTCGGCGGGCACGACAACAAGGTGACGCGCTTTCTGGCGCGTCCGGGCCTGTGGCTGCAAAACTTTACGACCAACGAGCCGGACGACAGCATGCTCGAGGTCGCCATCCGCGCGCTCGAGCTGGTCATTCCCGAAGAAAAAGGCAAGGATGCGTGGTAAGCATGGCAACGACGTATAATAATCTCTATCTGGATCTGCGCACGGAGCTGAGGCGCGCGGGCGACGAGGAGGCGACGCAGTCGGCGCGCGAGCTCGTCTGCGCCGTGGCGGCAAAAACGCGCGAGGAGCTGGTGCGCGACGGCTCACTCTACGCCTCGCCCGAGGTGGAGAAGAGTGCGCGCGAGCTCGTCAAGCGCCACCTGGCGGGCGAGCCGGTGGCGTATCTCATCGGCGAGTGGGAGTTCTATGGTCTGCCGCTCGACATTTCGCCCGCGGTGCTCATCCCGCGCCCGGATACCGAGGTACTGGCGACAAAGCTCATCGACGCGGCGCGCGGCGCGGGGGCCTGCCGCATTCTGGATCTCTGCGCGGGCAGCGGCTGCATCGGCCTTGCCGCGGCGGCAAACCTGCCGAACGCGCGCGTGCTGCTCGGCGAATATGACGAAGAGGCGCTCAAGATCTGCCGGCAGAACATCCGCCGCAACCGCTTGACGGCGCGGGTGGCAAGCCTGAAGATCGACGCGCGGGAAAAGCCCGCGCGCACGCTGGGCGAGTTCCAGTTTCTGGTCAGCAACCCGCCGTACATCCCGAGCGCGGACATCGACACGCTCGACGCTTCCGTGCGCGAGCACGAGCCGCGCCTTGCGCTTGACGGCGGCGCGGACGGGCTCGACTTCTACCGTGTGATCTGCGAAAAGTGGCGCGATGCCCTGTGTGAAAACGGCATGCTCTTTTTCGAGGTCGGCATCGGGCAGGCGGATCAGGTGCTGCGCATCATGCGCTCGCACGGCTTTGGCGACATTCAGATCGTCAAGGACCTCAACAACATCCCCCGCGTGGTGTACGGCACGCGCGTGGAGACCATTTGAAGCAAATTTAGTTTACATAAAGAATCGGGAGGAACGCGAACATGGCAGAAAAGTCTCAGACGAAGGCAGCTGCGGCGATGGCCGACGACAAGAAGCGGGCGATCGAGACCGCGATGCAGCAGATCGAGCGCACCTACGGCAAGGGTTCGATCATGCGCTTTGGCGACAACACCGTGAGCAATGTGGAGGCCATCTCCACGGGCTCGCTGGCGCTCGACCTGGCGCTCGGTATCGGGGGCCTGCCCAAGGGCCGTATCATCGAAATTTACGGGCCTGAATCCTCCGGTAAGACGACGCTGGCGCTGCATGTGCTCGCCCAGGCGCAGAAGGCGGGCGGCGAGGTCGCGTTCATCGACGCCGAGCACGCGCTCGACATCACCTATGCCCGCGCGCTTGGCGTCAAGGTCGAGGATATGCTCGTCTCCCAGCCGGACACCGGCGAGCAGGCGCTTGAGATCACCGAGGCGCTCGTGCGCTCCGGCGCGATCGACGTCATCGTGGTCGACTCCGTCGCGGCGCTCGTGCCGCGCGCGGAGATCGAGGGCGAGATGGGCGACAGCTTTGTCGGTCTGCACGCGCGCCTCATGTCGCAGGCGCTGCGCAAGCTGACCGGCGCGGTCGGCAAAACGAACACCATCGTCATTTTCATCAACCAGCTGCGCGAAAAGGTCGGCGTCATGTACGGCAACCCCGAGGTCACGACCGGCGGCCGCGCGCTCAAGTTCTATTCGAGCGTGCGTATCGATGTGCGCCGCATCGAGGCGCTGAAAAACGGCAGCGAGATCATCGGCAACCGTACGCGCGCCAAGGTCGTGAAGAACAAGATGGCGCCCCCGTTCCGCGAGGCGGAGTTCGACATCATGTACGGCGAGGGCATCTCGCTCATCGGCGAACTGATCGACCTCGGCGTCAAGCTCGGATTGGTGCAGAAGAGCGGCTCGTGGTACTCGATGGGCGAAACGCGCATCGGTCAGGGACGCGACGCGGCCAAGCAGTATCTGAAAAACAATCCCGAGATTGCCGATAACCTCGAAGCGGAGATCCGCCGCAACTTCGACAAGCTGATGACGGGCCAGTCCCGCGTGGCGGCAAAGGCTGCGGGCCGCGCCGTGGACGTCAGCGCCGACGATTTCAAGGATGAAGATTGAGAAGATCGAACGATCGAAACATAAGCAGGAGCGCGTTCTCGTGTATCTGGAGGGGGGAGACCTCCTCCGGATCACCGAGAGCGAGCTTCTGCGTTTCGGTTTATGTATAGGACTGGACATTGACGATAGGACTGTGGTAGAATTGCAGCAGTCCGGCGCGCGGAGCGAAACGCGCGTGCGCGCGGCGAACATGATCTCGTCCCGCCCGCTGTCAAGGAAAGAGCTTTCGAAAAAGCTCAGGGAAAAGGGCTCGGTCGAGGCCGACGCCGAATCGGCGTGCGACTGGCTCGAGGAGATCGGCGCACTCAACGACGCGGAGTATGCCGCAATGCTCGTGCACCATTACGGCGGCATGGGCTATGGCGAGGCGAAGATTCGCGATGAGCTCTACCGCCGCGGCGTGCCGCGCGAACTGTGGGAGGACGCGCTGTCAAAGTCGCCCGACGCGCAGGAGGCCATCGCGCGCGTGATCGCGCAGAAGGCAAAGGGCCGCGCGCTCGATGAAAAGGGGCGCAAGCGCCTGTCTGACATGCTGCTGCGGCGGGGCTTTGCGTGGCGCGATGTGCGCGCGGCAATCGCCCAAATCAGCGAGAATGCGACAGAATTCGATTACGAAGAGTAGTCGTTTGGCTATTTTTTACAATTAGTTTACGATCAGGAGGGGTTCTATGCCCTATAACGTTTCTTTCATTTCCCTGGGCTGCGCCAAAAATCAGGTCAACTGCGAGCAGATGATGGCCACAGTGCAGCACGCGGGACACAACGTCGTCCTCTCGCCCGAGGGGGCGGACGTGGCCGTGGTCAACACCTGCGGCTTTCTGGCCTCTGCCTGCGAGGAGGCCATCGATAATATCTTAGAGATGGCGGAGCTCAAAAAAGAGGGCAAGCTCAAAAAGATCATCGTCACCGGCTGCATGGCGCAGCGCTACAAGGGCGATGTGCTCTCTGAGATGCCCGAGGTGGACGCGGTGCTCGGCACGGGCAGCTACGGCGAGATCGCCTGCGCGGTCGATGAGGTCATGGCGCCCGGCGGGCTGCGCCCCTGCTACATGGGCGACATTCAGAACTGCGTGCAGGGCGGCGCGCGCATTTTATCAACGCCCCCGTGGTATGCGTACCTGCGCATCGCCGAGGGCTGCGACAACTGCTGTGCCTACTGCGTCATTCCGCGCCTGCGCGGCCGTTACCGCAGCCGCCCGATGAACGAACTTCTGGACGAGGCGAGCGAGCTTGCGTCCGCGGGCGTGAAGGAACTCATCGTCATCGCGCAGGACATCACGCGCTACGGCACGGACTTGAACGGCGAGCACCAACTTGCCGCACTCCTGCGTGAGCTGTGCAAGCTCGATTTCCACTGGATCCGCTTACACTACCTCTATCCCGATGACATCACCGACGAGCTCATCGACACGATCGCGCAGGAAAAGAAGATCGTGCCGTATCTCGATATCCCCATCCAGCACTGCAACGACGGCATCTTGAAGGCGATGAACCGCCGCGACACGAAAGAGAGCATCCGCAAGGTTTTCCACGACCTGCGCGCGCGCATCCCGGGCCTTGTGCTGCGGACGTCGATCATCGCCGGTCTTCCCGGCGAGGGGGAGAAGGAGTTCGAAGAGCTCTGCGGCTTCCTGCGCGAGGAGAAGATCGAGCGCGCGGGCGTGTTCCCGTTCTCGCCCGAGGAGGGGACGAAGGCCGCGACGATGGAGCACGTTCCCACCGAGGAAGCCCAACGCCGCACAGAGCTTTTAGTCGACGTGCAGAGCGATATCATCGACGAATACAATGAATCCGTCCTCGGCGATGTGCGCGAAGTGCTGTGCGAGGGCTGGAGTGAGGAAGCGCAGTCCTTTGTCGGCCGCAGCTACGCCGAGTCCGTGGATATCGACGGAAAGATCTACTTTTCCGCAGAACGTGATATCATGGCAGGCGAGTTCGTCAATGTCCGCCTGACCGGCACGATGGACGGCGAACTGACCGGCGAAGCGGTCGAATAAGTAAATGCCCCGCAGGGCAGGAGGAAAGAGAGATATGACAACTGCAAACAAATTAACGATCATGCGCATTGCGCTGATCCCTGTATTCTTAGTGGTGCTGTACCTGGACTTCGCGGGAGCGAGATGGTGGGCGCTCGCCATTTTCGCCGCCGCGTGCCTGACGGACTTTGCCGACGGCTACATCGCCCGCCACTATAATCAGATCACAAATTTCGGCAAGTTCATGGACCCGCTGGCGGACAAAATGCTCGTCATGGCGGCAATGTGCTACTTTGTCGAATGTGGGCAGATGCCCGGCTGGTGCCTTGCCATCGTGCTGCTGCGCGAATTTGCCGTCTCCGGCATGCGCCTTGTCGCCGTGGAGCAGGGGCGTGTCATCGCGGCCGCGTGGTCGGGCAAGGTGAAGACCGCCTCGACCATGGTGTGCCTGTGCCTGATGCTGGTGTTTGAGAGCAACCTTTTGAATGTCGTGTGCATCGCGGTCATCGTGGCGACGACCGTGTACTCCGGCATTGAGTATTTCGCAAAGAACCTCGACGTCTTCAAAGAGGCGGACTAAATCCGTTATTTCATCTTCTCAAAGGAGATCTATCATGTATTTATACAATTCCGCGACCCATAAAAAGGAAGAATTCAAGACCCATACGCCGAACCATGTGGAGATGTACACCTGCGGCCCGACCGTGTACCACTTTGCCCACATCGGCAACCTGCGCTCCTACATCATGGAGGATGTGCTGGAAAAGTACCTGCGCTTTTCGGGCTACAGCGTGAACCGCGTCATGAACATCACCGACGTCGGCCACCTGACGAGCGACGCAGACGAGGGCGAGGACAAGATGGTCAAGGGAGCCAAGCGTGAGCACAAGACCGTCATGGAGATCGCCAAGTTCTATACCGACGCGTTCTTCGCCGACTGCAAGAAGCTCAACATCAAGCGCCCCGACGTCGTCCAGCCCGCAACGGGCCTGATCGACGATTATATCAAGATCATCACGAAGCTGCTCGACACCGGCTATGCCTATATCGCCGGCGGCAATGTGTACTTCGACACGAGCAAGCTCTCTCGCTACTATATCTTCAACGACCACAACGAGGAAGACCTCGCCGTCGGCGTGCGCGAAGGCGTGGAGGAGGACGAGAACAAGAAGAACAAGAACGACTTCGTCCTCTGGTTCACGAAGTCCAAGTTCGAGGATCAGGCGCTCAAGTGGGATTCCCCCTGGGGCGTCGGATATCCGGGCTGGCACATCGAGTGCTCCGGCATTTCGATGAAGTACAACGGCGAATACCTCGACCTGCACTGCGGCGGCGTGGACAACGCCTTCCCGCACCACACGAACGAGATCGCGCAGAGCGAGAGCTACCTCGGCCATCCCTGGTGCCTCCAGTGGTGCCACGTGGCGCATCTCAACACCTCGCACGGCAAGATGTCTAAATCCAAGGGCGAATTTTTGACGGTCTCGCTGCTTGAGGAAAAGGGCTATGACCCGCTGGCGTACCGTTTCTTCTGCTTACAGAGCCACTACCGCAAGAGTCTTGTCTTCACGTGGGAAAACCTTGACAATGCGGTCGCCGCGTACAACAAGCTCATCGCGAAGATCGCGAACATCAAGGACGAGGGCGGCGTGGACGAGGCCGTTCGCGCCGAGTACCGCGCAAAGTTCATGAAGGAAATGGACAACGACCTCAACACCGCCATGGGCGTGACCGCGCTCTACGATGTGCTTAAGGCCAAGACCACGGGCGCGACGAAGCTCGCCATCATCGGCGACTATGACACGGTGCTGAGCCTCGACCTTCTCAAAAAGGCCGAAGCCGAGCGCGAGAAGAAGGAGAAGGCCGCGTCCCAGCAGAGCGCGGGCGGCTTCACGGTCGTCTCTGAGGACGGCACGGCGGACGAGGGCATCGAGAACCTGATCCGCCAGCGCGCGGAGGCCAAGAAGGCGAAGAATTTTGCCGAGGCTGACCGCATCCGCGACGAGCTCAAGACGAAGGGCGTCGAAGTGACCGATATGCCCGGCGGCGCAAAGTGGAAGCGCGTGTAAAAGAATTTTTTAGAAAACGCAGGCGCGGCGGACCATCCGCCGCGCCTGTCCGCCGCTTTGGGGCAGAATAAGAAGCAGAGAAAAATCATCACGGAGGACGCCATGAGCAGAAAAGCGAGAAACCGCATGACAAGAGAGACCATCCCCGAGGGCTTCAGCGCCCCGATGGCGTTCGTCGATTTGCTCCCTGTCGTATTTTTCGGCCTCTCCGCGGTGAAGGCGGGGAACCTGTTCCACAGCGGACTGTTTGTAGCGGGTGCGGTAGTCTGCCTGCTCTCGGGTGTTGTGAAGGTGGGATAGAAGCTCATCGCGGCCGTCTCCCAAAGGAACATCTGGCCGATGTTTGTGCAGATGCGCGTGCTGATGCCGGTCGGTTTTTTTGACGATGTTCGCGGCACTGATCGTAGACCGCGCGGGGCTGAACGGGGAAGCGATGCTTGCAAAGCTGAGCGGTTTTCCGGCATGCCTTTTCTTCCTTGCGGGCGCGCTTGGGATGATTTTGATGCTCGTTTTCGCGTTCCGGATGGATTCGAGCGACCCGAAGGTGAACTGGATGGAGCAGACCGTCAACAGCCTTGCGCAGATCTGCTTTTTCATCGGGCTGATGCTGGCCTGACGCTCTGCATCGAAAGAAAGAAAAGGGCCGCCTGTGGACGGCTCCTTTTGCATCAGACTATGAAGAAAAAATGAATGTGAGCGCTGTTTCAATGAATATCGAAAATGAATCAAGGTAAAGGATATTATTCAATAGTCGCAATGCGCAGAGGGGAATTTTACTCGCTTTTTGGCGGCGGATATGATATGCTTTTCCCAAATGATGGTCAGAAAGGACAAGGTTTCCATGATCAATATTTTCGATATGATGGGGCCGGTGATGGTCGGTCCGTCCTCGTCTCACACGGCGGGCGCGGCGCGCATCGGCAATATGGGAAGAACGCTGCTCGGCGAAGAGGTGGCGCGCGCGGACATCGGCCTGTACGGCTCGTTTGCTGAAACGGGCTTCGGCCACGGCACGGACCGCGCGCTTTTGGCGGGACTTCTCGGCATGAAGCCGGACGACCTGCGCATCCCGAACGCCTATGAAGAGGCGAACCGCGCGGGTATGGCGTATTCGTTCCGCACGGTGGAGCTGCGCGACGCGCACCCCAACACCGCGCTTTTGGAGTTGACGGGCAAAAGCGGCAAAAAGCTGACGCTTCAGGCGGCGTCCATCGGCGGCGGCGCGATCGTCGTCAACAAGATCGACAGCATCGACGTAAACTTTACGGGCGACTTCAACACGCTGATCGTCCGCAATCAGGACGAGCTGTCTCTTATACACATCTGACGCTGCCGACGACT
>ENA-OZGL01000298-OZGL01000298.1-human-gut-metagenome-genome-assembly--contig:-NODE-298-length-25296-cov-14.836853_pt1 | contig 25296 bp, 18 predicted proteins | sample MGYA00245117_ERZ653659 | MGnify/ENA primary metagenome ERZ653659 (study PRJEB26926, sample SAMN06165263) | human gut metagenome | biome: ENVO:00009003; feature: ENVO:2100002; material: ENVO:00002003... | reverse complement strand
GCAGGTGGACCGTGTGCCCTACATGCTGGTTCTGGGTGCAAAGGAAGCCGAGGCCGGCAATCTCTCTGTCCGTGACCGCAAGGGCGAGACCACCACGATGGAAGTGGATGAATTCATCGCAAAGGTCACCGAGGAGATCAAGACCCGCAGCTACAATGCCTGATATTGTAAAAATAGAGCTGCAAAGTGAAGAGCATCCAAACGAAGAAACCATTGCTGCCATGTTGGAAGCCGAGCGCATTGCGCGAGACCCCAATGTAAAGCATGATACGGATTTGGATGAACTATTTGCAGATTTGAAACGTTAAATGAACAGCGCCGCTTTCCCATGACCGGGAGAGCGGCGCTGTTCGTTTACTGATTTTTTCGGTCTGCCCACGCACGGACGGCAGAGTAGAGGGCGGCGAAGACAAGCCCGGCCACGGCCCAGATGATCCAGCTGTTTTCCCAGTTGTTGTTCCAGAAGTTGACAGCGAGATACACCGCCGGCACAAGGCACCAGTAGGCCCCGGCAAACCAACCGACACGGCGGTTCGTCCACTTTTCGCGGACGGTGTATTCCCCCGTTTGCAGCAGCTTATCAAAGCTGCCCTGGGTCATCACGGCCCGGATGAACAACTGCACTGCACCGGCCACAATGGCCAGCAGCAGGCCGACTGCGGCAACGATCCAGAAGCCTGGTGCTCCCAGCATGGCCGTGCCCAGGATCGGCACCACGGCCAGCACACAGAGCACCACGCCCTGGGTCATGCTGCGGCGGTAGGTGGGCGCATACTCCTGTTTCTGCCGCTCCACGATGCCCTCCACACCATAGGCAAGGGCGATCTGCTCTTTTTCCAGATATTCGAACGCTTCCAGCCGGATGGCGGCGGGCAGGATGAGCAGCAGCCCCAGCGCGACGAAGAGCAGCAGGAAGATGACACCGAGCCCTGCCATCCGCTCTTCGTTGGGTGTACCATCGCTCCATGCGCCCAGAACAAGCAGCGCGATGGGGCTGAGGATGCACAATCCCACACCCGCCGCCATCTTCCCATGCACGGCCCGCACCGTGCTGAGATATGCGTTCGCCTCGTCAAACGAGACGGTGCGGCAGGGTTCCGTCACCCGCTCTTCCTTCGGCAGCGGGGCCGTGGCATCGGGCTGTTCCAGCTCATCTTTTAATAAGTAGTCAGTGCTCACTTCAAACAGAGCACTCAGCTTCAGAATTTTATCCAAGTCGGGGATGGACGTTCCGCCCTCCCACTTCGAGACAGCCTGACGCGAAACGTTCAACTGATCGGCAAGCTCTTCCTGGCTCCATCCATTCTGGCGGCGGAGAAGGGCAATTTTTTCGGCTAAGATCATAGTGTTCTCTTTTCTGCCGCAGGGCGGCATATCAATGGATTCCGGCGGACGTCCTCTATGCTGTTATCATAGCAGATTTTCCAGTTGACAACCACCAATTACGGCTTGAAATTTGTCAACCATCGGTTGCAGCCACGCAAAAACCGCCTGCAGCCAGCATAATCGCATGGGCACAGGCGGTTTCGTTTCTACTATCTGTTACTTCAGCAGATTATCATCCGTGAAGTAATCGATTTTCATGGACTTGCGCACTTCGGCGAGGGTGGCGGCGGCGGTCTTTTCGGCCACGGCGCTGCCTTCCTTCAGAATTTCCACGACCTCGGGCAGGCGCTGCTCCCACTCCTTGCGACGGTTGCGGATGGGCTCCAGCTCGGCCTGCATGACGCTGTTCAGGAACTTCTTCACCTTTACGTCGCCCAGACCACCGCGCTGATAGTGTGCCTTCAGCTCGTCGAGGTTCTGGTACTCGGGCAGGAACTCGGCAAAGTGCTCCGGGCGGCTGAATGCATCCAGATAGATGAAGACGGGGTTGCCCTCCACCTTGCCGGGGTCCTGCACGCGCAGGTGGTTCGGGTCGGTGTACATGGACATAATCTTCTTCTTGATGTCCTCAGGCTCGTCGGAGAGGTAGATGCAGTTGCCGAGGCTCTTGCTCATCTTGGCCTTGCCGTCGGTGCCGGGCAGGCGCAGGCAGGCGCTGTTCTGAGGCAGAACGATCTCCGGCTCCACCAGAGTCTCACCGTAGACGGCGTTGAACTTATGGACGATCTCGCAGCACTGCTCGATCATGGGGCGCTGGTCCTCGCCTGCGGGGACGGTAGTGGCCTTGAAGGCGGTGATGTCCGCAGCCTGGCTGATGGGGTAAGTGAAGAAGCCCACCGGGATGCTGGACTCGAAGTTCTTCTGCTGGATCTCGGCCTTGACGGTGGGGTTGCGCTGCAGGCGGGAGACGGTGACGAGGTTCATATAATAGAAGCTCAGCTCGGTCAGCTCCGGCACCATGGACTGGATGAAGATGTGTGCCTTGGCGGGGTCGATGCCCACGGCCAGATAGTCCAGAGCGACCTGCAGGACGTTCTGGCGCACCTTCTCCGGGTTGTCGGCGTTGTCGGTGAGGGCCTGTGCGTCAGCGATCATGATATAGATCTCGTCGAATTTGCCCGAGTTCTGCAGCCGGACACGCTCCTTCAGAGAGCCGACATAGTGGCCGACATGGAGCCGGCCCGTCGGGCGGTCGCCCGTCAGAATGATCTGTTTCATACTTTTCTCCTTTTTCATCAGGCGCATTTTTCCTCAACCTCTCCGTCACAGCTGACGCTGTGCCACCTCCCTTGATAGGGGAGGCTCTGGCGAAAAGGGTAAGTTTTCGGCTTTGCCAAGGGCTCTCCTATCCGGAGAGCTGGACGCCGCAGGCGGCCTGAGAGGTTCAGTTTTTATAAGTATATCCCCCGCCGCTTTCCCTGTCAACAAAAGCCGCACCGGAACGGACAAAAAAGAAAAAGCGATGGAAAACTTCCATCGCTTTACTGGCGCCTCTTGCCTGACTCGAACAGGCGACACCCTGATTAACAGTCAGGTGCTCTAACCGACTGAGCTAAAGAGGCATCTATATAAAACGGCGCAGAGCCGTTTTACTACTAAAATGGTGACCCGTACCGGAATCGAACCGATGTTAAAGGCGTGAGAGGCCTCTGTCTTAACCGCTTGACCAACGGGCCATACTACCATTGCATCGGGTGTTGTTCCCGACTCGGTTATTTTAGCACAGCGCACCCGCTTTGTCAACAGGCATTTTCAATTTTTTCAGCAAATTTTTCAAAAAATCAGAACAGCCGACGCACTCTGCCCTTCACAGCCCCCAGAAGGACGTTCAGGTAAAGACCCATGACGCTCTCCACCTCGCCCAGCTCCATGTTCTGGCGCTGGGGCAGGCCGGCCAGCGTACCGCGGTAGAGGCAGCGCAGCTCGGGCAGCTCGGCGTAATCGCTGGGGTGCATGAGGGTGCTGGGCTTTGGCAGCTCCAGCGCACCGCTCTTCTGGAGCACCTCACTGACGAACTGGGAGCAGAAATAATGCCGGCGGCGCTGCCAGCGGATATGCATCCAGCAGAGCAGCAGACCCAGCGAATTGAAGCGGTAGAGCTCCCCGTGGTGCATCATGTGCTGGGTGCGGCGCTTGGCGCGGGTGTAGGCTTCGTCCGTCACTTCCAGCGCGTAGAGGGCGCAGGGGATGTTCTCCCGCATAAGAAACACGCCCCGGTTCAGGTACTCCCGGCTGGGACCTGCGGGGAACATGGTATAACCATTCTTGCGGGTAGAGCTGTAGAGGGTGCTCAGGTCCTCGTCGAAGGCGAGGGAGATGTGGGTGTACTGCGCACCGGTCAGGCTGTACACGAGGTTCGAGAGCAGGGTGCCGGAGCGGGTAAGAAATATGTAAAGCGTCTTCATCGTCGTTGTTTCTCCATGCTGGCGGCTCATGACCGCGGATCAGATTGGCTCAGTATATCATAAGTTGTGCGTTTTTTCCAGATAAATCGCAAAATATCCACAAATATTTTGTGTCTCTACTTATAATACGTTTTTTCGCGGCTCAAAATTGCAGCCTCTTCTCTCCTGTTTTCCGCTCCTTGTATCCCAAATCGACAAAATTTTATCAAAGATCTGTTTTTGGCATAAAATCTTTAATTTGTGCAGGCAAACGGGCCAGGATTTTTACGAAACTGTCTCAAATACCCCGGATTCTTAATAAGATTTGTTGCTTTTACCCGAAGAAAACCGCCCCGCCGGTTGATTTCGGCCCCAATTTATGTATAATGATATACAGGAGAATACGCATCTGTATTTCTTTTCGTCGTCCTTTTGCGGTGTCCTTTTGGCTGAGGACAGCTTACCGCTGGTGTCTGGGCGATGACCTGAACGAAAGAAGAGGTATAAGTATCATGGCAAAGTTGGATCTGAGCAAGTATGGTATCACCGGCACGACCGAGATCGTGTACAACCCCTCTTACGAGCAGCTGTTCGACGAGGAGACCAAGCCCGAACTGGAAGGCTACGAGAAGGGCCAGGTCAGCGAGCTGGGCGCTGTCAACGTCATGACCGGTATCTACACCGGCCGCTCCCCCAAGGATAAGTTCATCGTCATGGATGAGAACTCCAAGGACACCGTGTGGTGGACCAGCGACGAGTACAAGAACGACAACCACCCCGCTTCTCAGAAAGCCTGGGAAGCTGTGAAGGAGATCGCCAAGAAGGAGCTCTCCAACAAGCGCCTGTACGTCGTGGATGCTTTCTGCGGCGCCAACAAGGACACCCGCATGGCCGTCCGCTTCATCATGGAAGTGGCCTGGCAGGCACATTTCGTCACCAATATGTTCATCAAGCCCACCGCTGAGGAGCGGGAGAACTTCGAGCCTGATTTCGTTGTCTACAACGCTTCCAAGGCTAAGGTCGAGAACTACAAGGAGCTGGGCCTGAACTCCGAGACTGCTGTGCTGTTCAACATCACCAGCAAGGAGCAGGTCATCGTCAACACCTGGTACGGCGGCGAGATGAAGAAGGGTATGTTCTCCATGATGAACTACTTCCTGCCGCTGAAGGGCATCGCTTCCATGCACTGCTCTGCCAACACCGATAAGGAGGGCAAGAACACTGCCATCTTCTTCGGTCTGTCCGGCACCGGCAAGACCACCCTGTCCACCGACCCGAAGCGTCTGCTCATCGGCGATGACGAGCACGGCTGGGACGACAACGGCGTCTTCAACTTCGAGGGCGGCTGCTACGCTAAGGTCATCAACCTGGACAAGGACTCTGAGCCCGACATCTACAACGCCATCAAGCGCAACGCTCTGCTGGAGAACGTCACTCTGGACGCTGAGGGCCACATCGATTTCGCTGACAAGAGCGTGACCGAGAACACCCGCGTCTCCTACCCCATCGACCACATCCAGAACATCGTCCGCCCCATCTCTTCTGCACCCGCAGCCAAGAATGTCATCTTCCTGTCTGCTGATGCATTCGGCGTCCTGCCCCCGGTCTCCATCCTGACTCCGGAGCAGACTCAGTACTACTTCCTGTCCGGCTTCACCGCAAAGCTGGCCGGCACCGAGCGCGGCATCACCGAGCCCACCCCCACCTTCTCCGCCTGCTTCGGTCAGGCCTTCCTGGAGCTGCACCCCACCAAGTACGCTGAGGAGCTGGTCAAGAAGATGCAGAAGAGCGGCGCAAAGGCTTATCTGGTCAACACCGGCTGGAACGGCACCGGCAAGCGCATCTCCATCAAGGATACCCGCGGCATCATCGACGCCATCCTGAGCGGCGCTATCAACGAGGCTCCCACCAAGAAGATCCCCTACTTCGATTTCGAGGTCCCCACCGCTCTGCCCGGTGTTGACCCCGCTATCCTCGACCCCCGCGACACCTACGCAGATGCCGCTCAGTGGGAAGAGAAGGCCAAGGATCTGGCTGGCCGCTTCATCAAGAACTTCGCAAAGTACGAGGGCAACGAGCACGGCAAGGCTCTGGTCTCCGCCGGCCCCCAGCTGTAAGCTGACAGCACCTCTTACATAAAGAGCTTCAATCCCCCTGCCCGAACTCTAAGGAGTCCCGGGCAGGGGGATTTTTATGTCCCGAAAAAATGGCGAAACCTATTTTTTTTTGCGGAACCATGTTATACTTAGTCCAAATTCTGCACCGCGGCAGGAAGCCTTTCGGGACATATAAGGGGTATTGCTTATGAATAATCAGACGGTCAACGACTACTTCAAGCACCACTGGGTGAAGCTCATGCTCTTCGCGCTCTTTACAGCGGCGGTATCCTTTTTCGCGCCGCTGAAAAACTTCCAACTCAAGTGGCTCATCGACTCCAAGAGCAAGCAGGAGGCGCTGGGCTATATGGGGCTGGTGTTCCTCATCACCTTCACCAGCTGGTTTTTCGAACGGCTGAGCCGCCGCTCCTTTACAAAACTCGCCTGCGGTGCCGTGGAGCAGGTACGGGGACAGGTCATGGAGCGGGTGCTGCGCCGCCCGGTGTCCCAATATCAGCGGGAGGGCGACGCAGCCTATCTCTCCCTGCTGACCACCGACCTGCGCACCCTCTACGACGACTATTATATGTCCCTCTTCAACATCGCATTCTGGGGCGGCATCATGCTCTGTGCGCTGGGGATGTACCTTTACATCAGCCCGGTGATGCTGGCGGCCATCCTGCTTGTGACCGTGCCGCCGCTGGTCCTGCCCCGGAAGATGAATGAGCGGCTCAAAGCCTCCCGAGACGCTTTTTCGCTCCAGATGGCGGGCTACACCCAGCAACTCAAGGAGCTTCTGGGCGGGTTCGAGGTCATCCGGGGCTTTCTGCGGGAGGACGCCTATGCCGCCCGCCACCGGGATGCTGCCCGGCAGGCCCGCGACAGCGAGCAGGCCTACCAGCAGAGCCTCAACGCCATGGTGGTCAACACCTCTCTCATCAGCAACCTCATCTTCCCCATCGTCATGCTGGTGGGCCTTTTTCTCGCTTTCGACGGGCGGCTGACGATGGGCACCGTCTCCACCGCCGCCAGCATGGCGAACTTCGTCATCACGCCCTGTAATCAGATCGCCCAGTGCTGGGCCAAGGTCAGATCCTCGAAAGGCATTCGTCAGCGGCTGGAAGCAGCCATGTCCGGCCCGGAAAAAGTCTCTGCGGGCCGGGCCATCGGTAAACTCGAGCACATCGAGTGCAAGGACACCGGCTTTTCCTACCCTGGGGCCGCTGCACCGGTGCTGCGCGGCGTCCGGCTGACGGTCTCCGGGCAGGAAAAAGCCGTCCTCGTGGGCGAAAGCGGCTGCGGCAAGTCTACACTGGCAAAGCTGCTGTTCCAGTACTACCCAGACTATACCGGCAGCATCCTCTTCAACGGCCAGCAGCTGCGGGACATCGACCGTCAGAGCCTCTACCAGCGGGTAGGTTACATTGCCCAGACAACCTATCTTTTCAATGACACCCTCCGCAGCAACATCTGCCTCGGCGCGGACTTCCCCGAGGCTCAGCTTTCCCACGCCATCGGGATGGCGGGCCTCGCCGACTGGGTGAGCACCCTGCCCGACGGCCTCGACACCCTCATCAGCGAGAACGGCAAGAATCTCTCGGGCGGGCAGCGCCAGCGCATCGGCATCGCACGGCTGGCGCTTCGCCGGTACGACCTCATCATCGCCGACGAGATCACCGCCAGCCTCGACCCCGACACCAGCGGACAGATCATGGAAAATCTGCTTGCTCTCCCCTGCATGGTGGTGGCCATCACCCACGACGTCTCGGGGGCGTTCATGAAGCAGTTTGACAAGGTATACCGGGTGGAGCACGGAAGCGTTTCTAATTTGTTGTAATTTGTCAATTTTTATGATATTCTAAGAGTGCCGCTTTCGGGCGGCACAAAGGCACTGCGCTGCAAATGCAGATGGTCAGTCTCCTTCCCGGCTATGCGTCGGGAAAGGCATCTTTTTGTATCGGCTTACTTAAAAAGAAAGCCCTCCCGTCGCACTGAGGCGAAAGGAGGGATATTCATGACTCTATCAGAAGTTTTACTCCTGCTCACGCTCCTCTGGGACGTGATGAAGGGCTCTTTTGACATCGTTATGAAGCTTTCTAACAAAGAACATGACGACAACAAAAAAGATTGACCATCTCAGACGCCTACCAAGCACGAGGGTCAATCTTTTTTGATTCACTGCCGGTAAGGAGCTGACCATTTTGCGGCCAGTGCCTTTCCTTTGATTTTAGTATAGTAGCATCGCCGCTTTTTGTCAAGCGGCGTTCTTATTTTGCCGCATCGAACTCGGCCAGAATATCTTCCGTGGGAGCCGGGGTCACGAGGCTGACCACCACGCAGACGGCCAGCGAGACGAGGAAGGCGGGCAGCAGCTCATAGATGCCGAAGACGCCGCCCAGCGGGCTGACGATGTACTTCCAGACGAAGACCATCAGGCCGCCGGAGAGCATACCGGCCAGCGCGCCCTGCCAGTTGCAGCGCTTCCAGAACAGGGCGCAGAGGACGACAGCGCCGAAGGAGCCGCCGAAGCCGGCCCACGCAAAGCTGACGATGCCGAAGACGCTGGAATCCGGGTCGCGGGCCAGCACCACGCCCACCACGCTGACACAGATGATGGTCAGGCGGGCTGCGAAGAGGCTCTGCTTCTCGCTCAGCTTGAGGTGGCCGAATTCCTGCAAAATGTTCTGGGACACGCTGGACGCAGCAGCCAGCATCTGGCTGTCTGCCGTGGACATGGTGGCCGCCAGGATGCCTGCAAGGATGAGTCCGGCCAGAACTGCCGCCAGCACACCGTGCTGACTGATGAGGCTGGCGATGCGGACGATGAGGGTCTCACTGGACGAGCCGCCGAGGAATTCCAGCGCACCGACCCTGGTCATGCCGAGGCCCACCATGCCGATGACAATGGACGCCGCCATGGCGATGACCACCCAGACGGTGGCGATGCGGCGGCTGAGCACCAGCTTCTTCTCGTCCTCGATGGCCATGAAGCGGAGCAGGATGTGGGGCATACCGAAGTAGCCGAGACCCCACGCCATGGTGGAGACGATGTCCAGCAGGCTGTAGGACGTTGCCCCGCCGGTCACAGCGTCGTGGCTGGCCGTCATGGTCAGGTAGCCGGAAAGGCTCTGGGCGTTCTCCACCACAGCGCCCCAGCCGCCGGCCACGACGATGCCGTAGCCCAGCACCGCGATGAGGGCCAGCGACATGACCACCGACTGGATGAGGTCGGTGGTGGTGACGGCGCGGAAGCCGCCGAGGATGGTATAGCCCACGATGACGAGGGCCGACACCAGCATTGCCGCCATGTAATCTACGCCGAAGAGGCTGTGGAACAGCTTGCCGCAGGCTGCAAAGCCCGAGGCCGTATACGGCACAAAGAAGACGATGATGATGACCGCGCCCAGAGCGTTCAGCAGGTTGCGCTGGTCATGGAAGCGAAGCGACAAGAACTGCGGTACCGTGATGGCGTCGAGGTTGGCCGAATAGCGGCGGAGCCGCCGGGCCACGATGAGCCAGTTGAGCCAGGTACCCAGCGCAAGGCCGATGGCCGTCCAGCCCGGCGAGGCAATGCCTGTCAGATAGGCCAGACCCGGCATCCCCATCAGCAGCCAGCTGGACATATCGCTGGCCTCGGCGCTCATGGCCGTGACCAGCGGCCCCATCTTCCGGCCGCCGAGGTAGAAGTCGGCGCTGTCGTTGTTGGTCTTGCTGTAGGCGAAACCCACCAGAAGCATGGCCGCAAGATAGACGACGATGGTGACGATGATACAGATCTCACTCATACACGTTCCCCCTTTGATGCTTTTTCCTCTATGATAAAAGCATGGCATGATTTTACCACAGTAAAGCATCAAAGTGCAAGACCCCTGGGCAGATTCTTACCCTATGACCGAAATTTCGTCCTTTGCAGCGTCCAAAACCGCTCAATATGCCAACAGGCCGTCCTCCGGAGGAGGACGGCCTGTTGGTTCGGATGAAGAAAATGATGAAAATAAAGAAGATGACAGATTATTTTGCGGCTTCGCCTTCGGGGAAGATGATCTTGTTCACGAAGAAGAAGATGACCATCGAGATGCCGCCGTTGAGCACCGTGGTGCCGATGTTGTAGATGAAATCAGGCACCAGCAGACCGGCCACAGCCACCCAGATGCAGTTGATGGAGTTGACGATGCAGGTGATGAGGCAGAAGGCCAGCAGATACCAGCCGATCTGCTTGGCAAGGCTGCCCTTGCTGCGGAAGACGAGGTTGCGCTGGATGGGGAAATTGATGCACTCGCCGATGACCATGGCCACCATGTAGGCGCAGAAGTAGGGCAGGCCGCCGTGGGCCGCGTCGTAGCCGAGGATATTCCACTTGAAGGTCTCGCCGAACAGGGTGATGTCGATGCCCGGCCAGCCGAAGTCCACCACCGGCAGGCTTGCAAACGCCTTGGGAAGGAACTGCAGAAGCAGGTATTTGAATACGGTGATAAGGTTGGACACGATGACGAACAGTCCACCCTCCCGCACCCATTTGGCCGCGGCCGGATGCTTTGCGGCAAAGTTATTCCAGAGATTCATGGCCTTATTCCTTTCAGCTGTTTTTGAGCCGGTTTTCCATCTGGCTGTTCAGGATGAGATTCTTGACGAACTCATAGATGACCCGAAGGATGCCCACGAGCCAGAAGCCTTTCAGCTCCCAGACGAGGCCATCCACCATGCCCATGCTCACCATGCCGTTGGTCATCTTGGCCAGCGCGCGCAGCGGCATATTATACTGGAACACGGTGTTCAGGTCGGGGGTGCCTTTTGCAAAGCTGCTGTCCAGACGGCAGCGCAGCACCTTCTGTGCCACCCAGCCCAGCGGACTGCGGCCATGGTCCATCTCGCCCAGCGTCATGTTCCGGTCGATGCGGACGACATCCTCCGGCACAGGGTGGCCCAGTAGAGCCTCGAACTCGGCGTCGGTCACATAGGTGATCTGGCCGGAGACGTAGTGGAGCAGGTCGAGACCCTCGTAGGGGTCGGGAGCGTCGGTCCCCTTGACGGAGACTTCCGCCGTCAGGCGGATGTCTGCGCTGGATGCACCCACGCGGAGCTGATAGCTTCCGCCTTCGACTTCCCAGCGGTCAGTCTTGACGTTCCAGTAGCGGAACGCCTTGTCGTCCAGAGCGATGCTCACCGTCCTGCTCTCGCCGGGGGCGAGGAAGACCTTTGCAAAGCCCTTCAGCTCCTGCGCCGGGCGGAAGATCTTTGCGTCCTGCTTTGCGACGTAGAGCTGGACGATCTCGGCGCCGACATAGCTGCCGGTGTTGGTGACGGTGAGGGTCACACCCTTCTCGTCTGCCTTCAAATCACTGTACTCGAAGGTGGTGTAGCTCAGGCCGTAGCCGAAGGGGAACGCCACCGGCACACCGGCGGTCTGATAGTACCGGTAGCCCACATACAGGCCCTCGCGGTACTCCACATTCCGGCCCTCGCCGCCGAAGTTCGCCTTGGCGGGGGTGTCGTCGTGAGCCTGCGCCCAGGTCTGGGACAGCTTGCCGCAGGGGCAGAGCTTGCCGGTGAGGATGTCTGCGGCTGCGCCGGCGCCTGCCTGTCCGCCCAGTGCGCCGTAGACCAGCGCCCTGCACTGGCCGGCCCACGGCGTCTCTATCGGCGCACCGGCGCTCAGCAGAACGACGACGTTCGGGTTGACGGCAGCCACAGCGGCCAGAAGCTGCTGCTGGTTCTCGGCCAGCTTCATGTCAGAGCGGTCGAGGCCTTCGCTCTCCCGCAGCTCATCGAGGCCGAGGCAGAGCAGAACGGTGTCAGCCTTCTTTGCGAGGGCCACAGCCTCTTCCAGCTTCTCGGCGTCAGCTGCACCCTGACGCTCGAAACCGGAGGCATAGCCCACGAGGGTGATGCCGCTGTCGTCGGCCTTGATGCTGTCCAGCAGGGTGTCCACCTGCAGGGCGTTGACGGCGCTGGAGCCTGCGCCCTGATAGCGGGGCGTCTCGGCAAAGTCGCCGATGACGGCCAGCTTCTCATTGGGCTTGAGCGGCAGGATGCCGCCCTCATTCCTGAGCAGGACGATGCTCTCTGCGGCCGCGCGGCGGGCAAGCTTATGGTGCGCGGCCGCGTCGAAGGTGCGGGGCGCTTTTTCCACCGCAGCGTGGGTGGAAAGCACCAGTTCCAGCATCTCGTCGAGTCGGGCATCCACGTCGGCCTCGGAAATTTTGCCGTCCCGTACGGCCTTCATCAGCTCCCGGATGGAGTCGCCGCCGGGACAGGGCATTTCGAGGGTGGAGCCGTTTTTCACGCCGAGGGCGTGGTCATTGGAGCCGCCCCAGTCGGTGACGACAGCCCCGTCGAAGCCCCAGTCCTTCCGCAGAATGTCCTGCAGCAGGTGGGCATTCTCGTTGGCGTAGGTGCCGTTGATGAGGTTGTAGGAGGTCATGATGGTCTTGGGCTTTGCCTCTTTCACCACGATCTCGAAGCCGGTCAGATACAGCTCCCGCAGGGTGCGCTCATCGAGCACCGAGTCGCTGGCCATGCGGCGCAGCTCCTGACTGTTGACCGCAAAGTGCTTGGGGCAGGCAGAGATGCCGTTTTTCTGGATGCCGCGCACATAGGCAGCGGCCATCCTGCCCGCGAGGATGGGGTCTTCCGAGAAATACTCGAAGTCGCGGCCGCAGAGGGGGCTGCGCTGGATGTTCAGGCCGGGGCCGAGCAGGACAGCCACTTCCTGTGCGGCGGCTTCCTCGCCCAGTGCCTCGCCCACGGCTTCGCCCAGCTTCTCATCCCAGCTGCACGCAGTGGCGGAAGAGGTCGGGAAGCAGGTTGCCGGAACGCTGGGGTTGAGGCCCAGATGGTCGGCGGCGCCGGCCTGCTTGCGGACTCCGTTGGGGCCGTCCGAAAGGGTGATGGCCGGGATGCCCTTGCCCGGCAGAGCCCGGGTGGTAAAGACAGTCTCGCCCGAGAGCAGAGCGCATTTTTGCTCTAAGTTCAGTTTCTGGATGATGTCGGTATGCTTCATCGCATTTTCCTCATTTTATCCTGAGCAGGGCAAAGGCCCGCTGTCTGGTGCAGCGGGCCTTTGCCGTTGGTTCAGTTCAGGTGCTGCATGGAGAGAGTTCGGTTTAGACTTCTTCCTCTTCTTCCTTGCGCTTCTTGTAGTTCTTGATGGCGGTGTACTCCAAGCCAACGATGAGCAGCGCGGCCACGACGTCAGCGCCGATCATGATGACCTTCCACTTTGCCATGCCGGGGTTCAGGTTCTCAGCCTCATAAGCGCGGCTGTTGACCACGGTGTAGAGGATGTTCTTGGCAGAGGTGCGCAGTGCCTGCTTGCTGCTGTTGGTCAGAACGGTCACTTTGTTGTAATCGTTGCCGGTGGTGCAGAGCATCAGGTCGCCGCCGTTGCGGACAGCCTGATCGGCGGTCATGTAGCCGTAGACACCGAAGTAGTCGGTCTCGACGAAGCCGAGGAAGCCCCACTCGCCGCGCAGGACGTTCTGCAGCAGCTCAGAGCAGCCGCCAGCCCAGCGATTGCCGATGTAGTTGAAGGAAGACATGACAGCATGGCAGTCAGCATCCTTGACAGACATCTCGAAGGGCTTGAGGTAGATCTCGCGGATCGCCTGCTCGTTGGACCAGGTAGCCACCATGCAGTTACGGTTGCCTTCCTGATCGTTCAGGGCAAAGTGCTTCATGTAAGCGTAGACGCCGTGCTCCTGTGCGCCTGCGATGGCGTTTGCGGCCATAGCACCGGACAGGACACCGTCCTCCGAGTAGTACTCGAAGTTACGGCCGGAGAATGCGGTGCGGTGGATGTTCATAGCCGGGCCATACCAGCCGGAAGTGTTCATCTCATTGGCCATCTTGCCGATGCTGTCGCCGAAGTCGTGGGCCAGATCCTTGCTCCAGGTCATACCGATGAGGGTAGCAGCCGGGAAACCGACAGAACCGACGCCGGTGAAGTTGTTGTTGATGGATGCAGGGCCGTCACAGTCGTTGGTGCGCACCTTGCCGATGCTGTCCACGGCTGCGGTCTGGTAGCCGCCGAAGCCGATGGTCTGCTGCAGGTCGTCGATGCTCATCTCATCCAGCAGGTCATCCCACTTGGAATCGTTGTAGTCCACGCCGCGCAGGTCAGCCAGCTTGAGGCCGTTCTTTGCGCCGGTGGTGATGTCCTCTGCGTTGGGGTCATCGTCCTTCTCGTAGTTGACCTCAGTGTAGGTGTGTGCGTTGTCGAAGACAGCCTTGACCTCATCGCTCATGTTGTAATCAGCAGGAGCGGCAGTGGCCTCAGCATAGTTTGCAAAACCGTCCGCACGGGACAGATAGGTGATCTCGCCCTCTGCGAAATCGAACTGATTGGTCGCTGCAACAGCGTCGCTCTCGCGCTTGTTGGACTCGTTGTAAACGATGTCGGAAGCAACAGTGTAGGTCTTGGAATCCAGAACATTGTGGGAGTCAGAGTTGGTGCTGATGATGTAATCGCCAGCCTCCAGCACATAGCAGCCGTTGTTCTTGTAATCGTAGGAAGCCAGATCCTCGACCGGGATGGTGAAGTCGATGGTCTCGCTCTCGCCGGGGGCAAGCTCGCCGGTCTTGGCGAAGTCCAGCAGGTTTGCGGAAGCCTTCTCAATGCCGCCGTTGGTGTACGGAGGATCATTATAGATCTCCACAACATCCTTGCCGGCAGCAGAGCCGGTATTGGTGACGGTGACAGAGAACTTCAGGCTGCTGCCGTCGCTGGTGATGTCGCTCATCTTCTGGGTGAAGGTGGTGTAGCTCAGGCCGTAGCCAAAGGGATAGACAACTTCCTTGTCATAGTCGATGAGGCCCTCATCGGCGGCAGTCTCATAGAACTTGTAGCCGACGTAGATGCCCTCAACGTAGTTGACGAAGGAGGGAGTGGTACCCTCGGGGTCAAAGCCACTGGCGTTGGAATTGAACTCGGAAGTGTTGGTGTACTTGAAGTCGCCGAAGTTGTTCCACCACGGAGAAGCGGTCAGGTCAGCAGCATAGGTGTCAGCGGTACGGCCGGAGGGATTGACCTCACCGGCGACCACGCGGCCAAAGCCCTCAAAGCCGGACTGACCGGTGCCGGGGCAGAGCAGGACGCCCTTGATCTGGGGGTAATCCTTGACCCAGTCCATCTCGAAAGCGTTTGCGCCGTTGTAAACGACGACGACGTTGTCGAAGTTGGAAGTGACGAGGTCGATGAGCTCTTCCTCGCGGTTGGACAGCTGCAGGAAGTGGTCGCCCTTATCCCAGTCATTGCCCTCGTTCAGGGTGTCATCATAAGTGCCGTTGTAGTAGCCGGCACCCTTTTCACTGCCGCGATACTCAGCCACACGGCGGATCCAGCTGCCGTCCACGACAGCAGACATGTCGGTGGGAAGGTCTGCGCCCTCACCGCCGACGCGGGTGATGACGACCATGGCGGTGTCAGAGTATGCCTTGGCGTTTGCCATCATCTCGTCGGTGTACAGGCTGACATTCGGCTCGGGCAGAGTCCAGTCCTGCTTGGACATACCAACGGTGGGGCGGGTGGAGCAGTAATCGGTGTAGAACTTGCTCAGCTCGTCGTTGGTCTCGATGCCTGCATCATGCAGACCGGTGAGCAGGTCGGTGACAGGGTAAGCGTCGTTCAGAGCGCCGGAACCGGTGCCGCCATAGCAGGGGCTGGTGGAAGCCCAGCCGAAGACGTTCAGCTTGGAGCCAGAAGCCACAGGCAGGATGTTGTCGTCGTTCTGAGCCAGAACGATGCCTTCCTGGGTGATCTCATTGACCAGCTCGGTAGCCTCTGCGGAAGTCTCCTCACTGATGGAACCTTCGCCGGAGACCAGGTCCAGCATGGTGGACATGGGGCCGGTGCAGATGAGGTTGGCGACAATCGCCAGCGCCAGCAGAATGGCGAGGCCGGACTGCGCACGGATCATCTTCTTTTTCGCTTTGGGCATCTTCCGCACCGCGAACATCACGAGGAGCGCGAGTACGAGGACGACGCCGAATGCAATCAGATAGTTCTGAATGTTCGAAACTACCTGCATTACATCATCCATATTGATGGACAACATAATTTTCTTCCTCCTTATTCTGAATCCATATTTTCCGGGTACAGCTCCCGGAGCATTGCCACTATTATAAATGGATTCAAAGAAAATTCACAAACATCTTCACAATCTGTCATTTTGGAGGCATAGTTTGCAGAAGTTTCAATTTGATTTCAAATTTTATTGTGCTAATCCACAATTTCGAGAGCGGTTTTATTGTGCATCATGCCAAAAGCAAAAACTCCCCCAGCCGCTGACGCGGCAGCCCCCTCAAAGAGGTGGCCCTTGGCAAAGAGGACAATGTTTCGCTCTCTACCAAAGGCTCCCTCCCTGAGGGAGCTGTCACCGCAGGTGACTGAAGGAGTCCCTTTACTTTTCCGGGACCGGCAGCAAGATCCGCAGGGTGAACCAGCCGTCGGCCCAATGAAGGGTCATGGTGCCGTCGTGGCGCTGGGCGGCCGCCTGCACGCCCTGCAGGTCGTAGCCGCCGTGGGCGTTGTGGACGGGCAGACCGTCCGCGCCCATCTCCACGGGCTGGGCGCAGTAGTTCTCGAAGCGGAGCATCACGCAGCCGCTCTGGTTGTAGATGGCCACCCGCAGCAGACGCTTTTCGGGGTCGGGCTCGGCCAGCACGCTCTCGATGGCGTTGTCCAGCGGCGCACCCACGAGGGTACACAGCTCCCGCGTGCTCAGAAAGCCCAGCTGGCTGCCGTCGGCCACGCTGGTCATGTTGATGCCGCGCTGCTGGCAGTCCATGCTTTTGGCGGTCAATAGGGTATCCAATACCGGGTTGCCAGTCTTGTTCTCGGCCTCATACTGCCGGAGGCCGCTCTCCATCCGGGCCAGAGCCGCGTCCTGCTTGGCCCGGTCGCGCTCGGCGCGGATGTCCGCGATTTGAATTTTCAGCTCATGATAGCGGCTGTTGATGAGCCGGATGCCCTCTTTGCTCCGCTTGTACTGCTCGTACTGGCGGTGGAGCACCTCGTCCATGGCGGCAAGCTCGCTGTGGAGCGCCGCCTCCCGCAGCTGCTCGTGCTGGATTGTCAGGATGAGCACGCCGCAGATGTCCACCAGCGTGCGGATGTAGTAGACGCTCATGTCCACCTCGCGGTCGCCGAGAAAGAGCAGATTGCTCACCGCGAAGACCATCGCCGCCATGACGACGGCCACGAGGGCCGCTTTTCCGCTGATGACGATATGGCCCTTGGGACTTTTGTGCTTATGCTCCAGCACCCAGATGCAGCCGAAAACGCCGCCATAGACCACCACCAGAAGCAGCAGTGACAGGCCGTCGGCCCCGCTGCGCTGAGGCCAGAGGAAGCAGTGCAGCTGCCACTCAGCGCTGGCCGCCAGCTCTGCCAGAACGAAGGCCCGGGCGCAGACATAGCCCGCTTCCAGCAGGGAGATGGTGCGGGTGACCCAGAGGTATAAATACTGTATCCCCACAGCTGCCGCCATGCAGGGGATCCACCACGCCAGCGGAACGCTGCCCGTGGCCTGCAAAAAAGCACTCAGGGCCAGCGCCCATGCCGCACTGGCAGCGATGGTGGCCGTTTTGCCGAAGCGGAGGCCCAGCGGCAGGGCGTAGATGCCCACAGCCAGACACTCGGCCAGCGCCGTATACAGGCGCGGGATGCTGGGCAGTACCGTCATGCACCCTCACCCCCGATGTGGTCGGCCAGCGCCGCGAGGAAGGCTTTCCGCCGGGGACGGCTGACCTGCAATTCGTAGGGTCCCACCTGCACCATCCCCTGCTGCACGCTCTTCACCTGTGCCAGATTGACAAGGTAGCCGCTGTTGCAGCGGGCAAAGGGCCGCTCGGCCAGCTTTTCCTCAAAGGCTTTCAGGGTGCCTGCCGCCACGAAATCGCCCTCTTCGGTATAAAAATGGACGCGGTGTCCCTCGCTTTCCAGATAATAGATGAGGGACGAATCCAGACGCCGCATCCCGCCCTCCACCGGAAGGGCCAGATAATGCCGTGCGCGGCGGCGCAGCTGCTCTTCGGCCTTGCGCAGCTGCTGCGAAAACGCAAAATAAGGCACCGGCTTGAGCACATAGTCCATCGCGCCCACGGCGTACCCGCCGATGGCATACTGCGCCATATTCGTGATAAAAACGATGATGACGTCCTTGTCCAGCTCCCGCACCCGCCGGGCCGTCTCCATGCCGTCCAGATGCTTCATCTCCACGTCCAGAAACAGAATGTCGTACACCGGGCGGTAATCATCCAGCAGCTCCATGCCGTCGGCGAACTCCGTCACCGCGAACTCGGTGCCGTACTGCCGGGTGTGCCGCTGCACATAGCCCTGAAGCTGCGCCCGCACCGCTGCCTCGTCCTCGACCAGAGCAATGCGTATCATTGCCGCACCTCCTTTTTCCGCAATTTCTCTGGTTTTTATTGTAACACGAAATAGGGCGTGTGGCAAATAGGAGAACGAAAAGAGGCCCCGCAAAGCGGGGCCTCCCGACAGCTTATTCGGTTTCCTCCTTGATGCTGTCTCCAAACAGCACCCTCAGATAGTCTCTGCGTCCGTAAAGCACACGGTCGATGAACACATCACTGCCATTCACATGGTAAAAGATCAGATAGCTTCCGCTGACCAGAAACCTCTCGTCACTGTTTGCGTCGGAGACAGAAGCTAACGGCGCTCCAATCAATGCATGTTCCTGCAATATCCGAATTTTCTTTGTAATTTTAGCCACTGCCTTTTTAGCCGCAGCTGTATTTTGCAACTCATCCGAAATATAATCCCGAATCTCTAAAAGATCACCTTGTGCTTTCGGTGCTACTATCACTTTATTCATCGGCAATTCCGAGATTTTTCTCTACGGCCTCCAGCGTCAGCCAACCTTCCGTCTCCCCTGAACGGCGGCCCTTGGCAATTTCGTTCATGAGCCGGATGGTAGCCTGTGCCTTTTCATAATCGTGCATATCCACGATAGCGTACCGGCCGCGGCCATTCTTGGTCAGAAAGACCGGTGCCCCTTCCTCGACATCCCGCAGCACCTCGGTATAGTTTCTCAAATCGGAAATAGGTTTGATGTTCGGCATAAGATCAGCTCCTTTCAAGTCTAGTATAACAGATGTGCTGTAAAATTCAACAGCAAATTTGCAGCACAATATAAAACAGCAGCCCCGCTTCATCTGCCGCGAGGCTGCTGTTCTGTGATTGGAAAATTTCAGGCTCAGTTCGTCTTGACGGCCACAAGGATACGGATCTTCTTTCCTCCGGAGCAGCCGAAGTTGTCGTACCAGCCGATGAGCTTATAATCCTCGGTGTTGATCTTGGGCAGCGAGGTAGCGAAATACTGGCCGTTCGACCACAGATACACCTGCATATCGTCGGCGGTCTCATAGCGCTTGTCGCCGCTCATGACCGAAGCTGCGCCCAGCTTATCGATGACTACCGGCGAGAGCTGGAGCATCCGGTTGATGGCCTTGCCGTCGGCAGAACGGCCAATGGCGATGCCGCCTGCGATAACAGGGTACTTGGTGGCGGTGCTGTAGGCCACCTGCTTGCCGCCGGAGTAGCAGACATAGGTCGCACCCTCGCCCAGATAATTGAGGAAGTCGCCCAGCGTACCGCCCACGCTGTCGCCGGTGCGGCGGAGCACATAGCTGAACAGCTGGTCCGTCTTGCCGGTAAGGGTGTTCCAGGTAGAGCTGACGACACTGCCGTCGATGAGACCGTAGAGCACATCGCTGGTGCTGGGAACAAGGATGTTCTTCACATCCTGGAAGGTCTCCTCATCGGTCTTGGCTGCCTTGGTGGTCGCAGCGGGGAGGCCTGCGGCCTCTCTTGCGGCGTCCTGTGCCTTGTCGCTGATCTTTTTGTCGATCTTCTTGGCGGCTTCGTCCGTCAGGCGGCGGACAGAATCCAGCGCAGCGTACTCCCACAGGTCACCGGTCACATCGTCGAGGATGACCCGGTCGATCTGGCCTGCGGAATTGGTGGTGTAGTAGCGGATGTCGCTTTCGCTCAGAGTTACCCCCGATAGGCGGCTGGGGCGAACTGCCCCAGCCACACCCTCCGACGTCGTATCAATGATCTGCACGTTGTCTGCAAACGGGGTGTCGCCCAGCGCGGTGCCGTCGGCGCTGACGGTGCCGCTGGTCGAGCGGGGCGAGATGGACCGGACGCGTTCGCCGTCACCGTCCACGCTGATCTCCACCAGCTTGCCGGCCGGGAAATTGAGCTTATTGTTCACATTGACGGTGCGGGCGGTGCCGTCGGTACACATGACCGAGACAGCCTGCTGCACCTCAGCGCTGTTCGTCTCCACAAGGGTGCGGGATGAGGACTGGACCACGCCGTAGAACACAGCGTCTGCCGCGTCGCCGGTGAGGACGGAGACCGCTGCATCGTTCATGCCCAGCAGCAGAGTGACCACCTGACCCACGCCGCCGCCGGACAGGGAGGACAGCTGGTAGGCCACAGAGGGCGAGGCGATGGTGTAGGTGACGCCGGCCACAGTCACAGAGGTCGGAGCGCTGGCCGAGGGCGAGACCGCCGTCACGCGGCCTGCGGCGCGCTTGTTGTAGATCCAGACGGTGCGGGCGCTCTCGTTATAATAGTAGATATCATAGGGAGAGAGGGCCGCAGAGGTGGTGACTTCGTCGTTGCGGTAGATGGCCGCCGGGGCGAAGGGCAGGACTGTGGAAGCATCTGCCACGAAGGGACCCTTGACGTTGTCCAGCAGGACAGAAGAGATGTCCACCTGGCCGTTGTTCACGGCAAAACCCAGGGTGGAAGCGTAGACCTGACCGCTGCCGTTCATGGCGGTGAGGGCGTTGTAGAAGAGCATGGTACCCTGCTCGAGGGTCAGAGTCTCGCCCTGACGGGCATTGATCTCATTGCGCAGGCCCAGTGCGCTGGCCTTACTGAGCTGAGCTGTGGGGAAGGTACCGCCCAGCTTTGCCACATCATAGCCCAGCAGGCGCAGCGCCATGGTGCAGGCTTCTTCCAGCGTGACGGTGTTGTCCGGGCGGAAGCTGCCGTCGGAGTAGCCGGTCATCCAGCCGTTCTGGACAGCGGTGCGGATGTAGACCGCATAGGGAGAGTCGCTGTCTACATCGCTGTAGAGGCGGCCGGTGCGGCCCTGTGCCGTGGTGGTATCGCGGTAAGCAGAAAATGCGGTGAGGAGGCGGGCCGCCTGCCCACGGGTGAGGGGCGCACCCAGAGAACCGGCCTGCTCGGCGGTCAGACCGCCCAGTGCCGTCGCCGTCTGGACTGCCGCGTTGGAGCCGACCGCAGAGGCGGGCAGCACCAGCATGGAAACAGCCACGCAGACAGCCAGCAGGAATGCGAGGAATCGTTTTTTCATGGTAAACTCCTTAATCATATCTGAGTGCTTCGATGGGGTTCAGGCTGGCGGCACGGCGGGCCGGCAGGAAGCCGAACAGGACACCGATGCCGCAGGAGATGCCCACGGCGATGGCTGCTGCGTCCGCCGAGGGGGTGACGTTCAGGGTAATATCCGTCAGGATATACGGAAGGATCTGGTTGATAATGGCCGACACGACGTAGCCCAGCACGATGCCGAGGCAGCCGCCCAGCGCCGACGTGACGCCGGCCTCCACGACGAACTGGGTCAGGATGGTGCTCTCCTGTGCGCCCAGTGCCTTGCGGATACCGATCTCACGGGTGCGTTCGGTGACGGACACCAGCATGATGTTCATGATGCCGATGCCGCCGACCAGCAGCGAGATGCCTGCAATGGCCGTCAGGACGCCCACCATGACGTTGATCATGGAGGACATCTGCTTCATGGCCGCACTCAGGCTCATGACGTAGACATAGTCGTCCTTGCTGACCAGCTTCTTGAGCCGCGACTGCAAAAACTCCTGTGCCTCATCCGAGTGGTCCGCGTCCTGCAGGACCACATAGTACTGGCTGACACTGCTGGTGTTGTTGACGCTCATCAGGGTGGTATAGGGGATAAGAACAACGTCGTCGTTGCCGCCCTCGTACTGAGAGGCGGGTTTGGAGCGGCCCTCCAGCACGCCCACGATGCGGTACTCGCTGGCGCCCACCTTGAGGGTGCTGCCGAGACCGTTGCCGCCGAAGATCCTGCGGTCCACATAGTCGCCGATGACACAGATGTTCTTGTTGTCTATCAAATCGGTGTACTGGATGCCGCGGCCCTTGGCCACCTTGTAGTTGTTGATGGTCATGTAATCTTCGTTGACGCCGCTGATGTAGGTGCGGCGGTACTTCTCGCCCGCCACCCGCAGCGTATCGCCGCCGACACTGGCAATCGGCGAAAGGCCCTTATAATACTCGGGCTTTTCATTGATGATCCTGTACACATCGTTCACTTCCACTGAGCGGGTGCTGGCGGTCATGATGTTGACGGACAGAATATCGCTGCCCATGTCGGAGTAGAAGTCCTGCATCATGTGGGTCATGCCGTTGCCGAGACCGACGATGACGATGACGGCCATGACGCCGATGATGATGCCCAGCATGGTGAGGAAGGTGCGGACTTTGTTGCTCAAGACGTTCTGGACGGCCTGTTTGAAGGTCTCCTTTATCATGCCTGCGTCCCCTCCTCTCCGGCTTTCGGCTCTGCCATCATGAAGTTCGGCTGAACGACTGCCTCGGGTGCGTGGGCATCGCCGTCGTAGACGACGCGGCCATCTTCGAGGCGGATGATGCGCTCGGCCTGCACAGCAATGGAGTTGTCGTGGGTGATGAGGACGACGGTATTGCCCTGCTTGTGCAGATCCTGCAGCATCCCCAACACTTCGCGGCTGGTGTGGGAGTCCAATGCACCGGTCGGCTCGTCGGCCAGGATGACCGCCGGGCCGCGGGCCAGCGCACGGGCAATGGACACACGCTGCTGCTGACCGCCGGAAAGCTGGTTGGGCAGGTTTTTGAGCTTATTGCCCAGACCCACCCGCTCAAGGGCAGCCTTTGCCGTCGCGTGGCGCTGTGCGGCGGGGATGCCCGCATACACAAGGGGAACTTCCACATTCTCCAGAAGGGTCAGCTTCGGCAGCAGGTTGTACTGCTGGAAGATGAAGCCCAGCTTCTCGTTCCGGATGTGTGCCAGCTCACGGCGGCTCATCTTGCCGACATCCTTGCCGTCCAGCAGATAAGTGCCTTCGGTAGGCACGTCCAGACAGCCGATGATGTTCATACAAGTGGATTTACCAGAACCGGACTGGCCGACGATGGCCACGAACTCGCCTTTGTTGATTTTGAAAGAGACGTGGTCGGCGGCCTTTACGAGGGTGTCGCCCATCTGGTAATACTTGCAGACCCCATCAAATTCTATCAGCGTGCTCATTCGTCATCTCCTTCGGCGGAGGCCATCATGTTGCTGTAGAAGTCGGTCGCACTGACGCTGGAGTTGTCGTAAGCGATGGTATCGCCCTCCTGCAGGCCGCTCTTCACTTCGATGTAATCGTCATCGCTGATGCCGGTGGTCACCTTGACGTAGACGTAGCCGTCGGGAGCGGTCATGGAAGTCTCAGCATTGGCAGCGCTGGGCGAATCCTTGGTCACCAGCACATAGCTGCCCCGGACGAGGGCGGCGTTGGGCAGGGCCAGAACATTCTTGACGCTGGCGGTGGTGATCTTCGCAGTGGCGTTCATTCCGGGCAGCAGCTCGCCCATGTCGTCGATGCGGACGGTGACGGGGTAGCTGGTGGAGCCGTTGGCGGTAGTGCCTGCCACGAGGATGCTGCTGATGACGCCCTTGTAAGTCTCACCCGGGACGGCGTCGGCGGTGATGTCCACCTCCTGGCCGACCTCGAGGGAGCGGATCTTCAGCTCGTCCACGTTGAGCTTCATTTCCAGATAGCTCATATCGTAGATGGTGCAGAGGTTCTGCATGGCGGTGTCGTTGGCGCTGAGCTTGTCGCCAGCCTTGACCTTCTTATCCACGATGGTGCCGCTGATGGGGGCGTCGATGGTATAGTGGCTGATGGTCTTCTCGGCAGAAGACATCTGCAACTCGGCAGCGCGCAGGCTGTCAGCGGCGTTTTTGGTCTGCTTGTCCAGATCTTTGCCGGTAATGCGGAGGATGACGTCATCCTGACGGACGGTGCTGCCCTCCTTGACGCAGAGTTCAGACACGGTACCGGAGGCAGCTGCCACGACAGTCTCCTCGCGCTGGTAAGTAAAATGTGCGGAGTTGAGGGAGCTGACGCCGTTCACCTGTGCCATAGCGGCCTGTGCGGTGGTCAGGCTGCCTGCGTTGGGAACAGCGATGGTGACGGTGCAGGTCATCAGGCTGGCGTCGCCGGCAGGGTCTGCACCGGAAACGGAGCGGATGGTGCCGTTCAGCGTCTCAAAAGTGGTGTCCGGCATGACCTGTGCGGCCTGACCGGCGACAAAGCTCTGGGCCTCGGCGGCAGGGAAATCCACGGCCAGCAGCATCACGGAGGTGTCGCGGATGGTGGCCACAGTCTGACCAGCCTGCACGGCGTCGCCTGCGGCGACTGCAAAAGAGCTGACCTCGCCGCTGATCCTGGTGCGGACGTTCTGCATATCCGCAATGTCATCGTAATTGCGCTGTGCCTGCTCCACCGAGAGCTGTGCGCTCGCGAGGTTGTTTTCCACATCCGAAATGTCGATGGTGTAAAGAATATCGCCCTTCTCGATGCTGTCGCCCAGCTCAAAATCGGCGGTGAGCACCGTGCCGGTGACGAGGGACTTGACGGTGTAGGAATCGGCGGCGTTGATGGTGCCGCTGCCGTCGTAGACGTTCACAATGTCGCGGCGTCCCAGCTTCTCCTGCGTGTAGGCAAGGTCTGCCGACGCACTGCGGCTCTTGCGCGGCACGATGACCGCCACCAGCACCGCTGCGGCTGCGACCACCGCGATGCAGCGCTTTTTGTGGGTCTTGATAAAGTGGAACACCTTATTTTCTCCGCCGGTATTCTCCTGCGGAGAGGCGTCCTGTGTCTTCTTGTTGAAACCTAGCATGAAAAGCCTGACCTCCTGTGTTTCATGAAAAAGAAAAGTTCTTTCTGCCTGTTTTCATCCGTTCTGCGCTTTCCCCCACAGCGTCCGCCAAAAACGTCCTGTCTGCGAGATACTGCCCCGGGTTAGCGGCGCAGATCGTTATAATGATACCACCTAACAAAACGAGCTGCAAGAAATTTTTCCTGCACAATCTGCAACTTTTTTGAAAATTTTTCCATCATCTCTGTGTCTGGAAGCTGGAACATCAGACAGAGCTTTCGGATGAAGCGTTCATCAACTTGCTCCGGCCCTTCGTGCAGCGGCTTTTGGGATACAGTCAGAAATAACCTGACGATCCGTGAGATGACGGCTCTGATGGGCGGTGACGGCACGATGGAGCAACAAACAGAAAAAGACTTCCGCTTTGAGAATGTGAACTGCACCCCATTTGTTAGACAGTATGGTATACTGTTTAGGAAATGGGGTG
>ENA-OZGL01000289-OZGL01000289.1-human-gut-metagenome-genome-assembly--contig:-NODE-289-length-25839-cov-5.996703_pt1 | contig 25839 bp, 29 predicted proteins | sample MGYA00245117_ERZ653659 | MGnify/ENA primary metagenome ERZ653659 (study PRJEB26926, sample SAMN06165263) | human gut metagenome | biome: ENVO:00009003; feature: ENVO:2100002; material: ENVO:00002003... | reverse complement strand
TGGTGGAGGACAATTTCGGCAACTCCTATGAGTTGGAATTTGACTTCAACAACCGCAACGTGAAGGATGACGGGGTTATTTCTGTTGTCCCCATCGGCAACTTCAAGCCCTTGTTAAGATGATACGTGTATTCATGGCTATCCTCTGTTCGCTTCTGGCGGTCTGTTCCGTGTTCGCACGGGACAGACACCATGAAGGAACGGACAGGCAGGCGGCTATCTATCGACTGCCGCCATTTGAGAGGGCGGTGCGATGCACGAAGTATTTTGAAGGCTGGCACTCGGAAAAACATCACCCGTATGTGGGATATGGGCATAAGTTGTTACCGGGTGAAAGGTTTTCGGCACGCACCATGACGAAGCGGCAGGCGGACGCGCTTCTGCGGAAAGACCTACGGAAATTCTGTGCGATGTTCCGGCAGTTCGGGAAGGATAGCTTGCTCCTTGCCACGCTTGCCTACAATGTCGGTCCATACCGTTTGTTGGGAAGCGGGAAGATACCCAAAAGTACGCTGATCCGAAAGCTGGAGGCTGGCGACAGGAATATTTATCGGGAGTATATCGCTTTCTGCAACTACAAGGGAAAACGGCATTCCATGCTGCTCAAACGGAGAAAGGCGGAGTTTGCATTTCTGTATATACCTTAAAAACAGGGGACTGTGTGTAAGCACAGTCCCCCTTAAAACTTATACTAAAGCCCATAACATCACCATCGCAGACGTTAATGCCATAATGACTTTAGCCACGTCGATTTTAACGTCCACTTTAACATCAATTTTCATATCAATTAAAGTATTGGTTAAAAACGCCTACCAGTCAGGATGTCACATATTCATCTCCTGATATTCGATTATCTTCTGTTGGTAAATCTGGATGAATGTCAGACTCCAACTCAATATGAATTGAGCAAAAAATGTGCCAAACTCAATCATCGTAGATTGGGACAAAGGTTTCTTTGCCTACTTTCTTATCCGCCATCATGCTCATGAAAGAAAGTAGGCGGCTTTCGCCGCCCTCCTCTCAAAAACGGGTGTAAAGCCCCGTCACCATCGTGAACATTTCCTCCAGCATATCGCAATATATCCCCTCGTGCGTTTCAATGTCCTTCGTCTTACACTCGAATGTCTTTTTACTGAACGTCCTGCGGTAGAAGCGCATATTGTAGAGGTCTGCCCCTGCATCATAGATGATGTCAAGGCGGTTGGCACTCGTCTTGTTCCTCGCAAGGCTCATGCGTAAGCCGTTGCCCATGTCTATGAAGTCTTTGCTTCCCGTCATGGCGGCAAAGCGTCTGCCACCTATCTGCTCCAAAATCGTCTTTGCTATCATATTCATTCTTCTTTGGGTGTTATGTTCGGGCGGTGCGGACACCGCCTAAACGCTCAAAATTCTGTTTTCTCGGCTATTGGTGTGTTCCGTTCCAACCATGTTTTCACACACTCCATATTGTACTCGCTCGTTATGACTGCCGTGTGGCTGTCAATGGCGGTAAACCGACTGCTCTCATAGTCCTCTATCCACCCTTTAAGGGTTTCCACTCCCCACGCTTCGGCATCGTCAAAGATGCCGTCCAATTCCGTGATAGGCTTGCCGAACTTGACTATCAGCGTTTGGTAGCCTGCTTCGTTCATTGCTTGTCCTCCTTTCCTCTTTTTGCCGTCAGCCACTTGTCCCGTGTGGCTCGGCACTCGTCCAACGTGGGTTTCACACAAGAGAACAATTCCCCGTCCGTGTGGCGGTAGTCGTATTGCACAAGTGTCCGCTTGCGTCTGCCGATGCCTGTTTGGAACTTCTCGTATTTCTCTGTCCCTGCTTTCGTGCAGGTGCTTACTCCGTTGATGGTCATCCGTGTACTCATAATCGTTGTTTTTTTAGATGGTTAGAAATGTACTGACAAAACTCTGTTCTGCATCACCATTTCGGGATTGCTTGTGTAGCGTTGGTGCATGTAGAAATGGTGTGAGCCGAAGCCGTAAAGGAAGAACTTGTCAAGTTCGTGCTTCTCGGCAAAGTCCTTGACACTTGCCCTTAACTGCTCCTCACTTTGACAAAAAGTGAGGAGGTTCATAAACTCAAGGAACATCGTGGGAATTTTATCGTCCCACAAGCAAACCATACTTTCAAATCTTACTTCCATATTGTTCTGTATTATAGGTTAATGTTATGCTGCGTTCATCCGCTGACGGATAAGTTCGGTATTGTCCTCCACAAGCCGGATGATGCGGTCATGGTACTCGGTATTGGAATTGCATACCCCTCTGCTCTGTACCACTTTCAGCGTTTTCAGTGACACTTCTATCGTTTCAATCCGTTTGCCGTCAATGGTGGCGGATAGGATAAGGGAGTTTGCCTTGTTGTGATAACTGCCCACACAATGGTGCATCATCCGTCCTTCCTCTACCATTTCCTCAACGCTCTCTATGACCTTGATGCAGATAAGGCTGTCAGAGAACACAAGTCCGAAGAAGATGCCTTTGGCTTTCAGATAGTTCTTCTCGTCTTCAATCGCCTTTTGCCGTTGCTGTTCCGTCCGCTCACGCTCCCTTTGCAGGTTGCGTTTTCTCACCAACTTATCGTGTTCCGCTTTGAGGTCGGCAGGGCAGACGTATTTCGGGCTGTTCGTGTCCTTGCCAAAATGACGCAGGAGGTCAATGGTGTCGCACCATACGGAGCCGTCCGAAATGGTGTAACCGTTGCGGATGCAAATCTTGACGGATGCCCAATACCGTCCCATATCAAAGGAACTACGGATATAATGCCGCAACATGGCATATTGCCCTGCTTTCAAGAGTGTTTCGGCTCGGCTGTCGGAAAGGATAGCCGTGAAAAGGTCATACGGCAGTGTGTTGTGATAGTCCCCATTGAAGCCGTTGCGTTTCAGTTCGGGGATGAAACGCTGTCGGGGATAGGTACACATAGGTGCTATATCGTATGCGTGAAGCCTGTTGTTCTTGCGTACCTCCATGTCGCTGTATTCAGACCATTGGTCATAATACAACATTGACATTCCACGCAGTCGGGCAACGGTCGTTGTCTTTCCATCGGGCGAAATCCACCTCTGCACCACTTCATAAATGGAATACTCGGCTGCCTGCCCTGCCTTGTATCGGGACTTGACGAAGAAGAAGCGTATCACTTGGTATTGCTTGCTGGTGGTGACGATGGAGAAGTATTCGTTTTCGCTGAAAACGCTCTTTCGGGTGCGCAACGCTTCCAATGACATACCGCAATGGGGGCAGGTACATCCGCAAAGGGTGTCCGCAAGGTCGTGGTCGCTCTTCCACGAATGTCCGCACTCAGTGCAGATGTTCGTGCCGTCCGCTCTCTTGATTGCGTAATGCTTGAAGCAATGGCGGAAAGCGTATGCCTTTTGCGTGGCGGTCAATCTCGGTAGTCGCTTGCTCAGCCGTGCGACTTCCTGCTGTATCTGTGTTCTCGGTTTCATAAGCCTAAATCAAATAATGAGGGTTGTTGTACTTCTTGGGTGGTCGCTTTGGTGGCGGTTCTCGGCTTGTTGCGGTTCTGCAACTTGCGGACTTCCTCCTCTTGATATTGTCGGAGAGCCTTCTGACGTGCCTCCGCCTTTTCCTCTGTGGTGAGTTCCACCACGTGGTTCACGGCTATCTGACACTGGATAGGCTTGCCCACCTCTATCTCGTTCTCGTCATAGTAGTGTACGGCTTGTCCGTATATCTCCCCGTCCGTGAAGCCGTTGCAACCGCTTTTCTGCACATAGTTCAGAATGTAGGTCACGCAGTCATCTATGTTCTTGGCAGGGTTGCGGTAGTTCTTCGCAAAGAGCGCATCTTCCGCTGCACGTTGCTCCAAATACATCTGTATCGTTCTCTTGAAATGGTCTGTCGTTTTCATATCGCTGTCGGTAAGATTAAAGGGTGAATAACCAAAGGATGAAGCCGAATAAGGCGATTGTGGAGAGGATAGCCACGATTATGCCTATCGCCACTCGGAACACTCCGTTTACTATCTCTCTGACGATGCCCCAAAGGATGCCGGATACCCAAAGGACGATGCGCATGATTAGGGTGCATATCGCAAGCCCTATGTATTGCGCCACTTGTTTGAAGTCTGCCGTTGCTGTCATATCCTCGCTATTTTTCAAGTTCTACAATGTTGTCTATCCTGCCGTATAGGTATCTGCGAAGTCCGGTCTTGTCTGTTGCCTTGTATTCCGTCCAATGTCCGTATTGGCACACGATAAACGTGCGGAGTACATCGGAGAAGTCAAACCTCCAGCCTTGCAGGAGTATTGCGCTCTTGAAATAGGTGTTGCTGTTCACGTTGCGTGTAAGCCAATCCTTTTCCTCTCGGTTCATCTGTCCTCCGTTGTTCAGTTTCTCACGAAGAATGTAAACCTTACTGCCTTTTAGTGCTTCCAATGTTGGCACTTCCCAAGCCACGAATTTTGTTGCCATTGTTGTTCCCATATCCGTTCTGTTTTTGATTTTTTGTTTTTAATGCGGATTCAAGAGCTGAGGGAGTTGAGTTTCAAACTATCTTATCTGCCTCTCGTTTATCCGACATTTTTTTTATGCGTCTTTCTGTCGCATCGGTCGTTTTCGTTTCGGGTGCTTAAAAAGGTAGGGATTAGGGAATGCAAGTTTTTTCGGGAAAAATACTACCCGAAGGGCTGGAGATTTTTCCCGAAAACAGGAGGCTTGACCTTGCTTTCCCGTCAAATCCCGGAGTTACCTTTGCGCCCAGAACGGAAATGACTGCCTGATGCGGCCCACTGAAAGGCGCGAAAATGGAGGTAAACGGAAGTAGAGGCAGATTAGACAGAAAACTTCAAAAGAGAAATCCGTGAAAAAAGGAAGTCCCCCCAAAAAAGGACATAGTCGGTAGCGTGAAACCGGGCAAACCACCTGCAAGGAAGTATGGTTTTATCTGTCTGGCCGGACGTGTCGGGGCGGGCAGATAAAATCATTCTTCCCGGTTTGCCAGCTGTGGGTGACGGCTTGTTCCATTTATGGGCAAACGGTCATACACGGCTTTCCGCTTCCGGCTCAAAAGAACAGCGAAAAAGAAAAATCATCTGAAAAACCGTAAAAGCACCTCTTCGGCATAAGCACAAAAGAAATGGGCCTTGCCTCATCAGTCTAAACTGTCGTTTAGGCGTGAGGCAAAGCTCTTTTCTCCGCTTATGCAGTAGTCGGCACACGTTCGTTCAAAATCCTTTTGGGCGATGGTGTGCCGACGAATAAAGCCGCTTTTACGGAAAAACTTGTATGAGATAGAAAAAAATCAGGGAGATTCATATCAAAATCTCCCGTTTTATTGTTACTTTTGCATACGAAGAGTTCTTTGAAGGTTACGCAACGCGCAGAAGAATAATGCAGCAGATAACTAACTAAATCGTAACCTATTACTATCATGAGCGATTAACATATGCTCATTTCCAATAAAATACACTATTTTCGTAACTTCGGGACACAAAAATACAAAAAAATCAGGAAAAGCAAACAAATCAGCTCCCGTGATGTCAAAAAAAGTCCCCGCCGCGACCGGCAGGGACTCTGAAAAGCGTTGTAACGGCGGACGAACCGCCTATTTGCAACTAATGATCAGAATTTTCGAAGACTCCCAGAACCGCACGGGATCGGTGATGATCAGTTTCTCGACGACCTTGTTCGCGTCGGTCACCAGTTCGTACGACCCCTCGGGATGCGAAGTGACGAGCGTCGCCTTCTTCTGTCCGACAGGGACCTCCGACAGCAGGCGCGAATCGGTCATCGTGAAGCTGTCGAAATTGCTGTTCCGTCCGACGGTCAGCGTCCGTCCGATGAATCCCTGCTTGTTGATGATCTGCGCGTCGCGCAACTCCTTCTCGGCCCCCACGATGTAATAGACCGTGTTGAGCTGGTTCTGCAACTCGACCTTCTCGCCGCTCAGGTTCTCGACCTCGGCGCTGCGGACAGCCACCTCCTCGGTCAGGCTCTTCACCTCGTCGCCCATCCGGACGAGACTCTCGCGCAGCTGCTCCACCTCGGCCTTCTTCTCCGCCAGCTGCCTGTTCATGTCGGCGATCATCTTCTCCAGACCGTCGATACGCAGATTGGCCTTGCGCAGCTGGGCCGCCGAACGTTGCAGCGACTCGATCTTCGCGCGGTTCTCCCGCAGCAGCCGGTCGATGGCCTTGATGTCGTTGTCGATCTCCTCGACGGGACGGCGGCCTCCCTCCGACTCCCCAGCCACGGTGATCAGGTTCTCGCGCGACTTGATCAGCGCGAGGTTCTCCGAGATGGCGTTGATGTCCGCGAACACGGCATTGATCAGCGAGTCCTTCGCGCTGACGACCAACTCCAGCGAATCGCTCCGGCTCTCGGCCTCGACGGCAACCTGCCTGCTCACGCAGGAGGCAAGGAGTGCAACGACGCCCAGCGCCGCGGCGGTTGCTATATGCTTCATCTTGTTTTTCATGGCTCCGACTCTTTAAGGGTTTACGGTCTTGTTTGCCTTCAGGCGCAAATATATGCATAAAAATAAAATCTTGTACGGATTTTTTCACAAAGACCGGAAATTCCCTGCGGGGAATGAAAAACAACGGGCCGCAACCCTCGGTTGCAGCCCGTTATTTCGTAAATGCGCAAGCAGTTTTACTTCGCATTCTTCTTATCGTAGCGTTTTGCGTAACGGCTCATAAACTTATCGACGCGACCAGCGGTGTCAACCAACTTCATCTTACCCGTGTAGAACGGGTGCGAGGTGTTGGAAATTTCCATCTTATACACGGGATAGGTTTCGCCGTTCACTTCGATGGTCTCTTTTGTCGAAACGGCGGACCGACACAAAAACACGACGTCGTTGGACATGTCCTTGAACGCCACCAAACGATAATTCTCCGGATGAATACCCTTTTTCATTTCGTTGTTTTTGTTTTTAATTAATGCTTAAGCGCGACAAAGGTACGAATTAATTCGCAACAAACAAGCCCGCGTGCAAATTTTTTCGCACCCGAAGCACCTCGGGGTTGCGCAATCTGAATACTTTTTCTATCTTTGCGCCACGAAAGCGCCCCCGGGGCGCAGGACCGGGCCCATAGCTCAGTTGGTCAGAGCAGCGGACTCATAATCCGAAGGTCGTGGGATCATGCCCCTCTGGGCCCACAGAAAAAGAGGTTACGAATTGCCGTAACCTCTTTTTTCGCACTCTTCGGGAGCGGCGTTATTCCAGCTTCGCCGCGTCGGAGGCCAGCTTTTCGTAGATGGCGACCATTTCGCCGAACGATCCCTCGCCGCGTTTCAGTTCGTACATGAAGACGCCCTTGTAACCGGCCTTCATCAGCGCCCCGTACAGCGCGGGCCAGTCGATCCGACCCTTGCCCGGAAGCCAGTGACGCTCATCGACCATGTCGTAATCCGAGACATGGACGGTCGCAATCCGGTCGCCGCACGCCTCGACGAAGTGCAGCAGGTCCTCCGAAAGCAGGTGGTTCGTGTCGAAACAGATTTTCACCTCGGGATAAGGGGCGATGATGCGCAGCAACTCGGCCGAGTTCCGCCCGAGGCACGTGCGGGGCAGATCCTCGATGCACAGCTGCGCGCCGATCCGCGCCGCCTCCCTGCGCAATATGCCGATCGAAGCGATGCTGTTCCGGATACGCTGCTCGCGCTCCCCGTCCGCAATCGGTTCGGAACTGGGATGCAGCACCAGTTTCTCCGGTCCCACTTCGCCGCAGATCGCGATCATTTCGGTCAGGAATTCGAGGTTGGCCATGCGGGCGCTGTCGTTCAGCACCGAGATGTCCAGCTTGCGGGAGAACGGGAGGTGGCACGACCAGACCTTCAGACCGGCCTCGTCGGCCATGCGTTTGGCGTGCAGCGCCTTCTCGCGGATTTCAGCCACGGTCCCGCGGCCGCTGATGCCGATTTCGACATACTCCACGCCGGCCTTCGCGGCGGCGGCCATCTCCTCGGGGCTCATGCTGCTGGTCGAGCTTCCGACGCCGAGACACTGGGCCGTCAGGTTGGCGGCGCACACCAGCGCCGCTGCCGTAAACAGAATTCTTTTTTTCATCGCTTCCGGTTATTTGGTGTAGTTTTTCACGCAGCGGACGTTCAGATAAATATCCTTGGCCGCCTCCTGATTGGTCTTGGTCTGAAGGTTCAGACTCGTACCGCTGATGACCAGCGAACGGGCCGTCGAGGCGTTGGTCTGCCCGATGAACCACACGTAGCCCCATTTGCCCAGCGCGCCGCTGTTGAAACTGCCGTCGGCCTTCTGATAGCCCAGCGGATACCAGCCGAAACCGATGCTTTCGGCCCCGTCGACGAATTGCAGGAGGGGTTCCCCGGCGTCCGTGAGCGTCATATTCGCCTGATTCCAAATACCGCCGTCAACGATACGGCCGTTGCCGCCGCGCAGCCATGCGCCGACGTTGCCCGTATTCTTGACCGTGCAGCCCGACTTGTAGAATCCGGCCTTCGTAATGGCATTCTCGGGTTTCCCGTCGTGGCCGCCGGAGAAGGTGTATCCGCCCTGCGCGAAATCGTCGGGAATGGCATACTCGCTTTTGATAGCCATCAGCATGTCCCACCAGTCGTTGGCGTTGGCCACGTGCCAGCCTTCGGGACAGCAGCCGCGTATCTGGACGCCGAACTCGCCCTCCTCCGTACCGTCGAGTTTGAAGGCGTTGCCCACGTCGTCCACCCCTTCGTAATTCTGCACATAGGGACACTGCTCCGCCGTACAGCCCGATATGCCGGTCATCGCCTCATACCAGGTGTAGTAACGGCCCTTTGCGTCGTTCAACCGCTGCAAATGCGACGCCTCCAACCCCGCAACCGAGAAAGCCGTCAGGTCGGGCGCAACGCCCAGATTGCCGTCCTCGCCCGCTTCGTGGCAGTTCTCGGTCATCCACCAGCGTTTGCCGTACTTCTTGATCGTATAGCCCGGCAGCTCGATGGGGACCGACACGGTGATCGCCGCGAAATACTCGCGCACCTTGCTCGCACCCAGTTCGTTTTTGGCCACCACCGACACCGACTGGGCGGGAATCACCACGTCGTCGTTGACCACCCTAACGGTGATGACGTTGGTTCCCTGACCGTCGATGATCGAGATTTTCGACTTCTCCTGCTCGGCGATCGTCCATTCGTAGGTCTCGGCCCACTGAACCTTCGAAACCGAGAAGGTGAACTCTTCGCCGCCGTTGCAGGTGAGCGTTGCCGGCACCTTCGTGATCGGTCCGGGTTTCTTGGGAACGGTCATCTCCTGGATTTCCTCCTCGGTGTCGCGTTTCACGGCCTCGGTGCAGGCGACCAGCGCCGCAGCGGCGGTCATGCATGCCGCGGCCATCATGTATTTTCGGATGTTTTTCATCGTTTTTGCATTTTAAGTTTTACAAAGTGTGAACCTCGGGATACCCGAACGGATTCTCCACATACCAGCGGGCCTTGTAAATCTGGTAGCCCGCGCGGTTGAACAGCCGGTTGCCCTTCATGTCGCACACCTCGGCCGACCACCAGTTGCTCCCGCCCGACGTGGGGCGCATGACGATCGTGGAATACCCCTCCGGACCCGTCGAAATGCTCTTGATGGTGTTCTGCTGGAAGATCTGCACGTCGAGGAACTTCTCCGCCGCACAGTCGAACTTGTAGACATGCTGATTCGTCGATACATACATCGCATCCTCCCCGCAGACGGGCGCCAGGTCGTGGGCATCGGTATTCCCCGCCGCCATATCGTAAGAGCGCACCTGCGTCAGTTCCGGAGCCGTACGCTTCCCGTTGTAGGCGAGCTTGAGCAGCTGGGCGCCCGTCGCCGTCCAGAGGCAGCCGCGCTTCCGGTCCCAGACCACGTTGTGGGCCGAATGGACCGGCATGGTGAAGGCGGGTCTGGAAACGTAGCTGTCGGCGCCATTGTACACGTAGACGCTCAACAGGTTGCCCGTGCTCGACGCCACGACGACATTCCCGTCGGGCAGCACCTCGGCCGAGTGGGGGTTTCCGCCCGGCTTGGCGTAGAACATCGCCTTCTTGTCCGCAATGCGGATCAGCGCCACGCCGCCGCCCGAAGCCGTGACGAGCACGCACGTACGGTTGTAGACCGGTTTGGCCTCGTCGGGCAGATCGAACCACGCCTGTTCCGCAGCCGAAAGCCCGCTGTCGGCGGCCGTCCACTCCCAGGCGACCTTTCCCGTCGGCTGGTCGATCATCACGATCCGGTTCTTGGCCTGCTCGGTCAGAATCATCACCTTCGTGGCCTTGTCCAGGTCGATCGTCTCCTCCTTGTCGTCGCCCGGCCGCCAGGGAACGTAAGGTCCCTCCTCCTCGTCTTTGCTGCAAGCCTGAAGGAGAAATGCGGCAGCCAGTATCCACAGATATTTTTTCATAATTGCCAGTTAGCGGTTGTCGGATTAATAATTGGGATTCTGTTCGAGTTTCTTGTTCAGCAGGATCTGGTCCGCCGGAACGGGCCACCAGTAGTCGCGGTCGGGGTCGAACGCCCGGACGGCGATGTCCGTGCCCGCATAGTCCTGAATCACGGCGTTCATCACCAGCTCGGCGGTCATCCAGCGGCGGATGTCGTTATAATAAAGCCCCTCGCCGGCGAATTCGACGCGGCGCTCGTGGCGGATGATCTCGCGCATTTCGGACTGGCTCTTCGAACCGTAGGCATAGGTGGGCATGCCGACGCGGCCGCGCACGCGGTTCACGGCGTCGTAAACGGCATCGGAGGGCGTGGCGTCGACCTCGTTCTGCGCCTCGGCGAACATCAGCAGCACGTCGGCGTAGCGGATGAACATGTAGTTGGTCTCGCCGTTGCTGTCGTCCGAATCGCGCTTCTGCGCGTCGTAGATCGTGAGTTTCCGGTGTGCGAAGCCCGTGAACTGGCACACCTCCCCGGCCGGGCAGTTGGCCTTGCCGAGGAACGTGCTCCCGGGATAGAAATTCGTCGCCGCGAAACGCGGATCGAGGTTGTCGTACTTGCCCATCGTGGCCGCACCGTCGGTCGTCGTCCGGTAGTCCATCACCAGATCGAGCAGCGGTGCGTTGTTGCGGTACTGGACGCTGTAAACGTTGAACGAATTGACGGCCGTGTTCTTGGTCTTCGAGAATTCGATGTTGAAGACGCACTCGCAGCTGTGCTCGTTCGCCGGCAGGAAGAGTTTCCGGTAGTCGCCGAACAGGTCGTAGCCCGCCTGGGCCTCCTTTTCGATCACGGCTTTGGCCGCATCGGCCGCAGCCTGCCATTTCGCGGCGTCGTTCGAGGGGTTGACCAGCTTGCTGGCCTCGAAAAGCAGCAGACGGGCCTTGAGGGCCATCGCCGCGCCGCGCGTGGCGCGCCCCTGGTCGGCGGCTTTGGTCCACTGCCAGTCGAGCAGTTCACGGTCGATGATGTCGTTCAGATCGTCGAGAATCGCCCGCACCACCTCCTCGCGCGAGGCGCGGGGCAGCGAACCGTGCGCATAGACAGGCTCTTCGAGGATCAGCGGCACGCCGTTGTAATAGGTCACCAGCATGTAGTAATAGAGCGCGCGGAGGAACTTGGCCTCGCCCTCCATCTGCACCCTGCGGTCGTCGGCCACGACGGCGGCAGGCAGGCGGTTGAGATGGGTGTTGCAGCGTCCGATGCCCTCGTAGCACTTTTTCCAGCGGTTGGCGATGATGCCCGAGCTGTTGGCCGTGTGGGTCCCCTGGGCGATGACATTGTATCCGCCCGCGTTGTTGTAATTATAGGCGTTGGGCGTGCAGGTCTCTTCGAGCAGCGGCGCCGAGTCTCCGAACAGCGCGCTGTTGGTCAGTATGTTGTAACAGCCGGTCATGGCGGCCTCGGTTCCTTCTTCGGTTTCCCAGAACGTCTCGACCGTATATTTGTCGGTGGGAATGGTGTCGAGGTTGCAGGAGGCCAGCGCCGCCGCACCGCAAAGCATCAATCCGATTACTGTTTTTTTCATGTTTTTCCGTATTTGAAGCGATTAGAAAGTAATGTTGAAGCCGAAGTTGATCGTCCGCAGCGAAGGATACTGCATCAGGTTGGTCGACGAAAGGTCGATCTCGGGGTCGAACATCTTCAGCGGGGAGATCGTGAAGAGGTTCTCGCCGTTGACGAAGATCTGGCACTGGCTCATTCCGAGCTTCGAAATCCACCTCTTGGGGAGGGTGTACGAGAGTTGCAGCTGCTTGCAGCGCAGGTACGACGCATCGTAGAGCCACTGCGTGTTCTTGTAGTCGTGCATCTCGGGCGCGCCCGTGGCGGTGTGGAGGATCGGCAGGCGGGAGTTGTGGTTCTCGGGGGTCCACGCGTCGGTCGCCCACTCCTTCAGCACGCCCGCTCCGTTCCAGAACGGGGCTGCGAGGTTGCCCGAAAGATAGGTCTTCACGTCGGCGACGCCCTGGAACTGCGCCGAAAGTTCGAGTCCCTTCCATCCCAGCGAGAAGTTGAAGGCGTAGGTGATGCTCGGCGTGAGGTTGCCGCAGACGGCGCGGTCGTCGTTGTCGATCTTGTCGTCGTTGTTGAGATTCTTGTAGCGGATGTACCCGGGCTTCACGCCGCTGCCGACGGTCACCGAATTGGCGATCTCCTCGTAACTGTTGTAGAAGCCGTCGGCCTGGTAGAGATACCACGCGTCGATGGGTTCGCCCTCGCGGATGATGTTGAAGGTCTTGATGTACTCCTGCCCGTCGAGGTCGACGACGATGTTCTTGTTGTAGCAGAAGTTGCCGCCGAGGCTGTAATGGAAATTCTTGACCGCGCTCCGCCACTGGAGGTTCAGCTCGACGCCGTCGTTGGCCACCACGCCGATGTTCTGCTTCGGGCCGTTCAGGTTGCCGATCTGCGCCGGAATCTTCACGTCGCGCAGGATGCCTTCGGTGCGTTTCTTATAGAGGTCGACGCTGAACAGCAGGCGGTGGTCGAAGGCCTCGAAATCCAGTCCGAGGTTGTAGGTGCGGGTGGTCTCCCACGAGATGTTCTCGTCGACGAAATCCTTGATCGCCGCGCCGCCCGACAGCACGTCGCCGAAGCTGTAATTGTAGCTCTTGTTCGCCAGCACGGCCATCAGGTACTCGTAGTTGCCGATGGCCTGGTTGCCCATCTCGCCGACCGAGCCGCGGAGCTTGAGCACGTCGACCGCCCGGACGTTCTGCATGAAATTCTCCTTGTCGATGCGCCACCCGACCGACACGGCGGGGAAGAAGGCCCATCGGTTGCCCTTGGCGAATTTCGACGAACCGTCGTAACGCGCCGTCACGTCGATCAGGTATTTCTCCTTGTAGTCGTAGGTGATTCGCCCGAAGTAGGAGAAGAGCAGTTCGAGCGACGATCCGCCCGAAATATCCTCCATCGTGGCGCCGACCGACAGGGCGGTGAGCTGGTTGTTGAAGTAGTCGCGTTTCTTGGCCTGGAAGGTCTTGCCGTCGTAACGCTTGTACTCCGTGCCGACCATCACGTTGAAGTTGTGGTTGCCGCCGAAGCTCTTGCCCCACGAAAGGGTGTTGTAGAAAGTGTAGTTGATCGCGTTGTTGTCCCAGTCCTTGGCCGAAACGTAGGCGCTGAAGTTCTTCCGCTCAAGAGTTTTGGGATTGTAGGTGTACATCGCGTGCTTGAAGTCCTTCGAATAGTGGTCGACCTTCACGTAGCCCAGGTTGGCGTTGTACTTGATGCCCCACGGCAGGTCGTAGCCGATGTTGATGCGCCCCAGAATGCGGTGAAGCTGACGTTTGGTGTTGCCCTCGTGCAGCTCCATGAGCGGATTCTCGGGGTTGTTGCGCCCGGGGGTCGAGAGCCACGTCGAGAGCCACTTGCCGTCGGGCAGCTGCGTGCCGAAGATCGGCAGGGCGCGGTTGATGACGTTGACCGTCGTCGATACGCCGTAGATCGGGTCGGTGTTGTAGCGCAGGTTGCCCAGCAGGCTGATGCCCACCTTCAGGCGCTTGGTCACCTGCGCGTTGATCTTCATGTCCCACGAGAAGCGTTCCGCGTCGTCGTTGGCGACCATGATGCCGCGCTGGTTCATGTAACCGCCGCCCAGCGAGTAGGAGATCTTGTCCGTGCCGCCCGAAACGCGGGCGTTGTACTGCTGGAGAAAACCGTTCTGGTAGCAGAGGTCGTACCAATCGGAGGCGGGATAGATGTACTTGTCGTGCTTCATGCCCTCCTCGTATTCGAGGATGTCGTCGCGGTTGTAGGTCACCGTCAGCTTGCCTTCGTTCAGTTCGGCCTGGTTGCGCATGTTCATATACTGAATCGGGTCGGTCACCACGTCGGGCACGTAGGTCGCCGACTGAATGCCGAAGTTGGCGCTCAACTTCACCACCGGTGCGCCCTTCTTGGCCTGCTTCGTGGTGATGAGGATGACGCCGTTGGCGGCCTTGGAACCGTAGATCGAGGCCGAAGCGTCCTTCAGCACCGAGATCGTCTCGATGTCGCCGGGATTCAGCTCGTTGAGCGAATACTCCATGCCGTCGACCAGCACCATGGGGCTGGAACTGCTCATCGTGCCGACGCCGCGTATGCGGATCGTCGCGCCGTCGCTGCCGGGCTTCGACGAAGCCTGGTTGATGTAGACGCCGGGCATCGAATAGAGCGCCTGCGAGGCGTGCGTCATGGGCTGGTTCTCGATCTCCGACATCTGGCGCACGGCGACCGAGCCGGTCAGGTTGACCTTCTTCTGCACGCCGTATCCGATCACCACCACGTCGTCGAGGAGCTGGTTATTCTCCTTCAGCACCACGGTCAGATGCGTCCGGTTGCCCACTTCGACCTGCGCCGCGTCGTAGCCGATGAACGACACGCTGAGCCGCGCGCCCGCAGTCACGTTCAGGGCGAATTCGCCCTTCGAATTGGTCACCATGCCGTTCGTCGTGCCCTCGACCAGCACGTTCGCCCCCACGATCGGATCGCCGGCCTCGGTCTCGACGCGGCCCTTCAGCTGGTATTCCCGGCCCCGGCCTGCCGGGTCGGATTTGTAAAGCACGATGTGGCGGCCTTCGAGTTTGGCCAGAATTCCCTGGTCGGCGAGCACGCCGTCGAGCAGTTTCAGGACGTTCTGATCGTGCGCCTCGACCGAAACGCGCTTCCGGAGGTCGATCTCGCTCTCCCGATACCAGAACGAGTAGCCGCTCTGCGTCTTGACCGCTTCGATCACCTCGCGCACGGTGGCGTTCTTCAGCGTCAACGAAATCACGGGATTCTGCGCGTAAAGAGCCTGGGCCGCCACCGTGAACCAACACAGGGTCAGCAATCCGCTCAGTCTGCACAGCATCCGCTGGCCGAAAAGGTCCCGGAAGGACCTTCTGCTGGTAGAATTGTTACTCATAAGGATTGAAATTTAGGTTGTAGTGAAAAAAATCGTGAATCTCTATCGGTTTCTGTAAAGCTCGAAATGGTTCTTGCGGCTGCGGCAGAGGATACGGCTGTCGGCCGAGATGATCCGCATGATTTCGTGGATGTTCTCGCCGTCGACGAACTCACCCGTGAAACAGATCCTGCGCAGCCGTTCGTCGGGGATCGTGATGTCGACGTTGAACTGCCTTTCGAGGCTCCGGGCGATCGACGCCAGGGGTTCGGCCCGGAAGTAGAGCCTGTCCTCCTGCCACGAGAGCACCTGCTCGACGTTCACCCTGCGCAGCGACAGCAGCCCGGAGGTCCTCTCGAAGAATCCCTGCTCGCCGGGACGCAGCCGCACGCTCCGCGACTCGGGACCGCCGTCCACCAGCAGGCTGCCCGTCGCCAGCGTGATCTGGTAATTCTCGTCCTCGGAATAGGCGTGCACGTTGAAAGTCGTTCCGAGCACCGTCGAGACGACCTGTCCCGTGACGACGACGAAGGGCCTGCGGGCGTCGTGCTCGACCTCGAAATAGGCCTCGCCGTCGACCTCCACGCGGCGTTCGTCGCCGAACAGCGCGGGATAGACGATGCGCGTGCCGCCGTTGAGCCGCACCCGCGAACCGTCGGGCAGCACCACGTCGGACTTCACGCCCAGAGGCGTCGAGACGCTCACCGGCTGCGCCGCGGCGACCAGACGGCTTTCGGTCCGGCGTCCGCCCATGAACCAGCTGCCGCAGACGACGCCCGCCATCACGGCCGCAGCCGCGGCGTAGCGGACGATCCGCATCCGGATTCCCCGGCGGCGGATGCGCGAGCGCACGTCGGCCCACACCGCCTCCCGCATTCCGTCGGCCATGGCGTCGACTCCGGGTCCCACCCGGATGCCGTCCAGCAGCTCCGCCAGCCTGCGGCGGTCGCGCTCCGAACCTTCGATCAGTTCCGCCATCTCCGGCTCCCTCTTCGTATGCTGATATTGCATGATTTCTCCTTTTTGGTCGTATACACATATAGAGTGCGAAAGCCGCGGTTCCGTTTAAGGGAACCGCGGCTTTTTTTCATTTTTTTCATTCCGGCAGGCGTCAGAAACGCGCCGTGAAGAGGAACAGCAGCAGGGAAACCAGCTTCAGGTCGGGATAATGCGTGCGTATGCCGGCCACGATCCTGTCGACGGCGATCTTGATCTGGACCCGCACCGTGCTCTCGGAGAGCGACAGCGCCTCGGCGATCTCGCGCGACGACAGCCCCTCCTGCCGGTTGAGCAGAAACACCGTGCGGCAGCGTTCGGGCAAATCGTTTATGAGACGGCGCACCAGCTCCTCGACTTCGGCCTCTATCAACCGGCTATCGGGAGCGTCTTCGCTGTGGGGGGGGGAATTTCGGTCGATCAGCGAGATGGGAATCTCCTCGAACGAGAGGCAGCGGCGGCGCGTACGGGACTCCTTCAGATACCGGTTCGCCTCGTTGCGCGCGACGACGTAGAGGTAGGCGTCGATGTTTTCGATCCTCCGCAGCGCGACGCGGGACTTCCAGACGGCGACGAAGACGTTGCTCACGACCTCGCCGCAGGCCTCCCTGTTGCGCAGAAAATAGTAGGCGAACCGGAAAACGCTCCGGTAATAGAGATCATAGAAAACCCGGAAAGCGTAATCGTCGTTCTCGCTTACGGAAACAAGCAAATTCTCAAGTTCTTTTTTCTTCTCCACGTCCGGGCATGTTCAGGCTTTCACAAGACAAAATTAGGAAACTTTTTCAGAACCGCAATATACGGTTCCGTTAAAATCCCGCGACGCGGCCCCGGAGCGGCAGCCGCAAAGAGAGAGAGGGACCGCGCCCTCCGCACGGTCCCTCTCCCCGCCGGCCTGCGGCCGGATTATTTCCCTTCGTCGCCGCTGCGGATCTCCTTGCGGCGGATCTTGCCGCTGATGGTCTTGGGCAGCGACTCCACGAACTCGATCACGCGCGGGTATTTATAAGGAGCCGTGATGCGCTTCACATGGTCCTGCAACTCCCTGACGAGCGCCTCCCCGGCCTGCCCGCGGTAGGCCTCGGCGAGCACGATCGTCGCCTTGACGACCTGGCCGCGAATCTCGTCGGGAACGCCCGTAATGGCGCACTCCACCACCGCCGGGTGGGTCATCAGGGCGCTCTCCACCTCGAACGGACCGATGCGGTAGCCCGAACTCTTGATCACGTCGTCGGCACGCCCCACGAACCAGTAGTAGCCGTCCTCGTCGCGCCACGCCACGTCGCCCGTATAATACACCCCGTCGTGCCACGCCTCGCGGGTCAGCTCATCGTTCAGGTAGTAACCCTTGAACAGACCGAGGGGCTTGCCCCCGTCGGTGCGGATCACGATCTGCCCCTGCTCGCCGTCCTCGGCCGAACGGCCGTCGGGGGTCACCAGGTCGATCCGGTACTGGGGATTGGGGACGCCCATGCTCCCGGGTTTGGACTTCATCCACGGGAACGTGGCCAGCGTCAGCGTCGTCTCGGTCTGCCCGAAGCCCTCCATCAGACGGATGCCCGTCAGGCGCAGGAAGGTGTCGTACACGGCTCCGTTCAGCGCCTCGCCCGCCGTGGTGCAGTACTCCAGCGACGAGAGGTCGTATTTGGTGAGATCCTCGCGGATCAGGAAGCGGTAGACCGTCGGAGGCGCGCACAGCGACGTGATGCGGTACTGCTCGATCTTGCGCAGCATGTCCGCGGGCGTGAACTTCTCATGGTCGTAGACGAACAGGCAGGCCCCGGCCAGCCACTGCCCGTAGAGTTTGCCCCACGCGGCCTTGGCCCACCCCGTGTCGGCGATCGTCAGGTGCAGGCTGCCTTCGTGGAGGTTGTGCCACAGCAGCCCCGTGGTGATATGCCCCAGCGGATAGGTGAAGTCGTGGGCCACCATCTTCGGCTCGCCGGTCGTCCCCGAGGTGAAATACATCATCATCACGTCGTCGTTGGCGTTCACCCGCTCCGGGCGCACGAAAGGAGCCGCCTTTTCGATGCCGGCGTGGAAATCGAGAAACCCTTCGGGGACCTCGGGACCCACGCTGACGAGCAGTTCGGTGGTGGGGCTTTCGGGCATGGCCGCCGCGATGTGATCGGTGATCACCCGCTCGCCCGCCGCGACGATGGCCTTGATCCCGGCCGTATTGCAGCGGTAGACAACGTCCTTTTTGGTCAGCAGGTGGGTCGCCGGGATCACCACCGCGCCCAGCTTGTGCAGCGCCAGAATCGAGAACCAGAACTCGTAGCGGCGCTTGAGGATCAGCATCACCACATCGCCCTTTCCGATGCCGAGGCTCTGGAAATACGAGGCCGTGCGGTCGCTTTCGCGCTTGATGTCGGCAAAGGTGAACCGGATTTCGGCGCCCTGGTCGTCGGTCCACAGCAGCGCCTCCTTGCCGGGCTGCTCGGCGGCGTATGCGTCCACCACGTCGTAGCCGAAATTGAAATTCTCCGGAACCCGTATGTGCAGGTTCTTCCGGTAATCCTCCTGCGAGACGAAGGAGGTCTGGGATAAAAATCGCTCTACCATGCTGCCGTTACATTATTATGGCCAGAAACCGCACCGTTTTGCCGTCGAGGGCTTTCATCCCGTGCGGCAGGCCCGAATCGAAATAGAGGCTGTCGCCCGTGTTCAGCACGATCTCCTTGCCGTTCAGCCCGATCAGCAGGCGGCCCTCCAGCACGTAGTTCATCTCCTGCCCGGGGTGGCAGTTCAGGTGCATCGGGGCGTCGTCCGCAGCCGGCTCGACCGTCACGATGAAGGGGTCGATCTTCCGGTCGCGGAATCCCGCCGCCAGCGCCTCGTACTTGTAGGCCTTCTGCCGTTCGACCGACACGCCCTTTCCGGCGCGGGTGATGAAATAGGCGTTCATCTTCGGCTCCTCGCCGAACATCAGCACATCGAGGCTGATCCCGTAATGGCGGGATATGGTTTGCAGCACGTTCACCGAAAAATCGGCCGTGCCGCTCTCCATCTCCCTGTACTGTCCGACCGGAAGGTTGCAGCTCGCAGCCACCTCCTCCTGGGTCAGTTCAAGCGCTTCGCGCAGCCCGCGCAAACGGGTCGCAATCGACTGAATAGGGTCACACATTGTCTTTTCGTTTTAAATGAAAGGTCCGCGCTGCGGGTCCCGGACGAACAGGTTACAATCCGGAAGGCCGCCCATACGGCCCCTGCGCACCGCACGGACCGTTTTCACTAGATGCAGGCCGTAAATATACTAAAAACTCTTAAAAACCGCAACTTCGCGCTCCGTTTCCCTTCCGCGCGCCTGCGGCGGCTATAATCAATCCGCCGGATGCAAAAAAATCCGGGCCGGATTTTGTTTTTTCCCGCAGAAACCCTATATTTGCCTCCAACAACCGGACGAATGACGATTTTCAACCATATCCATCATCACCATCACCACTTTACCGAGGGGTAGGTCGATTATGTATATGTAACAGGTTATTATAGAATACATGAAGCTCACCCCCTGCGGGTGGGCTTTTTTGCGTGCCGAACCGCAGGTGGGTGTCCGAAAGAAGCAAACAATCAAACACACACCGAATATGTTACGAATAGCCATCCAGGCCAAGGGCCGACTGAACGAACAGAGCATCGACCTGCTTTCCGAAGCAGGCATCCGCGTTGCCGAGAGCAAGCGCAAACTCATCTCCCGCGCGGAAGGGTTTCCGCTGGAAGTCCTCTACCTGCGCGACGACGACATCCCGCAGGCCGTCTCGATGGGGGTCGCCGACCTGGGCATCGTGGGGCTGAACGAGGTCGCCGAGAAGGGTTTCCCCGTCGAGCAGATCATGGACCTCGGGTTCGGAGGCTGCCGCCTCTCGCTGGCCGTACCCAAAACGACCGCCTACGAAGGCCTCGCGTTCTTCCGCGGCCGGCGCGTCGCCACCTCCTACCCCAACATCCTCGCCCGCTACTTCGCCGAGAAGGGGATCGAGGCCGAGATCCACACCATCGAAGGCTCCGTGGAGATCGCCCCGGCGGTAGGCATGGCCGACGGCATCTTCGACATCGTCTCCTCGGGCGGCACGCTCATCTCCAACGGGCTGGTCGAGGTCGAGAAGGTCCTCTTTTCCGAGGCGGTGCTCATCGCCTGCCCGGGGCTTGACAGCGACAAGCGCCGCGAAACGGAGCAGCTGACCTTCCGCCTCAACTCGATCCTCGACAGCCGCGGCATGAAATACGTGCTGATGAACCTCCCCAAGGAGCGGCTCGGCGACGCCATCCGGATACTCCCCGGCATGCGCAGCCCGACGGTGCTGCCGCTGGCGCAGGAGGGGTGGTGCTCGATCCACGCCGTCATCTCCCAGGACCAGTTGTGGGAGCGCATCGAACGGCTCAAGGAGATCGGGGCCGAAGGCATCCTGATCCTGGCACTCGAAAACATGATCCGCTAAAAATCCGGAACCGTCATGGAAATTCTGAAAATCCACAACAATCCCGAACGCGCCGAGTGGGCCGCCCTCACCGAGCGCTTCACCCGGGAAGAGGAGGAGATCACGCGACAGGTGACCGAAATCCTCGCCGACGTAAAATCCGGCGGCGACCGCTCGCTGCGCGAAGTCACCCGCCGCGTCGAGGGGCGCGATCCCCGGACGTTCGAAATTCCGGCCGACGTGCGCGCCGCAGCCGCCGCGCTCATCCCCGCCGCGCTGAAAGAGGCCCTCGCCGCCGCGAAAGCGAACATCGAGACCTTCCACCGCGCCCAGCTGCCGCCCGAGGTCGACATCGAGACGATGCCGGGCGTCCGGTGCGTGCAGCGCGCCGTGCCGATCCGCCGCGTGGGCCTTTACATCCCGGGCGGCAAGGCGCCGCTCTTCTCCACGGTGCTGATGCTGGCCGTCCCGGCCCGCGTCGCCGGCTGCGGGGAGGTCATCCTCTGCACCCCCGCGCGCCCCGACGGCACGATAGCCCCCGAAATCCTCTATGCCGCCGATCTGTGCGGCGTCGACCGCATCTTCTCCGTCGGCGGGGCGCAGGCCGTGGCGGCCATGGCCTACGGCACGGAGAGCATCCCGCGCGTCGACAAGATTTTCGGTCCCGGCAACCGCTATGTCACCAAGGCCAAGCAACTGGTCGGCGCCAACGACGTGGCCGTCGACCTGCCCGCCGGGCCCTCGGAGGTGCTGGTGCTGGCCGACGACGAAGCGTCGCCCGCCTTCGCCGCCGCCGACCTGCTGTCGCAGGCCGAACACGGAGGCGACAGCCAGGCGGTGCTGGTCTGCCCGTCGGTGGAGTTCGCCCGCGACACCCAGCGGGCCGTCGGCGAACAGCTGCTCCAACTGCGCCGCGGCGAGACCATCCGCGAGGCACTGCGCCAGAGCCGCATCGTGGTCCTCGACAGCCGCGAAAAGATGATCGGCTTCGCCAACGCCTACGCCCCCGAGCACCTGATCATCTCGATGCGCGACGCCTGGGACGTCGCGGCGCAGATCACCGCCGCCGGAAGCGTCTTCATCGGCCCCTGGTCGCCCGAAAGCGCCGGGGATTACGCCTCGGGAACCAACCACACGCTGCCCACGGGCGGCTGGGCGCGGGCTTACAGCGGCGTGAACACCGACTCGTTCCTGCGCAAGATCACCTATCAGGAACTCTCGCGCAAGGGGCTTGCGGCCCTCTCCCCGACCGTCATCGCCATGGCCGAGGCCGAGGGTCTCGGGGCGCACGCCGCCGCCGTGCGCGTCCGCATGAAAGGAGGTGTGCTGTGAGACCGCTCGAAGAACTGGTGCGCCCCAACATCCGGACGTTGAAACCCTACTCCACGGCCCGCGACGAGTTTTCCGGCGGAGAGATCACGACGTGGCTCGACGCCAACGAAAACCCCTACGACAACGGTGTCAACCGCTACCCCGACCCGCATCAGAAGCTCCTCAAACAGAAGATCGCCGCGCTGAAAGGCGTGCGCGAAGAACAGGTCTTCATCGGCAACGGCAGCGACGAGGCCATCGACCTCTGCTACCGCATCTTCTGCCGTCCGGGCGTCGACAACGCCGTTTCGATCGCCCCGACCTACGGCATGTACCGCGTCGCCGCCGACATCAACGACGTCGAGATGCGCGAGGTCCCGCTCGGCGCGGACTTCTCGCTTCCGACCGACGCCCTGCTGGCGGCCGCCGACGAGCGCACCCGTCTGCTGTGGCTCTGCTCCCCGAACAACCCCACGGGCAACGCCTTCCCGGCGGCCGGCATCGAACGGCTGCTCCGCGAATTCGACGGCATGGTCGTCCTCGACGAAGCCTACATCGACTTCACCGCCGGGCCGGGATTCCTCGCACGCCTCGGCGAATTCGGGAACCTCATCGTCCTGCAAACCCTCTCGAAGGCGTGGGGCATGGCGGGGCTTCGCCTCGGACTGGCATTCGCGTCGGAAGCCGTCGCCGGACTTTTCGCACGCGTGAAATATCCCTACAACATCAACAGCCTCGCACAACAGGCCGTCGCCGAACGGCTCACCGAAGACATCGCCCCGCAGGTGGCCGAAATCCGCGCCGAGCGCGACCGGCTCGCGCCGCAGCTCGCAGCCTGCCCCGCCATCGGGCGGGTCTACCCTTCGGATGCCAATTTCATCCTGGTCCGCACCCCCGATCCCGACCGCATGTACGACGCGCTGATCTCGGCCGGGGTCATCGTCCGCAACCGCTCGCGCATCCCGGGCTGCGAAGGATGCCTGCGCATCACCGTCGGAACCCCCGCGGAGAACGCCCGGATGATAGAAACCGTCAAAAACTTCCGATTATGAAAAAAGCCCTCTTCATCGACCGCGACGGCACGATCATCGCCGAACCCGCCGACGAACAGATCGACAGCCTCGAAAAACTCGCGTTCGTGCCCGGAGCCATCTCCGCCCTGAAGGCGCTCACGGGCCTCGGGTTCGACCTCGTGCTGGCCACCAACCAGGACGGGCTCGGCACCCCGTCCTTCCCCGAGGATACCTTTTGGCCGGCGCATAACAAAATGCTCGCGACGCTCGGCGGCGAGGGCGTCGCGTTCGACGACCAGCTGATCGACCGCACGTTCGAGGCCGACGCCGCCCCCACGCGCAAACCCCGGACAGGGATGTTCGGCCGCTACACGGGCGGCGAATACGACCTCGCGGCGAGCTACGTCATCGGCGACCGCGCGACCGACATCCTGCTGGCCCGCAACCTCGGGGCGCGGGGCATCCTGCTCGCTCCCCCCGCCGAAGGGCTGCGGACGCTGGAGGAAGCCGGCGCCGCCGACGCCTGTGCGCTGATCACCGACTCGTGGAGCGAAATCGCCGAATTCATCCGCCGCGGCGAACGCCGGGCCGAAATCCGGCGCGAGACCCGCGAGACGCAGATCACCGTCCGCCTCGACCTCGACGGCCGCGGGGATTTCAACGGCCAAATCTCCACGGGCCTGCGCTTTCTGGACCACATGCTCGCGCAGATCGCCCACCACGGCGGCGTCGCGCTGGCCGTCGACGCGCGGGGCGATCTGGACATCGACGAACACCACACGATGGAGGACGTGGCCATCACGCTGGGCGAGGCCGTCGACCGCGCGCTGGGCGCGAAGGCCGGGATAGCCCGCTACGGCTTCGCCCTGCCGATGGACGACTGCCGGGCGCTGGCGCTGCTCGACTTCGGGGGCCGCATCGACTTCGAGTGGGACGCCTCGTTCCGCCGCGAGCGGGTCGGCGACGTTCCGACCGAAATGTTCCGCCACTTCTTCCACTCGTTCGCATGCGCCGCGCGGTGCAACCTCCAAATCTCGGCCCACGGCGACAACGACCACCACAAGGCCGAAGCCGTCTTCAAGGCCTTCGCCCGCGCCCTGCGCATGGCCGTGGCGCACATCCCTTTCGATTACACCGTCCCCAGCAGCAAAGGAGTCCTATGATAGCCGTCGTCGATTACGCCACGGGCAACCTGCGGTCGGTTGCCGACGCCCTCCGCCGCGCAGGGGCCGAATTCACGCTCACGGCCGATCCCGCCCTGCTGCGCGGGGCCGACAAAGTGATCCTCCCGGGAGTCGGCGAGGCCTCGTCGGCCATGTCGCAGCTCCGCGAGCGGGGACTCGACACGGTGATCCCCTCGCTCACGCAGCCCGTCCTGGGCATCTGCATCGGCATGCAGCTGATGTGCCTTTCGAGCGAGGAGGGCGACGCCCGCTGCATGGGCATCTTCCCGACGCAGGTCCTGCGGCTTCCGGCCACGGCGGCCGACGGCGCGCGGCTCAAAGTCCCCCACGTGGGCTGGGACACGATCACCTCGCTCCGCTCGCCGCTGTTCGACGAAACGGCCGGGGAGACCTATGTATATTACGTCCACTCCTTCGCCGCCGAACCCTGCGCCGCAACCATCGCCACGACCGACTACGGTCGCCCGTTCAGCGCGGCGCTCGGGAGCGGCAACTTCTTCGGCACGCAGTTCCACCCCGAAAAAAGCGGTGCGGCGGGCGCGCGGATTTTACTCAATTTTCTAAACCTCTGACACCATGATCGAAATCATACCCGCAACGGACATCATCGGCGGCCAGTGCGTGCGCCTCACGCAGGGCGACTACGCCAGCCGGAAGACCTACTACCGCGACCCGCTCGAAGCGGCGTTCCGCTTCGAGGAGGCGGGCATCCGCCGCCTGCACATGGTCGACCTCGACGGCGCGAAGGCCTCGGAGCCGCGCAACCTCGCCGTGCTGGAACGCATCGCCGCGCGGACCTCGCTCGAAGTGCAGTACGGCGGAGGCATCAAGAACCGCGAGGCCCTGCACAGCGTCTTCGACGCCGGAGCGCGCCGCGCCATCTGCGGCAGCGTCGCCGTCCGCCGGCCCGACCTTTTCGCCGCATGGCTCGCGGAGTTCGACCCCGGGCGGCTGATCCTCGGGGCCGACGTCCGCAACGGCGCGGTGGCCATCGAGGGCTGGCTGGAAAGTTCGACGCTCTCGGCCCCCGAGCTGATCGGGCGATTCATTCCGCAGGGGCTTACGCAGGTTATCTGCACCGACATCTCCCGCGACGGCATGCTCTGCGGCCCCTCGGCAGCCTTCTACGCCGACCTGCAAGGCCGCTTCCCGACGGTGGAGATCACCGTCAGCGGCGGCATCTCTTCGATGTCGGACATCGAAGAGTTAGACCGGCAGGGCCTGCGGAGCGTCATCGTCGGCAAAGCCCTCTACGAAGGGCGCATCACCCTCAAAGACCTCGCGCGATGCTTGCCAAACGCATAATCCCCTGCCTCGACATCCGCGACGGACAGACCGTCAAGGGCATCAACTTCGTGGGACTGCGCCAGGTCGGCGATCCCGTGGAGCTGGGTGCGAAATACGCCGCCGAAGGGGCCGACGAACTGGTCTACCTCGACATCAGCGCCTCGGAGGAGGGACGCCGCACCTTCACGGAGCTGGTCGCGCGCATCGCCGCGCGCATCGACATCCCGTTCACCGTCGGAGGCGGCATCTCGTCGGTCGACGACGCCTCCAGGCTGCTCGACGCCGGAGCCGACAAGATCACCCTTAACAGCGCCGCCGTGGCTAACCCCGCACCTGTCTCTTATACACATCTGACGCTGCCGACGACTTAAT
>ENA-OZGL01000287-OZGL01000287.1-human-gut-metagenome-genome-assembly--contig:-NODE-287-length-25970-cov-5.109396_pt1 | contig 25970 bp, 20 predicted proteins | sample MGYA00245117_ERZ653659 | MGnify/ENA primary metagenome ERZ653659 (study PRJEB26926, sample SAMN06165263) | human gut metagenome | biome: ENVO:00009003; feature: ENVO:2100002; material: ENVO:00002003... | reverse complement strand
AAAGGACGGTTTATGTTTACATTTTCCAACTTTATTGTTTGTTTTTTCATTTTACTTCGGCTTCCGTATCCGCATTCAGCATCTTTTTGATTTCGGTATCTGCCTTATACAACTTGTCACGGCAAAAAGCAATCAGTTTCTGTGCTTCTTTCAGATTCTCACCCAACTGGTCAATATCCAGTTCATTGCTTTCAATCCGGGCTACAATTCCTTCCAGACGTTTGATAGCCTCCGCATAAGTTTCTTTCTTTGCTGCCATATCTTTAATTTTCGATTTTTAAAATTCTGCTGTTGACTGTTCCTTTTGCCAGTCGTGTCTGTACCTCATCACCCGGTTGCAGCTCAGACGCATCCGTCACAGCCTTGCCGTTCTTCAACGTAATACTATATCCTTTTTTCAGCAACACCTCCGGTGAAGCAGCCTTAACCTGCTGTTCCAGCAGTTCCAGCCGATGTTCTTCTTTCTGCAAACGGGCCGTCACAGCCTGTGTCAAACGCTGTGACAGCTGCAGCCGGTATTGCTCATGCACCAGTCTTGTCTGCCATGCCATCTGCATTCGCCGGGCCAGATTCTCCTGACGAAACTGCTCAGCCTGCAGACGCATCAGGACCTTTCCCGGAATCCGGGTCACCCAGCGATCCAGACGTTCCTTTTCCCGTTCCAATCGTTCCGGCACTCCCTGACGGATCTGTTCCCTGTAACTTTCCAGTTCTTCTGCCACTTCCCGCATACGGGATATCAGAAATTCAGCAGCAGCAGTCGGAGTCTTAACCCGTGTATGAGAGACCATATCGAGCACCGTATCGTCCCGTTCATGACCGATTCCCGTAATGACTGGTAACGGAAACTGTGCACAATGAGCTGCCAGTTCATACGTATCGAATCCGGACAAATCGGATGTCGCTCCTCCTCCACGAATGATAACCACGGCATCCCAGTGATCTATTACCTGATAGATCTGCTCCAAAGCACGGATAATGGTCTCTTCCACCTTGTCTCCCTGCATGATAGCCGGGAACAAACGGACATAAAAGACAAAGCCCCATGCATTATGGAACAACTGATTGCAGAAGTCCCCATAACCGGCAGCCGTTGCCGAAGAAATAACGGCAATCCGCTGCGTCAGATATGGAAAATCCAGTTCCTTATTCAACGTCAGCACTCCTTCGTCCTCCAGACGCTTCAGAATCTCCCGCCGACGACGGGCCATATCTCCCAGAGTATAAGTAGGATCAATATCCACTACAGTCAGAGAATAGCCGTAAAGTTCATGAAAATCAACCGTAACCTTCACCAGCACTTTGATTCCGGAGACAAACGCCTGACCGGTTTCACGCTCAAAATAAGGCCTCAACCGCATATAGACATTACTCCAGATAATCCCTCTGGCCTTCGCCAGAAGCGCATTGCTCTTCGGATCCTTCTGCACAAACTCCAGATAACAGTGTCCTGAATAATTGGCCCGCACATCACTCAGTTCTGCCTGTACCCAATATTCATCAGGCAGACAAGTCCGAATGCTCTGGCGTACCAGTCCATTCAGTTCAACCAACGATAATGCCAACTGTTGCATGGTGAATTTATTTCTTGTCTTTCAATTTCAGGCCCAGATGATAAGCCTTCCAGACATCCGACACACCATAACCGAAGATATTGTCCGGATATTGCGCCCGGTCGCCTGACTGATGAATGACCTCAATCAACTGACGGACAGACAGCCAGGGACAAGCTTGCCACAAACATGTTGCCAGACCACAGAAGATCGGAGAAGCAAAAGAGGTTCCATTTGCAAAGGATACTCCACCATCTGTTCCAACGACACTCGATCTCAGACCTACTGCCATAACATCCGGTTTTACTCTTCCATCGGCAGTATATCCCAAAGAAGAGAAAGTGGCATTCATTCCTTTCCGGTCAATAGCTCCTACAGTGATCACATTTTCCGCATCAGCCGGAGGAGTAATTTTTTTCCATGTTCCTGCTCCTGAATTTCCGGCACTGCATACCACCAGCATTCCTTTGTCCGCAGCATGTGCAGCCGATAAAGCCATCAGTGAAGTCCGTCCATCCAGATCCCGGTAACGATAATTGAACGTTGAATCATCAAAAGCATAATATCCCAAAGAAGTGTTCACGACATCCACTCCAACACTGTCGGCAAACTCTATGGCTGCTGCCCAGTTGTCCTCCTCTACAGGCTGTTCCGTATCATTGTCTTCGCTGCGGAGCAACCAGTAAGCTGCTTCCGGAGCCGTACCGACCATTACATGAGGTTCATTGGTCGCCATACAGGAAAGAACAGACAAGCCATGACTATGCTCTTCATAAATATCCGAAGCCGGATTCACAAAATCACGGACTCCCAGCAGATGCATTTTCCGGAAAAACCTGATTTCGTCCACATTGAAGAAACCGGCATCAATAACCGCAACCTGCATGCCTTTTCCCTTGAATCCGGCCAGATGCAGACTGTCGCCATGATGCATCCGGATCTGTTCCGCACCTGCTCCATAAAAATCATCCGTCCGGTTCCATTTATTTCTGACCTGTTTCTTCCGGTCCTTATCCCGTGCAGGTATCGAATCAGGAGAAGTCCATACCTTCTTTACCTCCTTTACAAAAGAAAGCTGACGGAAACGGCCGGCCATATTTTCATCTTCAGCCTGCATCAGTACGGTATTATTCCATTTGCTGGCTGAAAGGAAGCGGGCTCCACAGGCTTCCAGTCTTTCAATATACTCCCGGCATACAGGCAAGTCCGTAGAATCAACCGCAATCCCCTGCCGCACTCTGCGCTGCACAGCCCGTTCAGAAAGGAACTCTTCAGGCTTATCCAGCGAATAGGTTGTAGACTGCTTGTCTGTCAGCTGTACCCGGAATTTATAACTTTTCTGCGCAGGCAAAGCCAGACTTCCCAGCAACAAACCTGCCAAAACTCCCAATTTAACGCAATTCATCATCATACTGTTTTTAAACTTTCACCAATGCGATCAATCTTGATCCTATTTATTTTTCAGGCGACAAAGATAGACAAACTTTTCCCGAATGCAGAAAAATTGCGTACCTTTGCAGCAATATTTTTAGGATAACGGAAGACTTAAAAGCAAGAATTAAAGAATATTATGGCACAAAAAGGAAATGCTGCGGAATTAGGAACAGAGAACATCAGAAAACTATTGGTACAATATGCCGTACCGGCCATCATCGCCATGACAGCTTCTTCTCTCTACAACATGGTGGACAGTATTTTTATCGGTCACGGAGTTGGTCCTCTGGCTATTTCCGGTCTGGCCATTACCTTTCCGCTCATGAACCTGGCTGCAGCCTTTGGTTCACTGGTCGGCGTAGGAGCTTCCACTTTAATTTCAGTCAAGCTGGGACAGAAAGACTACCTCACGGCCCAGCAGATCCTGGGAAATGTAGTTTCGCTCAACGTTATCATTGGAGTGATATTTACCGTCATCACCCTGCTCTTTCTGGATCCGATCCTTTATTTCTTCGGAGCCAGCGAGGCCACTATACCTTATGCACGCGACTATATGATCACGATTTTGCTGGGAAATGTAGTCACTCACATGTACCTGGGGCTGAATTCTGTACTCCGTTCAGCCGGTCATCCGCAAAAAGCCATGATCGCTACCATTCTGACAGTTGTCATCAACACGATACTCGACCCGCTTTTCATCTACATCTTCGATATGGGAATCCGGGGAGCCGCCGTCGCAACCATTCTGGCACAGATCATTTCACTCTGCTGGCTCATCCGCATCTTCTGCAACAAGGAAGAGCTTCTGCACTTTCAAAAAGGCATTTACCGTCTCAAAGGCGTACTGGTAGAAAATATCATCGGCATCGGTATGGCTCCGTTCCTGATGAACATGGCTTCCTGCTTTATTGTCATCCTGATCAATAAAGGCCTTAAACTGTATGACGGTGACCTGGCCATCGGTGCCTTCGGTATCGTTAACCGCATCGTATTCCTCTTCGTCATGATTGTGATGGGACTGAACCAGGGTATGCAGCCCATTGCCGGATATAACTTCGGTGCCCAGCAGTATCACCGGGTCAACCGGGTTATGCAACTCACGGTTATAGCTGCCACGATTGTCACAACCTCGGGCTTTCTGGTCGGAGAACTTATTCCGGAACTGGCCGTTTCAGCCTTCACTACCGACCGTCATCTGATCGAATTATCAGCCGACGGACTCCGGATTGTCGTCATGTTCTTTCCCATCATCGGTTTCCAGATGGTAACTTCCAACTTCTTCCAGAGCATCGGAATGGCCAAGAAAGCCATCATCCTGTCTTTAAGCCGTCAGGTACTTATCCTGATTCCCTGCCTGATCATTCTTCCTCTTTTCTGGGAAGCCAAGGGAATCTGGTTCAGCATGCCGATTTCAGATGCACTTGCCAGTCTGATTGCGGGAGTTATGCTCTATAAACAGTTCCAGACTTTCAAGCGCCATCACGCAGCCCAACAGCAATAAGCCTCAAGAAGTATCTTTTTTTATTTGCGAAGCTTAAATAAAATTTTTATTTTTGTTCCGACAGAACCAAACAAGATACACTATGAGTGAACATTATGTCATTAATCTGGGACGTCAGCTAGGAAGCGGCGGAAAAGAAATCGGAGAAAAGCTGGCTCAGCAGCTGGGCATTGCCTTTTATGACAAGGAACTGATTAATCTGGCTTCCGAAGAAAGCGGACTGTGCAGAGAGTTTTTTGAGAAAGCGGACGAAAAAGCCTCACAAAGCATATTGGGAGGACTGTTCGGATCCCGTTTTCCTTTTATCACAGAAGGAGCCTATCCCTATAATTCATACCTGAGCAATGATTCGCTGTTTAAAATACAGAGTGATGTCATACGCCATCTGGCAGAGAAACAGTCCTGCCTGTTTGTAGGACGATGTGCAGACTATATCCTGCGTGACCACCCGCGATGTGCCAACGTATTCGTATCGGCCTCACCGGAAGCACGAATCGAACGTCTGATGAAGCTTCACAACATCAGCAGCGAGGATGCAGAAGAACTGATGGAAAAGGCTGACAAGAAACGCTCCTCCTATTATAATTATTACAGCTACAAGACATGGGGAGCAGCTGCCACCTATCATCTGTGTATTGATTCTTCAGTATTGGGAATTGACGGAACCGTGGAGTTTATCAAGAACTTTATCAAATTAAAACTCCATCTGGACTAGATATTACACTGCTTTCAGCAAACACAGGGACCGGAATCATTTTCAATCAATCATCCAAAAACCATAAACTTTTTCAAGGTGATTCCGGTCCTGTGGTGCTTTCCGGCACAATTTTCTGTCGGGAATGACGGAGTCTGTCAACCGACCACTCTTCCATCTTCCGTCAGATACATTACTTTTTCTTTCAGATCACTTGACAAAACAATCACTTTATAGAGACGGCTGCCATCCGGACTATAAGTCATAAAAGCCTGTTTCAGCAGAGCACCTTCCTGCGCCAGCCGGTCGAGTACTTCCCCTGACAAATCATTCAGATAAACTTCCACATATACCGTCTGCGGTTTATCTTCTGTTGATTTTTCCACTTTCTTGGGAGCATTGTCTGCCCACATCATTGAAGCACTCATTACCATACCTAAGAATAAAACTAATACCTTTTTCATAACACTTGAACTTTTAATTATTAAAACCTATCGTCATGAATGATGCAAGGGGCATGCCAAATATGCCTCTTGCAAAAGATATTTGATTATTAAGCAGTTAAGAATAAGCTCCCAGCTGTGCATTGTGGAAATATTACACAACCGGAGCTGTGGAATCCCCATTTTCCACACCCGGCTTCATGTAACGTTCCTGCAGATAACGGTAAAATTCATATTGGGCACGGATACTTCCTTCATGTCCCGGCCGCTTGAAAACATTATTCAACTGATTATCTACCCAGCAGGCATTCCAGTCTGCCCGAAGTTGCAGTTCAAGCATATCCGTCAGTTCCTGTTTCAGCCGCTTGTCCGTTACAGGTGTCACAGCCTCAATGCGCCGGTACAGATTCCGCTTCATCCAGTCAGGAGAACCCAGGAAAAGTTTCGGATTTCCTCCGTTACCGAAATACCACACGCGTGCATGTTCCAGGAAACTGTCCACTATACGTATCACCCGGATATTCCGGCTGAATGATTCACCCGGAATCAGGCAGCAGATACCGCGCACTATCAGGTCAATCTGAACCCCGGCTTCGCTTGCCCGGTAAAGTTCATCAATCATGGCTTCATCCTGCAGAGCATTCATCTTCAAGATAATGCGTCCTTCTTTGCCACTGCGTGCCAGCTGAATTTCATGATGGATCATGCGGCGAAGTTCCGGCAGCAGGTTGAAGCGGGCCACCAGCAGACGCTTGAACACCGGGGGTTCCACTTCCCGTTTCAAGACACCAAACAGCGTACGCATGTCTTCCACAATGGCCGGATTGCAAGTGAAAAGTGCAATATCCGAATAAATCCTGGCTGTCTTCTCATTGAAATTACCCGTGCTTACATAAGCATAGCTGCGCAAAGGCTTTCCGTTTCTGTCGGCCCGAAGCACCAATGCCACCTTTGCATGCACCTTCAGCCCCGGAATACTGAAGATAATATGAATGCCGGCCTTGCGCATCAGTTCGGCGGTTGCCAGGTTGTTCTCCTCATCAAAGCGGGCCTTCAGTTCCACAAATACCGTCACGCGCTTTCCGTTCTGCGCTGCGGCAATCAGTGCACCGATCACCTCCGAATGCTCGGCCACGCGGTATTGCGTAATCATAATCTCACGGCACTGAGAATCGTGTACCGCTTCATAAAGGAAACGGATAAAATGATCGAAGCTGTAATAAGGATAATAAAGCAGCAGATCCCGCTGAGCAATGCGGCGATACATGAAATGCTTGCCGTCAAGCCCCGGCAGGCGCATGGGAGCCGGCTTCGACAAAGAAAGATTGACCGGGCTGGGGTTAGGAAGCGAAGAAAGATCTTCCAGATTCAGGTGTTTGTCACCCGGAACCAGTTCTTCGCGGTTGATTCCGAACGCTTCCACCAGAAAGTCCAGAAAATCGTCCGGCATCTTACGGTCATACACAAAACGGCAGATCGCTCCGATCTTGCGTTTCTTGACCTTCTCCTTCAGCTGTTCCACCATATTTTCAGGAGGAACATCGTCAACAAATACATCGGCATCGCGCGAAATCTTACAGCAATAGCTGCATTCTTCCTCGTAACCTGTAAATATTTCATTCAGATTCATCTTGATGATGTCTTCCAGAAACATCAGGTAGTAATTGCCGTCCTTCGGCGGAAGTACCACAAAACGGGGGACTTTGCTGTGGGGGATCTTCAGAATATAAAACGCCCTTTCTCCTGTGTCACGGCTGCGCAACCGGACAGCGAGATAAAAGCGTTTGTCACGCAGAAACATACGCACCTTTCCCTGTTCCACCTTGACAGGCTGGATATAAGGGAAAAGTTCCTCACGGAAGAAACGGGATATAAACTCTTTATGGAACGGCTCCACCTCCTGACGGCCCTGATAAAAGATAATATGATTGGCCCGGAGGGCAGGCAGAATCTTCTGTTCGTAAATCCGCACGCGGTCGTCCAACTGGGCATTCACACGCTCCTTGATTTCATGAATCAGGCGGCGGGCCTCATCAACCGACATACCGTCGCTCTTGCCTCCCGAAGCCACAGCCTTATGTTCTGCCACACGTACTTTATAGAACTCTTCCAGGTTTGACGAATAAATGGCAATGAAATTGATCCGCTCATAAAGGGGAAGCGAATCATTGTCTGCCTCAAGCAACACGCGATAGTTGAACGAAAGCCAGCTGATGTCGCGGTCGAAATATCTGTATAGGTTTTCCATATACTTTCACGTTCCAAGGTTTCCTCAAAAATAGTATCTTTGTCCGAGAAAACAAAGAAAAACATGATAAGAATCGGACTTTTGTCAGACACCCACGGATACTGGGATGAACGTTATCTGAATTATTTCGAGCCATGCGACGAAATCTGGCACGCCGGAGACATCGGCTCACCCGACATCGCAGAACGGCTGCAGGCTTTCCGCCCGCTGAGAGCCGTCTACGGAAACATTGACGGACAGGATCTCCGCCTGCGCTTTCCCGAAATACAACGCTTCACCATCGAAGGAGCCGACGTACTGATGAAGCATATCGGAGGCTATCCCGGACGTTACGATCCGTCGGTACGCGACCTTCTGCGCACCAATCCCCCGGCCCTTTTCATCAGCGGACATTCCCATATCCTGAAAGTAAAATATGACAACCGGCTGGGACTGCTGCACATCAATCCGGGAGCAGCGGGAAAATATGGTTTCCACCACGTACGGACCCTGATCCGTTTCACTATTGGGAACGGGAAATTTTCGGATCTGGAGGTTATAGAACTCAACAAGTAAAAACTAAAAAAAATGCTTGTCGCTTCAGAAAATCTTTCCGAAATTTGCAGGCAAAACAGAACAAACAAATATGAAAACTTATCTAGTCACAGGAGCAGCCGGATTTATCGGTGCCAACTATCTGAAATACATTCTGGCCAAACACGACAACATCCGGGTAGTAGTGCTTGACGCCCTGACGTATGCAGGCAATCTGGCCACTATCTCCAAAGATATCGACAACGAACGCTGCTACTTCGTAAAAGGTAATATTTGCGACCGCAGTCTGGCCGATCAGCTGTTCGCGGATTACAAGTTCGACTATATCGTGAACTTCGCAGCCGAAAGCCATGTGGACCGCAGCATCGACAACCCGCAGCTTTTCCTGCAAACTAACATTCTGGGTACACAAAACCTGCTGGACGCAGCCCGCCGTGCCTGGGTTACAGGAAAAGATGAGTTCGGCTATCCTACCTGGAGAAAGGATGTCCGTTTCCATCAGGTTTCCACCGATGAAGTATATGGCTCACTGGGCCCTGAAGGTTACTTCACCGAAGAAACCCCTCTCTGCCCGCACAGTCCGTACAGCGCATCCAAGACCAGTGCTGACCTTATCGTTACCGCTTACCGCGATACGTACAAGATGCCGGTAACCATCACACGCTGTTCGAACAACTACGGCCCCTATCATTTCCCCGAAAAACTGATTCCGCTGATCATCAAGAATATCCTTGAAGGCAAGCGTCTCCCCGTATATGGCAACGGATCGAATGTCCGCGACTGGCTGTATGTGGAAGATCACTGCAAAGCCATCGATCTGGTGGTACGCAAAGGACGCAACGGAGAAATCTACAACGTGGGCGGACACAACGAAAAACAGAACATCGAGATCGTGAAACTGACCATCGAGACCATCCGGCGACTGATGACGGAAGAACCTGCTTACCGCAAGGTGCTGAAGAAAAAGGAACTGGACGCCAACGGCAATATCAGTATCGACTGGATCAACGATTCACTGATCACTTTCGTCAAAGACCGTCTGGGACACGACCAGCGTTATGCCATCGACCCGACAAAGATTACCAACGAACTGGGCTGGTATCCGGAAACCAAGTTCGAAGACGGTATCGTGAAGACCATCATCTGGTATCTGAACAATCAGGAATGGGTGAACAGCGTAACAAGCGGTGACTATCAGAATTATTACGAGAATATGTATAAGAACCGGTAATCAGACAGCCGGTTTCTCTTCGGGAACTTCCTGATACGGAAGCTTTTCTGACGGATGACCTCAGTCTCTTTCTGCCTTCGGGCAAGGGGAACCGGGGTCATCCGTTTTTCTGTCCGCATGACGGCCGGAAATCGTGCGGTCGTTGGGGCCGGATTATGCGGTCGTTGGAGCCCGATCGTGCGGTCGTTGGGCCTCAATCGTGCGGTCGTTGCAGAGGCATTGTGCGGTCACCTCTGCTCCATCGTGCAGAAGCATCCAGACAGCACTTTTCAGAAGCTTGCGGGATAGTGCAGCAAAGCCCGAGGGCTTTTAAAAAAACGTTTCGGCGTTTACAGAAAAAGAATTCGGCGAATCAGACAAAACGTCGGGACGTTTTTCTGAGCCGCCGAAGCCATTGAATATCAGAACTGGAAATAAATAAACGGCTGAATGTCGCTGCTCTTTACCTGAATGACCAGCCAGATCAGTGCAATGAGCAGAAGAGCCTGACCGACCAGCGGAGTACGGACCACCAGACGTCCGCAGGCATCCTGCCAGCGGTCGGGACACCAGTGAAGCAGATAGCCCACTCCCATCAGTGCAAAGACTTTCCAGTAGCCCGTGACGAGCTGTACGAATACTTCCGGATGGAAGGCTGTACCGATCTGACGGATCATTGTCAGCGAAGCCTCGAATGTGGTATTGCGGAAGAAAATCCAGCAGAAGCATACGAAATGGAAAGTGATCAGTACCGCAAAGAAGCGGCGGATTCCCGTACTGCGGTACGTCTTGGGACGCTTCAGCAGACTGCGGAAGAACTTATGAACGGCCAGTGCCACGCCATGAAGTCCTCCCCACACAATGAAGTTCCACGAAGCACCATGCCAGAGTCCGCCCAGCAGCATGGTCAGAATCAGATTGACATAGGTACGGAATTTCCCTTTTCGGTTACCTCCCAGCGAAATATAAAGGTAGTCGCGCAACCAGGTTGAAAGCGAGATATGCCAGCGGTGCCAGAAGTCGGTCACACTGTCAGACTTATAGGGCGAATTGAAGTTGATCGGGAAGCGGAATCCCAGCAGAAGGGCGATGCCGATGGCCATGTCACTGTATCCGGAGAAATCGCAATAGATCTGCAGGGCATATCCATAAACGCCGAAAAGGTTTTCGACACCGGAATACAGGCCGGGATTGTCGAAGATTCGTTCTACGAAATTGACACTGATGTAGTCGGAAATCACAGCTTTCTTGAACAGACCGCTGACGATCAGGAAAATTCCCTGTCCGAACATCTCGGAACTGACGTAGAGCGGACGGCGGATCTGGGGAATAAAGTCACGGGCCCGCACAATCGGTCCGGCCACAAGCTGCGGAAAGAACGATACATAAAAAGCATAGTCCAGCAGACTGTCCAGCGGACGGAGATCGCGACGATAGACATCAATGGTATAACTGAGTGACTGGAATGTAAAGAACGAAATACCCACCGGCAGGAATATGTCCAGCGGATGGAATTCGCCTCCCCACAAGGGAGCCAGCATCTCATAGAAGAAATTGGTATACTTGAAATAACAGAGCAGACCGAGGTTGACCAGCAGACTGGTTGCCACAAGCCCTTTCCGCTTCAGCAGCGACTGGGTGCGGTCCATGACGTGAGCCAGCCAGAAGTCGGTTACCGTTACAGTACCCAGCAGAAAGAAATAAACACCGCTGCTCTTATAATAGAAATAATAAGAGAACAATGTGACGAACAGCAGACGGGCTGTTGTCCGTTTCTGCAAAAGCATATAGACAAAGCTGAATCCCAGAAAGAGCAACAGAAATACTCCGCTGCTGAAAATCATCGGCTGCCGGGGATCATAAGTCAGCACTTCAGCCAGTTTGTGCCAGTCAATCAAAGTTGTATCAGTCCAGTTTAGTTGCCACATAATCGTTGTATGCCTTTATAAATGCTTCATGTAATAATAATCCTTGCAAAACATAACCCTCTTGCGTGAAATGAATCCGGTCACGCTGGAACATATTAGCAGCTGTCCAGTTGCGGCAAGCCCGTTCCTGTCCTCCGGCAATGTCATAAAGATCCCAGAGTGCCAGCCCGTTGTCTGCGGCAAAACGTTTCTCCGTTTCCACCACACGGGGAGTACGGGTGTTGATGGTTTTTCCCCGTCTTCCGCTGCGCATATAAGCTCCCGGAGGAGTGGTCAGCAGAAAAGCAGCATGCGGACAGCGGTTTTTCAGTTCCGTAAAAAAGCTGGTAAGCTGCCGTCTGTGTTCTTCGGCAGAATAGTTTCTTCCATGAGCCTCGTTGGTTCCAAACGACACGATGATCAGATCGGGATCCAGTCCCGCCACAGCGTGCAGATTTTCAGGGGTAGAGAAAGAAGCACATGTCGCTCCGTTTATGCCCATGATGTGGTAAACGATGCCCGAAACACCCGTTTCCTGAGCCAGTCCCGAAGAACGGTAAGTCACCGGCTGATCAACCACGGCCTCACTTCCGAAATCGGCTTCCAGTGCCTTGCGCATAATATAAGGGAAAACATGCCCTCGCACGTGCGAATCACCGATGTGTACAATCCGCACAGGACGGTCCAGCCGTTGCAGGGATTCCCAGAACGCGTTCAGTGAACCGGTGGGATCATCAATCCGGTTCTCCTGTGTATTCTTGAACGATGCCGGCATGGGATCTTCTACCTCCACAAAACGCATCAGCTTCTGCATCTCACTGCTGGAATACACCGGCCCCGAATTCTTGTCATGCGGCGGCTGCTCCGGAAGCGGATCTTGTGCATGCATCTCCTTCCAGCCTGGCAGACACAGCAGGACAATCCAGAAAAGCTTCCATATCCCGGTACTACTCAGTTTCATAGGCTTTGCGTTTCTCATATTGCTCCATACCGTACATCAGGGTTTCAAACAGGATGCCAGCCAGATGCTTGCCACCCCGGAAATTAATGTGCGTATAATCATAATTGGCCATGGAAGGCTTGCTGTTTACCATATCAACGATACTTCCCTCTCCTCCCATTGCTTCATACATGTTCCAGAAGGCCGTATGTGTTTCAGCGGCCAGGGCCTGCTGATAACGGATCAGATTCTTCACGCCCGGCATGGTGCGCAAGTTGCCGTTTTCATCACGATATTCACGGTCGCCCACTCCGACAATCAGAATCGAAGCCTGAGGAAAGGCTTTTCTCAGGTGTTCTACCACTTTAATCATCGGATTCTTATAATAAGAATAGTTCACTCCGCCTTCGAAAGCGACATTCAGTCCATACTGAAGAACAATCAGATCATACGGACGCAGACGGTTGTAATCTCTCAAGATTTTCATCGGAATGTTTCCCAGCTGCTGACCGCTGCTGCCTCTCGTACTGAAATTATCGACCACGATTCCGCTCTCGGGATCCATCGTCACTCCATAAAACAGGGCATTCGGAGCCGACTTCAACACTTTCCAGCGAACACTTCCGATATTACCTTTGACGGAAACGGCCTGCAATGCACTGTCACCAGCCAGAGCATAAGTCACCGGTTCCCGGCCGTTTACCTCAGCAGACAAGACCACCGAATCGGGAGCCAGCAGATAGAAAGTAGATACCTGGCAGGTATCCAGCAGGGAAGTATACTTGCGCTGCCCCTTCAAGGTGACAGAAGCTCCAGCAGAAGCCTGTGAATAAGAGTTGGAAATATCCTGACGGGAGCGGTCAAAGCCAATGGAATCAGTCGTGAAATGGCTGTTCCATCCCGAGAAAGAATGACCTACCGTGGGACGGTAACCGGAGATACGGGAAGTCACCTGCACATATCCTACCCCGCATCCGCCAAAACGTTTCTGCAACATATTGCGCAGGTCAGAGGTCAGGATGTCTGCCTCGATGAAAGAGTCACCGAAATAAGCAATGCGGACAGGACGTCCGAGCGACTGTCTCTGTAGCAACGCTTCATAAAAGAAACGGAGACCGCCACGTTTCGTCGAATCGGAATAGTCTTCAATGCATGTCAGCCCCGTCTTGCATGTATCAACAAATGCAGGACGTACCGGAGGCGGAAGTACCAGTGTATCCGAATCGGCAACCAGCGGAGCAGGTTCGACCTTATCCGGACGTACATCTGACAGCAGATCTACTCTTCGCAAAGGTTTTCCTCCCAACGACAGCTTGGGGAGAAAATACATGGCTTCCAGGCCAACTACGACCAGAAGCGTCAAAAGAAACGTAGCAACTATTTTATTTTTCATGATTTACCGCTAAAACGATGCAAAGATAGCGGTTTTTTGAGGACTTCGTTCTAAACGAACTGCTTTTCCTTCATTTGGCATAAAAAAGCATCGACCATCTCAGAGCCTTTCCGCGTCGTGATGCCTCTCATATGCAGCAGGGTTATCTCGCTATAAATCTCCACAAGCGGATAACTCTCGAGCATATCGGAATAGATCAGCAGGTCCATCTGCATAACCATTGCCTGATTGATGATATCAAAATTTATATCAGGACGGAAGATTCCCTGCTCTACTCCCCTATTGAAATACTTTAAAATTGCCGAATCATATTTTTTCCGTTCTTCACGCATATAGTCCAACACCTTGGGATATTTACGCAGATCCCGAAAGAACTGAGGATTCAGGTTACAGAGTTCTGACAACTTTCTTTTATAAAAAGCAAAGATTACCTCCAGGACATTCTCAGTCCTGGTGGTAACCTCAATCATTGCTTCGTTCACTTGCTGCTGTTGCATACGCAATCCTTCAAGCAAGAGATTTTCCTTGTCACGAAACAGTTCGTACAAAGTGCGTTTGGAGATGGAAAGGGAAAGAGCGATGTCATCCATGCGTACACACCGGATTCCCAACTTTGTGAAAGCCTCCATTGCGGTTTCCACAATTTGTTCTTTCAGCTTTTTCTTGTCATTTCTCTTTCGTCTTAACGTCTCCATACCTGCTATTAATGGATAATTCCCAACTGAGAAGTCTGTACAAACTCAATGATCTGTTCGATCTCCGGTCCGTTAGGAATCTGTTCCTTGATACGGAGCAAAGCATCGTGCTGCGATGTATTGGCCTTGTAAAGAATACGATAAGCCTGAGCAATATGTTTGATCAGTGTTTCTGAGAAACCGGCATGCTCCAGCACCTTCGTATTGATGCTGTAGAAAGCGATCGGCTCGTGAGCAGCAACAATAAACGGAGGAATATCCTTGATAAAACGACAACCTCCCTGCACGATGGAGTAACTTCCCAAACGGGTATTACCCTGCATCAGGACATTTGAAGTCAGAATCGCGCAGTCATAAATCCGGCAGTTACCGGATACCTGAGAACCGTTACCGATAATACAGCGGTTGCCGACTTCTACATCATGCGACAAACGTGCTCCCGTCATGATAAAGTTTCCATCACCCACCTTTGTTTCATGTCCGGCATGTGTGGCACGAATAATCACGGCATTCTCACGAATCACATTGTCATTACCGATACGTGCGATCGTTTCTTCGCCCGTAAACGCAAAATCCTGAGGAACGGCTGCAATCACCGCTCCCTGATAAATCGTATTTCCGTTTCCTATACGCGCACCACTCATAATGCTGGCATAGGGCATAATGACATTATTATCGCCTATTTCGACATTCTTGTCGATATAGGCAAACGGATGAACCGTTACATTGGATCCGATCTTTGCAGAAGGATCTACATAAGCCAAAGGACTAATCATAGTTACATATTTTTAAGGTTACTTATTCTCTACCGCCTCCCAATGCGCTGTACAGATTGATAACAGCCTGCATGCGCTGGAAATTATCAGAAACTTCACTCAACTGGGCGCTCAACAGATTCTGCTGGGCGGTCAGAATTTCCAGATAAGTTGCATCTCCACTCTGGAACAAAGCTTTCGTATAAGTAACTGCCTTATCCAGCTGTTCAACCTGTCCACGATCTTCGATCAGTTTCTTATTCTGCGTATCAAACAGATACAAAGCATCGCTCACTTCCTTACCTGCTTCCAGAATAGTCTGCTGGTAATTCATCTGGGCAATCTTTTCTTCTGCCTTGGATACCTTCAAATTAGCAATCAGCTTGCCGTGATTGAAAATCGGCTGAGCCAGAGATGCCAGTGCCTGCAGCATGAACTGTCCGGGATTTGCCACAGAAATACCTGAACCGTTTGTCCAGCCGGCAGTAGCCGTAATGTTCAGTCCCGGATAGAAAGCAGCACGTGCAGAGTTCGTTGTATAATAAGCCGAAGCCAGAGTCATTTCTGCAATCTTCACATCCGGACGGTTTTCAAGCAACTGCATCGGAACACCGGCAGCCAGTTCTTCCGGCATCACCTGTTCATCCAGCGTATTGCGGTCAATCGTCTGCGGAGCTTTTGCCAGCAGAACAGACAGAGAGTTCTCAGTCTCACGAACCTGACGTTTCAACTCCATCAGCGAAGCTTCTACCTGATGACTGGCAGCACGCATCTGGGCAACGGCAGCTTCAGTTGTCATACCGGCTATTTTCATAGCTTCCATGACACGGACATTTTCCTTATAGATAGCAGCTGTTTCAGTCGTAATCTCTACCTGACGGTCAAGCATCAGCAAAGAGTAATACATATTGGCAATGCCACAAATAATCTGAGAGCGTACGGCCTGCTCTGAATACTTGCTTTGTTCGTATGCCACTTTCTGGCCACGTTTGGTATTCAGAATCTTTCCGAAGAAATCAAGTTCCCAGCTTGCTGCAACCGGCAACTGATAAGCCTTTACAAAAGTGCCGCCATCCATGCTGGTTGCTGTTCCCTGGGGAGCCAGGTTGATGGAAGGTAAATAAGACAACTTTGCAGATGTCAACATTACCTTTGCTTCCTGTACACGAAGAGCTGCTGCCTGCATGTCCACATTATTTGCCAGCCCTTCTTCGATCAAAGCTTGCAACTTGGCATCGCGGAAGATATCCTTCCATGGCAGATTTCCCATATTGGTCGTATCAGCAGCCAGCGTGTCCGTTGCTGATGCCGGATCACGATAGATGCCTGAAGCATCTATCGTTTCCGGACGATCGTATGATTTGTAAATGTGGCAACTGCTCATCATAGCAGCCAGACACATCATTCCTAATATTTGTTTCTTCATGTTCGTCTTTATCATTTATGAGTATTAGTAGGAGAATATTGTTCAATCTCTGATTCTACTTCGCTTTCATCAAGGCCTTCCCATTCAATAGGCTTAAATTTCTCTTGCAGCCACTGGAATACTACGAACAATACCGGAACAATGAAGATCTGCAGAATCATACCGATCAACATACCACCGATAGTAGAAGCTCCCAGCGTACGGTTACCATGAGCACCTACTCCCATAGCCAGCATCAACGGAATCAAACCGACAATCATAGCAAGAGAGGTCATCAAAATAGGTCGCAAACGAGCAGCAGCACCCAAAACGGCAGCCCACGAAATACTCATACCCTGCTTACGACGGTCAAGGGCAAACTCAACAATCAAAATAGCATTCTTTGCCAACAGACCCATCAACATAATCAAGGCAATCTGCATGTAAATGTCATTGGACATAGATCCAAGAATCATCTTCAGTGCCGGAATACTGCCCAATGCAGCAAATCCGTTTACGAAAACAAAGCTACCCATCAAACCAAAAGGAACAGAAAGCAATACAGACAACGGAAGAATGTAACTTTCATACTGAGCACTCAGCAGCAAGTAAACAAATACAAAACACAAGACAAAAATGATACCGGTAGAACTACCGCTAGTTTGTGCCTCTTCACGTGCCATACCACCCAGTTCGTAACCAAAGCCAGCAGGCAGATTTTCTTTTGCAACTTCAGCAATAGCCTGCAATGCCTGACCAGAAGTATATCCTGCTCCTGGAGCCACCATTACTTTAATAGATGTATACAGATTAAAACGACTGATGACATCAGGACCATATACTTTCTTTAAGCTAACAAACTGAGTTATTGGAGCCATCTCCCCATTACTGCCACGAACTTTAATACGATTCAATGATTCCAAATTTTTAGTTGCATCACGTTCAGCCTGAATCATAACACGATACATCTTACCAAAGCGGTTGAAATTTGAAGCATATAAGCCGCCATAATATCCTTGCATTGTCATTAGAATATCGCTAGGGCTAATTCCAGCTTTCTTACAAGCTGCAGCATCAATATCCAACTGATACTGTGGAAAATTCGGATTAAAAGTCGTTTGTGCACGACTAATTTCCGGCCGTTTTTCCAAAGCTGAAATATAATTATTTACTACTTCAAAGAAATGGTTCAAATCACCACCTGTTTTATCCTGCATATTCAACTCAATATCACTTGAAGCTGAATAACCCGGAATCATCGGAGGAGCAAAGAATAATACCTGTGCGTCCTTAATTACTTTCTGAGCACGCATAAACAATGTAGCTACAACCATATCAGAATTCTGCATCGTAGAACGTTCTTCCCAGTCTTTCAACTTTATAATGACAGAACCATATGAAGGACCCTGCCCACCAATAAAACCGAAACCGGAAATTACAGTACGAGATTCCACCGCCGGATCAGCAGCTATCAGACTATCAACTTTAGCCAATACTTCCATTGCACGTTCTTTTGACGCTCCAGGAGGCAATGTCACAGCTCCCATGATAGTACCAGTATCTTCATTGGGTACCATACCTGTTGGAGTTGTATTCATAAAGAACACTAACAATACGATAGAAGCACCTACAAGACCAAATGATAACCATTTCTTATGGATAAAGAAAACCACACGTTTCTTATAACTCTTCAATAAAGAATCGTATGCTGTATTAAATGAGGTATGAAAACGATCAATCAATGACATCTTCTTTTTGCCATGTTCACCTGTATGTGGCTTCAGGAACAAGGCGCAAAGTGCAGGCGAAAGAGTCAATGCATTCAATGCAGAGAATCCGATAGCAATAGCCATTGTCAAACCGAACTGACGATAAAATGTACCAGCAGTACCTCCCATAAAACTTACCGGAACAAACACTGACATCATGACCAATGTGATGGAAACAATAGCACCACCCAACTCGCTCATAGCATCAATGGAAGCTTCGCGGGAAGACTTATACCCCTGATCCAATTTAGCATGTACACCTTCTACCACCACAATGGCATCATCCACCACAATGGCAATGGCAAGCACCATCGCTGACAAAGTCAACAAGTTCAAGCTAAATCCAATCAGTTTCAGAACAAAGAATGTAGCAATCAAGGCTACAGGAATAGCAATAGCCGGAATCAACGTAGAGCGGAAGTCCTGCAAGAACACATATACTACAATAAATACCAAAATAAAGGCTTCTATCAAAGTTTTTATTACTTCATGAATTGAAGCAAACAAAAAGTCATTGGCATTCTGCGCAATATTTATTTTCAAGCCTGCCGGCAATGAAGCCTGTGCTTTTTCCAGGGTTGCTTCCAGTTCTGAAATAGTCTGGGTTGCATTAGTTCCTGCCATCTGATAAACAATACCAGTTACTGCCTTATGCCCATTTACATTATTATCAAAAGTATAATCCAAACGTCCCAATTCTACTTTTGCAATATCTCCCAAACGTAAGATCTCACCATCAGGCAATGCCTTAATTACGATATTTTCAAATTCCTCACTTTGCTGCAAACGTCCCCTATAACGGATTGTATACTGAAAAGTCTGATTTCCTTTTTCGCCAAACTGTCCCGGAGCTGCTTCAATATTTTGTTCAGCCAAGGCTGCTGATACATCCGTAGGATTTAATTTATATTGAGCCATTACATCTGGCTTCAACCAAATACGCATAGAATAATCCTGCCCCAGCACCATTGCATCACCAACTCCTCCTACACGCTTAATTTCAGGAATCAGATTGATATTAGCATAGTTTTCAAGGAATTCAATATTATATTTGTCTTCTGCATCATATACAGAAAAGACCATCAACATAGAAGTCTGTCTTTTCTGGGTTGTTACACCAACCTTTGTAACTTCAGCAGGAAGTAATCCTTGTGCCATTGATACACGATTCTGCACATTAACAGCTGCCATATCCGGGTCAGTACCCTGCTTAAAATAAATATCAATACTAGCAGAACCATTATTAGATGCAGAAGAAGAAATATACATCATATTTTCCACACCATTAATCTGGTCTTCCAATGGAGCAATCACTGAATTCAATACTGTTTGAGCATTGGCCCCAGTATATGTTGCACGTACCGACACGGTAGGAGGTGCAATATCTGGATATTGTGTAATAGGAAGAGTGGCCAGACCAATCACACCCAAAATTACCATCAACACTGAAATTACTGTTGACAGCACCGGACGATTAATAAATTTATCTAGTTTCATTTTATCCTTTTAATTATAGTTTAATTTTAGTGAGAATTAAAAGACATTAAAAAAATAAGCGACATCAACATCTCACCAATTAATCTGTTTATTCACTTTTCAATTTTGAATATCAATTAAAAGCAGTCTGGAAATTTCCGTCACGCTGATCCTGGAGGGCCTGCTGATACTTAGCTTCTTTCTGAGCTACCGTAATAGGAGAAATCTTCTGTCCGTCCTGCAAGGTCTGAACTCCTTCCACTACGATCTTGTCTCCTTCTTTCAATCCACCGGTAACAATGTAATTTTTTCCGTCGTTCAGATTAGAAATTTGAATTTCAGTATGTTTCAGTGTACTGTCAGACTGTAAGACATAAACAAATTTCTTATCCTGAATTTCCTGTGTAGCAGTCTGAGGTATCAGAATGATATTATCCATGGTATAAGGGAAAATCACGTTAGCCATACCACCACTGCGCAGGATATTCTGCTTATTCGGGAAAATGGCACGCATACTTACAGAACCTGTAGTCTGATCAATAACTCCACTTACAGCATCAATCTTACCTTCAGCATCGTACATTGTACCATCGGCCAACTGCAGTTTCACAGCCGGCATCTTTTCCAGCTGTTCTTCCAATGTACCACCGGCACGAGTCAAATCCAGCAATTGTTTTTCTGTCATTGAGAAATAAACATACATGTCACCGATTTCAGAAACAGTTGTCAAAGGTTCAGAGATAGACGGGCTCACCAAAGCACCGATACGATAAGGGAATGTACCGATTACACCGTCAGAAGGACTTTTCACCGTACAGAAGTCCAGATTCTGCTTGGCAGCAGTATATGCAGCCTCAGCCTGTGCCAGATTTGCCTTTGCAGTCAGCAGGTTATTTACAGCGGTCTGATATTCAAAATCACTGATAATCTTCTGATCGTGCAACATCTTCTTATTCCGTTCTGTAGCAGTAATTGTTTCCAGATTCGCTTTAGCTGATTTTACAGAAGCAGCAGCCTGATCATATGCAGCCTTGTATTGAGTAGGATCAATCTGGAACAAAGCTTGTCCCTTACGGACTGTAGCACCTTCGTCCACACACAACTTGACAATTAAGCCAGATACCTGAGGACGGACCTCGATGTCCTGCAGACCCTTAATTGTTGCCGGATACTGTTCGCTCTGGTTGCTGGAAGTAGCCTTCACAGCTTCTACGGCAAACTGATTGTCACCCATTTTCATACCACCCTGGCCACCGCCACAAGCAGTCAACACCGATAAGCCTAATGCAGCAAAGGCCACTCGGCTAGAAGAAAAACTTCTGTTTCTTTTCACGCTCATATTCATATTAATAAATAATTAAATTTCCTGTTGTTTTCATTCATTAAAAACATCCAAGGCCTTTCATGTTTCCCCGTAAATACATGCCTCGCAGCATGCACTCACTCCCGTAATTTATCTAACCCACTTCCAACCTTAAGACTGCCAATAATGAAAACTTTTCTATAGCTCTTAGTTTTTTACCCGGCAAATATACGTAAAAATTCCCTCCTAAAATACCTGCTTTAACTAAGTATAAACATATTGGAAACGTGATATTACGTATAGCCTAATTATTCAGATTAATCGACAAATCCTGTAAACCAAAATAAGCCTTTCGCTTTCCGGTTTATAGTTTTTTAAACTTAAAAATCGTCGGTTTGTTATTTTATTTCTACTTTTGCGAAACACTTTACGAAAGATAATAAAACCTTTAGATATTATGGCAAAAATAACGAAAGAAGCAGCTCTGCTCTATCACTCGCAGGGCAAGCCGGGGAAAATTGAAGTTGTCCCCACCAAACCTTACCAGACTCAGCGTGATTTGTCACTGGCTTATTCACCAGGTGTCGCCGAACCCTGTCTGGAAATACAGAAACAACCTGAAACCGCATACGACTATACAGCAAAAGGCAATCTGGTTGCAGTTATCTCCAACGGTACAGCCGTATTAGGATTAGGTGATATCGGAGCCATGAGCGGAAAGCCCGTCATGGAAGGAAAAGGACTGTTGTTCAAGATCTATGCCGGAATCGACGTATTCGATATCGAAGTTAATGAAAAGGATCCCGATAAATTTATCGAAGCAGTCAAAGCCATCGCTCCGACATTTGGCGGTATCAATCTGGAAGATATCAAGGCCCCTGAATGCTTCAAAATAGAACAGCGTCTGAAAGAAGAACTGGATATTCCGGTTATGCACGATGACCAGCATGGTACAGCCATCATCTCAAGTGCCGGACTTCTGAATGCGCTTGAAGTGGCAGGCAAGAAGATTGAAGATGTCAAAATCGTGGTCAACGGTGCCGGAGCATCTGCAGTTTCCTGTACCAAATTGTATGTTTCTCTGGGAGCCCGCCTGGAAAATATCGTCATGGTTGACAGCAAAGGAGTAATCTCCAAGGAACGCACAGACCTGAACGAACAGAAAAAGTTCTTTGCTACCGACCGTACCGATATCCACACACTGGCCGAAGCCATTAAAGGTGCTGATGTCTTCCTCGGACTGTCCAAAGGAAACGTCCTGTCGCAGGACATGGTACGCAGCATGGGCGATCACCCCATCGTATTCGCACTGGCCAATCCGACTCCTGAAATCTCATACGAAGATGCCATGGCTTCCCGTCCGGATGTCCTCATGGCAACAGGACGTTCCGACTATCCTAACCAGATCAACAACGTAATCGGATTCCCATATATATTCCGCGGTGCCCTGGATACCAGAGCAACAGCCATCAACGAGGAAATGAAACTGGCGGCAGTACGTGCCATTGCCGGACTGGCCAAGAAACCGGTTCCCGATGTTGTCAACGAAGCATATCATGTAAACAATCTGAGCTTCGGCCCCGAATATTTCATTCCGAAACCCGTTGATCCACGCCTGATCACTGAAGTTTCCATGGCCGTTGCCAAAGCAGCTATGGATTCGGGAGTAGCCCGCAAGCAGATCACCGACTGGGAAGGATACAAGAACCACCTTCGCGAACTGATGGGACAGGAAAACAAACTGACCCGCCAGTTGTATGAAACCGCCCGCCGCTGTCCGCAAAGAGTCGTGTTTGCTGAAGGCACTCACCCCAATATGCTGAAAGCAGCCGTAGAAGCCAAGTCCGAAGGTATCTGTAATCCTATCATCCTGGGTAATGAAGAACGCATCGAAAAACTGGCTAAAGAACTCGACCTCAACCTGGAAGGTATCGAAATAGTCAATCTGCGTCACGACCGCGAAGCAGAACGCCGCGAACGCTATGCACGCATCCTCTGCGAAAAACGTGCCCGCGAAGGTGCCAACTTCCAGGAAGCCAACGACAAGATGTTCGAAAGAAACTATTTCGGTATGATGATGGTTGAAACCGGAGAGGCTGATGCTTTCGTCACTGGTCTGTACACAAAGTATTCAAATACCATCAAGGTTGCCAAGGAAGTTATCGGTATTCAGCCGGAATACAAGCACTTCGGTACCATGCACATTCTGAACTCCAAGAAGGGTACCTTCTTCATTGCCGATACACTGATTAACCGTCATCCGGACACCGATACCCTGATCGATATAGCCAAACTGTCAGCCAAGGCTGTCCGATTCTTCAATCAGGAACCGGTCATGGCCATGTTGTCTTACTCTAACTTCGGTTCTGACCAGGAAGGAAGTCCGGCTAAAGTGCACGAGGCAATCAACTACATGCATCAAAACTATCCGGAACTGGCGATCGACGGAGAAATGCAAGTGAAGTTTGCTCTCGACAATACCCTGCGTGACGAAAAATATCCTTTCACACGCTTGAAAGGCAAAGAAGTCAACACTCTGGTATTCCCGAACCTGAGTTCAGCCAATGCCACCTACCAGCTCATCCAGAACATGAGTGAAACGGAAGTAATCGGCCCGATCCAGATGGGACTGAACAAGCCAATTCACTTCACAGACATCGAAAGTTCTGTCCGTGACATCGTGAATATCACGGCCATTGCCTGTATCGATGCCATCGTGGCCAAGAAAATGAAATGTAACCAATAATCACTTCCTATATACGGACCAGTCTCCTATTTCCGTTTCCGGATCAGGAGCACTGGTCTGTATTTTTTAAACCTACTGCCATGCGAAAACCACTCAACAATACCCAATGTATGCTGCTCACCCTGTGCTGGGCAGCCCTCTGTTTTCTGGTTCTGACCTCTTCACCGCGTATCGACGGCCCCCTCATTGTAACAATCATCCTGTCTGGAGCCCTGGTTTTCATACCAATACTAAAAGCTATCAAAAGCCGCAATAAATAACCATTTCAACACTTTTCACCACACAAAACAGACCTTTTGATATTTTTTATTCGTTTTCTTATATAAAATGTTGCATAAATAAAATCTTATATTTACCTTTGCTGCCACAAGAGGGAACAACAAACATTTAATAATAATAAGAGATTAATCGTATGAATGCAGCGAAAGTATTAGAGGATCTGAAAAGAAGATTCCCCAATGAACCTGAATATCATCAGGCTGTTGAAGAAGTTTTAGGAACCATTGAAGAAGAGTACAACAAGCATCCGGAATTCGATAAAGTAAACTTGATTGAACGCTTGTGCATTCCCGATCGCGTATATCAGTTCCGTGTTACCTGGATGGACGATAAAGGAAACATCCAGACCAATATGGGTTACCGCGTACAACATAACAATGCCATTGGCCCGTACAAAGGCGGTATCCGTTTCCACAGCTCTGTAAATCTGGGAATCCTGAAGTTCCTGGCTTTCGAACAAACATTCAAGAACTCACTGACAACTCTGCCTATGGGTGGCGGTAAAGGTGGTTCAGACTTCTCTCCGCGCGGAAAGAGCAATGCCGAAGTAATGCGTTTCTGCCAGGCTTTCATGCTGGAACTCTGGCGTCACATCGGTCCCGAAACTGACGTTCCTGCCGGTGATATCGGTGTAGGTGGCCGCGAAGTTGGTTACATGTTCGGTATGTACAAAAAACTTTCCCATGAATTCAGCGGAGTCCTGACTGGTAAAGGACGCGAATTCGGTGGTTCTCTGATCCGTCCGGAAGCTACCGGTTACGGAAATATCTACTTCCTGCTGGAAATGCTGAAAACCCGCAACATCAGCCTCGAAGGAAAAACTTGTCTGGTATCCGGTTCCGGTAACGTAGCACAGTATACCGTAGAAAAACTGATCCAGCTGGGAGCTAAAGTTGTTACCATGTCCGACTCTGACGGTTACATCTATGATCCGGACGGTATCGACCGTGAAAAACTGGATTACATCATGGAACTGAAGAACCTCTACCGCGGACGTATCCGTGAATATGCAGAGAAATATGGCTGCAAGTATGTAGCAGGTGCACGTCCCTGGAACGAAAAAGCTGATATCGCATTGCCGTCAGCTACCCAGAATGAAATCAATGGTGACGATGCCAAAGCACTGGTTGCAAACGGAGTAATCGCCGTATCTGAAGGTGCAAACATGCCTTCTACTCCGGAAGCAATCCGCGTATTCCAGGATGCCAAGATCCTTTACGCTCCGGGTAAGGCTGCCAACGCCGGCGGTGTATCTGTTTCTGGTCTGGAAATGACTCAGAACTCTATCAAGCTGAGCTGGAGCCAGGAAGAAGTGGATGAAAAGCTGAAGAGCATCATGAAGAATATTCACGCTGCCTGCGTTCAGTATGGTACTGAACCCGATGGTTACATCAACTATGTGAAAGGTGCCAATGTGGCAGGATTCATGAAAGTTGCAAAAGCCATGATGGCTCAGGGCATCGTATAAAGATATTGTTATCTGCCTGATCAGGCACGGATTTCTCCCGAACGGAAAAAAGGTTATTTACCTCCGCGGCAGGATGAAATCCGTGCCTGAACTGTTTCTGCACGATGTACCGGAAACGACCGCACGATCTCCTCGCATTGACCAGTCAATGCAAAAGCAACGTGTCTTAATACAGAATTACTTCACACCGTTTTAACAATTAAAAGATTAAAATGGG
>ENA-OZGL01000271-OZGL01000271.1-human-gut-metagenome-genome-assembly--contig:-NODE-271-length-26943-cov-7.240628_pt1 | contig 26943 bp, 13 predicted proteins | sample MGYA00245117_ERZ653659 | MGnify/ENA primary metagenome ERZ653659 (study PRJEB26926, sample SAMN06165263) | human gut metagenome | biome: ENVO:00009003; feature: ENVO:2100002; material: ENVO:00002003... | reverse complement strand
ACGAGATCTAGTACGGTCTCGTGGGCTCGGAGATGTGTATAAGAGACAGGATTCTAATACAGGTAGCCCCACGAATTATCTCCCTCCAACTCCCATTCGTGCACAATTTATACTTACTGTAGTATTACTGTGAGGCTTCAATTCAAAGCCATGCTCCGATTATTTATAAGAACATAAAAGGATTACATAGAAACCACCTCCAATCTTTATATACGAAAAGACAGAACATCCCGATAATCAAAAGGCCAAAGACCTCATCATATTAACAAATAAAAAAGGAGGATTTTCCGAAATGGAAATATCCCCCTTTTATGTCACTATCAAAAAATTATATTAATAACCATTAGTACCGTATTCAGCAGAGTTCTCTATCTGATTTAAGAATGTATATGAGATAGGACGTAAATAATTCTTCTGGCTAAAATTTACGGCAGCACGAGGATTATATTTAGGCAATCGAGTTTCAAAAGCTTTATGTCGTTTCAGTAAAGCCCAACGGGTAAACTCACCACACAATTCACGAGCATATTCATCCAACACATCATCCTCTGTAGCAGTAGTCAATTTCATATTAGCTTCGAAATCAGCTTCATTACGACAAGCACGCTTACGAAGAACATTCAAATACTCAGCTGCTTTTGCACCATTTCCCAAACGTTCTTCCGCTTCAGCCGCAATCAGATACACTTCAGCCATACGCATAATAAACATGTCACCAGTTTTGCATTGCAAATTACTTCCATAAAAACCTCCCTCGAAATTAAAATTAAACTTATTCAATGAAGGAAATAAAGTATAGGTATTTGTCTGCTGGGCATCAATAAATGTTTCCTTGTATTTACCATCTGCTGCAAACAAATCATCAATGTTCACACAAATATATCCTCGCTTTGCTTTTTCAGCATCACTCAAATACTCTTTTGATAAATAAACGATAAAACGATCTTCATCCTCTGCTAATGGATAAGGATTCACATAAGGATTCTTCACTTTAACCAATTTATTGACATCACCAGAATATTCTCCTTTAGGCCATACACTGGCAACATATTGATTACCACCATTAGAACCTAGATTAATAGCATTAACATCAACATATGGATATATCTTCTTTCCTACAAATTTAGAATCAATACCATACTTAGTGCACAAATCTTCAGTTAATGTAATTGTTGCATTCTTATCATCGTATGTGCGCCATCCAGCCTGTACCATGGAGAACAGAGAAAAAGCTGTTGTAAATGAGTTTTCCCAACGTTTATCATAACGTGCATCAAAACAGTCCACTAAATATTTAGAAGGCGCATAATAATTATTATTCACACGACCATAGAAGTAATTTTGCTTACTGCCCACAGGATAAATATCACTCAATTTATTAGGATCACAGAATGTGAAAGTAAATAATTTATTCGCTCCATACGAACCATATGTAAAAGCATCAGTTCCTGCCTGGGGTCCCGAAGCTATAAACAAAGCTTCTTTATTGTTACGATTATTACTTTGTGCCCATACATCTTCAACATCATCATACAAATATGCATTATAAGAAGCCATATTGGCAATCAAGTCTTCTGCAACTTCTTTCGCACGCTGCCAATAAGAAACACCATTTTCGCTTAAACCTTCACCTGCTCCCTGCGCATAAGCTCTGGCCAACAAACCTAAAGCAGCTTTCTTTGTTACCCGGGCATAATTACCATCCATAGGAGTTGTATTCAAGTCAGCAGCAGCTTCTTGCAAATCAGTTATAATAAGATTGTAAATTTCCTCCTGTGACGAGCGAGTGGGATTCATTATTTTGGTATCTGTTGACTCTGTAGTTACTAACGTCACATTGCCATAATTGGTCACAAGTACCAAATAATAATAAGCACGCAAACACTTTGCTTCAGCTACTACAACTTTCAGTACATTCTTATCTCCCTCAGTTACATCTGCTGCACGATTTATCACTGCATTACAAGTATTAATACAAGCATAAGCTTGAGAAAACAGTTTGTCTGTAGCATTAGTACTAGTAGTCAACCCTTCATAATAGAACAATTGCTGCAATGTTGTTTTGTTATTTTGGGTAAGCCATAAATCTGTACCGGTTTCCGCTACAGCCAAATAATCGGAAGCAGAAAACATTTGGTCATAAAGTGGAGAATAGCAATAAGTACCCAAATTTTTCAAGCCTTCTACAGTTTTCAACTCTCCTTCTCCAGATGTATCGCTAGGATTATATTCATCCAAAGAACATGAGTACATAGCTGCTGCTGTGCAAATGGCTAAAGCCATGTTATATAATGATCTTTTCATTGTCTTTTGTCTTTAATGTTTTTGTTAGAATGAAACATTCACACCAAATACCAGTTGCTTGGATAATGGATACTTCAAAGCACCATTCATTTCAGGATCATAATCTTTCAACAAATGACTTTTAGCAACGGTCAATGGGTTAGTAATAGTAGCATATAAACGGCATTTGCTGATGCCGGCATTTTTCAACAAACGTTCCGGGAAGGTATATCCTAAAGTAATATTCTTTATTTTAAAGAATGAACCATCTACATAATTCAAACTACCATATCCTATATAACTTTTCGTTTCACGATTAGCATTTAATGCCGGGAAATCATTTGAAGGATTAGATTCCGTCCAATAGTTAAAATAAGTAGGGAAATTACCCTTACCTGTTGAATCATACCAACCTAACATTTCATAATTAATCATCTGTCCCCAACGGAAATAGGCATAAATAGTCAAATCAAAATTCTTGTATGTGAATGAATTTTGGAAACCCATCGTCCATTTGGGAGCATTGTGACCTAATACTTGCGAATCAGCGTCACTATAAGTATATTTATTATCTTTAGTATAATAGATAATATCTCCATTCTTGTCAGTCAAAGGCTGACCATCATCCCCTACTTTATAGAACTTACCATCGGCTTCCTTAATCATTCCTGGCACATTGATTTTAATATCACCAGGAGCACAGCCAAATGCTGCTGCATCTGTTTCTTCACCCAACTGCCACATACCATCAATTTTTGGAGCATAGAATGAATTTACAGGATAACCTATAGACAAGTAATAGTCTTCATTCTTAACATGGTCTGCCGTACCGCCTATCAATGATTTTACTTTTTCATTATTCAAAGTGAAAGTCAAAGCAGAAGTCCATGTAAATTCTTTATTAACAATATTACGTGTATTCAATGTTAATTCCAAACCATGATTCTGTGTCTTTGCAATGTTCTTGCTCATATAATATAACTTAGAAGCATTGTACGCACCATTGACAACCGGCAAATTCTGCTTCCAAATTACACCATCCGTATTTGTTATATAATAATCGGCACTTAAATCAATACGGTTATTGAAGAAAGATGCATCCAAACCAATATTCCAGTTATGAGATCTTTCCCAAGTCAAATCAGCATTCGCTACATTCTCTGAAAATTTATAGCTGTTTGTTTTTTGACCGCCCAAACTATAATATCCATCCAATTCTACAGTCGCAACAGAAGAATAGGGATCAATAGATGCTGCACCAGTCACACCATAACCCAAACGCAGTTTCAAATTATTCATCCAGTTACTGGTCCCTTGCATAAATTTCTCGTCCGATATTCTCCATCCTAAAGACACGGCTGGGAAAGTACTCCATTTATTACCTTTTGCCAGTCTTGAAGATCCATCTTGACGAACCGATGCAGAGAATAAATACTTACCTAAATACGAATAATTGATACGTCCTACCAAACCTAGCCCTTTAGACATAGTATAATTGGAATAAACAATTCCCGTACCATCCATGTTATGCCATAAGTACGAATTATTCTTTATATTATCCTGCTTTTGCCAAGACTTATCCGTTTGATTATGATTCCATGAGGTAACTGCTGTTACAGTAAATTCATGGTCTTTCTTGATATTAAAATTATAAGTGAAAATGTTTTCCCATTTATAATTATAGCTTCTGTTCTGATCAATCTGGGCATAAACACTAGCAGAAGTACCAGAAGCATTAGGACCATCTGATGCATAATATTGATAGGAACCAATACCTTGGAAATAATTCTTTTTATCGTACCCTAGACTAGCGTTCAACCGTGACTGGATAGTCATTCCTTTAAAGGGACGAATCTCAATATAAGGATTTAAAAACAGTTTGAAATTTTGATTGTTATCACGGTATACACTTTTATCTTGATTCAATAATAAATTAATAGTATTTCCATCACCCGGAACCGGAGTTACATTGATACTTCCATCTTCATTGTAAACGGTTCCCAAAGGAACAGACACTAATGAATTAATAAATCTGGAATATGCTTTATTTCTATAGACATAAGATCCTTGCATATTCACACCAACACTTAACCATTTTTTTATTTCATGGTCAATACGCATATTGGTAGAATATACTTTATAATCATCACCTGTAAATTGTCCCTGCTCATCTGAGAAGTTTAAAGAGAAATATGCTTTTGTTTTTTCCGTACCTCCTGAAACCGACAAGCTATAATTTTGTGTAACGCCAGTCTGCAACAGTTCATCAGCCCAGTCTATATATTGTCCGTTCAAATGTGCCTTATAAGCTTCGGGGGAAGAAAATAATGCCTCATCCGTAGAATATGTTCCGGCAATTTGGTTTGCTTCACGAAGTACATTGATATAACTGTCACCACTACGCATCTCAGGAACCGTGGCCCATCCGTTGAAACCGACATAGGCATTCAAATTGATATTAATTTTTCCTGCTTTACCACTTTTAGTAGTAATTATAATAACACCATTGGCACCTGCCGCACCATAAACAGCTGTCGAAGAAGCATCTTTCAAAACTTCAATAGACTCAATATCATTAGGATTCAATGTAGAATAATCACCCGGCATACCATCAATAATAAACATAGGATCACCGCTAGCTGTAAATGAACGAGTTCCACGCAATTGCAATTTAGGCCCTTCACCCGGTTGCCCTGAGGCCTGAGTTATATCCAACCCTGCAACACGTCCTTGAAGTGCTTGCATAGGATTAGTAGCAGGTGTCAAAGTTATATCCTCATTTTTAACGGAAGAAACAGCGCCAGTCAAATCCCGTTTCTTAACAGCACCATAACCAATAACTACCACTTCTTCCAAAGCCTGAGTATCCGGTTCCATCTTAATAGTGATCTGGGTGTTCTTACCTATGGTCACAGTCTGAGTTTTATAACCGATATACGATACCTCAAGCATCCCCTTACCTGTAGGAATATCTAAAACGAAATTTCCATCGAAATCAGTAATCGTTCCAACAGTAGCTTGTCCTTTCACTATCACGGACACACCAATCAACGGTTCTCCTGTTTCATCCACTATTGTACCTTTAACTGTATGCGTTTGCAAAACAGACTGCACCGACTCACTATCCATTCTACCACCCACATTTGCATACGAAAAAGCAGCCGGCATACATAATGCAGCTGATAATCCTAACACAACAGGTGTTCGTCTGATTCCGTAACCCAACGGCTTAGGACATTTCTTCATGTCTTTTCTCATTTTTCTATGGTTAACAAATTAATTAATAATCCATATGATTTATCTCTAATGTAGTAAAAATACGATGTTTTAGTTTTCTCTCTTCAGATAAAGTCATTACTTCCATTGCTTCATCAGAAACCAATAATACATTCTTGGCCTCTTCAAAGACTTTCAGCAGTTCTGCATGCTCCTTTAAAAGCTTATCCCAATGAAAAGCCATTTCAGGAGCATCATCCAGAACATACTTGATAAAGTCGTCATCCTTCAAAAAGTCTTCTACCTTGCTATACACCTTTTTTGTATCCACGTTACAATCATTTTTCATTATGACGGATAGTGGTTCAAAGTTGTACTCACCTGAAAACTTAAAATATTATCCTACCAATTCCCTTAATCTTGTAATACCTCTATGCATCAAATTTCGTACCGACTGGTAATTCATATCCATAATGGTACAAATATCTTCATATTTCTTCTCTTCTATATAATATAAGGTAAGTGCCTCACGTTGGCGCGGAGATAATTGAGCCAACAAATGTTTTACTTTTATATTTTCAAAACAACTTTTTTCCTTTTCCAAATATTGATTCTCTACATCATCACCTGCTGCAACGGGATTCAGTTCCTCAACAGCGGTTTCCGACATGAACATCCGTCTGCGAAGTTCATCACATAACTTGTTTTTCAAGGAAATGAGGAGGTATGATTTGAAGTTGTCAATGATACCCAATTCAGCCTTCTTTGTATACAATTTTACAAAGACATCATGAATGCAGTCCTTCAACAATTCTTTGTCAGTAGTTAACTTACATCCATAATTAAATAGAAGATTAATATGCATATCATATAATGTAGAGAATGCACTTACATCTCCAGATTGGAAAGCGGTTACCAAGCAAGCTGTCTTATCATTTAAGTTTTGTTCCATCACAGTATACTAATTATAGGTTGTTTTGATGATGATGCAAAACTAGGGAGGATACGCTACTTTTTTAGGTAATATTTGATTATTGGACCGAAAAAACAGATAACCTGCTGAAAAACATATATGCTAAATAATACAGATTTTCATTAAAAAGGAGAACCAAAATAAGTCCGGTTCTCCTTCCATGTACTAAATTCTATGAAACCAATAAATACAATCTTTGTTCCCCTCTGCTTTAAGCATATATACATCTTTAATATTCAACCGTTTAGCAATCACCGTTATTGCTCCGGTCTTCGGATCAACAGACTTCAATATGTATTTTCCAGGTGATAAATGAACAGGAATATCTGTTGCAGAATGGGAATAAATGATACTTCCAATACCAGATTTTACCAGTTTCTGATACTTATTTGTACCAGTATCCTCCATATCCATAGCAGCCGCATCAGTTAAAAAGCTTTCATCGGCAACCGGAACAACCGAGCAAGAGCCACTTGCCATGAAGACAGCCCAAGCCATATCCGGATAATTCTGCGCATAGTAAGTAACCGCTTTTTCCGGGAACTTCTTACGATATTCACTCACCGCCCGATAAGCTTCATCAAAAGTAACCTTACCTACTTTCATTTTACGGGCATGCTGACGGGGAGCCAGGTTCTTTCCACCTTCGGGAGCATAAAGACCATCCACTTTATAGTGCCAGTAACGAATATCAATAATGTCAACTAATTTCGCACGCTGCGTATCATTCAGAATGGCATCTTGAACATCCTTTGTCGCACTTAACGCCACGGTCGCTTTCTTACCGGTTTCTTTCTCCCACTCTCCTATCACATCCAGCCAGAATTGTACAAAATGCAACGGACCGGTAAACTCCGCACTGATCAGTTGTACCACATTTGCATCATCGGCAAAATTATCCAAGCATTGGCGAATATACTTTCTATGAAACTCACGACGTACCGGATGACTGATATCATAAAACATATCCGCTACAAAGATACGTTTGTCACCGGCAAAAGGAACAGGTTCAGGCATATCGGTCTGATTGATATTATTGGCCGACCGCCAAGGACAGTCTACCCAATGTGCTCCCGCCTCCAAGATATTATGCTGGAAGTAATTCTCATGGAAAAGCAAAAGACCTTTCTCCGCCCCTTTTTCGGCAAACTGCTTCAACCGGTTCCAATACCATGCATTGGGACGGTTCAAATCATACTTGCTCAATCCTTCCCAAGCAGTACCTTCTCCACTGCGGGCAAACGGTTGTTCGTAGAATGGCCCCCACACATCTCCATCACGGCGACGGACACGCTCATGATCGTCACGACGACGCTCATACCACAAACCGTAATTATGATCTAAAACCAAAATCTGATTCTTCACCATATAATTCACCGTAGAATCAATTCTATCCGTCAGCCCAAGTCCTTCGCGTCCCGGCACGAAACGGGTAACATGTGGCTTGGCTTTAGACAAGAAGCTGGTCCTCAGTTTCCCATTCCACCAAGGAACCTCCTGTCTGCCGCCTACCAGTAACCGGCCATCCACCTGCATACGTCCATTAATAATGGCAAACAGATGATCCTCTTTTTCCTTATATATAGGTGTCTTGAACTTCAAATCTTCTAAAGATTTCAGTTTTCCGGAAGACACACTGGCTGTATAAGGTGCTTCCTCAATCCATTTTTGCATAGTAAGACGGGGAGTATAAGCTTCCTTTGCCATCTCCATTGCCGCTTCTACGGTAGGACTGCTGGTTGCGTTGGTAGCCCTGGGAAGAATACGTGCCTGGTCAGAACAATCTTTATTCAAACGTGCCGCCAACTGTGCATAAAACAAGCTGCGGGGATGTACGTGATTATTTGATTCCGCCCATTGGCCGTCACCCGAGAATTGCGCCCAACAACCGTATGCACGGTTTACCGCATCTCTTGCCGGTGAATAACACTCTATCCCGGCAGCTGTACATTGCCAGAAAAGACTGTTGCCTGTATTCCAACCGGCACCATTTTTATCCTGTCCCAAATTCTTAAACACCAAATCATGGCCATCAATGTTTACCACATCAAATAATAACCCGCAAGCCCAGGAATCAATAGAACCGCTGAATCCTAACGACTCTTCCGAATCACACTGTACAAAAGCATTCGGACCTGCCGCACAAAATCCGGCTGAGAAATCATGAATACCCTGTTTAGAATAACAACGCTGAAAAAGTGTCTGCTGCCCCATAGTATAAAATGTACTGCGACGCATTCCACCTATCTCTGAAACAGGTTCTGTGGATACACAATCTTCTACAGTTGTTTTAGAGCCGGTACGCTGTACAATCACAGCACTTCCTGCAAAGTGCTTAAAATTTACCCTGCGCACCCAACAGTTTTCGGCATTTTCTATAGATACCCCCGTCCAGCAATGATCCTCATCTTTAGGATACTTCTTATCATAGTCAGAAGCCAATGTCAGATTCTCCAAACCTGCTTCTGCGATTCTGCCCGGCCAACTATAACGTAACACTTTGACAGTTCCCCATTTATTATCCAAAGCCATTGTCAAAGGAGCATCCAAAGTCAATTGGTTTCCATCCGCCTTACTTACCGACCTATCCCAAACCAAATCCATCTCTCCTTCTTTCCAGCCCAAAGCAGAAATACCTCCGCCAAAAATATCACAACCGACAGAAGCAATCCATTCTTTCGTAGAGGGGCGGACAATCCGGACCCGCTCTCCGGAAACCAGCTGTACATTATTGGTTACCTGAAAAGTACAAGTATTTACAGGAACGTATGATGTCAACACATCCAAGGTATCCGTAACAGCCAAATCATTCCGCCCTTCAATATAAAGCAAAGCTCCTCTGTCCACTCCCTTTTTCAACAATACGGTCTGTTCCCTGTCACTGCCGCGCAGCACGACTCCCGACACAGAAATACGCAAGCTCTCATTCAATTCAAAAGTTCCTTTATCCAGCAAAACAGCCCCACGAAAACCATTTTTATCCAAAGCCAATGAAGATACATAGTCAATGGCACGCTGAATACGAGAGGAATTATCTCCAGGCTTCCATGAAACAAAAACGGCATTCGCCACATCAGGTATAGGGTGTTCCGAGTTACGGTAACCGCAAGAAGAATAATCTAGAATACGGTTTCCGCGTTCATCAGTCACATAAGTCAGTTTTTCTTCCTTCACCTGTAAAGGAAAGGTTTGCGCAGAAATCCGCGCAAACCCCAAACTTAAAAATCCAAATAATAATAACTTATAATTCATTTTACATCAAACTTTTACGTTTTGCCAAAGTATCATGATTGTTCTTTATATCCGTCCAATCCACTTTCTTTGCAGGATCTATGCCATTAATGTATTTTTCAATATTGGTATACCCGTCACCATTACAATCTTTCACCGCATCACCCGGATCATTAGGATTGAGTCCGTATCTCACCTCCCAGGCATCCGGCATACCATCACCATCCGTATCAACCACAGGAGTACCTTTATATTCGGGCAAACCACCTACCTGACGGGGATCTGTAATGATCCCTTGTTTATAAGAGTCAACAGGAAGACGTCTTTTTACATAAGTACTAACGAATTCAGGAGCGTCTTTCACGTAAATAGCTTTCCCTGTCTTCACCGTCTTCATCACACGGGCATCCACCGCATCCCTTTTAGGGAAAGTAGCCCCAGCATTTTCCAATACATAATTATAGGCAGTTTTGGCATCCATAATAGTCACATGGGGCATTGAGAAAGGCTCGTTTACACGAATTTGATCTGTAAACTTCCCTGCGTCCGGCATATCGTACACCTGCACGCCGCCATCCCAATTATTCTTTGTCACACGCGCATTACCTTCCACTACATTTCCGGCTACATACGCTTTACCAAATGTATCCGGTTTCTTCTTGTCACGACTTGATTCGGGTTTCACAATCCGGTGGGCAATCGGCTTATCTTTCGGAGTGATAGGCCCCGGTTTAAAATAATTATTAATAATATTCAAACGGCTGGTTTCATCTCCCCCGTCAACAGAACGGTTCCACCAATTAAAAGTCACATTGTTTACCAGATTAAAATCCTCATTCATGCCAATGGAACAGTTACGGCTGATATTGGATGCGAACAAGTTACGGCAAAACATACTGTTATGCCCACCTATAGTCGCCCCGAAAGCATGATTGTAACAATCCAAAGCTTCCGAAAAAATAGAGTTCTGAATAGTTATGTTGACAGTAGGAAGCTTCAGACCATGCCCTGTGGAATCGCGATTGTATACATGGCGGTAAACAGACATGTTTTCATCCAGTCCCCAACTGGCAGAGCAGTGATCGATAATAACATTACCCACACAGTTACCTCCCAAAGCATCATCCCGGAAGAACACATCCTGCGCCCCCCGACGGAAACGCATATGGCGGATAATAATATCATGCGTATCAAGCAGGAAAGAGGCTCCTGTTACACAAACCCCATCCCCCGGAGCTGTCTGACCTGCAATAGTGATATACGGAGCACGGACGTTTATAGGGGTTTTCAGCCGGATAACGCCCGAAACATTGAACACAACAATACGCGCGCCACCGGTCTCACATGCCTCACGCAATGTTCCGGGCCCACTGTCGGCCAGCGAATTGACCACAATTACTTTTCCTCCACGTCCACCGGGAGTATAGGCCCCTCCCCCTTCTGCCCCGGGAAAGGCAGGTATGTTGCTCTTTATTAAATCCTCCGGTTTGGATGCCCATGGTTTATAAGGACGTCCTTGAGCAGCCTCGGACATTACTACAGGTAATGCTTTCGCCCATGCCTCATCCGATTTCCGGTCTATTTCCTTTTGTTGTTCTTCTCCTCTGATTTTTACCGAATCAGGAATTACAGGATACTGTGCCGCCACAGGCAACACACATGCAGTCAATGCTGCCACTGCAAATAGTTTCTTTAGTTGATTCATTTGGTCGCTAAATTATTATTTTTTCTATAACTTCGTAACATAACACCCTGCTTTTAACATGATTCAAACACACATTGCGAGTATTTCTATATCAAAGACGGAACAGAAAGCCTGTTGTACTCTCTATCCGCACATAAAAAAAGAGCTTGACACCGTTTCACCGGGCAAGCTCCTTTTCCGCTTTTCAATAAACATTAATTTATATCTTTCCTCCACGTGCCTTGATACGTTCATACCAAGCCTTACGTTCTTTCACTAAATCATATCCCCGCTTAGAGAGGTAATTATTAATCCGGCCTTTGTATTTGCCGAAAGCAGCATGTTTCTTATTTGAATTTTCAGCATCCATGGCAAATTCACGGGCTTCAACAAGCCATGCCATAATCTGCGCTTTCTCTTCTTCTTTCAAGGTAGGAATCATGTCAACCGTAGCTTTATAAGTTACCATTACCACACCATAAGTCATGCCATCTTTCACTGCATCTATCTGCTTGGCATCCAAATAGAGCGAAAGATCGGCCGGGAAAGCGAAATGAGTACGGTAAAGCGCCGCATCCTTTTCAGCTTCGGCAGCTTTAACGGCTTCTTGTTTCGCATCGCCCGTCAGGGTTTCTTTTGCCAGCTTCACTTTGGCATCGCGCGTTTCGTATATGTCATTCAGTTTAAAATAACGGTTGGCTATGATAGTTGTCACTTCACGGGCGGCAACGGTATCTGTCAACTCCAGTTTATCTACAATCTTCTGCGAACGTTTCACAATAGATTCCACGTAAGCCGGATCGCGGCCTTCACGGTCCAAATCCACTGCTCCGGCGGTAATGACTACCGCCATGAGCAACAGAAACATTATACCTGACTTTTGTATCATATCCTGTCTTCTTTCCTCCGTTTATTACATCAACTTTCCTTTAGAAGCCAATGTATCATAATTGTTTCTCAAATCAGACCAGTCAATACAATTTCTAGTGCTGATACCATTAATATATTTCTCAATATTTGTATAGCCGTCACCGGTACAGTCCTTATTAGCATCCGAAGGATCATTAGGATTCAAGCCATTTGCCTTTTCCCATTCATCGGGCATACCGTCACCATCCGTATCCACATACGGAGTGCCTTTGTATTCCGGATATCCCCCCATCTGGCGGATATCGGTGATGATACCCTGTTTATAAGAATCTTTCGGCAAGCGGCGATATTTAAACTGTCCGTCTTCTCCCATTGATTTAGGAGCCAGCCCGGTCAAATCACCGTTAGCATCCTTGGCCATCTTCTTATCATAATAAGGAACGCCTGTTCTCACTTCCTCTACAATACGTTCATCCACAATATCACGGCAAGGAATGTTGGCACCTGCATTTTTCAGTACAAAATCGTATGCATCATGTGCGGAAGTAATGCGGATGTACGGCATTTCAAAAGGACGGTTGCTACGCATATTCTCCGTATATCCATCTGTATTCGGCTGAGTTTCAATCTGGATACCACCTGCCCAGTTGTCCTCTGTAATGGCAGGATAGCCTTCCATAATATTACCATCAGCATAAACACGGCCATACACTTTATGATCCAATTTGCTTCGTCCCGCTTCGGGTTTCAGGATGCGATGCCCCACAGGAGTATCTTTCGGAGTGGCCGGTCCCGGTTTATAATAGTTGTTTATCATATTGAACATAGCGGTATAATCGCCACCGTCCGAAGAGCGATGTACCCAGTTGAACACCACATTGTTTACAAAATTGAAAACACCATTCCAACCGACGGAAGGATTACGTCCCGAATTACTTGCCCACAGGTTACGCATAAATGCACAATTCTCACCACCTAAAGTGCTGCCGAATGCATGATTGTAAGTATCCAGCGCTTTTGCCGAGATAGTATTCTGTATGGTAACATTTACGGTAGGCAGTTTCAGATCTTTTGATTCATATTGTCCTTCGCTGGGGTCGTACATATGGCGATAGAAAGAAATGTTCTCATCCAATCCCCAAGTACAAGAGCAATGGTCAATCATGATATTTCCAATCGGGTTGCCTCCGAAAGAATCGTCACGATGCCATACTTTTGTTTCGCCACGGCGGAAACGCATATGGCGTACCACTACATCATGCGTATTTACCCAAAAAGACTCTCCGGCAATACATACCCCGTCACCCGGAGCTGTCTGTCCTGCAATAGTGACATATGGAGCCCGGACGATAATGGGAGATTCCAATTTAATAATACCTGAAACATTGAAGACAATGATACGTGCTCCACCTGTCTCACAAGCCTCACGGAAAGAACCGGGACCACGGTCATTCAAATTAGTCACGGTAATCACCTTACCGCCACGACCGCCGAAACTGTACATACCTCCTCCTTCAGCACCGGGGAAAGCAGGAATTCGTGCCTGCGGCAAATCGTATGGACGGGAAGCCCACGAAATATACGGACGACCTTCTCTCGCTTCTTTCTGTACAACAGGCAATGCTTTTGCCCAGGCTTCGTCAGAGCGGCGACGTTCTTCACTCATCATTTTCTGGTAGGCTTGCTTCGCTTCCTCAGTCAACTGGGGATACTGGGCTTTGGCTATGGTAGGGCACATCAGTACTGCTGTGCCTAGCGCGAATAATAGTTTTCTTTTTTTCATTGTTTCTGTTTTAATATATTCTTGTTATTAGTCTGATACTCTTATCATTCTGACAAAGGAAGAATCTGATACGGTAACGTAGCCTTAAGAGCGATATAACAGATTCTTCGCTTTGCTCAGAATGACAAAATGATAATGTCTATGGAATGCTCGTTTACTCAGCCAGCGGATCAAATGTTCCAGCAGAACCGCCATTGTTATAATCGCCCCAGCCTATGTTCTGAGGCAATGCAGTATTGACGCTTTGTGCCCCTTGTGCAAAACCAAGGAAATAATACTTAGGAAGGAAACGCATGAAAAGTTCACTATGGTTTACATCATAAGAGTCTCCTTTCTTCTTGTTCCGTTCCAGATATTGGTTGTAGAAACCAGACAAGGTTTCCAACTGCCCCTGAAGTCCTTCACGCAAGTCAACTGCCTTGGGACGTGCTACATCTTTCAATGGATCCGGATTCTCTCCGTCTTTCCCCCACTGTATGTCGCCAAGACCACCGTTATAATCTGCCTTCACACGGAATTCCAAATTATCACGACGCTGGCCGTTGAGCGGAGTAAAACCTAAATAGTTACATGTATTTCCTCCCCATCCCGTCAAGTTCCAAGTATCGGGAGCACCCTGTACCTTACCCGTACCGCCATCAAACAGCATCCAGCGGCGCACATCATCAAAACGCTTGCCTTCATATGCCAATTCTATCTGACGTTCATAAAGCACGGCAGCCATACATGCCGCCTGGTCGCTCGACAGGTTGGATTGCAAACCGCAGTTTCCTGTATAGCCCACACGGTTACGGATGCGCTTCAGTTGCGTAACAGCTACATCCAAATGCCCTGCCCCGCAAGCTGCCTCGGCATAGTTCAGTAAGACCTCAGCAAAACGAATTTCCATATAAGGAGCAGCCGAATACTTGAAGCCGGTAGAAGGCTCGAAGACGTATCTTGACGTTTTATTGATATCCAAATCATCCGAGCGTTTGCGGATATAGAATCCTTTGACATTGGACAGCAAGGCATCCGAACCATACGTGTTTCCACTTTCAATGTTATTGCGGTCGTCGGCCGAATTATACCATACATAGTTCCACAGTTCATAATCGCTGCCATTATAGGGATTATAGTTCTTCTCGTCCCTAGGATCACCGTTGAAAGCCCAGCGCACACCGGGGAAAGCAAACGTGCGGTAAAAACGAGGATCACGGTCCAGGAACGGACAGGACTCATTGTAAGCCAAAGTCGATCCATCCAGCTTGGTATAGGTATTGGCAAGCGCCGGACGTTTTCCGTCGGCCATGGGGAACAAGTCCACCATCATCGCCGAAGGAGTCTTTCCGCCTCCCCCCTGTGCGTTGGAAGGACGCACACCGTGTTCCCAACTGTTGTTGCGGCTATAGTCAGGGTTTCCTCCGCTGGCTATCGTATTGTAAAGGGTTACAAAGACAGCTTCCGGATTATTGACCTGTACGAACATATTAGCCCAGTTTGAAGCATTGGTGCCCGGCTCGCTTTCGTAGGCCAGGTCGTATCCGCAGGAACTCAACACAGGCAGTGATTCTTCTATCGCTTTATAGGCATTCTCCCAACGAGCCACATCATTCGCACGGTTGAACAACGGGCTGGCATACAACAGCAACATCCGTCCTTTCAATGCCAAAGCCGTACCGGAAGTGACACGTCCGTAATTTTCGGTAGACCAACCGCCCGAAGTGGTGAACGGAGCCAACAGTTCGGCAGCCCGGTCCAAATCATCGCAAATGAACTCGACACATGCCTTGGTCGTGGAACGAGGAGTAACAGACCCTGAAACAGGTTTCTGTACTTCGGTGATAATGGGTACACCGCCATACCATTTTACAAGATTATAATAACACCAAGCACGAAAGAAATACACCTGACCCAGCAACTGGTTCTTTTCTTCCTGTGAAAGAGTGCTTCCGCTGATTCCGCGAATCACATCATTGATGTTGCGGATGCGTCCCCACGCCGACTGCTGGATATTGCCAGCTTGTCCCTGGAAATAATCGGGTACAGGATTGTTTCCGCTCTGATAAGTCAATTCTTTCTGCGGATCAACAAATGTGCCGAAACCGCTATACTCTTCCGTACATTTGGATTGGTCATCGGCAAGCCCCGTACTGGGATACTTCCAACTGGGAGCATCATTGGCGCTGGGCAGGGACCAGTAATAAATGTCGTTGACGCGTCCTAGTGCGCCACTGAAATAATTGTATGCGTCTTCATTGGTATTATCATAGTTCTTCTTATCTTGCAGGAACTGATCACTGCAAGAAGAAAACGCAACAGCCGCTATCAAAGCGAGACTGAATCTATTTAATAATCTCTTTTTCATTATCATATCGCTTTTTTAGAATGTAAGGTTCACGCCAACAGTAAATTTTCTCAAAGTAGGATAACTTCCATAACTAGTCATCGGATCAATGAAGTTATCAGGATAAGGATTATAGAAGCTCAGCAGGTTCTGTCCCGTCACATTGAAGCGGCAACTTTCCACACCCAAAAGTTTGGTATATCTTGAAGGGATAGAATAGGCCAGAGTTAAACGGTTCAAATTCACACGTGTTCCACTTACCCGCCAGAAGGAAGAAGTGACGCTGTTGACATCAGAATAATTCAAGTTAGGATACTTGGCATCCCGGTTGGCTGCCACGACCAGATTTCCGCCTGCATCATAAATATCATTATAGACAAACATATCATCCGGATTCCAAAACGAAGGCATATTGGTGTATTCTAATGAATTGCCTGGTTTCAAAGCAGCCGAAGGGATGAAACTATAGCCGCCCCAGCTTGCCCCGATCTGGGCCGACAAGGAGATGCCTTTCCACTCGGCCGACAGGTTGGTGGTAAATCCGTAAGGGTTGGAACGGTTAGACAAATGAACTTGGTCATTGTCCTTGTCCACGATACCATCAGGCCCCGCATACGTTCCATCCGGCTGCTGTGCGCCACGTACATCTTTGTAAATCAGCATACCCGGACGCATTTGGCTTTTGTTCTTGCCCATATACGAAGTGATATTGTTCTGTGTAAAGTATTCCTCTATATCCTGGAAACTGCGAAACATGCCAATACACTGCATTCCCCATGTACCTATGTCCGTGCGGTCTCCCTTTTGAATTTGGCGGTAAAGGTTTTCCGTTTTCCAGTCCATCAACAAAACTTTATTGTCTGTATAACCGGTATTAACCTGTACCTTATATTTAAAGTCCTTACCAATTTTATCTCTCCAAGTAGCGGACACTTCGATGCCGTAATTATCCATCTCACCATAGTTCACTTTGGCCGACGGAGTACCCACCGTGCCGGGGATGGAGGCATCATAATTAAGCAACATGTCGCGATTCCATTCATAATATCCGTCAATAGTGAATGACAGGCGGTTCCTCAATACACTGAAGTCAAGCCCGATATTTGCCTTGTAGGACTTGTCCCAATGGGCGTCACGGTTCACGGCTGAGTTGTTCTTGTTCAACGTGATGTGGCTTCCGGCGGGATTCTCAAGGCCTGTGCCGAATACAGGGCCTTTATCCTTGTCCGTGCCGTAAGTCTGCATCCATTGCCAAGCGGTAGTATTGTCACGACCGGTCAGTCCGAACGAGCCGCGCAGTTTCAGATAATCCACCCACTTCACCTTATTCTGGAACCATTCTTCCTGCGAAAGAATCCAGCCGGCAGATACCGACGGGAAAAATCCCCAATAGTTTTCGGGCGCAAATTTGGTAGAAGAGTCCGAACGGAGCAGGAATTCCAACATATACTTATCTTGATAAGCATAGTTAAGGCGTCCGATGTAAGACAAAGTGCCCGATTCCGCACGAGTAAAGGTAGTGGATTGTTCACTTCCATCGGCTACAGAGTTAGACTGTCCGGTGGTAAACTCATAAGGATTGGTGACATAGCCGTACAGGTATTCGCTCTCGAACTCTGATTTTTCAATAGAGAACAAAGCACCGATACTGTGATCACCGAAATTGCGGTTGTAAGAAGCCGTAAAGTTTATCTGGTAATTGTCCGCTCGGTCCATATTCCGCGACAGGTAGCCGGTTCCCTTACCACCGTTCAAGATAACAGCTCCATTGTTTCCCAACTGGAAATTGCTGTCTGTCATCAAATCATTATATGCAGCCTCTTGTCCGGCAACGGGTGTATAGAGGTGATTTCCGCTACCGGCACGTTCGGACAGGTAGTAAATTTTGTAGGACGAACCATATTGGTTATTCTTGTCTGTACTGATACTTTTTGAATAAGAAACCTTCAGTTTCAATCCTTTCAAAATATCGCTCCAGCCGAAATCATATTCCAAACCGCCATTGATATTGAGGTTTGAAGTCATAGTGCGGCTATAGTCTCCTGAATTCTGTAGTTCCGAAAACGAATAGTTCTGATCGGAATTCACTTCCTTATTGCTTACGCCATAGGCTGCCACGGGGTAGCCGTTCACGTATTCGGGGATGTAAGTGGGGCGAGTCAGCAACAAGTTGTAATCCTTCTCCGAATTGGTGCCGCCCACTTTCACGTTTGGCGTGTTTTTCTTTCCGTAGTCACCGGACACTTGCAAATTGGCCTTTATCCATTTGCTGATCTTTACATCCACACCGGCGCGATAGTTCCAGCGGTTATAGTCCAGTTCACCCAAGTTACCGTCTTGGTCAAAGTAAGAGATACTTGCAAAATAGCTAGCCTTCTCAGTTGCTCCGCTTATGTTGATGCTGTGTTTCTGCGTCCATCCTGTTTTCCAGTACTTATCAAGCAAATCATAGTTCAGACCTTTCATCGCATTGAGTTCGTCCATCTGGTATAAATCCCGTAAAGAATTAAGGGTGGTATTGGTAGGATCGGCTCCTTTCACCGCATTCCACAACTTGCCGTATTGATATGCACTCAGCATTTTAGGACGCGATACCTCATCGGTAATACCAAACGAACCGCCATACGAAATCTGAGGAGCACCCAACTTGCCTTTCTTCGTCGTAACCAAGATAACACCGTTTGCGGCACGCGCACCATACACGGCGGCAGCGGCATCTTTCAATACGGATATGCTTTCAATGACGGAAGGATCCAAGTTATTGAATGCTGTAGCACCTACGTTCTCTGAGGTACTGCCAATCTTTACGTCATTCGGATAGACATATCCGTCAATAACATACAAGGGTTCCTGCGCACTACCGCCCACAGCGCTGAAAGCATCGCTGTTACGGATATAGATCCGCGCATTCTCGCCCGGACGAGATTCGCCTCCGCTGACGCTCAGTCCGTTCACCATACCGCTCAAGGTACTTGCCAGTCCGCCGGAAGAAAGATCCTGGATCTCATCCACCGGCACGGTGGCAATGGCACCAGTCAAGTGCGCCTTTTTCTGCGTACCATAACCCACTACAACGACTTCTTCCAATTGCTGGGAATCTTCCTTCAACACAATCTTTGTCTGCTTAAGATCCGATATTTTCTGCGGGATATATCCTATATAAGAGATTTCAACATGTTTTCCCAAAGGCACTTCTAGTGTAAACTTACCGTCCATATCGGTTATGGTTCCGGTAGCCGTATCTGCAACTTTGACAGTAGCGCCAATCACAGGTATACCAGCTTCATCAAGGACTACCCCTTGATAGGTCCGGACATTCTGGGCAATGGCAGGCAGAGCCAGAATAAATGCCCAAAGTACCAGATACAATTTTATTATACTATGATATTTCATTGTTACTCTATTAAATTGTTTCCTCTATTCTATTATTCATACCAGCGCGGATCACCACTTCCGTGCTCTACCGCATAAGCACCTGTCGGACGGAAGTTCACGCCTCCCTTTGTCTGAGTCAAATCAAACTCCTGCAAGAAAGGACCGGTGAAGAGAGGATCTTCCAGCGTTGCATACGGATTTCCATTATTATCCTTTCTGCCACCCGTATCATTCTTATTGGGAGTTCCACCGTCTACTCCCCAAATGGTATTAAAGCGTGTACTTCTGATATTATTATTCTGAAGGTACTGATACAGACGGAACACATCATAGAAAATATTATATTCCACCACCATTTTCATCGAATTGACATTAGTCATATTATTTGCAAAATCCTTGTTCGAGAATGTTTTGCAGAATGTACAATTAGTAATGGTGTGAATGGAAGAGTTGTCATTGTCACCAAAAATCTTCTTAGGTTGAGAGTTGCTCGCATTACTGTAACGAAGGAAGTAGGCAGAACTGTTCTTCACCAAATTATAGATTGTGCTGTTTTGTATGGTCAGATTCTTAATCAAGCCGTTACTTGCGCCCTGAAGGTGCAGAAAAGGATTAGATCCTTCATTATTGAGCTGGACAATGCAATCCACAATGCGGAAGTCGCGCAGGCTCCAGTTTTTCTTGCTTCCATACAGCAGGCTGTTTTTCAAGTTCTTCACATTACATTCTTGGAAAATGATGGGATTATTGATAACATACCCGTTCTGATTAGCACCGGCTGCCTTATATCCCAAGCTTTCCGTAGAGATGGATTCATCGGGAGTATCGCTCAGAGTAAGCAAGCCCGTCTTTTCCATGTTGGAACAGTCAAAGTTCACAAACTTCACCTTCAGTCCTCCCTGAGTCGTCAGACAGGCTTCCGGTCCTACTACGACAGTGGGTCGGTTGCTTTTATCCCCACGGAAGGTCACGGTGTTCAAGCCAAAATCAACCACCCCGTTCAGGTAATACGTTTTGCCTGCCAGTAATTCAAATCCTTGTTCTTTGTCACTAGAAACCAGATTATTCTTAATATACTCTGCAATCTCCTGTCCTTCAGGAACCGTCAGCGCAGGAACCAAGGTGCTATAAGCATACACCGTGGGTGACACTGCTTCCTTGTTGTTCAGCTTTTCGTTTCCTAATGTCTTGACACTCACTTCATATTTGGTATCTTCCTTTTTGGCAAAGGTCAGTGAGCAGCCGTCAACGATGCTGTCTACTACTACGATCGGATGAGACGGATCGTCCACAATCGATACATTACATTGAAAACCTCCGGCTCCATAAACTACCGGCCATGTAACCTCCACACTTTCCGAACCATCCGGATTGAGCAATGTGGAAAAACTAGTGTCGTCAATTATAGGCGACTCCAGTTGGGCATTTGTCACACCTCCCGAAAACCTCTCGCTGTCGTCTATGCCATCGACACATGAAGCAACGAGAAGAATCGAAGACAGGCAGCAGATGCCACAAACAATCTTAAAATTCATCTTCATAACAAAAAAAATCTATTAAATTATTTTACATTTAATCTTATTATTGAAACACGTCCTTAAGATAGCGCACATTCGTCCCGAAGTTTTTCTTTACATTCCGGACTTCATCCTTATTCCGTGACCGTTCAATGACCAGCCATCCGCTCCACCCCATCTTATCAAGGGTATGCTTTACGGCATTCATATCCAGACGGGTATTATAAGGAAGAGTAACCCCGTCTGTATCCGTACAATGTATCTGACAAATCCGATCCTTTCCTAATTTTTTCAACTCTTTACAGAGGTCGCGTCCATTTTCCAACGCATTTTGAAAACTATAATAAATCTTTATACCTTTCGAATTAATTTCTTTCAACAGTTTTATATCCCCTCCGGCATCCAAAGGAGTACGGATACCTATCACTACTCCATCTTTCACTGCCATTTCTCCCACTTCGTGCAAACGGCTTACCAACTCCTGACGTGCATCACCCGCTACTGTCCAGTCCTCTTTTATGCCGCCTAATGGAAGGAAAGCTACTTGGGCCCCCATCACCTTCATCGTATTCAAACAATCCTGCACTAAAGCTTTATAATTATGATGAGTCAAGAAAGATTGTCCAAAGAATCCGGACATCGCCACAGAAGGAACTTCAATATGCTGCTCCTGTGCTGTTTCTTTAAATAATTTACAGAAATGGGGCTGGTGGAACTTATTATCAAAAGTATCCCGTTTTCCCAAGCCTCCCATGTCCATTTCTATGCCATCACCTCCTAGTTCCTTCATCAATTGAAAAGAACCGATCTTCTGACGCTTTAGCATCATCCAGTCACACGCAGCTATTTTATAGCGTTGTTTTCCCTCTGAATTCTGTGCTCCCAAAGGCAGTAACATGAACAGGAGCATGATTAAACTGATAATTTTTTTCACATTCATCGTAATCTAGTTATTGTTTAGAATTAAGACGCATCACAAAAAAGTATGTAATCACTAAATCTTAATAAAAACACAAAATAACTTAGAAAACAAATAAGACAATCCCGCAAACACAATGCTCGCTTGCATCTGTTTACGGGACTCCTGCTTTATAAGATCAAGAAATCAACCTTTACGCCATTCATTCATATATTCCCTCGGAGTCTGATCATATTTCTTACGAAAACATTTACTGAAATAACCGGAATCCTTGAAGCCTACGGCAAAAGCTATTTCTGAAATACTCATATCCGAGTTTTTAATCAACTCTATTGATTTATTCAGACGAATCTCTTTCACTAAATCCACCGGAGCAAACCCGGTCAGGCTCTTTAACTTCTTAAAGAAAGCCGAGCGGCTCAGCCCGATAGTCGATGCTATAGTATCTATATTAAAATCACTATTATCCAGATTCTCTTCTATAACCTGATGAATCTTTTCAATGAACTGCACATCTTTCTTCACCAGGAACTGTTCGTATGTATCCTGTTCCTCCTTATGTTCTTCGGGCTGCTGCCATACACGTTCACGGAACAATTTACGTTCATTCAGCAACTGTTCGATACGTGCTACCAGATAGTCTTTGCTGAAAGGTTTGATGATATAGGCATTCGCTCCCATGCTTATCGCTTTGGTCTTCGCTTCATCATTACCTTTCGCCGTCAGGATAATCACCGGAATATGACTGATTTGGAAATCTTTACGGATGCGTTGCAACATCTCTATTCCATCCATATTCGGCATCATCTGGTCGGTGACTACCATGTCGGGATGATAAAGATGTACTTTCTTCAGCCCCTCCACACCATCATTGGCCATATAAATATTGAATTTATCTTCCAATTGCAGCTTCAACATATTGCATAAATCCTTATTATCTTCTACAATCAGCACGGTAGGCAAAGACGAATCGACAGGCTGTTCTTTCTCCTCCTCGCTTTCCTTGCCGGCAGAGGCAGAAACAGATTCAGCCTCAGGAACACTCACCGTTTCCCCGCCCATATAGAAATCGACTTCCGACGGTTTGTAATGCTCCTTACCCAGTTGCAATTCAATGGTAAAGACCGCTCCCTTCCCTTCAGGACTCTCTGCATAGATTTCCCCATGATGCAGACTGATAATTTCCTTAGACAAAGCCAATCCGATGCCCGTTCCCTGATAATAAGCGCCACGTGCATTGTCAGCCTGCGAGAAACGCTCGAAGATTTCGGAAAGCTTGCTTTGGGGAATCCCCACACCGCTATCTTCCACCCGTACATAACAATGCCTGTCATCATCCGACACTCCCATCGTGACATAAATATTCCCCCCGGCAGGAGTGAACTTGAACGCATTGGAGATGATGTTGCGGATCACGATGGCCACTTTCTCCTTATCCGCCCATACCATGATATCCTCACCGGCCAGCTGGAACGTGAAGCTGACTTCATTTTCTTCGGCCATCACCCTGAATTCTTTCTTAAAAGAGTCTACCATCTCATTCAGGTTGAACAACGACACATGCAGACGCATCTTGCCGTTCTGTATTTTACGGAAATCCAATATCTGATTGACCAGTTGCAGCATCTGTTTGGTATTCTTTTCCATCAGATCCACATATTGCATTCCTTTCTGAGATAGTTTCTCCTTTTCTCTCAGTTCCTGAATAGGCCCTTGGATCAGAGTCAGCGGAGTACGCAACTCATGCGAGATATTGGTAAAGAACTTGATTTTCAATTCGGACAATTTTTGTTCGATATACACATCATTCTTCACCTTAATCATGAAAAGAGATAATTTTATAGCTACCAGCAATAAGGCTACGGCTATAATCATATAGATAACATACGCCCACCAACTGGCCCACCAAGGCGGCAGAATGACAACGGTCAACTCACGGAAAGATTCCAAACCGGGATTTGCCTCATCCAGTGTCTGTACTCTGAAAAGATACTTGCCGGGAGGAACATTGGTATAGGACGCTATACGGTTCTTCCCGTTATAGTGCCATTCTTTTTCATATCCTTCCAAAATATATTTGTAAGACACACGGTTCTGATTATTATAGTTCAACGCCGCAAACTCTAAAGTAAACATGGACTGGTTATGATTCAATGTAATCCTGTCTGTATAGGTAATGGACCGGTCAATAATGGGATGGTCCGTATAGCTGCGTATATCCCGGTTTGATATCTGACATCCTACAATAAATGTGTTATAATCAAATCTTTGCGTTTCCAGCTTATCGGGAGAAAAGGTCAAGATACCCTCTTTACACCCTACCCAGAGTTCTCCGTCCAGCGTTTTCAATGTGGTGCTTTCTTCCATCACAACCGGGGGAAAGCCATCGTATTTGTCATAGTTACGCACCTGGCTTGTCGCCCTGTCAAAACAAGAGAGTCCTTTTTCCGTAACAAGCCAAAGGAAACCGTTATCATCTTCTATAATAGACATCACCACATCATTATTCAATCCGTCTTCCCAGCCATACGATTTAAATGAAAGCTTATGCGTTTCCTCATCATATCCCGACAATTTGCTCAATCCTCCACCAAACACGCATACCCATATCTGAGAGAACTCGTCTTTATAAAGCGCGTACACATCGCTATCGGCATAATTTACCCGGTTGGAACCACGATAGGTTTCAAAATCAATCTGCTCCACTGAGGCAAAGTTGTTTTTAAAAGACATCAGCCCGTCCATCGTACCTACCCACATACGCCCGTCATTATCCTCTATCATATTTCTCACTTCCATATAAAGGCCATACGTAGGATAGTTCTTGAATCCGTTATATTTATTCTTAAAAGTGACTTCCCCATTTTCCTCACAAAGCAGATTCAATCCTCCGTCCAAAGTACCCACCCAGATACGTTTCTTTTCATCCTGATAAGTGAAATACACATCATTTCCGCTGATCGACGACAAATCAGATAAATTATGCAGATAGCGTTTAAAACGGAAACCACCTGCAGCTTTCTCATCAGGAACAGCTTTCACCAATCCGTCGCCTTTGGTAGAGAACCAAAGGTTTCCCTTATCGTCTTCCATGATGTGATATACATTACCTATATGCTCGTCACCTGTCGAAAAAACATGTTTGGTTACACCGTTCCGGTCCATCCGATAAACACTCTGCCAACGGGTGCCCACCCAGATATCGCCACTTTTTGATTGGAAAAGGGCTCTTACCCCTATCGTATAATTTTCCTGCCCGGCTGATTGCGGAGACAACGAAAGCAGATTGAATTGCTTCTTGGGGAAATTCATGCAATACACCCCTTCATCGGCAGAGGAAAGCCACAATACCCCGTCATTATCCAACATCAGATGATAAAACTGCTGATTTGCCCTATCATTAGAAAGTTGTTTCAATTTATTAATATAAACCATCTCCGCATGTTCCCTGTCGAACAACCAGGCCTCTCCTGCCGGAGACAGGAAAAAAAGCCCTCTTTCGCCGGCATCTTCCGAATACAGGGTGGTTATCTTGCCGAACATGGTAAACGGAAACCGTTTTGCAGTATGGTTCAACGGATCATAATAAATCAGCGCCTTCTCATTTTCGTGAAACCATATTTTATCATACTGGTCTATGAATGCATGAGTTACCATAGCGTCATTCATTTCAGTATTTATCTTTTGCAACCTGCGCTCGGCCAAATCATATTCGTATGTACCTTGTCCGGCCACACTGAGATAGACATAACCTGCCGGAGTAACCAGCAAATTGCTGATCGCACCTTTTATTTCGGAAAGTACATACCGGTTTACCAAACCGGTCCTTACATCGATACTGTAAAAAATACCCGCACGATCTCCGACCCATACCTTCCTGCCATCCTCAAAGAAACTGGTAAAACTATCCTTGTCGCCGGAATTAATCTTACTGGTTATGAAATCGGCAGGCCGGGATGCCAATTCCGCTCCTTTATGCACGGCAGACACCTTATAATCAGTTCCTATCCAACTGATATATTCCTCCGTTTCGCACAGGACATGGTGTTTCAGTGTATAATCATGCTTGTTTATCTCATCCCGAGAATCGAACAGAATCTTGATAGTTACCTGCCCCTTTTCATCTACCCCGGCCAATAACAGATTTTTATCTTTGGTCAGCAACAACACATCCCCCTCGGCCGTATTTTGTAATTTTATCACCTGGATATTCTCCGAATAGTTCTTCATGTCATCATAAACAGCATGAAAACATTCGGTCACTTTATTGAAGACATATAACTTACGGTCAATGGTCTTTACCCATATATACCCGTTTTTATCCTCGACTATGCGCTGGATCTTACGTGGCGGCACATCCGAATCGTGCTCCTGTTTATTGAATGTTTTAAACTTCACTCCATCGAAACAACATAAGCCATACCAGGTTCCGAACCAGATAAAGCCATCTCTGTCTTTCAAGGTACAGTTTACCGTATTATTAGGAAGCCCTTGATCTACAGAATAATGTTCCACAATCATATTCACATTATATGACCACAGAGGAAAGCTTGTCAGGCAACAAAGTATAATAAGTATATATTTCTTCATAAGTATTTAGTTTTCTTCAAACCGAGGTCAAAGATAAGAAAAAATCCGTTGGTACTTAAATTGAAATTAGTTAAATACCAATTATTGGTTAGATTGGAACGAGATAAGTCCGCGTTCTATCTATATTACTTCTCCGTACCTGTCTCTTATACACATCTCCGAGCCCACGAGACCGT
>ENA-OZGL01000252-OZGL01000252.1-human-gut-metagenome-genome-assembly--contig:-NODE-252-length-28391-cov-6.353437_pt1 | contig 28391 bp, 28 predicted proteins | sample MGYA00245117_ERZ653659 | MGnify/ENA primary metagenome ERZ653659 (study PRJEB26926, sample SAMN06165263) | human gut metagenome | biome: ENVO:00009003; feature: ENVO:2100002; material: ENVO:00002003... | reverse complement strand
ACGAGATCTAGTACGGTCTCGTGGGCTCGGAGATGTGTATAAGAGACAGACTGTGGATTTTCCAGAACGTAGCTGACGATTTTGGGGTTGACCTTCTGCGTGTAGAGATTCCGCGCCGCTTCAACCGAAAGACCCAGCTCTGAGATGTCGTAGTTTTTGCGATCCGGCTCATCCACCTCGCCCAAGAGGAAATCGGTGGACACATCAAACGCGCGGGCGATGCGGATGATATTTTCGTCACCCAACTTGTCCGTCTTGCCGCTGATGAAGCGGCTCAGCGAACTTTCCGAACAGCCGATTCTTGTGGCAAGCTCAGCCTGCGTAACCTTCCGTTCCTTCAACAGATCCCAAATGCGGTCACGGACAGCTGCGGGGAGAAATACCGATTCGTTGCTCATGAACATATCGCCTCCGATTCCAGTAAAAATCCTGCGCCAAGCAGATATTGTAAATTCAGTATAGCACATACTCTGCCCAAAATCTAGTACAAACGTTCTATAATTGTTTTGTAAAATGACTTGAATATTCTCTTGACAAAAGCCTCCCGTGCTCTTGCATTTTTGCAAGAAAGCAGGAGGCTTTTGCTATTTGCTTGCATAAGCGCCTGATTTCGTCGGTCTAAGACCTTTTCTCCGTATATTCAGGTGACAAAGGAAATTTGTCGCAAAAATCTGAAAGGAGAAATGCCTATGAACCTATTTGAAACCGTGAAGGCTGCCGTCACCCCGCGCATGGCGGCGGAGCGATACGGGCTGCCGATCCAGCAAGGCAGTATGGTCTGCTGCCCCTTCCACGCCGACCGCACGCCCAGCATGAAGCTGAACGAGGATTACTTCTACTGCTTCGGCTACGGGGCAAGCGGTGATGTGATCGACCTTGCGGCAAGGCTGTTCGGCCTGAGCGGCTATGAGGCGGCGAAGAAGCTGGCGGCGGATTTCGGCATCACCGGGCAGAAGCCGTCCATTCTCGCAAAGCTACAGCGCGGGAAATCGCAGGTGGAAGCCGAGCGGCGCAGCTTCCGCGTGCTGGGGGATTACCTGCGCATCTTGCAGGACTGGAAGGAGCACTGTGCCCCGCAATCGCCGGAGGATAGCATCGACCCGCGCTATACGGAGGCCTGTCACATGCTGGAGCGCATCGAAAATATGCTGGACATTCTGACCTGCGGCACGCCGAAGGAGCGCGCCGAGGTGGTGGCCGACTTGCAAAAGGACGATCGGCTCATGCGGATGGAGGCGCGAAACCGACAGATCAGGGAGGAAGCGCATGGAACGAAATGAACCGCCCCGCTGGATGCAGGACAAGCATTTCAATGAAGTCCTGTTCTGCGAGGACTTTCTATCGGCGCACCCGATGGTCTGCGTGGACGGCAGCTTCTTCACCGTGGAGGGCCGCGTCACGGACGAAGAGAGCATCCGCAAGCAGATCTACGAGATGCTGCGCCCGCATTTTACGAGCGGCACAGCTCGCCGCGCCACAGGTCTTCTCGAAACGCTCAGGCTGGAGGCCTACACGCCGGAACTGCCCATTCAGGAGGATCGCATCCACGTTGCCAACGGCACGCTGTTTCTCAGCGGCGCGTTCCAAGCCGAGAAGGAATTCTGCCGCAACCGCCTGCCGGTCAACTATGACCCCACCGCACCGCAGCCGGTGACATGGCTGCGGTTTTTGTCCGATCTTTTGGAAGCGGAGGACATTTTGACCTTGCAGGAATACCTCGGCTACTGCCTGATTCCGACGAACCGCGGACAGGTGATGATGCTGCTCAAGGGCAACGGCGGTGAGGGCAAGAGCCGCATCGGCGTGGTGATGCAGAAGCTGCTCGGCAGCAACCTGAAAAACGGCAGCATTGCCAAGGTGGAGCGCAGCCCTTTTGCACGCGCCGATCTGGAGCACGAGCTGCTGATGGTAGACGACGATATGAAGCTGGAAGCTCTGAAATCCACCCACTATCTCAAGTCGCTGATTACGGCTGAAATGCCCATGGACTTGGAGCGCAAGGGCGAGCAGAGCTATCAGGGCAAGATGTACGTCCGCTTTCTGGCCTTTTCCAACGGCGATCTCGAATCCCTTTACGACCACTCGGACGGCTTTTACCGCCGCCAGCTCATTTTGTCGGTGAAGAAAAAGCCGCTTGATCGCGCGGACGACCCCTTTCTCGCGGACAAGCTCTGCGGCGAGATCGAGGGGATCTTCCTCTGGTGTCTCGAAGGGCTGCGGCGCTTGCAAAGTAGCAACTTCCGCTTCACGGAAAGCTCGCAGACGAAGGCAAACCGCGAGGATGCTCGCCGCGAAGCCGACAACGTGCTGCTGTTCCTCCGCTCCGAGGGCTACATCCGCCTGAAGGCCGACAGCGCCATCCCGTCCGCCGCGCTGTACAGCATCTATTGCCTATGGTGCAGCGACAACGCCTACAAGCCGCGCTCCGCGCGGACGGTAAGTATGACCCTCAAAAAGCACGCCGACGAGTTCGGCCTGGAGCACGACAATCACATCCAGAACGCCCTCGGCAAGCGGGTCAACGGCTTCTGGGGCATCGAGGCGCTGGTCGCGCCGCCGGTTGTATGAGCTCAGACTCAAATTTCTCCATCCCATCCATCCCAAGCATCCCCAAAAACCCGGATGGATGGGATGGATGGGATAGATGTTTTCAAGTTCAACGGTGAAGGAGGATGCAATGAGAAAAGTTTATTACAAGAAGCTGCCGCTGTTTCACTTGTACGACAGCGACCTGACCGGCACGCAGAAGCTGCTGATGACGCTGCTTCTGGTGGAGCGGTACGACATTTATGAGCTGAGCTGCCTTGCACGAATGCGCCCGGAGGCCGTGGCCACCGATCTGGCAGAGCTGAAACGGAAGAGGTATCTGCAAGGCAGGTGAAAGCCGGAAAGAAATTTGCGCGGCGGCAAAATCATTCCACGAAACCGCGCTGCCCGGAATCGCGCACCGGCTTCACGGATGCGCGTGGGGCTGCACGGTTTAGAGCGAAGTCACACGGATTCGGAAAGTCGATACCCCTCACTTACGAAGAAGGCATCGGCCGCCGCGTTTCCAGCGGATTTCATCAAAACAGGATATTACGCCAAACAGCGAAGCAGGTTTTCGGAAACGCAAACCCGCTTCGCTGTTTTCATTACGAAAAAACAGGAGGATTTTATGAGCATCAGAAATGAGATCAAGGCGCAGATCGTCCGCGCCGGATTTACCATGCAGGAGGTCGTTGACCGGCTGGCCGAGGAACACGATTGGAGCGACAGTGTTTCCAACCTGTCCGCAAAATTGCAGCGGGAGAGCATCCGCTATAAGGAGGTCGTAGAGCTGGCCGACGTGCTGGACTGCGACATCGTGTGGGTGAAGCGAGGGGAACGCCGATGAAAGCACAGTATGCCATTCTTCGCTTTGCCAAGTACAAAGGGCCGGAAATCGGGCATATCGAGTCTCACAACGAGCGCACCAAGGAGAAATACGCCAGCAATCTCGATGTGGACACGTCCCGCAGCCACCTGAACTTTCATCTGGTGACGCCGCAGCGCAAATACCGCGCCGAGGCGGAAAAGCAGATCGCGGAGGTTGGCTGCCGCACGCGGTCAGACAGCGTGCGCGTGGTGGAGGCGCTGGTGACTGCCAGCCCGGAGTTCTTCAAGGGGAAGAAAAAGGGCGAAATCAAAGCCTACTTTCAGGAGGCGCTGGGCTTTATCCAAGAGCATCAAGACCCGAAAACGATCATCTCCGCCGTGGTGCATATGGACGAGAGAACGCCCCATATGCACCTTTGTTTCGTACCGCTGACGGAGGACAAGCGGCTCTCCGCCAAAGAAATCGTCGGCAACAAGAAGAAGCTGACGCAGTGGCAGGACAGGTTCTGGGAGCACATGGTCAAGAAATATCCCGATTTGGAACGCGGTGAAAGCGCCAGTCAGACCGGGCGCGACCACATCCCGCCGCGGCTGTTCAAGGAGGCCGTGCACCTGAACCGGATGAAGGAGCAGATCATGGCGATTCTGAACGACACCAATCCGTTCAACAAGAAGGCCAAGCTGGACGAGCTGGAAGCGCTGCTGGGCAAATACGTTCCCGGCGCGGAGGCTCTGCGGACGAAGCTCAGGAAGTACGACGCAGCCTACAAGGCGCTGACCGCCGAAAATGCGGCGATGGAAAAGCAGTTGGACGCAACGTCCAAGGAAAGTGTTCTGAAAAAACTGGAGATCAACGAAAAGCTCAGGGAGCTGGACGAGCTGCACCGCATGGTGGACGGCATCCCGCCGGAGATTTTGCAGGCGGCAAAACAGGTGGCCGCGCATAAGCCGCAGGAAAGATGAGGAAACTAAGGATGTTAAAGGAGGCTGGTCCTATTTGGAGATGAACGTCAGGGACGATCAGAAGCTTGTTGAAATCTGGCTGACGAATGCAGAAAAAATTGACCCCGTCCTGCGGGAGGGGCTGAAGGAGATTTACGCCAAGTACAAGACGAAGAAATACATGGTCGCCGTGTTTGAGTCCGGCAAGGGCGATCTTTATGAGAACACGCGGGATCTGCTGCTCTTCAACCGCCGCCGCAGCGCCGAAAAGGCCGTGCAGCAGGCAAAAAAGCAGCGTGCCGCGGGCATGGAGCGGTAAGCCGCGGGCGGAAGGGAGCAATCCCTTCCGCCCGTTTTCTTTTTGCCCAAATTTAATCCATCACTCCGTACCGCTTCATCAGCTCGATGCGCTCCTTGGCGAGCTTGATGGAGCCGGAGGCGCTGCTGCCTGCGCCAGATTGCTTCTCGCCCGCGTAGTGCGCGAGGCACTGCGCCCATGCGACCGGCAGCAGGTACGGGCGCTTTTGAGGTACGGGTAGCGCCGTTCCAGATACTCGTGCTTGGGGAACACCGTCCGCAAGGCGCCGCTCTTCTCCCCCGTCCGGTTGGCCTTCACGGCGTTCAGCGTGACGGTGGAGGAATGGAGGCGCGTTAGGTCGTTGGAACCGTACACGCCGCCGCAGAGGCTGTCATGCAGCAGCGGCTCCGCGTCAACCGCGTCGCTCCACGGCGCGTACAGGTCAAATTCGATGCCGAGATCGTCTCGGGCGATGCGGAAAGCGGCGGCAGCAAAGGTCGCCGCGTGGACGCTCTCGCACTGCTCGTGCAGGCGTTGCCAGTCGATCTCTGAGTGATACGCCCGCGCCCACAGGCCGATGCCGCAAAACTGCCGCGCCCCGATGCCGCTGCGGACGAAGTGCTTGTAAGCGTGGAGGACCAGGTACAGCAGGTGCTCGTGGGGCGGCATGGCGAGAAAGCTGTCGGTTTCGACGGGGTTGAGGTCGGTGAAGAAATGGTTCAGCTCGTCGTGCGCGTCCTCGGAGGAGTCGAACAGGCCGGCGGTGCAGCTCGATGTAGAGCGGGCTGCCGCCTTTCGTGTAGGGCACTTCGTCCGCCGATGTCAGCTCGTCCGCAGGCGTATCGGTGGTCAGGCCGTTTGCGAGAAGCTGCTCATGGCAGGCGAGAAATTCGCCGTCCGGAATCAGAAGATCGTCGTCCGCGCTGATGCGGTGATCTCGCAGCGGATAGAGGCGGCTGCAAAGCTGACCCTTGACCACGACCGGGTGCAGTCCCGCCGCGCGGAGCGTTTGGTAGAGGCTTGCAAACGCCGATGCGCGCACGGTCTGGTGCAGCACCTGCGTGATGACCTGCTGCTTGACGGCGGCGAACAGCGCCGCGTTTTCCGCAGCGGCGGGCGTTTTGCGGGCGGCCTCGAAGAGGATCGGCAACAGCTTCTGCTGCCCCGCCAGCGCGAAAACGGCAGGCCAGTCCACGCTTTCAGCGGTGACTTTCCCGCCGGAAACAGCAGCCTTGGCGATATGCAGAAATTGTCTCTCCGTGGCGGTCAGGGTCATGTTCGTGTGTCAAGCCCTTTCTTTGTGTTTTTCGATGGCGTGAGCGGCAAGCAACGACGCAGCGCCGAGAAGCGCGCCCAAGGTGTTGCAGATCACATCGTCCGTCTCCGCAAGTCCCAGCGCGTAGCGGTACTGGGCGTACTCGATTCCCGCGCTGAGCGCACAGCCGATGAGCGTTGTGAGGATGATTCTGCCCCAACGGTGCCACTTTCGCGGCAGGGCGTTGGAAAGCGTCAGCCCCAGCGGGAAGAAGAGGAAGACGTTCATCAGCATCTCGCGGTAGAGTTCGGGCTGCTGCCGCGCGGCGGTCAGGGAGGCAAAGGGGGCGAGGATCAGACCGGTGCCGCCCTCGGCGCGGCTGAATAAGGTTGCGTAGAAGATGGCGGCGGTCGTTAGGAGCACCAGCACAAGGTTTCCCCACCGCCAGCGCCTCGCCCCCACGCGGGCAGGCAGTGCACCCCAAGCGGCAAGAGCCAGCGCCATAAAGGTGATAATGCTGATGAATGAACGGGTGTAGATGTAGTGAAGCATCAATGCAATTTTCCTCGAACCGGTGCAATTACGCGGTCTTTTACAATGCTGCGGAAGTAGGCATACTCTTCGCAGCGGCGATATGCCAGCCAGAATATGGCATTGGGCACAATCGCCGTGACCATTGTCATGACTGCAAAACTCAAAACCGTTGTTGCAGAAGATAGAACTACATGCCGGATCGTCAGCATGGCAATCAAAACAGCTGTGAGTAGGAGAACTCTCCTGAAATAACGGGCGAAGAAAGGCTTACACGAGACTTCAAACCCATACCTATGGAGAATAAGCGGATCGTACCACAGGCTGATTGCTGCCCGCGATAAAAATGTGGCAAACAGAACGCCAAAAACACCCCACAGTCTCCCAAGAACGATTGAGAGAACTATATTCAGAATTGCCACAAGAATTGGTCTGAACTTTCCCTGCTTAAATAACCCCAGTGTTGAACGGAACACCCAAAGCGTGTTCATATAGCCTGCCACAAAGAAATTGATCGCAATCGCAATTGATATAGGAAGCCCCAGCACAAATCGGCCACCAGCCCATATCTGTACAAACGGATCTAACAATGTGACCAGCGCAATAAAGCTGAACCCATACAACCAAAAATTCAGGAATTCAACTTTCTTGAATAGTGCATAGCCCGCATGTTTATCTTCCGTCGCAAAGAAATTTCCGAGGCTTCCCGTAATGGCTGCTGTGATCTGGCAAAGCACACTGGTCACAGAATCGCATATGAGCGTATAGTTTGACAGTCGCCCGACCCATAAAACGCCGACAACGGCAGAAATAATAATGTTATCCGTTCCATTCAGCGCAACATGACCGACTTTTGTCAGAAAAAGGGCACCTGTATCTTTCAATAGCTGCCGTTTTTCATCTCCATTCAACCTATCATTCTTATATTTCGATATTTCCGGATATCGTTTTTCTGCCAAATGTGCTACATAGGCATTAACACAAAGCGTTCCCGCAAGTTGAATTAGAAGATAACTCAAGTAGGCTCTAAACAGCAGGAGCAATAAAACTTGCAGTGCCGTTTGAATAATCGCAATGGTATTCCGGGCATTCGTTTGCACATATTCTTTTTGATCTGCTAAAAAAAGTGTTCCCTTGCAGGCCGCAAAGCAATATGACAAGCCGGAGTTCAAAAGGAAAATTATATAGTACAGTGTTAACCATGGGACATCTGGCTTATCCTTGATGATGACATCCATGAAAGGGATAATGCAAACGCCTATCCCCACGATTGCCATTCCCACCGCAAAGTACACTTTTTTATAGAAATAAAGAAGCTCCGCAACTTTCTGATAATTCTTTTTAGCCATTGGCTCGTACATGTGATAAACCATCGCTGAGCCAAAGCCTAATTCCGCAAGGGAAAGAACCGTCAGAATGTTACTGTATAATCCATTCACACTAAGGTAGGCTTCATCCAAGCAGTGAATGAAAATAGTTCTAACCGCAAAATTAAGAATAATTGTGAGCATTCTTCCCAGCAAGCCCGTTGCCAAGTTAAGTGCAGAATTCTTCAAACGGCTGTTTCCCATTGAGTCAATCTCCAAATCTCCTAATAAAGCGGCTTTCCTTTTCCTTGCAGGGTATACCAAGCATAGCGCAGGAAAAACCTGAACTTGCGCTTTGCCTTTTGCAGCAGCGTCTCCTGAAAAAAAGTCTCAATTGCTCCTTCTAAATCACACCTCTCTGTATAGGCATAAAACGCAGCTCTCTGCGCCCCTTCATCAAAAGATGTAAGCAAACTTTGATTGTATTTCAGGATTTTATCAATTTCAAACTGGCGACGAATAGTCTTGCTTCTGTTCAAAAAGAGAGTTCCTTTTTCTGAATTTACAATGACCGCCGAAAGGCCGTTGTTGTCATCCATATCCGGTATCGAAATCTCTGCACCCCAAAGGTCTCCAATTGTTAAGTCGCTGCCACTTTTAAAACCCCGAAACTGACAAGAAAAACAGCTTTCTTTTAGGGTCACGCCCCGAAAATAGCCTTGCATATATGTATCAAACGTCATGGGTTCCGAATGGACTCTTCCATTTTCAAACTCCATTCGCACAGAGCTATTATGCCAGCCCTTCTTCTTGTTACGAAACTCCATTTTTGTAAGCTTTGCGCCATATTTCCTTTCCTGCATACCAATATACGTTTGCAGCATATGGTCGCTGGGAATCCCATGGCAGATCAACTCCACAAGAACCAGATTCAGATATTCTTTTCCAAGAAATGTGCGCAGTCCCGCGACCTGGCAGGGGCACCCGCTGAATAAAACCTTGCATCCCTTTTCAAGCACGTCTTTGACTTCCCGATAGCAATACCCCACATCGCTTTGGGCATACTTGGAGCCCATCATCCACAGAATATCTTCCTTAGCATTGGAAAGGATGTGCTTGACATGAAACTCGTCATCAAATACTGCGCCGCATACATATCCGCCATCGCGGAGCATTTGATCGGCAAGCTCATAAAATGCACCGCCTGAACTGCTGTGCAGACGTACCGAATCGTCATTGCTCTTCGCCGCAAACGCAATGGGATACCCAGCTTCAGGTTTACTTTTACTTCCCAAAACCGGACAAGCTTTTTCGCATTGATTGCAGTGAACACAGCGGGTCGCATCGATTTCCGGGTAACGGAAGTCCAAATAAGCTTTACCGAAACGAATGGCATCTACCGGGCAAGCATTTATGCAAGCGCCGCAGATCGCGCATTCTTGAACCGAAACCTTATCAATCATTTCTCCCCATCCCTCAGCACTTCGTCTATATACGCCTTTGCATGGTCGATCTCATCTTTCAGGCAGCGGCGCACGGCTGTCCAGTCCGTGCCATCCGGGATCTCCGTCTCTGCTGTTACCATGTGGTCAGATAGCCCCAGCATGGCGGTAAAATCGCGCATACGCGTGTTGATTTTCTCCGTGCGCTCCACGACGGCGAATTCCTTCTCAAATATCACCGAGAACGCCGTTGCATGGAAGGAGTTGGAAAGCACAAAAGCCGCGTGCTGCATGAGGCCCAAAAACGCCTCCGGGCCACAGAGTGGGAAGCAGCGTTCGGCGTATGGAAGCTTGAAGACCGAGTAGATACGCAAGCCTCGTTCCGCCGCAATTCTCTCCGCCAGCTTGCGGACAGCAGGGCTATTATCAAAGTCATATACCAGCAGATATGGTTTCTCGCAGCGCTCCGGCTTCTCAGCCATCGCCTCCCACTGTGCCCGGTCAAGCAGGAATACCGGATCAAGGACGGTTACAGCGTTTGTGATCCCCAGCGTTTTTAGTACAGAAAGGCCGGATGTCTCACGCACAGCAATATGGTCGAAGCGACTGAGATACTGCGCCGTCACCTCCCGCAACTCCTGCGGAAACTCGTCCACCGCAAAGCTGGCCGCATAGGAGGCGCGGACTCCCTGCTGCACGAAGTCCAGATAGAAGGCGGGGTCTTTCCCGTTGGGAAACAACGGATTCCAGATCTGGTCGCTCCCAGCGAAAAAAGCATCCGCCTCGGGGGGATCGGCCTTTAGCTCTTCATTAGAGACATACCGTCTGGTCAAATCAAGGTGCTTGGCTGTAAAGCTGTCAAACGCCTTCTTTCTCGGCAACACGCGAAGCCGCCCCGGCAGCTTCGCCAAAAGATACGCCTCGCGGACAAATGGCTTATCATATTTGGGATTGCCGACAACATCCAGCCGGTAATGCTTCGAGAGGTAATCCGGTTTATAGTCGATGATCTTCACGTCATGCCCCAGCGACTTCAAATAGGTTTGCAGGGCGTAAGCCTGTAAGGATGCGCCGACGTTATAGACATCGTGGCAGGTGATCGTACAAATTTTCATGACTTGACCCTTTTCGTAATCCTCCGCCATATTCGCCCCAGTTTCGCTCTGATCTGCGTTCTTTTCGGCAGCCAACTCATGGAATACCAGTGGATCGAGTAGGTGTTCTCCGTTTTTGTCAGCTTGCCCGTTACGCTGTCCAGCGGGTTGAAGTAGTCCGCCGGATAGACATGAATCCCGGCAACCAGCTGCTCCTGCCCGTTGCGCACAAGGTCGAAGCGCTCCATCACATCCGTATTGAGATGCGGACAGCCTACGGCGTTCAGACTTCCGTCCGCATTGGCGAAGTGCATCTTTTTATATTCTTCGATCATCGCCTGCACGACAGGCTGATGCGGAACGGCTGCCATCACCTGTCCGCTGTTGACGAATTGATCGTTCTCAAATCCAATGAATCCCTCGTCATCCAGCAGCGGCGAAATGTCCCGCAACACCTCCACGTCGGTGTCAAAATACACGCCGCCGTACTGCTCCAGCACGGCAAGGCGCATGACGTCGGACACGAAAGCATACTTCTTCGCGGCGTATGCCTCCGCCATGAAAGGCATGGCGAGATAGTCGCAGTTGTCCTCGTTCCACTCGCGGATCTCAAAATCCGGGCAGAACTTCTTCCAGCTGGCGATACACTTTTTGGCAAGCTCCGGCTTTTCGCCGCGGCCAAACCAGCAGTAGTGGATGATCTTGGGAATCATGGGTCAGTCCTCCAGACAATTTAAATGTGAAAGCACAAAGCATCCATTCTATCAATCAAACAACCCGTCGTATTATAGGAATCTTCTTAATCAGCCATGTTGCAAACATACAGCCCACATATACGACGCAAGTCAGCACTGGAACGCTCATCACTAAAGCAAAGCAACTCACATCAATTCCAAGGACTTTTCTCATGGCAACGATTACTGCCGGATGCAGTATATATATTCCTAAACTATATTTTGCTAAACCAGCGATTCTTCTCGCTCCACATGAATCACATTTCCTATAAACCACGGAGAATAATGCAACGGTATATACCAGTGTAAATGGTGAATTATACTTTAACCATACCTTTAGGCTGTCTTGAGAATTATCGCCCCCTACGCACTTTAATATGGTCAATGAGCCCAACAATGCTGTCAACAAAATTATAACTTGGTTCTGCTGTTTGCTAAGAGGATAGCGATCTAAGTAAGTTCCTAAAAGATAATAAAGTAACCAATATGCCGAAAACGGAGAAAGCCACTTTACTACCCAGATTGATTGCGAATCAACGTCATATATACCGCAAATGAAGGGCACAATAAAACCGATAATGGCAAAAATTGTAATAACATACAAAAAGTCTTTTTTGCCTGCATTATCTGTGAATTTTTTGATTACAGGGGAAATTATGTAAAGCCCCAAGAGCATATATAAATACCAAAACTGATAGTTGTATGCTGTGTCCGCTGTAACAACTGCCACTATTGATTTCCAAACAGCAGAATATGAAATCCCATCTATTAGAGCATTGCATAGCAAATTGTAGAACAAGCCCCAAAAAGTGATTATCAGTGCAAACTTAGTAATTCTCTTTCGGACATACGAATAATCTATTCGTTTTGAGTTTGATAACAGCAGTGTGCCGCTTTTCATGATAAACAACGGAACTGCCGCCTCTGAAATTATTCGATACACATATATCGAACGGGCATCGACCTGAGAGGCTTGATGAGCCAGCACCACAAGGAACGATGCAATAATCGTCATGATGTCAAGCGATGTTCTTCTCGATTCATTCATATTACTATCTCTTCACTCCATCAGCGCGTAGATCTTCTCGACCTCCGCGCTGTTCGTATAATCTCTCTTTGCGCAGTTCTCCGACAGCTGCTGCATCCGGGCAGGGTCGCGCAGCAGCGCGGCAATTCCGGCAGCGCAGCCTGCGTTATCCATGGGGACGATCACACCGTCCGCCCCGTCCTCCAGCTGACTGCCGGAGGTAGCGTAGTTGGTGATAACGACCGGCTTGCCCAGCAGCTGCGCCTCCCGCACGGTGACGGCCTTGCCCTCATAGCGGGAGGGCTGCACATACAAATCGCAGGCGCGCATATAGGGATAGGGGTTGTCCTTTTTGCCGAGGATGATGACGCGCTCCTGCATCCCGGCCTCGTCGATCTTCTGACGGATCAGCGGCTCATCGCCGCCATAGCCGATGAGATACCACGTTACGTCAAGGTCGTCCGCAACCAGACGGTGGCAGATATCCGGCACATTGTCGAAGTTTTTCGCCTCGCAGAGGCGGCCAACGGAGAGCAGGGATATTCCGTCACCCGCAGGCATATCGGTCTGAGGCATTGCCGCCTGCTTACACGTCAGCTCCCGGGGCAGGCTATTCTCCACCGTTCGTACCTTCTGCGCCAGCTCCGGGAAGACGTTCTGAAAGCTCTCGGACGTATGCTCGGACACGCCGCAGATGGCATCATAGCCCTCCCACATGGCAAGCTCCGCCGAGCGGTCGAAGGTCAGCGCCGTGTAGTCTGTGTGGATCCACGCTGCGTATTTCTTCGCCCTCACCCGCTCCCGCACAAAATAATGCGGCGTCAGAAAGCTGATGGCAAGATCATAGGTCTTGCCGGAGATCGGCGGCATAGACCACAGCGTATACTTATGGCTGTAGGTCAGCGCGGTGACGGACGGCTTCTCGCTGGGATGCTTCCGGTCGAAGCGTCTCGCGGCAAGCTTGCCCTTCAGCCGCCCGCGCAGTACGCCCAGCTGTCCGCTCTTGACGAGCGACGCCATGGGCACAGCCAGCGAGGCATACTGCGGAATTTCCGGCAGGAGCTTCGCTTTTGGGTTCAGGTACGGCATAAGTTCTCCGCTGTGCCGCATTAGGAAGAGGTCAACGTCATAGCGGTCATAGTCGATGGCATCGAGTAACCCCAGCAGACTGCGCTCCACGCCCCCAAGCTCCATCGCTTGGGAGAAGATGAGAATGGATGGTTTTTTCATAATATCACTTCAACAGTTTCTTAATCAGTCTTCTATATTTCCCTGCTGCGATTCGCCCTAAGAGAGCGTTGTCAATAAACTCAACATCAGTCTCCTGAATTGCTTTGCGAATCCCTGTAGGCTCCTTCTCTACGAAGTCTCTTTGCCGTACCGCTTCCTCTATCTCAGGGATGCCGCAAACTCGCTTGATTTCCTCGCGCAGCGCATCGTTATCATATTTTCCGCTCAGCGCACACATTTCAAGCCATGAAAGCACAATGTTTTTCATCTCCACCGCCATCAGATACTCCACATTCTGCGGCATCGGATGGCGTTGCGCCAGTTCTTTTTTGAGGCGGTATAGGCTCAAAAAATCATCTAACATATGGGGCATGAATTTTGAGGTTCCGCCGCCGATTCGGTAGTTGTACACAACATCCGGGATAATCACCAATCTTCTTGTTTCGGGAAGCACTCTAAGCGTAACGCTCAAATCCTCACCCATGAACTTGACAATCGATGGAAAGTCAGATGCGCGCGTGATCAGCTCCGTCTGGTAAAGCTTGCCCCATAGGCTTACCGGATAATCACTTACACCGAAGCAACTTACATATACTTCGGAAAGAATTTCCGCATTCGGATATACTCTAGGGCCATCAACAGAAAGGCATGGGCTTTGAAAGCGGCTTGGAATTGTGATTTTTCGGTACACGCGGCGCATATTACCGCAGACACAATCCGCTTGCTCCTTCTCTGCTGCCGTTACCAGCTTTTCGAGTGCATCTCTCGGCAAGGTGTCATCCGAATCGCAAAAGGCGATATACTTTGCCGTCTGTGCTGCATCCGAGAAAATGCCTGTTTTTCTTGCCTCTACACAGCCTTTGTTGGTCTGATGGATCGCTAAAACTCGCGGGTCCTTCTGTGCAAAGGATTCGCATATAGCACCACTATCATCGGTAGACCCATCATCCACAAGGATTAAAATGAACTGCCGATATGTCTGCGCCAAGACAGAATATATACATTTTGTAAGCTTCTTTTTTCCCGTGTTATAAACAGGAATTATGACTGCAATTTGGGATGGCATCTCTGTACACCCGCCTTTCTCCTGATATACCCCGTCAGCACCCAACCCGCTGGGGTGCAGAGCACCGTCAACAGCTTGCGTGGGGATTCCTTGATATAGTTCCGATTTCCCGCAATCTGGCTGCTGGAGCAGTAGTGGATGCAATCCATCGCCAGCCGCTTGAAGGACTCCGGGTATTGCATCTTCACCGTGCGCCAGAAAGCGAAGCCCTTGGGATTTCGCAGATACTGCCGGAGCATGTTGTTGCTGGAGCCGTCCGGCTGGTACTTCACATTGCATAGCACCTCGTCCAGCACTGCAAGCTTGTAATCCTGATCGATCAAAAGATACTTGTAGGCCAGACTGACATACTTTTCGCCCTCAAACACGGGGTACTCGGGATAGGCGTTGATAACATCCGTCCGATAGACCAGCTTTTTGTCACCGGCACCGCCCGCGGCATAGTAACCGGAAATGGTGGTCTCGGATAGTCCGTCAGAAAAGCCTTTGCCGATGATCTTTCCATCGAAATCCGCATCAAGGCCGACAATGCCAGCGTAGCCCTTCCCTTTGACCTCGTCCCACTTGCGCAGGATCTTCTCCACCGCGCCGTCTGCCAGCATATCGTCAGAATCGATGCAGGTGTTCAACTCCGTGTGGATATTGGCGTAGGCCACGTTGTGGGCGGTGTGCATGCCGCCATTTTCCTTATAGATATATTGAATTGTAAACCCGTTGTCGCGGCTTTGCCAATCGCGCACCAACTCGGCGGTGTTGTCCGCAGAGCCGTCGTCCACGATCAGCCAGATAAAATCCTTACAACTCTGGCAACAAAGACTTTCATAGGTGCGCGGCAGGGTATGTGCGCGATTGTAGGCTGGGGTGAAGATGGTAAGGATGGGATCAGCAGTTTTGTTCATAAGCCTTCAAATAAAACTCCTGTAGTTTTACTGTTTCTGTAGTGATATCGAAGCCGTGCGCCGCGATTTCCGCTCGACGGTCGGTACGGGGGATGGCTCGCTTCGCAAGAATCTTCTCCGCCCATGCCTCCGGACTTGCGGACAAAGGCATAATATCCACTAAACCTTCAGTCAAGATGCACTCGGGAGGAACCTTGTCGGAGATAATGCACGGCAATCCCGCCGCCTGAGCTTCCACCATGGTGACCGGCAAGCCCTCATACAGCGACGGAAGAACGAATACATCCATCGCCTGCATCAATCGCTCTACATCTGAACGTACACCCGTGAATATTACGTCCGAAGAGAGACTCGCTTGCTCGGCCATTTGCATGATATGCGTGCGTAGTGTACCATCTCCAATCATGAGTAGTCTCGCACCGATACACAGTTTTCTTAACTCAGAAAAGCTTTTTAGAATGAACTCGTGATTTTTTTCCTTTGTAAAACGACCGACGTGCCCTACGACAAGTTGGTCTTGTTCGATGCCCAATTCATCGCGCACCGCTACACGCACACTCAAGTCATAAGAAAAGCGATTCACATCGATAGCATTGTTCAGAACCGCATAATGAGATCCAGATGTAACCTTGCTTCCAAAACGATCTTTTCCCGCGACCTCTGAGCAGGCAAAGAAGTAGTCCGCCACATTTCGAGTGTTATAGGACATTATTTGGTATAAGTTTGCGTGAAGACTATGGTCTGTTCCCGAACTATGACTGTGTGCAATTGCATATGCCCCATATTTTTTCGCTACTGACAGGTAGATGGACGCAGTGCTTCCCAAATGTCCATGAACAATGGGATATTCCTTCGGATGTGCCTTAAAGAAGTCATTCCACCATTTCACATAGGTAAAATGATTTTTTCCATTGTAGTGCGGGCAGCGAAATATCCGCCCGCCGAGGCTCAGTATTTCTTCGTCAAACACAGCTGGCTCGCTGCTATTTTCTACAAAATCAAACTGCACTTTGCTGCGGTCGATATGACGATATAGATTCATGATCATCGTCTCTGCACCGCCACGGTTCATAATACCGATGACATGCAGGACTCGAATAGGCTTACTCATAACGTTACCCCTTGCTTTTGGGTCAGTTCTTCATAGTTGTGTTCAAAATCAATTAAAATCGGATGGTGCTTCCAAACGCGTTCTTCCTCCGGAGGAAGCTGCATGTAGTCGCCGTACTCCACACGCAGGGTCGAGTCCGCATCTGCAACACACATATACTGCTTCCCGTTAAACTCAATTGTCTTCACGTTCTCGAATAGGTTTGCGGGATAATACTTGCGGCTGCTCCCGATGGTGCTTGGAAACACATATTGCAGGGATTCATCCCCGTTCCAACTGCGAATTTTCTTCTCTGCACGCTCACACCGCACAGCGTATTTCTCTTTCGGTGCTTTAAGCAAGACTCTCTCAGCTTTGCCAATCATTCCGCCCGAGCCGCTGGTGTGCCCGCGGCTGTAGAGCAGGTTCACAGCGCAAGCAATGTACTGTATTTTCCGCCCTATCTTGCCGGACGGAACCCGATCACCGGGGAAAATATCAACGAATATGCCTTTGTGGTAATGCTTCGTCCGTTCCGCCTCGTCCTGTAGGAAGGTCGTATGATCCTTTCTGATTTTGGTGAAGTTCTGCGTAAAATCCGAATCCGTTCTGGTGTTTTGCAGAATATATCCTTTCGGCGCAGACTGATCCCAGACAGCAAGCAGCTTTTCATAGTCCTCTCTGGGCATCATTATGTCAATGTCATCATCCCACGGGATAAAACCCTTATGCCTCACAGCGCCGATCAAGGTGCCGTAGGCGAGAGAATACCGCAGACCGTGCTCCGTGCAGACCTGATGGATCACATCCAATATTTCCTGCTCTGTTGCCCAGATCTGCTGCTGGAGTTGATCTGATGTTTGTGTCATACTCATATATCCTTTCTCTCCCACAGATAGCTGGACGCATCCTTGAAGAAACTCGCCACAATAATGAGAATGATAATTCCGATGGGAAAGGCCGCAATGATCGATACGGATTGCAGACTGTTCATGGAATTCTCCGAGAATATCAGCGCGATGGGCAGCAGGATGAACACAACCGCCCAGAAGGTACGGATACGTTTATCTGGCTCCTGCTCTGGCTTCAATCTCTTATACGAGTAGCTCGAAACGACCATTGTCAGCGCATCAAATGTGGTGGAATAGAATGCAACCATCGTGACCGCCAGCAGAATCAGGCCGAACTCTGTCAGCGGGAGCGTATCGAATATTTTCATGATTGCTTCGGAATAATCGCCGCCTGTCGCAATAAAACCGGTAACGTCAAGGCCGTGCTCGAGCTGCTGTGCAAGGCCATAATTGCCAAGGATGATAAACGAGGTAAAGGTGCCCGCAAGGCCCCAGCCGTAACCGCCGAGGATCGTATTGCAAATAGTACGACCCTTGCTGATCACGCCGATAAAAAACGGTGTTGCAACACACCAGACCATCCAATAGGCCCAGTAATAAATCGTCCAGTTCTGCGGGAAGCTCGTTTCCCGCAGCGGATCCATCCATGTTGCCAGCCCGATGAAGTTCTGGGCAAGATTGCCGATTGCGGAAAAACCCGTTTCCAGAATATAGCGCGTCTCTCCGCCGGCAAACAGGACATATGCCAACAGCGCAAAAAAGCAATAACTGCAAATGGCGGCGAGCTTCGCGATTCCTTTCATGCCGAACCAGACCGTAAAGGTGTAGACTGCCGCGATCATCAAAAGGATTGCTATCGTTAACCCGATGCTGTCCTGCAGGCCAAACACACGGCTGATTGCTCTGGAAAGCAGCGGCGTTGCGAGAGAAAACGTCGTCGCTGTGCCCGCAATCAGCGCAAAAATCGCAGTCAGGTCGATCACACGCCCCAAAACTCTATCTACCCTGCTTCCCAGCAACGGGCGGCAGGCTTCAGAGAACTTCTGCTTATCACGGCCGCGGATATGGATCATAAAGCCGAATGCAACCGCAAGCACGATATAAAAGCCCCACGCGATAGGTCCCCAGTGGAAAAGCGGGTAAGTGGACGCCCATTTCTGCATGCCGCCCATCATTTCGACCTGCGATTCATTGGCATACAGCGCCCACTCGCACAGCGAATAAAACAGAATATCCGCAGCCATGGTGGATGTAAAAATCATAGTGCCCCACTGAAAAGAACGATACTGCGGCTTTTCACAGTCGCCAAGCTTGATCTTGCCGAATTTGGAAAAGGCTATATAAAGCGTACAGCCTACGATGCCAACGCCGAGCAGTGCATAGTAGAGGCCAAAGTCATCCCCCAGAAAGCCGCGCACCACGCTAAGGACGAGCTTGGAGCCTTCCGGAAAAATCATAAACAGCGCACATACCGTCAGTACAATCGCCAGCGGCACCAGCATAGCTACCCAGTCAAGTTCTCTTTTCAGTGTGTCCTTTTTCATAGGTCAATCGAAACCGCCTTTGTAGGATGGATCAGCCTCGCAAAGCTCTGTGAAGCTGTCAATTTCGCGTAGGTCATCCGCTGAAATGGGGTAAACGCCGAACTGGTACTCATCAGGGTGGCAAAACATTGCAACATCATCCCAGTAAATGCTCCGATTTTCGTTTTGCACAAATTCCAGTTCCATGTGTTTTCTGAGCCGCTGTCCGTCTTCTGCTGTCCAGCGTGACACACTGAAGAGCTGCCAGCCGTGATCGCCGCCTGTGCGGCTGCATTTTGTCACGATCCCATTTTTAACCGTCAGCAGCCATTCGTCTGTTGTGCTGTCCGTCCAGGCGCAGCTATACCCGGAGCGGGTAAATTCCCGGTAAAGGATCGCCGGATTGCGGATGATCTGATCGCCGTCCAAAATGATCGCGTTGTTCAGATATTCACGCGCAACATAGAGGGACGCAATATTATTGCACTCCGCGTACCATGGATTTTCTATCAGCGTAATACCGCTGTACTTCTTTACCCATTCATAGAATTGCTCTTTGAGGTATCCGACCACGATGTAGATCTCATGGACTCCATTTTTGTGAAGCGCTGCGATGATCGTATCGATCATGCGCACACCATTGACAGCGACCAGCGGTTTTGGGGTCGTTAATGTCACAGGGCGTAGCCGCTGACCGATACCCGCAGCCATAATGATCGCGCGTTCTATCATGTGTTCAGACATAATCTCTGCCAAATACCTCTCTATATTCTCGGAAGAATATCTCGCTGTATTCTCTTGCGTAGTCATATTGACGTTGTGCGTAAGCACCGAACTCTACACCACAATGACGCTTGAACTCGCACCAGTTGCTCCACACAAGGCCGCTGACAGCGATATAGCAGTGCACCTTCATGCGGGTCAACTTGTCGCAACCGTCGATGAAGTACAGATCAATCAGTTTTTCAGCTTCCTCCCGATCATACATTGCATAGATAATAAACATTGCAACGTCCAGATGCGGATCCTGCATCCCCGCATACTCCCAGTCGATGAGCTTGATTTGTTCAGCACCGTTCGTATCATGGACAAACAGGAAGTTATCTGGCACTGCGTCAATATGACAGAGGCAGACATCCTTCGGCTGCTCATCGATAAACTGCTTCAAACCGAGAACCGCCCGTTTCGTTTTATTGTAATCCCGATAAACGGAAGGGTTTCCTCCCCAAAGGCGCTCGTAAAAATCAAGTCGTTCCCACAGATCAAAACTGTGAGCAACATACAGCTTGTTTGAATGGAACCCTCGCAGAGCTGCAACGCACTTTGCGACTTCATCCCAGTTTTTACTGTCACAAACATGCGCATCGGCCAGATATGACGCGATTTTGATTCCTGTTACCGGATCAAAATAATGAACCGTTTCGCTTATTTTAAGTGGAGCAATCGCCCTGTAGACGGCATACTCCTGCGCTCGACTGATTAGTTTCTCCGTTCCTTCACCCGGGACACGAATAATATACTGACTTTCTTTGACAGAAAACGCATAGGAGTGGTTCGTCATACCAGTTTTCATTGTCCGAAGCGCTTCAACCTCACCCGCCCGACAAATACCGCATGATTCAATTAGGTGGGAAACGGAAGAAAGCATATCTTAACCTCCAAATGAAATGACTCTTATCCTACAGCGATAGAAATAATTGCAATCTTATATTTCTTACTTACCTAGGCACACTTCCTTGACCCAAGTCTGATGGGCGCGGCAGAATGTTTCACCTGCCAAGCGCAAGATACTCCGCCAAGCTTAACCGCGCAAAGTAGTGGTCAAACGGCTGGTTGATCGCGTTTGCATAGTAAAAATACGCAGCATAGCCCAGCACCATCAAAATGGTCAGCACTTTACCGTCTCTGCCACCTATTTTCTTCAGCATCCACGGAAGTGACAGCGACTGGAAAATCAAGAAATAATTCGCCAATCTTGCAAAATAATTTGCCGTTCCGAACAGCCCGTCAAACATAATAGCGCCGTTGAGCATGGTCAAATTCATTGCGAGATTTTCCGCCTCGGAGCTGTCTGCAAACAGCTTTTTCCGGTAGAGGAACGACAAAACCATCGGCACATTGCAGACGAGCACACGGAACATATTGACACCGCCTCCCGTGAAGGAGGAAACCGTGTATTCCTCACCCAGCAGCGTCGTGATGTTGACCACCGTGCCGAGCAGCGGGCGCAGCAGAAAGCCCGCTGCAATGAAGGCTGCCAGCATCCAATAGGTTATTTTCGTCCACGGCTTAAATGTCATGAACGGCACCGCCAAATACATCAGGGAATAGGGATGGATCAGCGTTGCGATCAGTATCCCAACAGCAAATAAAAGCCACTTCTTTTTAAGTGCAAACATCGTCGCAATGACCGATATCCCGACCGCCGCCGCCTGTTTGATACCTGCAAAAGCAAAGGTATAACAGCCGGTGGTGAACAGCAGAAAAACCGACAGTGGGAAATTCACAGAGTATTTGTGCGCAAAAATGAGATAGCAGCCGACCGTTAGAAATGCCCAGAACATCAGGAAATTTTGCGTAGATACGCCGTGCATCTTCAAGCGATAATTCACCCAGTTGTACAGAGGGTTAGAACCGATGCTCTTGTCGGATGCTTCCCATAATTTTTCCGTCAGGAGCTTATAGGAATATCGATATGTGACAGTGTCATTGCAACGTGTCCTCAGCCCGGCAAAACCGGCGAGCAGGATGATGATTACCACAGTGCAGACGATCAGCCGCTGGCGCCGATTATGCTTTACCGGTCCAAACGCCACATGATCGGCGCACCATGCTAAGGCAATCGTTATGAGCATAAGGATGACTAAATCGCGCATGTCAAATCTCCAAGTGTTTGATGGTTTCCGTCACAACGGCGGTTTTGCTGAACCTTTGCTCCATTTGCTCCCGGCCACGGCGGCCCATTTCACCCCGCCAGCTCTCCGGCAGCTCCACAAACCGCCGCATAGTCTCATACAGCGCGTCCGCGTCCTTCGCTGGGCACAGATATCCGCTGACGCCGTTCTCTACCGCCTCGCGGCAGCCGGGGATGTCGCTGGTGATGAGCGGTCTCCCGGAGGCGGCAGCCTCCAGCAGCACATTGGACATACCCTCGTGATACGACGGCAACACCACACAGCTTGCCATGGCGTAAAAGCGCTTCATATCCGACTGATAGCCGTGGTACTTGACCACACCGGCCTGCTCCAATTCATCCATGAGGGGCTTATATCCCTCTTCAAACGAGCCGACGATGTGGAACTCCACGCCGTCGCCATATTCCTGCTTCATCCGCTTTGCGGCGGCAAACAGCTCGTCCACGCCTTTTTCATGCATGACGCGGCCCACAAAGAGAAAGCGTACCGCCCCCTCCTGTGGGTAGGGCTGATAGGGATAATCTTCTAAATTGACTCCCGCACCGCTCAGCACCACGTCGCGCCCCTTCGGTACAACGCCAGTGGCAGCGAGGGTATCCCGATTCCCGGTATTCTCAAAAAAAATGGCCCTCGCGCCTTTCAACGCTGGTTTGTAGAGCGCCAGCACAAACTTCTTGAGCCAGCCGCCGTTTTCGATGGCGCTGCCAAGTCCCGTAATGTTCACGGCATAGGGGATGTGCGCCATCCGGCAGGCAAGTCCGCCATAGATGTTGGGTTTGATGGTGTAGGTCAGAACAAGGTCGGGCTTGACTTCTTTCAGAATCGCCCGATATTGGTGAAAGAGCTTGCTGTCATGTATAGGGTTCATACCGCGGCGCTCAATGGGCGTGTCAATAAAGCGGCAGCCAAGCTGCACAAGCTCCGAAATGAAACCGCCGTCCGGTAAAGAGATATATACCTCGTGTCCTGCACCCAAAAGCGCTGCAAGCAAGTCCTTTCGAAAGCGGTACATGCCAACATCGTTGTTGGCAAGCACCAGAATCCGCTTATTTGATTTTTCTCGCAGGGATTCCGACATAGGTTCCGCTCTCCTTGATATCACGAATCACCACCGCGCCTGCGCCGATCGTGCAGTGGTCACAAATGCTTATGTTATTGCTGATAGTCGCTCCTATACCGACCCATGTGTGGTTTCCGACCGACACCGTTCCGCCAAGCCTCGCGCCGACGGAAATGTGGGCAAAGCTGCCGATGTGGTTGTCGTGCTCCACGGCTGCCGCCGTGTTGATGATGCTATGCTCTCCGACATAGGCAGACGGATTGATCACAGCATTTGCCATAATGACGCTGCCTACGCCGATTTGCGTTTCCAATGCAGAAATGACCGCAGATGGGTGGATTGCCGTGTACCAGCGTACACCGTCAAGCTGACGCGCAACCTTTTCACGAACGCCAGAATTTCCAATCCCCACCACAAAGGACGCTTCCGGGTATCTTGCGTAATCCGCAACCTTTCCCAACACGGGAATGCCTGCGATCTCAGATGGGAGCGCCTCATTGTCATCCAAAAAGCCCAGCAGCGTATCGCCGCTTCTTTGAACGATATCTGCAACAACTTTTCCGTGGCCGCTGGCTCCGATCACAATAACCTTCTCACTCATGAACCGCAGCCTCCGTTCCCGTAAATGCTTCCATCGTTGCGCTGCCTTCAGCGCTGATCCCCTCGCGGGCGAAGACGCAGCGGATCGTCATGAAGATGATCTTCACGTCCAGCGCGAAGCTGATGTTGTCTACATAGTCTACATCGTAGGCAAACCGCTCCTCCCACGATGTAAGATTCCGCCCGTGCACCTGTGCCCAGCCGGTGAGCCCGGGGCGAACGTCATGGCGGTGATGCTGCTCTTCGCTGTAAAGCGGCAGATACTTCACCAGCAGCGGTCTTGGCCCCACAATGCTCATCTTTCCGCGAAAGATGTCCCAGAGCTCTGGCAGCTCGTCGATGCTCAGCGCGCGCAGCTTCTTTCCAAAGCCCGTCAGCCGTTCCTTGTCCGGCAGCAGGTTGCCGTTTTCGTCCCGCGCGTCGCTCATGCTGCGGAATTTGTGGAGCTTGAAGATCTTCTCATCTTTCCCCGGACGCTCCTGACAGAAGATCACAGGGCTTCCGAGCTTCACGCGCACAAGAATCGCCGTCACCAGCAACAGCGGCGACAGAACGATCAGCGCACACCCGGACAGCACGATGTCCAGCAGGCGCTTGACATATTTTTCATAAAACCCGGCCCTGTGCTGCATCAGAATATCCCCCGAATTACATCGCACACGCGGTCCACATCGTCCATGCCCATCTTCGTATCGCTGGGCAGGCATACGCCGCGCGCAAAGAGATCGTCGCCCACCGGCGCATCGCTGACGCTGACAAAGGGGCAGTTTGCGAAAACCGGCTGTAAATGCATGGGCTTCCAAAGGTAGCGCCCCTCGATGCCAACCTCGTTCAGCTTTGCCAGCATCTCACCGGGCGTCACGCCGCAGCCCTCGTCCAGCAGGGCAACGGAAAGCCAGCGGTTCGATTTCGCACAGGGGAGCTCTGGCTGCATGGTGAGCGGCAGGCCTTTCAGGTTTTCGCAGTAGCGTGCAAAGATGGCCCGCTTCTGCTCCACGCGCAGCGGCAGCACCTTCATCTGCCCGCGCCCAATGCCCGCGCAGATGTTGCTCATGCGGTAGTTGTAGCCGATTTCCTCGTGCTGGTACCACGGCGCGTTCTCGCGCGCCTGCGTGGAGAGCTTCAATGCGTGCTTCGCCTCATCCTCCGTCCGGCACAGCAGCATCCCGCCGCCGGAGGTGGTGATGATCTTGTTGCCGTTGAAGGAAAGCGCGCCAAAGTCGCCAAAGGTGCCGCACTTCTGCCCATTGTATGTAGAACCCAACGCCTCTGCTGCGTCCTCGATCAAGGGAACGTCATGCTTGCGGCAGATGGCGGTGATTTCGTCCAGCTTGGCAGGGTTGCCGTACAGGTGAACGACGACCACCGCCTTGGGCGTGCCGTGCAGCGCAAAGGCACGGCGCAGAGCGGCGGGGTCCATATTCCACGTCTCCCGCTCAGAGTCGATAAACACCGGCTTCGCGCCGCAGTAGGCCACGGGGTTGGCGGAGGCAGAAAAGGTCAGGCTCTGGCAAAATACCGTGTCGCCTGTCTTCACGCCTGCGAGGATCATCGCAAGGTGCAGCGCCGCCGTACCGGCAGAGAGGGCGACGGGATATCCCTTGCCCATAAATTCGCCCATGGCCTTTTCAAACTCGTTGACATTCTCACCCAGCGGCGCGATCCAGTTTTTCTGAAATGCGTCGTGGATGTACTCCAGTTCATAGCCCTCGTCCGACATGTGAGGGCTGGCCAGCAAAAGTCGTTTATCCATGTTCTTCTCCTATGTTTTCGTCCACCGGATGTCAAAATTTGCTTCGGTCGGGCGTATTCGCTGCGTTTAAAAGCGCGACAAAGCCGCGTCATTCCTTTTTGCCGCTGTGACGTGCAGAAATGCGCAAGTTCATCAATCCATGTATATTGCCGTCTCCCGCCCGAAAAATGTTGGGATTACACCATTTTTATTTCTTAATTGTACTACATGTGGACAAAAAGCGCAATGCCTACATAAGTGAAAAAGCGGAGTGATTCCTCTATGAATCATCCCGCTTTTTCCTTGTCCGGCAGAGCATTTTCCGGTTGCACATCCTCGATTCACATGGTACAATGTTATTCAATAAGCGAAATACAAATTCTATCGCAAGTGGTAACGCGGTAAAGAAAGTATGACTTGCGCAGAACGGGGGGATCAGGTGAAAGCGCCGGACAACAGTGCGATCCAGCTTTTTAAGGATCAGAAAATCCGCGTGGCGTGGGATGCGGAACGGGAGGAATGGTACTTCTCCGTACAGGACGTTGTAGCGGTCCTGTCGGAAAGCACCGATCCCAAGCAGTACATCAAGAAGATGCGCGCCCGCGATCCGCAGTTGTCGGCCAACTGGGGTACAATTTGTACCCCGGTTCAAATGCTCACCACGGACGGCAAACAGAGAAAGGTGCAGGCCGCCAATACCGAGGGCATCCTGCGCATCATCCAGTCCATTCCCTCCAAGAAGGCCGAACCCTTCAAGGCGTGGCTGGCGATGGTTGGCCGGGAACGCATCGAAGAAACCATCGACCCGGAGCAGGCGATCGACCGCGCGCTGGAAACCTATCTCAAAAAGGGCTATTCCGAGGAATGGGTACACCAGCGGCTGCTGGCCATCCGCATCCGCAGCGAGCTGACGGACGAGTGGCGCAGGCGCGGCGTGCAGAAGGGCAAAGAATACGCCATCCTCACGGACGAGATCACCCGCGCGTGGTCGGGCATGAACACGCGGCAGTATAAGAATCTCAAGGGGCTGAAAAAGGAAAATCTCCGCGACAATATGAGCGATCTGGAGCTGGTCCTGACCATGCTGGCCGAGGCCTCCACCACCGATATTGCCAAGGCCGGACAGCCGCAGGGCTTTGACGAAAACCAGCAGGTTGCCCGCCGCGGCGGCAATGTAGCGGGCGTTGCCCGCAAGGCGCTGGAAGCCGAGACCGGCAAGCCGGTTGTCACCGCGCAGAACGCCGAAAGCTTCCGCCAGCTTGTCACGGACATCATGACCGACGCGGCACAGCTGCCGGAGCAGATGGAGGAAAATGAAAATGGGAAATGAAATCATCCATCAGGGAGACGTTCTCCTGTACAGTGATGAAAACGAAAAAGAATTTGTAAACGTTGTGTTTATGGAGGAAACATTTTGGCTGACGCAGATTGGCATGGCAGAATTGTTTGACTCCAGTAAGTCCAATATCAGCGAGTATTTGTCACACATCTTCGAGGAAGAAGAACTGGACAAAGCATCCTGCATGAGAAAATTCGGAATTTCCGAATTTTCTACGAAGCCCACCAATTTTTATAACCTCGATGCCACCATCGCCGTGGGTTACCGCGTGAACTCCAAAAAGGTCGGCGCAATTTACGATGAATTCCGCAAGAAGCAGGACGCTGAATACATCTCCGACTTCGACCGGCAGATGGCAAAATACTTAAAGGGCGGTGAGCCAAATTGATCGAACGCTTTGATATCGCGGGCTATGCCCGCATTTCCGTGGATGATGAGCAGGATCAAAAGAACATCTCTATCGAGAACCAGAAGGCCATCATCGAGGACTATGTAAAGACCCACTTCCCCGGCAGCACGCTGACGTTTTTTGAAGACCGCGACCGCTCCGGCTACACGTTTGAGCAGCGCGAGGGCTATCAGGAGATGCGCCGGGGGCTGATGCGCCACAAATACGACATTCTCATCATCAAGGACTTTTCCCGCTTCTCCCGCCGCAACTCGCGCGGCCTCGTGGAGCTGGAAGACCTGCGCGACGCGGGCGTGCGCATCATCTCCATCGGCGACGGCGTGGACTTCCCCAATGACGACGACTGGCTGAAAATCCAGTTTCAGTTCCTTGTGAACGAAATGCCCGTCACGGACACCTCCCGCAAGGTGCGCAGCGTTGTGAAGCGGCGGCAGAACGACGGCGAGTGGATCTGCGCCGCGCCCTACGGCTATCTCGTCACCGAGGACAAGCAGTTTGAGATCATCCCCACCGAGGCCGAGACCGTCCGCAGGATTTTTGACCTTTACAGCAACGCCGGTTGGGGCTACAAGAAAATCGCCAACTATCTCACCGATCAGGGCGTTCCCACACCGCGTATGTCCGAGCGGATGCGCAAGGAGGCGGCGGGCAAGAAAACCAAGCGGGAGGCCAAGAACGCGTGGGCCATCGCCACGGTGCAGGGCATTCTCGACAACGATTTCTATATCGGCACGCTCCGTCAGGGCAAATACACCCGCGCCAAAATCAACGGCAAGGAGATCAAACGCAACGACGACGAGCACATCGTCATCGAGAACCACCATCAGGCCATCATCGACTACCGCACCTTCGCCATCACCCGCGCGCTGCGGGAAAAGCGCAGCCGCAGCAACTATCGCGGCGTGAAGATCAACGACAACGTGTACTCCGGCTTTTTGCAGTGCGGCGACTGCGGCAGCCCGCTGTTCGCCATGAGCCGCTCTGACCTCGCCCCCGCCTACACCTGCGGGACGTATCACCGGCGCGGTCTCAAGGGCTGCACCAGCCACCATATCCGCGTCGATAAGCTGGACGAGCTGCTGAAAAGCTATGTGCGCAAGCTGGCGGACAGCTCCGCCGCCATGCTCGAGCAGCTCAACGAGGAATTAAAGCGCGAGACCGAGCAGGTGGCGGAAACGGAGCAGTCCGCGGACAATCTGGCGGCGGTGCTGGCCGACCTCACCGAAGAATTGAAGGTCACGAAGCGCCAGCGCATCCGCGAGATTATGAAAAAGCCCGAGCAGGAAGCCTCCATCGAGGCGCTGTATGACGAGATGGAAGCAGACCTCCAAAAGAAGATCGACGGCATCCACCACCAGATCGACCTGCTGTCCGACAAGCGCAACACCATCATTCAGGTGAACCGCGTGGCCAAGACCGCCATCGACGTGTTCCGCGACATTCTGGAAAAGGACAAGCTGGAGCGGAACGATCTGGAGCTGCTGATTGACAAGATTCTCGTCTATGAAGATCACCTGGAAATTAAGCTCAAAGCCGACATCGACACCCTGCTGCGCTGCGGGAAGCTCCCCGCGGAAACGGAGGAAGCCGCAAATTTTAGTGAAGGCACGGAAAATATCGAAAACACGCTGATCCAGTCCTCAAAAGGCCGCGAGGACAAGGTTTTCCGTGTCCATGTTATCAGTAACGG
>ENA-OZGL01000149-OZGL01000149.1-human-gut-metagenome-genome-assembly--contig:-NODE-149-length-38128-cov-6.020172_pt1 | contig 38128 bp, 49 predicted proteins | sample MGYA00245117_ERZ653659 | MGnify/ENA primary metagenome ERZ653659 (study PRJEB26926, sample SAMN06165263) | human gut metagenome | biome: ENVO:00009003; feature: ENVO:2100002; material: ENVO:00002003... | reverse complement strand
AATAGATAACTATACAGTAGTAATCATAGTTAGAAGAATAAGAGAGGTAAAAAAACATGAAAAAACTTATCAATTGGATTTGGAGCAAAAAGCAAAATGAAGTAGAAGTCTTCGAGGTAAGACCATATCGCATGATTGACGAAAAGGTACGAGATTTCAATGCAGACCACGGATTGCCATTAGATCAATTAGTGGGGTAACTCATGAAGCTACTAAGAAAACTATTTTTCAAGAAGAAAACTAAAGAGCCAGAATACTTCTTCGATGTGATTGAAACACCAGAAGAAAAGAGCGAAAGGCTCAAACAGAAATATATCAAATAGCAACATCTTCAATCCGTAGCCACGGCTCACCGTGGAGTGTAACTTATACCTTTCCCCAAAAAAATCTTTACTAAATTACTTTTTTCCTAATTTCCCATTCATAAGTCTAATAAAACATTGAAAAACATGAAACGGTGGGCTATGGGTGCGGATTGAAGCACTAAAAAAGCACAGGTAAGGGCCTGTGCAAAGTAAAAAACATCTATACAAGGAGTATACCATGAAAACATCTAAAATTACAACACTTTCAGCAATTGCGTTAGCCACAGCGTTCCTTGGAGGGGCGGTAGTTCACGCTGATGAAACACAACCAACTAGCAATGTCTATACAGAGGTTGCAGGAAAAATCACAGTGACACCAATTCAGCAAACTGAACAGCTCACTGCAGCAGTTGATAATGCCAAGGCTGCCGGTGTAAATGTCGAAACTGGTAATACAGTCAACGGCCTTACTCAAGATCAAGCAGCAAACGCAATGAACGAAAAAGCTAACGAAATTAATTCAGTGGTTAGCCAATACACCGCAGACAAGCAAGCTTATGCAGACGCTCAAGCTAAATATGAAGCTGACAAAGCTAAATACGTTGAAGACAAGGCTGCTTATGAGAAAAACATGGCAGAAGCAGAAGAAAACACCAAGAAAGAGGGTAATCTTTCAGAAGTAGCTGAGCAAGGTTTGGTATACAACAACGCCAGTGAGCCAAACGCTACTCACGAAGTAATCAAAGGTAACGTTGTTGATGAAAAAGAAGTACAAGACGCCGCTAATGTTGCGAAAGTTGGGGACAAAGATTATTTGGTTAACACCGTCCTCAATCCAGATAGCGAATTTATCAACGGCGGTACTTACGTAGCCCTAAAAGCTGGTGAAACTACAACAGTTCGCTATGAAGGGCTTGAAAACAGCACTTACAATGGTCAAAAAATTGCTGCCGTAGAGTACGACTACACACCAGACGTTGACACTTACGCAATTCTATACAATGACCCAACAATTACAATCGGTCTCATGAATTTTAGTAAAGCTATTGACGTAGCTACTAATGTCCGATTCTATGACGCTAACAAGCAGCTAATCACACTTACAAAAGACGCTTTGTTTGGGTTCAATTCTCTTAACCGCGGCAAAGGCGAACTCTACGATGACAAGATTGAGTATGTTTCAAACGAAGCAGGCTTTATCACAATCAATGGGTCAACAATCGTAAACCACGAAGGGAATAAAGCATACGCTGATAGCTCAAACGATGAAGGTGTTATCGGTGAGTGGGACAACTTTGACAGCCCTAACTTTTACAAAGGCGGTATCGTTGGGCTTACCAAAGATGGGAAAATGAGCTTCCACTTCGGAAATGACGGGCGTGTTTGGCAGTGGTTCGCTATCAACTCAACAATTCCGGTTTCAACACTCCCAATCAAACCAGTTGAACCAGTAGCACCAACTATCGAAGAACCAGCAGCCCCTACTGTTAAAGTCGACAAATACGAAAATGTTTCAGCTACACCAGTTGAAACACCAACAGACGAAACGCCAGAGTTTAACGGTGGTATCGTTCCGCTCGACCCTCCTACAGTGGAAATTCCAGAATTCCAAGGGGGTATTCCGGGCATCCCAGAGGTGCATGAGAAACCTGAGTTTAATGGTGGCATCCCTGGTATTCCAGAAGTACACGAAAAACCTGAGTTTGAAGGTGGAGTGGTGCCAAACGATGCACCTATCTTGGACTTGCCAGAGTTGGAAATCCCAGAGGAACCAACTAAACCTACACCAGAAAAACCAGTGACACCGAAAGAGGTACCTAGCAAGCCCGTAGACGTTCCGAAAACGAAAGAGGTAGAAATTACCGAGGTCGTTTATAAGCTCGATTCTGAGCCAAAAGAGGTGGCAAATACGACGGTTTACGGGGGTGTTCTCCCTAACACTGGAGAAAAAGAAGGCATCATGTCAACTCTTGGTCTCTTGGTTATCGCAACAGGCATCACAACTTTGGGATTGAGCTTTAAGAAATACAACGAAGGTGAGGAAGAATAATCATGAAAGAAAACAACAAACACATCGTATTCTACAGCGCTGAAAAGGATGGGTTCCTTAAAAGCTACAAGGATAAAGAAAACCTAGCGTTTACAGCGACTTTTGATCCCCGACTTTGGAAAGCGCTACAGCTACCAATCGAACCATACGAAAAACAAAAAACCGAACTTGATAAACTTGCCGAAGTGATGGGTTGCGAAGTGCTTATCGTAGAAGCTGAATACAACGTAACTAAACTTGACGGCTCGGACTTTGAACGCACGGAGCGTGAACCAAGCTTGGAAGACGGTTTTAAAGCACTTATGGAATTGTTTGCGAAGAATAATTAAATAATTAGAAGTGGTGGGAGGGTAGGCATTAAACGACATGGAACAAGAAATTTACAACGTCGAAAACCGCTGGCGGAACAAGTACATGAATTTAGGTCGTGAGTTGGGCGAGATTATCAATAGCCAACAAGACAGAATCTTGTCATTGTCTCACGAAAATAACAAGCTCAAACGGGAGCTTTGGCACCTAAAAAAGTCGAAGGGCAAGAAATGGCTCTAAAATCGCTTGTAACCGTCCTAAATAATCTAGTGGCACAATTACACTAGATAAACGGTAAAACGGCAAATAACCCCCAAAATTTGAGAATTATGGGCATTTAAAAAGGATATGACATGGAAAATCAATTACAAACAACAAAAGGGGCATATTTAACAGACCTCCAGCAACTCGACGGCGAGACATTGAGAAACTTTGTTGACCCGAAACATCAAGCAAGCCCACAAGAGCTTCAAACGCTGCTTGCAATCGTTAAAAATCGCAACCTTAACCCTTTCACTAAAGAGGTCTATTTCATCAAGTATGGTAACAACCCAGCTCAAATCGTGGTGTCTAAGGACGCATTCATGAAACGAGCTGAACAAAATCAAAACTATGACGGTTTTGAAAGTGGTGTGATCTACGAGGATGAAAAAGGCGAGCTTAAAACTAAGAAGGGCGTTATCTTACCCCGCAAAGCTACGCTAATCGGTGGTTGGTGCGAGGTTTACCGAAAGGACCGTAGCCGTCCAGTCTATCGTGAAGTTGAGTTGTCAGCTTATAACACGCACAAGAACTGGTGGCAGAAAGCACCGGGCCAAATGATTGAAAAAGTGGCAATCGTTGCAGCCGTCCGAGATGCGTTCTCGGAGAACGTGGGCGGACTATACACTGCGGATGAAATGGAACAAGCGGCACCTATTGACGTGACACCACGAGAAACACAAGAGGATGTCAAGGCTCGTAAAATGGCACAGATTGAGCAACAGAGACAGGAACAAGCTCAACCAGTCCAACCAGAGCCAGAGCTAGTCGAAGAAGGCGAGGAAGTGGAAGAACAACCACAACCAAGCTTTATTAGCAATGAACAACATGACACAATCATGCAGCAAGTCAATGAACTAGCTTTAATTACTGGCCAAGCAACCGAAACAGTAGCGAATTACTACATGAAGAAGTACAAGCTCAATGATTTTCATGAGTTGCTAGTGGCAGGTTTTAACGTGGTATCTAACGACATTCAAACACAGATTAACAATCGAAAGGGTTAAAAACATGAAGGACGTAACAAACAATTTTCTTGAAACAATCGAGCCGGTCTATACGCCGGGAACAATCAACTTTGATTTTGAAGCGTTTGACAAAGCTATTCAAGCAGCGGTTAGCGAGCTATCAGACGAGCAACTGGACCAGCTTGAATATAGTGACATCAAGAAAGAAATTACTCGCTATAAAGGGCTTGGTGACAAGTTAGACACTAAACGCAAAGAGATTTCAAAAATCTACAAGAACCCGCTCACAGAGTTTGAGGGCAATTTGAAGAAATCTCGCAAGCCATTGCAGGAACTTGTTGACAAGTTGCGTGCTAAACGTGATGAAATCGACAATCACCAAGCAATGCTCCGAGTTGACCACGTTAGATCAGTTTTTGAAGAAAAGTGTAAACTTGCTGGATTGGACAGAGACACATTCAAGGATAAGTACGACGGCTATTCTTTGAAAAAATGGTTTATCGGCAAGAAAATGAAGCTCAAGAAGGAGACCATCGAAGAAATCGACGCTCTTGTTTTGGCTGAGTATGACCGTCTTGAGGAGTACAAGGCTAACATTGCCATGATTGAGGAACAAGCCCTTGACTATGAGCTACCAGCTGAGCTATACACTAGAGCATTGCAGAATGATACACCTCTAGTTGAAATCTTGAAGCAAATGAAAAAAGACTGTGATGCAGCTATTGAGCGTAAGCAGCAAGCAGAAGCTAAAGCGAAAGCAGAAGCGGCACGCCTAGCAGAAATTGAAGCTATGGCTCAACAGTCAGCAAACGAGGAAATTAAGGCGGTCAACGCTGAAACTGGTGAGGTTATCGAAGATGCTAAACCAGTCGAGGAAGTGCCTAGCAAACCCGCTGAACCGTACAAGGTCAATCTTGCTCTTACGTTCCACGGTGGAGAGAATCAATGGCATCAATTCGCTAAGCTGCTTGATGACAACTTTGTTAACTACGAAATCTTAGGAGAAAATCAATGATCAATAATGTCGTGCTGGTTGGAAGAACAACCAAAGACCCATTGCTACGCTATACGCCTAGCAATGTCGCAGTAGCTACATTCAGCCTTGCCGTGAACCGCAATTTCAAAGACGCTAACGGCGAACGTGAAACGGACTTTATCAATTGCGTTATCTGGCGTCAGCAAGCTGAGAATTTGGCTAACTGGGCTAAGAAAGGCGCATTGATTGGAATCACAGGACGCATCCAGACCCGTAGCTACGAGAATCAGCAAGGCCAACGGGTATATGTGACTGAGGTAGTAGCTGAGAACTTCCAAATGCTAGAAAGCCGTGCAGCGCGTGAAGGTAGCAGCGCAAATCAAGGCAACACGTCTGGAGCGTTTGGCAATGACAACGGCTATGCTGGGCCTTACGGGCAAAAAGCATCGCAACAACAAGGGCCAAACTTTGCAAGGGATAACAGCCCATACGGTAACAGTAACCCAATGGATATCAGTAGTGACGATTTACCCTTCTAATTTGGTGGAAACATGAAAATGATTTTAAACATTGAGCCCAAACCGCAAACAAGGCCACGATTTAGCAAATTCGGAACTTATGAAGACCCGAAAATGAAGGCATGGCGTCGCCAGTGCTCACAGCTTATCGAGCAAGAATATGACGGACAATTCTTTGACGGCCCGATTATGGTTGATGTCACCTTTTACATGAAGGCACCTTTGAGCGTATCAAAAAAACCAACGCCAAAAGCCAGAGCTAAAACGTGGGACACATTCAAGAAATTCATGGATGAAAGACTTTGGCATGCGAAAATCCCGGACGTTGACAATCTGGTCAAATCGCTATTTGACAGTATCTCAAAGGCTGGTTTCAACAAAGTTGACAAGAAGGGTATCGTGTGGACGGATGACAGTATCGTTTGCGATTTAAGAGCTCGCAAAAAGTACAGTCCTAACCCACGCATTGAATTAGAGATCAAGGAGCTTGGATGAATAGTAAATATAAAGACAAGCAAGGTGCTAAGTATGGCGGTAGCAAGTGCCATGAAGTGGAGTTAAAGGAGGTTAGTAATGGCTAAATTTATTAGAGTTACAAACATCGCACAAGGAATTGATATGGACACAATTTTAAATGTCGATGATATCGGGCACATCTCTATTGGCCCTAATATCATTTTTGTAAAAACGCCGTTCGCAGACGGGACAAATCGGATTTATGTAAGAACCGAAACGATTGAGCAGTTAGAAAAGATTTTGCTAGAGGGAAAAAACAATGGATAGACAAGAAGCAGTGCGGACAATATCAAGGATATCTGGTGGTTCTGTATCTTACGCAGAAGACCTTTATGATTCATTCTTCCCTAAACCAGTAGTACCGCAGTACGTGGCGGAATGGTATGAAGCGAACAAGGATGAGTTTGAAATAAATCTATTTCAAACTATCCATAAGGTTTCAGATGGCCAGACTGTTGACTTGACAATCGAGTTTAGACGCTGGCTGGTGTCCGTAGATATCGATGCACTCACAATTCTCGTAAACATGCACCAGTTTGGCTATGAGGTCGAGAAAGAGCCTAGGTATACGGTTAAAATTAAAGGGGTTGGCGGATACAGTAAATACCTCAATCGAGATACAAAAACTCAAAAATGGCTTTTTGCATCGAAAACAGAACTTGAAAGATTTCGAGCACACCATACCCGCAAAGAGCTAGAAGATGCTGATTTCGGCTGGGTATTTTCTTGCCCGGGCGTTGAGGTGAAAGAGGTGGACGATGGAAACGATTAAATTCGTCTTGATGGTTGTAGCTGTGCTTTACGCTTTGCGCACGCTGTCTGGAAAAGGGAAAGATGATTAATGGAACTTTTGTCAAAGAAGAAGACCTCTAAAATGATTGTCTGGGCATTGTTCGATAGTGGAAATGGATCATACACAAAAGGTGTTAAGAAACTGGACAAAGATATTGAAATCTACCCAATAGGCATTGATATTGAAAATAAAAATCATCATTTTATCAATCTGAATTTAGCTGATTATAGCCGTTTGTTTGGAGATAGCACCTTATTCGACACATTGGACAAATTGCCTAAACCTGATCTGATTATCGCTAGCCCACCGTGTGAAAGTTGGTCTAATGCTAGCGCTATGGATAGAGGAAATGCTTGGTGGAAACAAGAGCAAGGTGACTCTTTATTTCAACCACAAGAACCCTTGTCGATATTTACCGTTCGTGATCATAAGGATTATGACAGATATCAATACTACCCAAATAAACAACTTATGAAACGAATCAATGGTGAATTGTGTGTGTTCAATACAGTCGAAATCATCAAACGATACAAGCCCAAATATTGGATCATAGAGAACCCAGCTCATGGCAGAATTTGGCAATACATCGAGAGAGTGCTGGGGTTCGAAATCCCGTTTGAAAATCATACAAGATACAACAATTATGACGACTATCCGATTTCTAAACCAACTCGATTTTCTGGAAATATTGAACTGAATCTTAAAAATGAAAAGAAGTCAAATGACATCAAATTTCAAGATTGGACGAGATCCTATAATGAGAGGTCAAACATTCCTCTGAGTTTGGTTTGCGAGATTTTAAAAAAGGTATATAAGGGGTTTATGAGTGAAACATAAAGATTTAACGATAGCTACAATCATACTACTAGTATCACTAGCTATCAACATGCTGTCAGTCTACTACGTCCTGACAGTGCCACGCAGGGTAGAGACAGTAACTATCCATCGGGTAGATAACGCTGGTTCTGAAATGCACGGTAAGGTGACCGGAAAAGAGAAAATTAATGATCTCTACACTATTGATTGTGGGGCTTACGGGAAGTTCCTTGTTAGCAAGGAACAGTACGACCAAGTAAATGTTGGGGATGACATACCTAGCTATTTAAGGGGTAGAGGCTCATGAGCGTGAGATACAAATATTCCGGATTGACCGAGGAATTATATCAACGGTTAGTCAGTGAGCATGCGGCGCTTAGAAAAGCACATAAAAAAGGCTCTTATAAACAGTATTTCCAAGAGGTCAAGCAGTGCGATGAGTTACAAGCTCGCATCATATATCAAGCATTTAACAGTGCAGTCGTAGAGCGTGCGAGGATATCACCGGCAACTGTCGATAGACTAGAAGGCATCATTTCTGACGAATTATTCGACGACCTTCAAGACTATCTGTCTACGCATTATACAAGAGGGAAAACCACTAAGCCGGTTTTGGAGAAAACCAACGCAGGACTGCCAGAGGGGCTGTTTAAACGGTTCCAAGAAGAAGTGGAAGAACTACGCAAGGAACACCCTAACGACCTAAATAGCTATATTAGAGACGTTAAGGACTGTGATAAGAAGAAAGCTAACAAAACCCAAAACGCACTCAATCAATGTTATTTAGAGAAAGCTGCCCTAACGCCTTTGAAGGCAATTCAAATGGAAGGGTTACTGTCACGGGACCTATTCAGCAAGATTGCTAGTTATGTTTTTAATAACTACGATTGGCCTGATAAGCTAGATGACGATGCTGATCGCATCATTCTTAAATATCGTAACAAAGGCAAGACAGGTAGAGATAAAATTGCGGTCAGAAAAGCCTTATATAAAGCCTATGCGTTAGGCGTGTAGCTAGTGAGGGTTCGACTCCCTCACTGGCTGTTAGTCTGTCAAATACACTAATTTTAGTGGCTTGGACACTTTTTCGACACCCGTCGAGCTGACAGACCTTGCTCAAACAAAACCCAGCAAATTTAAGAAAAAAGGATGTGAAACACCCTCTTTCTTATCGATATCGCATTACTAATCAAAAGCCAAAGATCTTGCTGGTGTCGATGGCTAGAAGGAGGTGATAAAAGGCTCAAGAGACAACCCAAAACAAATACATTAATCTTTCTCTTATAAAACTTCTTAATGTTTTTTTGGGCCAAACAAAAAAGACCGACACGATGGCCGGCACTCTTTGAACACGATACAACTATTATATCATACAAGAGGGGTGTCATGGCAAGTATCAATCTATTTGCGGAAATAGATAAAACCGCAACCAAAAAGAAAGCTATAAAGGTACTAAGAAGGTATCGCATGCTAACACGGATAGCGGGCTTGGAATACGCCCCGAAGGTGACAACTTCATTCTCGTTAGAACCCAAGTCATTCGACGGCATGGTTCACAGCCAAACCGAAAGCATGGTAACACGCAAGGTGGCCGCTGAACAAGATTTACAAGCTATTGTTAGAGCTATTAACGCATTATCAGACCGGCATTACAGCCAAATTTTGATAGAGTGTTATTGCAGGAATCGTAAGCAGTACAATATCGAGGTCTATATGGATCTTGGATATTCTGAAAGTGAATATTACCGGATGAGAGAATTAGCCATTTTAGAGTTTGCTGAGAACTACAGAAACGGCGAATGTCTGGTATTTTCAGGAGATTATTGCGAAGAATAAGCGAGAATATAGCGGTATAACGACGGTATAATATTAGTATTGATAATTATAGCATCGTACCTTGAAAGAGGGTGATTGCTTTGAAATAACATGAACAAAAAGAGACTTATAAATCGCTTTGATTACAAAGTGGGGCTTAATAACTATTAAGTCTCTTTTTTTATTGTGAGGAAAACATGCAGATCTATGACAAACCGTTAGGGTGGTTAACCCCTTATGAGAACAATCCAAGAAATAATGATGAAGCGGTTGAGCCAGTTGCTAATTCCATCAGTGAGTTTGGCTTCAAAGTGCCAATTGTGGCAACGCCAGACGGCGAGATTATCAATGGACATACGCGCTGGAAAGCCGCTAAAAAACTAAAATTAAAGACTGTTCCAGTAATTATTGCGGATGATTTAACAGAAGAACAGGTCAGAGCGTTCAGACTAGCTGACAACAAAGTCGCAGAAATAGCTCAATGGGATATTGAACTGTTATTGAGTGAAATCGAGAGCGTCGACAATCTTGACATGACACTTTTTGGATTCACGGACAGCGATTATACATTGGATGATTTTGAAGACGAAGAAACCGGCACCGATATTTCAGAAGATGAAATCGAAAGCGAAGGCGATTCGGTTTCATCAGTAGAGTACGGGGATATTTACCAACTAGGACGACATCGCTTGATGTGTGGGGACAGTACATCAGCAGGGGATATGAAGGAGCTTGTCAACGGCGAAAAGATAGACCTCTACGTTACTGACCCACCGTATAATGTCGCTTACGAGGGTAAAACCGAAGAAGCTATGACAATCCAGAACGACAGCATGGATGACGCAAGCTTTCGCAAATTCCTGAGAGATGCATTCGAGGTAGCTGATCAACACCTAAAACCGGGCGGAGCGTTCTATATATGGCACGCAGATAGTGAAGGGTTAAATTTCAGAGCAGCCGTTAAGGAGACAGGGTGGTTGCTGAAACAGAACCTTGTCTGGGTTAAGAACAGCATTGTTTTAGGTCGCCAAGACTATCAATGGAAACATGAACCGTGTCTCTACGGGTGGAAAGATGGCGCTTCACATTACTTTATTGATAACCGCTCGTTAGCTACAGTCATCGAAGAAGATGAAGAAAACCTGAAAGAAATGACTAAAGGGGAGCTTATTTCTTATATCAAGACGATGCAAGAAAACAGTCCAACCAGCATTTTCTACGAGGATAAACCAGTTAGAAGTGATATTCACCCAACCATGAAACCATTGAAATTGATTGCTAGGTGCGTCCTTAATTCTAGTAAAAAAGGCGAGCGCGTGCTGGATAGTTTCAACGGCGGGGGTTCCACTTTGATGGTTTGCGAGAAGACGGAACGTATTTATTACGGGATGGAACTTGACCCGGTATATGTCGAGCGCACAATTAAACGATGGGAAGAAGAAACCGGACTGAAAGCTGAAAAAATAAACTAAACGATAGGAAGTGAGGCGATGGCGAATGAACAAAACCTAAGGGTCCCAAGCTCGGAGGAAGCGCGAGAATTAGGAAGAAAAGGCGGCATAGCTTCAGGCAAGGCTAGACGTAGAAAAGCGGACCTAAAAAGGGCGTTTAACACTATTCTAAAAGCCGACGTAGCGAACGAAAACATATCAAAGCAACTTGAAGCGCTCGGTTTCGAAGCTACGAATGAAATGGCGTTAGCTATGGTAATGATGCAAAAAGCCATGAAGGGTAACGTCAAGGCGTTTGAACAAATCGCTAGACTGGTCGCCATTGATACCAAGGACAGCTTGGATCGCAAAGAACAGCGTGAGCGCATTATATCTATCCAACTTGAAAACGATAAAAAACGCAGCGTTATTTCAGGCGATAAAACAAGACAAGATTTCAGTATCTCGGTAGGTGAATGGGATGACGATTAATCTTGAAATCAATCCAAGTAGGGTGTTTAATCGGCATATCTATGAACATTTGTTTGATTATGACACGTTTACTGAGGTCCATTACGGCGGAGCGTCTAGCGGTAAGAGCCACGGAGTCTTCCAGAAGATAGTCCTCAAAGCCTTAAAGAGTTGGGACAAGCCTCGCAAAATATTGATATTGCGAAAAGTAGGCTCTACGGTTCGTGATTCGGTGTTTGCGGACGTGCAAGCAGCCTTGTCTTATTTCGGCGTGCTTAATCTATGCAAGGTTAACATGAGCGCATTTCGTATTGAATTACCAAACGGAGCCGAACTGATTTTTAAAGGGATGGATAACCCAGAGAAAATCAAGTCTATCAAAGGCATTTCAGACGTTGTGATGGAAGAAGCGTCAGAGTTTACGCTTGATGATTACACACAGCTAACACTTCGCTTGAGGGACAAGGCTCACAAACAAAAACAAATCTATTTGATGTTCAACCCAGTGTCTAAGGCCAACTGGGTATATAACGCATTCTTTGTGAAGAGCCCTAAGAATACAGTGGTTTATCAAACGACGTACAAGGATAATCGCTTTCTGGATGACTTGACCAAGGAGAATATCGAGGAGCTAGCCAATCGAAACGAAGCCTACTACAAAATCTATGCTTTGGGTGAGTTTGCCACCCTCGATAAGTTAGTATTTCCAAAATATGAAAAGAGATTACTCAATAAGGACGAGCTTAAGCGGCTACCGTCCTTTTTTGGTCTTGACTTTGGTTTTACAAACGACCCCACGGCGTTTATGCACGTCAAAATAGACCGAGAGAATAAGCGGCTATATATCCTAGAGGAGTATGTCAAAAAGGGCTTGCTTAACAACCAGATAGCAGAAGCTATTACTAGCCTTGGTTATTCAAAAGAGGTGATTATGGCCGACTCGGCGGAACAGAAATCCATTGCTGAATTGCAAACACTGGGCTTGCGTCGAGCTATTCCGGTAGACAAGGGCAAAGGCTCAGTTCTACAAGGGATTCAGTTCTTGCAGCAGTTCGATATCATCGTTGATGAGAGATGTGTCAAGACGATTGAGGAGCTTGAAAACTATACATGGCAAAAAGATAAGCATACAAACGAGTACATCAACAAGCCGTGTGATTCTTACAACCACTGCATAGATGCTATTAGATACGCACTGCAAAATCTTATCTTTGTTAAAGATAGACAAGATGTGGATGCTAAAATCAGACGGGTCAACAAACTGATAAGGAGATAGAATGACGAACACAACACATAGTGCTGACGACATTTTACATGAAGGACAGTACATTCCTAGATCATACCAATTCGAGCGAGACATGGAACCGACTAGCTTGCAGAAACGTGAAGACTTCCTTCATTTTCCCAAAGAAGCTAACACCCACTTCATGGCTCAATCAGCGGATGACCTAGTGGACACGTTTCAAGGGCGAGAGAAGTTAGAGAAGATGGTGGCTCAGTTTCAAGACGAGCAGGTAGACCGCTTGAATATCCTAGAGAGCTACTCAAACGGGAACAATTACACGATTCTAAATGGGCGCAAACGACTAGAACCAGAAAAAGCTGACTACCGTATTAGGCACGACCTGGGCGGACAAGCTAGCCGCTTCTTCACTGGTTATACAGTAGGGCAGCCTATTTCAATTGGTGCTACTGACACTAACAGCGATTTGACGGCTATTGATGATTTCAATGCTTACAACGACATTGAAGCCCTTAACCGTGAGTTAGTCTATGATGCTTCACGCTTTGGGCGAGCGTTTGAACTGCATTATTATGACGAGTTTGGCAATCCCGCAGTAGTCTTGATTGACGCAAGGGAGATGTTCACAATTCGCAGTGCAGACGTCCGAAAGGATATCATTGCGGCTGTCCATTGTCCAGTGTACAACAGTGAGATGTTTGTCACGGTATACACCGACAACAAAATTGTCAGTTATGATCCAAACTGGCAGGAAATCGAACGAAAAGAAAATCCGTTTGGAATGGTGCCAGTGGTTGAATGGCAGAATAACCGAGAGCGTTCTGGTGACTGGGAAAAAGGTATTCCAATCATCGACGCTTATGACGCAGCAGAGTCGGACACAGCTAACTATATGTCAGACCTTAACGATGCTATGCTTGTCATCAAGGGTGATGTCGAAAGTACTGGTATGAATGCGTCTGACATCATGAAAATGAAACACGCTAACATGTTAGTGCTTGAGAGTGGAGTTGGACACAACGGACAACAAACGTCCTTAGATGCCGGCTATATCTACAAACAATACGATGTGAGCGGTGTTGAAGCGTACAAGTCGCGCTTGATTAAAGACTTCTTCCGCATTGTTGGATTGCCTAACTTGCAAGACGATTCGACATTCTCAGCTACGTCTGGGATCGCTATCCGCTACAAGCTAGTTGATTTGCAGCAAGTTACAGCCGTTAAGCGTGGGTTCTTTGTCAAGGCGCTCAGACGACGCTATAAGCTGCTTGAGTTGCTATCTAACAATCTCAAAGGTATCGAACCAGTGGATGCTGACATGCTGACATTTACGTTCCATGAGAACCTACCAACGGATGTATGGGCTGAGATTCAATCTGCTATCAATTCGGGTATGGAAATCTCACAAGAGACGCTTATGGAATCAGCTAGCTTCACAGACGCTCGCAAAGAAAAGAGCCGTTTGCTCAAAGAAGGCGGGGCTACTGATCTAGAAGTTAGCCAGATTGTAGGTGTTGAGGATGATGACGAATAATGAACGCTACAATGCTGAACGAAAAGCACAATCAGACCTAATTAAGCGCGACATAGAGCGTGACAAGGTCTTAAAAGAGCTCTATCAAGCGTCATATAACCGTATGCAAAGCCAAATAAACGGGTTTTACATGCGATATGCTGACAAAGAGGGGCTAAGCCGTGCTGAAGCGATGAAACGAGCTAGTGAGTTCGATGTTACTGAGTACAGAGACCGAGCTAGAAAGGCAGTAGTCGAGAAGGACTTCTCACACGGCACTAATCAATGGCTAAGACTGTTTAACTTAAAAATGAAAGTCAGTCGGTTGGAGCTACTCAAAGCAGAATTAAGGCTTGAGATAGCTAGTCTTATATCAGACGTTAACGAAGTCTTCGATAAAGCGCGTGAGAGTGAATATTTAGCTGAATTTAAGCGCCAAGCAGGTATTTTGGGCAATTCTGCTGTCAATGCGGTAAGTCGTATGAGAGCAATTTTAGACGCTGATTTCTACGGTCAGAATTTTAGTCGTAGAGTTTGGGGCAGGAACGGACTTCATGCAAACATGCAGAAGGATGTGTTTAGCTCGTTAGCGCGGATCTTCACCGACATGGACGGTTTTAAGCAGGAACGGCAGCGATTAGCTAAAAAATATAACACAAGCCAAGCCAACGCCCAACGGCTACTCAAGACCGAAATAGCTCGCATTAATGCCGATACAGAGTTGATGATGTTGAAAGAGAATGACTTCACACATTTGATCTATGTTGCCGAAAGCGGGGCTTGCGATATCTGTAAGCCTTTGGATAGAAAAGCCATACCGATTAATAAGGCAGAGAAAGGGGTTAACATGTACCCAATGCACCCCAACTGTCGCTGTTCAGCGTATGGACATATCAAAATGGAATACAAAGCCGGTGGCAGCACTCTTGATGAAGAAGCTGTTAACGGTGTTTGGGGCGAGTAAGCCTTTGTCCAGACCGTGCTGATGACATTTAAAAGCTGCATGAGTTCGTCGAGGTTGGACGTAAAAGCGTAAAGAAAGGAGCCTATCATGGCAGAAAAAGAACTTGAAACAGTTGAGAATCCTCAAGAGGTTGAAGCTAGCCAACCAGAAAAAGAGGAGAAGATGGTGTCAGTTGCTGAAATGCAGCGTAGACTCAAACAGATGGAAGAGAAACATACTCTTGAAATTGCTGATATGCAAACCGGTATTCAAGCAAAAATCGAGGAAGCTGTTGCTAAAGCTAAAATGAGTGAAGAAGAACTTCAAGAGCTGCAACAGAAACAGCGGGATAAAGAATTCGAAGAAGCCCAGAGCACAATTGCAGCACTTCAAGCTCAGATCGTTCAACGTCAAATGCAGGATATCGCTATTAAAGAGCTCGAAGCTCAAGGCGTGCCTGTCAATGAGTCAACGCTTGCATTCGTAGTCAAAGGCGATGAAGAAGCTACTAAGCTAGCCGTTTCAAACATGGCTAACATCCTAAACTTGCAGAAACGAGAAGAAGCTAAAGCTCTACCACCTCGCACTAGTGGTGGAGAGGAAGGGCGTTCTCACCGTGGAAAAGACAAGTTTGATAAAGCCAAAATCACTAATTTCTAAACTAAGAAAGGAGAGCGCATGGCTCAACAAAAATTCAATCCGGACACAGTCCTCTTGTCTGATTCTCTTGGAAAAGAGATTACATCAGAATACATCACTGATCTATTCACTGACGAACTTGTAAAAACTTCAAAAGTCATTCAGCTTGGTCAAAAAGTTGAAATGAACGGTAAAATGGTTCGTAAAGGCGTAGAAGTTGGTCAATTGACAGACGCTTACTTTGTTGGTGAAGGTCAAAAAATCGGTACTGCAAAAGTACAAACTAAATCTTACGTTCTTGAATCTCGTAAATTGGCAGTTATCTTGCCAGTTACAGAAGAAGTCCTCAACTACACTTGGACTAACTTCTTTGAATCGATCAAAGACAAGATTGTTGACTTGTTCAACAAGAAAATCGACGGGGCGGCGTTCCTTGGCTTGTATAACAACCCATTCGGCGCTAACGTTTTGGCGTCTGCTAAACGTGCTCAGAACATCGTATCTGGTGACATCAACCTCAATAATATCTACGATGTTGAGGACAAGTCAGAAAAAGAACCTAACGCATTCGTGGGGCACCGCACAATCAACCGCACACTCCGTGGAATCGTGGACAGCGTGAACGGTGGTCAACACATCTTCACTAAGCCAGCTAACCCTAACGCAATCGGTGAGCTTGATGGTCTTCCATATTCTCAACTTCAATTGCAAGACGGGCAAACTTACCCAGCAGGTACATTGATTACTGGTAACTTCAACGGCTTGGTGTACGGTATTCCAAACGGCACTAACTTGCGCCTTAAAATCGCAGACCAAGCTACTTTGTCTAAAGTTCAAAACGATGGCACACTTGATTCTGGTGACGTTCACTTGTTTGAACAAGACATGCAAGCACTCCGTGCAATCTTTGAAATCGCCGTAGCGATTCCAAACGATGAAGCATTTGCGGCTATCCAACCAGTAGGAGTATAGTCAGGAGGTTTAAATGACCTATAAAGCTAAGATTACATTCCGTGACTTGCAAGATAACGAGTATATCTATCAAGTCGGGGAAACTTACCCACGAGAAGGCTATGAGCCTACTAAAGAGCGCGTGGCAGAGGTTCTTGAAAAAGGTGGTATCGAACCAGTCGAGCCGTCAAAAGAGCTTACAGTCAAAGAGCTCAAAGCAAAACTTGATGAAGCTGGCATCGAGTATGATGCCAAAGCGAAAAAAGCAGATTTAGAAGAACTTCTAAAGGCTGCGGAGGAGGTCTAAAATGAACGATATCCAACTTGAGAAGATTAAGCGTCGGTTGGGTATCGACGTTGAAGACAAACTTGAGGATAAATTGATTGAAGACTTAGTCAACGACGCTGAGAGCTATTTCAAAGCACTAGTTGGAACAGCCGAGATTGACAAGAAATATCACTTCATCATCGAAAATGTTGTTTACAAGCTCTATGGTCGTAAGGGCTCAGAGGGTGTTAAAATCGAGAACGTAGACGGCTATTCAGTCACTTACGAAGACTGGGACGACATGTTCAAACCTTACAGAAAGATTTTGGATAAAGATTTCGGTCTGGACGGTTCACTAGCTCGAAAAGGTAAGGTGAAGTTTCTATGAAAACACCACACCGCATTAAGCTAGTGAAGCAAGGCGTTTCGACTTACAACCCAATCACTGATAAACACGAAGAAAAGGCGCAGTCTAGTAAGATTGTGCCTTGTTTAGTCAATTTTATTGACCAACAGCGTGCGTTTGAAGCCTATGGGAGTAGGTCAGACGTGGTCATGATATGCCGATTCAGCCAAGAGCAGAAGCCGTTTGACTACGCTCTATACGAGGGTAAGAAGTATTATCCTATCGAACGCATTGACGCACCGATTAAGGGCGCAATTCGATTGAAACGAGGTGAGCTAAATGGCTAATTTCACAATCGAGTGGAGAGGGGACACAGTCCTCGCAGCCGCTTTGAACAAAGCAAGTCAAGGGGTTAGAACACAAGCTCAAAACGCTCTTAAAAACTCAGCCGAGAAAGGCAAGAGCATTTCAAAAGGTCTTGCGCCAGTGGATACCGGTTTCTTGAGAGCTAATATCACCACTAGGCATTTGGGCGAAGAATCGCACATCCATTCAGCCGCCTCTTATAGCGGATTCCAAGAGTTTGGCACACGCTATCAGCCTGGTAAGCCGTTTATGCGTCCTATGATGCACCAAATCGAGCCTTATTTCACTGAACAAATCCGTAAAGTTATGGAAGGAGCCTTTAAATGACACCTAGCCACGACTTATTCAGAAATCTATTCGCTATTACTAGTGAGAAACTGGCAACTTACGACTACTTACCCGATTCATCCGCCAGCTATCCCTTCGCTTTCATTGGTGAGAACAGCTCAGCACCCACACTCAATAACGACAATTTTGGAACGATAAGACAAACCGTCCATATCTACGGGACTAGAGTGCAGCGTGCAGAGCTAGACGCTCACTGTCAAACGTTGGAACGAGCTAGCGAACGAATCAAAGGGTTTGAATACAACTTATTAAAAACTGGTACAGACAAGCAAGTCTTACCAGATAATACAGACGTCCAGCCATTGATTCACATTGTGCTGGATTTTTCATTTACTTATACCAAAAAGGAGGAATAAATGGCAGAACTTATTTTGGGTAAAGACCTAATGGTCTTTTTCCGTCGTGTGAAAGACCAAAAGACGCAAGATGCTGCTAAGGTACGTTTCCAAACAGAACACACTATCAATGCTGAGAAAGAGGTCGAAACAACCAAAACCAAAGACGGTGTGGTTAACTCTATTTCAGACGGTGAAGTGTCTGGGGAATTCGTATCACTTGCATATCGTGAGGATGGAACTACCACAGAAATGTGGCGTGAAATGCGTAAATGGTTCATCGCAGGTGACAAAGTAGAGTGCTGGCAAGTTGACCTTGCTTCTAAACGTGCGTCTGGTGGAAAAGATGTCTATGACGTTGAATATTACCAAGGCTATCTTAAAAACTTTGAAATTTCAGCACCAGCTGACGACAAAGTGGAGCTTTCTTACGAAATGGCTATCGACGGCAACGGTATTATTTCAACTGACAGCTTGACAGAAGCTCAGAAGAAAGCAGTTGCAAGCGCTCAGTACGACTATCACACCCTTGCTAAAGAAGACGGCCTAACGGCATCTATCTAGTCTAATTGCAGGGGCTTTGTGCCCTTGCTTTTTTGTATAAAGGAGAAATAAAACATGATTCTATCTATCAACGGACGAGACTTTGAATTGAAATTCGGACTTGCGTTCTTGCGTGAAATCAACAAATTGCACTCAGCAGAACTTGAGGGCATGAAGACTGGTTACGGTGCTATGACATTGATTTCAGCCGGTGTCGCTATCAACGACCCGTTGGCATTTGTGGATATCATCAAAGCTGGTACGATTACAGCACCACAAAAGCCAAGTGACGCTGACATTGAAGCCTATCTTGCTGATTTGATTGACAAAGGTAAATACAAAGAGACAATCGGCTCTATTATTGACGAGTTAAAAGCGTCATCCCTACTCAAACTCGCAATGAACGTTCAAGAGTAGGGCAACATCAACCAGATTATGATTTCAGCTACGATGACGCAATTGCTTTATTGATTGCAAGGCACGGCATGAGCTACACAGAAGCCGCTAGGACAACTCTTGTTGAATTTGAGGTATACAATACTGCCTACGCAATTAAACAAGAGGAAATCCGCTTTAACGCAGCAATTCAAGCATGGTATAACCAGACCGTGCAGGCTACCAAAGGCAAGGGCAAGAGTGTTCGCTCAGCTTACCGAACCTTTAATGAGTTTTATGATCATGAGAAAGAGTTCAGTAGGATATTTAAACCAGAGGACACTGTGCCTAGAAGTCGAGCGCTTTCGTTAGCTGATAAGAATAGGATCATTAATCAAAAAATGAAAGGGGGTAGTTAATGGGAGCATCTTTTGACGTTACGGCCATATTGCGTGCCAATTCAAGCGACTTCACCAACGGTGTCAATGCTGCCAAGTCTGCCCTTGCTGATTTGAAGAATCAGTCTGGGGGCATGCTTGCTCAAGTTGGTAGCAGTTTAAAGTCAGTCGGTAGCGCCATGCAATCAGTCGGCGCTGGAATGACCACGGCTTTCACATTGCCGATGGTCGGTGGGTTAACTGCCGTCATCAAAGGCTATGCAGACCTTGAGCAATCTTTGGGTGGTGTTTCTACGCTATTCAAACAGAACGGTTCAAGCGTCAATGCCCTTGCCAGAGACTACGGCATGACCAGACAGCAAGCCCAAGAACTCTATAATACAATGGATCGTGAGGGCACCAACGTCATTGAAAACGCCAACCGAGCCTATAGGACGGCTGGTGTGTCTGCTAACCGCTATATGGAGCAGGTAACGTCGTTCTCAGCTACCTTGTTACAAGGTCTAGGCGGTGACACTGCCAAGGCTGCGAAATACGGGGATAAAGCCCTTGTCCAAATGTCGGATAAACTATTAGTCCGACTAAAACGCATTGAACCTAATCAGGGGTGTGAGCGATATTCTATCGCTTGCTAACGGGGAAACTCTAAGGGTGAAAACCTATGACAATCCCGTGCTAAGCCACATCAGTGGAAAGTGTAACGACTATTCCGGAAGGAAGTAGATTTACTATTGATACGTAAATCGAAGCGGTGCGGTTATACATGACACCGAATTTGTGATATAATAGCATTGTAAGAAAGGCGGTGCTGTTATGTTTAAAGACATCAAAGGTTATGAAGATTATTACGAGATTTCAGACAAAGGAATTGTAAGAAGTAAAGATAGAACACAAACAGACCCACGGGGTAGAACTAGGTCTTGGAAAGGCAAGACCTTAGACCCAGATATCGCACCAAATGGATATTATAGGGTAACACTTTCAGTTCATAGGAAGCGGAAACAGTTTTACATTCACAGACTTATTGCCACTCATTTTATTGACAACCCAGACAACTTGCCACAGGTTAATCATATCGATGGTAACAAGTTAAATAATTCTATCGATAATCTGGAGTGGGTAACAGTCCAAGAAAATACAATTCACGCTTATAAGCACGGGTTGATTAATCACATTTCGGGGAGCAAACATCCCAATTATGGAAAATTTGGCTCAAAAAGTAAAAAGGCGAAAAAAGTGAAATCTACTAATATCATAACTGGAGAACAAAAGATTTATGGCGCCCTAATTGAAACAGTGAAGGATGGTTTTACTAAATCCGAAGTTTCAAGAGCGTGCAATCATGGTGGCATTCATAAAGGGCACAAATTTGAATTTGTATAACATGATATAGTCTACTCCCAAAGACCTAACATTAATTGTAGGTCTTTTTAAATACCACGAAAGTGGGGGTACAAAGGAACGCGAACAAGTTCGGTACTAACATGACGGACATTCAAAACGCTTATCAAGGTTTCGCCAAGGATAACTACTCAATGCTGGACAACCTGAAACTTGGTTATGGTGGTACCATGTCCGAAATGGCTCGCTTGGTCAATGAATCTGGTGTCTTGAATGGTGAATTTGAAGCTACAGCTGACAATATCCGTGATATTCCATTTCATACCTTGATTGATGCCATCGGTATTACTCAAGATAGATTGGGAGTTACCGGAACGACTGCTAAAGAAGCAAGTACAACCGTTTCGGGTTCGTTTAATTCCATGAAAGCAGCCGCTGAGAACTTAGTGGCCGGTCTTGGTAACAATGAAGCTAATATCAAGCAGCTCATGGAGAACATGAAGCAGACTATCATCATATTTAAAGATAATGTGGTGCGTGTTCTAGGGACTATCTGGGACAATCTGCCAGTGGACGGATGGGTTAAATGGGCAGCGCTTATCGTTGGAGCAGCGGGGCCTATCATCGCAATACTTGGGACCCTAATCATTTGGGTTGGTAACGTTGTTTCTGCATTGAGCACAATTGGTGGCGCTATCAGCTCGCTTGCTGGATTCTTCTCAAGTGGTACCGCAGCAGTAGAAGGCTTTTCAATGGCTTTTGAGGGTGGCGAAGCCATGATGGTTTCATTTGGTAGTGCTGCCAGTGGTGTTTCTGCTGCTGCCCTTGCTGCGTTCGCTGGGATTGCGTTAGCGGTTGGGATGGTAGTAGCTGCGCTTGTTGATTTGTGGAATCATAACGAGAATTTCCGTTCACAAGTCATTGCAATCTGGGAAACCATCAAGAGTGCAATCACTAGCGCTGTTCAAGCCATTGTGTCATTTGTCATGTCAATTTGGGGTCAGTTGACGTCATTCTGGAACGAAAACCACGCCTTGATTATGCAGACAGCGACGACTTACTGGAATATGTTCAAGAGCATGATTGAAAACGTCATGAACGCTATTCTGCCAGTCGTTCAAACTGGATTGAATTTGTTGATTACGCTGTTCTCAACGAGCTGGCAAATGATCACAACGGTCATTTCAACAGTTATCGATGTTATCCTCAATATCATTAAGATGGGTATGCAGATTCTACAAGGTGACTGGTCTGGAGCGTGGGAAACGTTCAAAACCATCTTGTCTACTGTTTGGGAAGGCATCAAGTCACTTGTTTCAATCGGTATCAATGCTATTGGTCCAATTATCCAAGCGGGGATTCAGTTCATTCTTGCGATTTGGGACGCAGCATGGGCATTGTTAGCTGTTCCATTCCAAGCGCTTTGGGCATTGCTTCAACAAATCGCTGGCGGAGCTATGACTGCCATTAGCGGTGTTATTAGTGCTGGTATTGCTGTGATTCAATCCATTTGGTCAGCGGCGTGGACGGTTATCCAGACAGTGTTCTCAACAGTTTGGAATACAATCACGTCTATTCTGTCACCTATCATGGCCGGCATATCAAGCATTATTTCAAGCACTTTGTCAGCTATCCAAGCGATTTGGAACGCCATCTGGACGGGTATTCAAGCTGTTTTAGCTGGTGTATTGGCTGCTATCGTCGGATTGGTTACTGGTAACTTCTCGCAAGTTCAGGCGGCTATTTCGTCAATTATGTCAGCTATTCAAGCCACTATCAGCGCGATTTGGAACGCCATCTTGTCGCTTATCAGAAGCGTATTGAGTGCGATTGCTAGCACTGTATCAAGTACATGGTCAGCGATTCAATCTGCTATTTCAAGTGCTATGAGTTCTGTTCAGAGCATCATCAGCTCAGCTTGGAGCGCTGTTAGATCAGCAGTATCAAGTGCCATGAGCTCTATTCAGTCAGCTATTACTAGCGGATTTAGTGCCGTGGTATCAGCGGTAACAAGTGCCGGTCAGCGTATCATTTCAGCAGTTCGCTCAGCGTTCAGCGGTGCACTTAGTGCAGCCCGTGGATTCGTTGGACAAGCTGCAAGCGTCGGTGCTAACCTTATTAGCGGTTTCGTTAGCGGGGTTACATCCGCAGCCGGGAAACTGATTTCAGCGGTTAAAGGTGCGGTAGGTAACGCCATCAATGGAGCTAAAGCCTTGCTTGGTATCAAATCGCCATCCCGTGTATTCCGTCAATTCGGTATCTACACGGATAAAGGTTTTATCATCGGTATTGATAGCAAAGCGGACCAAGTAGCCCGTTCAATGCGTTATATGGCCCAAGGAGCTATTGACGCATTCACTGGTCAAGATATCAATGGAGCTATCACTGATGAACTTGGTAGCATGGACGGCCAGTTAGGTCGTTTAGCAGGGTATGATCCATCTGTTTCATTCAACGGTGGCAAGATGTCAGTTACTCAACAAGCAGCGGACATCGTGCTTAAAATGGGTGATACAACTTACAGAGCATTTACTGAGGATATCACTAATGCTCAATCAATGGAATTAATGCTTGATAACTATTAAGAGAGAAAAGAGGTTTTAGCAAATGTATGATTATGCTTCATTGAAGCGCACGGAATCAACGGTGCTGCAAAGAGCGCCAGTTGATAACATGCGTATCAACGGGACGCCCATTGAAGATATCGTCCAAGGATATCGACAGCTTACAGTTAAGGGTCGTTCGTTGCTTAACCGTGAGATTTCAACTACTAGAGTTCCGGGGCGCCGCGGTGTCTGGGTGGACAGTGTCAACGACTCAGAGCGTGAGATTGAAGTTAAATATCAGTTAACTACAGTTACTAGCCAAGTCATGAGGACCTCTTTCCGAGAGCTTAACCGCATCTTGAGAGAGGTAGGCCCTAGCGGGTATCTCGAAGTCACTTTTGACGACGAGCCAGATTTCACTTACTACGCCATTTTCAAGGAAGCGGACGAAGTCGAGGAAGACAGGCTTTCAGTCATTAGCAGTTTTGTTCTGCTAGTGCCAGACGGCTATAAAAAACGAGTTCCAGAGCGTTCTAACGACATTGTTTATCTAACTTATGCTAAGAAAGTGATACCTGAGAAGATTGTAGCTGTAACATCTACAGCGGCAACGGAATTTGAAATTATCAACGGTCAAACCAAGCTGTCGTTTAAGGGTAGTTATGCAGCTAATAAGGAAATCGTCATTAAATTCGGTACAGAAGAAGTGACAGCTACTTATGATGGGCGTAATATCCTAAGCGAATTACAACGTTTTAGCCCGCTTGAGCAGTTCTATGTTAAGGACGGCGACAGATTGACCGGCAAAAATGTAACTATCCGTGAGGTACAGTGGAGGGATGAAAGTCTATGATCTATTTATTCGATAAGGATGAAAAACTTATCAAGATTGTTCGCAAGCCTGCAATTAAGAAGGCTTTGCAGAAATTCAGTCTTACCACTGAAAACTACATTTCAGACCGCTTGACCGTCGAAATGAAAGCCTTGAAGGATGACGAGCTGGAAAAACTGGAATACATGGCTATTCAGTCAATCGACGATACCCACAAATTCCATTACTTCTACATCGCCCAAGGCAACACCAAAGGGGATATCACAACGCTTATCGGTGTTCAGTCTGGCATTGAGGAGCTACGCAAGACAGTCGTTTACGACAAGCGCCCAACAGACCAACGTGCTAGACCAGTCATTGAATGGCTCTTGACTGGCACAAACTGGTCTCCTCGTTTCATTGCTGAAACAAACCCAAAGAGTACCAATTTCTATTACATTTCCACATTCGATGCACTGAAAAAGGTGTGCAAAGTGTGGGGCTTAGAAATGCAGTTCTTTGTTGAAATGAACGGCGCTCAGATTGGCGCTAGATACATTGATTTCAAGCGCAAAATAGGTGAAGCAGTCGGTAAGCGTGTTGTCTACGGTCATAACGCCCTTGAAATTCTACAAGAGGTTGAAAAGACAAACCTATACACCGCCTTGGTTGGTCGTGGTAAAGGGGAACAAGTCAGCTCAGCGGAAGACACCGGCAAAGATGCCGATGGCTATGGTCGAAAAATCAACTTCGAGGAAGTTGTCTGGTCAAAAGCCAAAGGGGACCCACTAGACAAGCCACTTGGTCAGAAGTATCTTGAAATCCCCGAAATGACCGCTAAATACGGGATTAAACAACCAGACGGCAAGATGCGCCCAAAGATTGGCTTTGTCGAATTTAGCGAGGAAGAAGACAAGAACGAACTTATCAAGCAGACTTACGAGGCTTTGATTGAGTCTTCAAGACCTAAGTTGACACTTAAAACGTCAACGGTATATCTCAAGGGTGTTCAAATCGGGGACACTATCCGAGTTGTTCGTCATGACAGACATCTTGATTATGATACACGTATCTTTGAAATCACATTTAACCGCTTAAACAATGAGTCTAGCGACATCAAGCTGGGAGATCGAGTTAGCGAAAGCAATGACGCAAAGGTACAGAGTACCGTCAACAAAGCTATTGATGAGTTTAAAGCTGGTGAGTTTACTGAGTTTGTCAAGAAACTGCCAGAGTTTATCCCATCAGCTAATGGGTTTAACCATAATTGGTACACAAGCACTGATCCAACAGAGTCTCACCCCGGACAAGTCCTAATCAATGATTCTTGGTACAAACCAGACCCAGAACACGAGGGGCATACCATCATGTATCGCTGGACTGGGGAAATGTGGCAAGAGGTCTTGAGGACATGGGACGGCACGGGGCTACAAGACAAAATCAAGAAAGAGTTTGAGAAAGTCGCAGCTGACATGGCTAAACAGCAATCAGACCACGACAGAGTGGTTGCTGAAATCACAGCCAAAGCTACTAATGCGGAAACATTAGCTAGTTCAGCTAAATCAACCGCAGAGGACGCTTTTAGCCATCTAAACGACGTCAAGAGTGAAGCTATCACAGAAGCACGTTATTTGGACACCGTCGAGCGTGCAGAGACAGAGAAGAAGATTGCTGCATCTAAAAAAGACGCACTTTCAGAAGCTGTCAAACTGGTCGATAATGCTAAAAGTACGCTAAACACGGACTTATCAGAAACTGAAAAGAAAGTTGAAGCTCTAAAAGGTTCTATTGGCACATTGTCAAACGACACGTCTGTACAGTTTGCCAAAATCAACAACGCCTTGATTTCAGTAGCTAGCAAGCAAGATGTTGACAAAGTCAGTCAGCGCGTGTCTAATGCTGAGACGGTTTTGACACAGCAAGCAGGGCAGATTTCAGCTAAGGCTAGCAAAGAGGAAGTCAATGCTGTTTCTGGGCGTCTAAACAAGGCTGAGAGCTCGTTGACAGTGCAGGCTGGGGAAATCAGCCAGAAAGCCGACAAGCAGGATGTAGACACGCTGACAGGGCGTGTGGATCGTGCTGAAACATCAATCACTCAGCAAGCGGACATGATTGCGTCTAAAGCTAACAAACAAGAGCTTGACAATGTCAATAATCGAGTGTTGAACGCTGAAAGTCATATCACTCAGCAAGCTAACGAGATTAGTCAACGAGTGAAAACAAGCGATTTTAACAATGCTACTCAGAGACTTGCTACGGCTGAAAGCTCAATTACTCAGCTAGGAAATAAAATCACTACTGAGATTAGCAGAGTAGACAGCAAGATCCCGACAGATTTTGGCAGTCGTAACTTGATTTTGAAGTCAGCAGATTTCGAGAACTTGCACCGACAGCCGGCAGGAAGTAATGCTACTACCGACGGTCAGGCCTATATCATCAATTCCCAAAACTACCCTAACGATGTTTACGCTGGGATTTCATGGAATATGGCTGTTGCGGATGTTAAGGCCGGGGAAACATTCTCACTTCTAGCCCCGATTTACATCGACAGCAGCATCGATATTGATTTCGGCGCTAAAATTATGATAAAAAACCATAAAAGTAATGACCATTTATTCGTCTTTGACATACCGACGGGCGTTAAAGATGAATGGTTTGATGTCAAATTGACGTTTACTACTAGCAAGAGCGTTGAGCTTGGAGAGTGGCCGTTTTACATATCAGTGGTCAGAAATGGGTATCTGAAAATCAAACCGCCTATGCTGGTTAGAGGGGCACTCATCCCCTTGCAGCATACAGTAGCACCAGAGGATACCGAAGCCGAAATCAGCACGGTTAAAACGACGATAACACAGACCGAGCAAGGTGTCAGTCAGCTATCTCAGAAACAATCTGAAACAGATAGCCGCATGACTAACGCTGAAACCAAGGTTAATCAATTGGTCGGTGAAATGTCGTCGAAGGTATCGAAGACAGATTTTGACAAATTGTCCAAGAGCGTAGTGGCTAATAGTACCGCAATCACTCAGACTGATAGCAAAATCAGTTTAAAAGCAGACCGGACAGAAGTCCAAACTGCCAAAGCTACGGCTGACAGTGCAGTGTCTAAAGGTCAAGAGTTAGAGCGTAAAATCAACCAGACTAACGCAGAATTACGTGTCACAGCGGATTCTATCGCTCAAAAGGTTTCAAGAGTTGATTTTGACAATCTTGGGAATAAAGTCACTAACGCTGAAACGCAAATCAACACGTTAGCTGGCAAGATTGAAACTAAGCTATCTAGAGTAGACCTAGATAGAACCATTGATAGCAGAGGCTTTGTGACGGCTACTACTGTCACGAATCTCATTCAACAATCAGAGCGAGGGACAACTCAGCTTATTAGCGAGGTTAAGAAACAGATCCCGTCAATCGGACAAGTCGGCGGCGAGAATTTAATCCAAAACTCGGCATTCCCACAAAACATAGACGGCTGGGGTACATGGATTTATGGACAAGGGAATAAGAATTTATTCGTAGATAAGCATGCTACTTATTACAACGGGGCTAGAGAGCTGTTCCGTTTGTACAATGCAGAAGCTCAACTCACTGCGACAACGCCAGCGTCCACTCGAAGGATTCCTCTTAAGAGAAACACTGCTTACCGAGTTAATATCTCGCTAATTGGCAGCGATAACTTGGCTGGCGCTGACATTTATTTGCTAGTTAGAAAAACGGGAGAGACCAAAGACTACACTAACGTCTATCACTTGAAACACATCAACGGTCCAGAGATTAGCACGCTTAAGCGGTTTGGATTAACTGTCCAAAACGGAGAATTCGATGAAGGATATATTCGGATTGATAACAGAGGGCGCACGGATGCACGACCATCAAACTTGTTCTTTACAGAACTAGATTTTTACGAAGGTACTATGGACCGTGCTTGGCAACCGTCACCGAAAGACGTAAGTCAAGAGGTTACAGTTAAATTCAATGAAATCAAGTCCACCGTTGACAGTTTCAGCCGGACCCTTGGCGAACATGGACAGTCTATTTCTCAGATTATCCAAGATGCCAAGGGTACAGTTTGGAAAGTAGAGAACCTAGAGGACAAGTGGGCGTTTAATCTCGGCGTCACTAACAAGCAACTAGACAAGCTAGACACCGGGCTTGAAGCTACCAAGTCCGAAATGTCGCAGATTGCTGGTTCATGGGCAGTCAAGAACCTAACAAGGTCTGGTGACGTGCTCAACCAAATCAATCTCAATAAGGATGGATCAGTTAAAATCGACGGTAAATTGGTTCAAATCACTGGTTCTACTTACATCGAGGATGGAGTCATTAGCTCAGCCAAAATCGGAGAGCTTTCAGCAAGTAAAATCACTAGCGGACGTTTAAACGCTTCACTAATCGATGTCGTTAACCTAAACGCCGAGAGTGTCACTAGCGGTACGTTTACTGGTTTGAATTATCGAGGGGGTAGAATTGAATCACTCAATGGAGCGATGAGGGTAGACCTAAACGGCTCAGAGATGCATTTCTACGACAATGCGAAGATTGAATTTCATAACGAGAACAATACGCTGTTTCGTACCCGAAACGGGACGTCAGCGTTTATTCATTTTCGTGATGATTCGTATAATGGGGTCTACACCGCAATGGGTGTTAATGCTGACAACACCGGTACACAGAACGACTATTCATCTGGACGATTTGCGGGGGTTCGTGTAGTGCGTTCAAATGACGATCAACAGCCTAGAGCGTTTGTCGATGAAGTTCAATTGGTTGGGGACACTGTCCATTTTAGACATTCACAACACCCCGACCATGAGTTTATGAAAGTGAAGGCTGACGGTGGGCCTTGGATTGACCTCATCCCATTCCTCAGACAAGTAGCAAGCCGGTTGAAAATTTCGGTACAGCCTTAAAAGGAGAATTTATGAACGAACAAATTTACACTTCAATGATTCAAGACATCGCAAGCCAGAACGCTAATTTGACGATTGAAAAAGCTGAGTTTAAGGCTCGCTTGCAGTCGACAGTTAGCGAACTTGAGCAAGTTAAATCACAACTAGAGCATTATCAAAGTGTTCTAGCGTCTGATTCAGACCTTAATGACCTCTTTAACGAGGTAGCACAGAAAGGAGCGGATAATGAACAAATCTAATTTCAGTGTCACATCCAGCTATCTAACCAACCCGACAACAACACGGATTGCTGTCCAGTCCAAAGATGGCTCGACGTGGTTGACCCGTGATGTGCCCGGGGACCACACCAACAAGACGGACGAAGCTAAAATTCAGCTTATCTTGGATATTTTAGCGACTGAATTGGACCCTGCGGGGGCATTGGCACGCTACCAAGCTAAGTCAGAGGAATCTATTAAAGACCTTGACAGCCGCTTGAACTTAGCTGAGAAAGTCGCTGAACAAGGCGAACTTACTCGTAAAATCGCTAACGTGTCCATTCTCAATGCGGTAATGAGCCAAAATATCCAGTACGGCACAATCTACAAGCAATACTTGGAATTGTTGCCAGTCGCTAAAAAAAGCGATGTATTCAGCGCTGGGGATATCTTTGCTATCGAAGACCCTAGTCACGAAGAAGTGGACGGAGAAGGCAAACTGGTACTTATCCAAGTTAACGGCTCTTTCACTTACGATAACCAACCATTCGCTGATTTTGCAAAGGGTGGCAGGTTGGAAAATAACGGCATTGCCACAGCATGGCTATTCAAACCGAAGGAGAATTAATGGTACAGAAACCAGACGGCATTTTTGGAGTTTTTGATGTGGTCAGAGACTTCTATGCACACGGCATCGACGAGCATTTATGGGTGTTTCTATTGATGGTAATCATCGCTTGCGATATCGTCGTAGGTGTATCCAGGGCGTGGGCTTACCATGAATTTTCAAGCTCTAAATTTCGCAAGGGACTTGTCAGCCATACAGCCATGATTACATTCGTAGCGATTTTCTACCCGTTTGCAGTCTTCATGAACTTGGTAGGTGTCCTAGATACATTTATCTTTGCAATGATTGCCGCTTACGGCTCTAGTATTTTGGCTAGTCTATCGGCTCTAGGCGTGGAAATCCCATACTTTGATAAGTATGTTAAGAAGAATATCGATAAAGAAAAATTTAATTTAACTTCTATCGAAGAAGAAGAAGAAAGAAAGGACAACAAAAATGAAACTAACTAACAATCAATACGACATCGCTAAAACAACAGTTACAATCGTAGCGCCAGCAGCTATCACTTTGATTTCTGCCCTTGGCGCTCTCTATGGTTTTGATGCAACGATCATCAACGGTACTATTGCAGCGGTCGCAACATTTGCTGGTACTGTGCTAGGTATCTCAAGCAAGAATTACCACAACGAAAACCAGTAATAAAAAAGGGGGTGGTCTTTTGACGACTCAAAAACAACTACTTGACACGCTAAACAGCCTTGTGAATCAGCGTGTAGAAGTGCCGACCAATCCATACGGTGGGCAATGTGTTGCCTTGATTGACAACGTTTTGCAGTATCAAGGATTGTATGGCTTTAATTTTGGCTATGTCAACGCCATTGACTGTCTAGACCGTGCCGAAAGTCTAGGGCTTAAGGTGACACGTTTCAATGGCTCTAACAATCCACCAGTAGGGAGTGTTTGGGTAACTAACTGTTTGCCGTATCATCAATTCGGGCATATCGGTTTTGTGGTCGCAGAAAATCCAGACGGGACAGTTACCACAATCGAGCAGAATATTGACGGAAACGGTGACGCTTTGTATAATGGCGGGTGGACACGCAAGGTAACACGCAATCTTGATAGCGCTGGTAATTTCAGCTATATCGGCCGGAATGCACCAAGTCAGCAAATGGTTGGATGGTTTGAATTACCATTCGATGGCATGACTGAAAACGCCTATTTCATTGATGTATCAGCTTACCAACCGGGCGACTTGACTAGTATCTGTAATGCTAGTGGTACGAATAACACGGTTATCAAAGTGACCGAAGGGGTGGGCTGGGTTAGTCCGGTAGCCACTCAGCAAACTAACACAAGTAATTGTATTGGTTACTATCACTTCGCTCGTTTTGGTGGCGATGTGGCAACGGCACAAGCTGAAGCGAATTACTTTATCAGTAATCTGCCATCACACCCACGCTATTTGGTTTGTGATTACGAAGATGGGGCAAGCGGTGATAAACAAGCGAACACTAATGCAGTATTGGCATTTATGGATATCTGCAAAGCAAACGGCTTTGAGCCTATCTATTACAGTTACAAACCATATACACTAGCTAACGTGTATGTAGATCAAATCACTGCACGCTATCCAAATAGCCTATGGATTGCAGCGTACCCAGATTACGAGGTACGCCCAGAGCCATATTGGGGTGTGTATCCAAACATGGAACATACCCGCTGGTGGCAGTTTACATCAACCGGCCTAGCTGGTGGATTAGATAAGAATGTTGTTATCATCAATGACGGTGATAGTTTAGTAAATAAGAAAGAGGAAGAAGATATTATGAATTTTGTAGTACGAAGTGACAGTGGGAATCAAGGCTGGGTAGCAGTCGTTAACGGTCGTGTGTTTGGTATCGGCTCAATGGGCACAGTAGACGCTCTCGAAGCGACCGGAGCTAAACGTTTGCAACTAGAAGATGCGGACTTTGAGCGTTTCCTATACAGTCAATCAAACGACGCCGAAGCGGTTTCTAAAGCAATCAATGAAGCTGGTGCCTCAGTAGTTAAGGCTATTGAAGAACGTGCACAAGCCACACAAGGCCAAACTGGAAAATAGACCACGAATCAAAATAAAACAAAAAGGAGTATATCACCTCCCCTCAGACCACAGTAGGGATAACATGGTGGTAGTGGTCGAAGCCCTGGCATTTGCTGGGGCTTTTTTTTGGTATAATATACCTACAGCAAGCAAGCCTTGACTGTCTAAAAGACTGATTAAGTTCAGTGCCATGTAAGCTATGTGCACGTAGCCCGATGGAATTTTATGGAACGGGTGCCGTCGCGCCCACCGAAAAGGGCTATTTGAGAGAGGGCCCTTTTTGTGTTATAATAAAGATCCATCATAGGCAAAGAGCCATGAGTTAGTCTCATAGCTCTTTTTTATGTTTGTGATTTCCACAGATAAGTGATAACATAGACTTCGGAATACTTGGTATCATTTCGATAAATTTCTCGAACTGCCCCGGCTTTTGGTCGGGGGTTTTTGTGTCTTCTTTGTATCGCATTAGACATTTAATCTAACTTGAGGTACACTATAGACGGACTTTCACGTTCAATGTTTTTGTTTTTTTCATGTCGCTTGGTAGCTCATGCTGCCAGGTCTTTTTTTATGCTCGAATCAAGAATCTTAGTATCCTTGATTGAAATGCTGGTCGTGCTTCTCATTATCAGTATTCTCCTTTTGCTCTTTGTACCTAACTTGAGCAAGCAGAAGGATTCTGTTAAAGAGACTGGAAATGCGGCTGTGGTCAAGGTCGTGGATTCTCAAGCAGAACTTTATGAAATGAAGAATAATAAGACAGCTAGCTTAGCTGCTCTTGTTTCAGAAGGTCAAATCACGCAAAAACAGGCAGATTCATACAATGATTATTATGCGAAACATGGTGGCGAAAGCCGCTCAGTGGCCAATTAGAGCCTTTACCTTGTTGGAGAGTCTGGTGACTCTAGCAGTGGTTGCCTTTCTCACTCTAAGTTTGTCAGGCTCAGTCACTGGTATTTTTCAACAGGTTGAAACGAACCTTTTTTATCTGCGCTTTGAGTACCTATACCGAGATAGTCAGCGCTTGGCAGCGGCGGAAGGGTCCAATGTGGAATTGCAGTTGTCCAAGGATAAAATCAGTAACGGAAAATCCAGTCTGGTGATTCCTAAAAATATTCATCTGGATAAGGGGCAGACGCTAGTGTTTGATGCCAAAGGAGGCAACTCTAGCCTCACAAAGATTCGTTTTTCAAGTGATAAGGAGGTGGTGACCTATCAGCTTAACATGGGCAGCGGTAAATATAAAAAGACGGTCTCTTAGAGGCTATATTCTTATCGAAAGCTTGGTAGCAATGGCTGTCTTAGTACTCGTCAGTGGTCTTATCTTGGATCAGATCAATACCAATCGTAGGCTAATGGCTAGGAATCTCCACCAACAGGAGGTTTTGAGTGTGGCAACCATGGCAGTTCAGACCAAACAGGATCAGTTGACCTTAAATGGCATCACAGTGACAGTAAAACGTAGCAAGCAAGGTATCTCGGTTTACGAATCAGGAAAGGAGATTATTCATGTCTCTCAATAGTAAGGTTCGCGCCTTTACCCTCTTGGAATGTCTAGTGGCCTTGTTGGTGATTGCTGGTTCAGTTCAAGTTTATCAAGGTCTGACCACAGTATTGGTGAGCAATGTTAAGCAGGTCAAGCAACAAGAAAGCCAAGACTGGCTTCTATTTGTTCAACAAATGGAGGCAGAATTAGAAGGTTGTCAGTTGGTAAAGGTAGAGGGGAACAAACTCTATGTCAAGCAGGATAATCAAGACCTGGCTTTTGGACTTTCAAGTGCTACTGATTTTCGAAAAACAAATGCTGACGGTCGAGGCTACCAACCAATGCTTTTTAATGTAAAAGCTAGTACAATTAGCCAAAATAACCAGATAGTCACCATCCAAGTGACTCTTAAAAATGGGCTACAAAGGAGTTTTGTTTATGCTTTTGAAAAAACAGGTTAGGGGAGGCGTTCTTCTCTACGCTCTTTTTATGGCTGGCATTTTCACACTTCTTCTGCATGTTTATTTGGAGCGGGTGGTTGCTAGCTCTAGACAGAACCAAGCGCAAATCATCTCCAGTCAAAGTCGTCTCATGGCAGAAATGACCATGGACTTAGTGGACAAGGAAGCAGGTGCTTTTAGTTTCTCTCAGGGAACTACGACTTATGCGGTTAAGGACAAACAAGTGATTGTTAGAGTTGCCAGTAAAGGACAAATCAAGACCTATCGTTATGTGAAGAAGCAGGAGCAGAAATAGAAATTCTCTTTCCTTTTTGATATGATAGAAGGACGGAGGAAATCATGAATTTTGAAGCAATTGAGACAGCCTTTGAGCTGTTGTTAGAAAATGTCCAAACCATTGAAAATGATCTTGGAACCCATGCTTACGATGCGCTTATTGAGCAAAATTCCTATTATTTGGGGGCTGAGGTAGCTAATGAAGTCATCATCAAAAACAACGAGAAATTACGTGCCCTTAATCTAAGTAAAGAGGAGTGGCGTCGTGCTTTTCAGTTCTTGTTTATTAAACTAGGGCAATTGGAAGCCTTACAAGCCAATCACCAATTTACACCTGATGCTATTGGATTTATCATCCTCTACCTACTTGAAGGTTTGACCAAGGACGACCAATTAGATGTTTTGGAGATTGGTTCGGGGACAGGAAACTTGGCTGAAACTCTTCTAAATAATAGTCAGAAAAACCTTAATTATATGGGAATGGAAGTTGACGATCTCCTTATCGATTTGTCAGCTAGTATTGCTGATGTGGTGAATTCGAGTGCAGTTTACATTCAAGAAGATGCTGTTCGACCACATATTCTCAAAGAGAGTGATGTTATTATTAGTGACCTACCTGTTGGTTACTACCCTAATGATGAAATTGCGAGTCGTTTCAAGGTTGCAGCAACTGGTGAACACACCTATGCCCATCACCTTCTCATGGAGCAATCACTCAAGTACTTGAAGAAAGATGGTATTGCTATTCTTTTGGCACCAACTAATCTTTTGACAAGCCCACAAAGTGATTTGCTTAAGAAATGGCTATCAGGCTATGCTGATATTATTGCTGTTATCACTCTTCCAGAAGCAGCTTTTGGCAATAAACGTAACATGAAGTCTATCTTTGTGCTTAAAAAACAAACTGAAAATGCTCCTGAGACCTTTGTTTATCCACTTAGCGATTTGCAAAACCCAGAGGTCCTCAAAGATTTTACAGAGAATTTTCAAAAATGGAAATCAGATAATTCCATTTTCTAGCAAAACATGTTAGAATAGGACTATATTATTGAAAGCGTTTTACAAAGAGGTGGCTTATGACAAAAACAATAGCAATTAATGCAGGAAGCTCAAGCTTGAAATGGCAACTATATGAGATGCCAGATGAAGTTGTTCTTGCTAAGGGTTTGATTGAACGTATCGGCTTGAAAGATTCTGTTTCAACAGTAAAATTTGATGACCGTTCAGAATCGCAAACCCTAGATATTGCTGACCATGTTCAGGCAGTAAAAATCTTGCTTGATGATTTGATTCGTTTTGATATTATCAAGAGCTATGATGAAATTACAGGTGTTGGTCACCGTGTGGTTGCTGGTGGAGAATATTTCAAAGAATCAAGCTTGGTGGATGAAGATGCCTTGGCTAAGATTGAAGAATTGTCAGCCTTAGCACCTTTACACAATCCAGGTGCAGCTTCAGGGATTCGTGCCTTTAAGGAGCTCCTCCCAGATATTACAAGTGTTGCTGTTTTTGATACAGCCTTCCATACATCTATGCCGGAAGTGGCCTACCGTTATCCAGTGCCTAATCGTTACTATACAGACTACCAAGTCCGTAAGTATGGAGCACACGGAACTAGCCACCAATATGTTTCTCAAGAAGCAGCTAAGTTGTTAGGTAAGCCAATTGAAGAAACTAAGATTATCACAGCCCATGTGGGAAATGGTGTTTCAATTACTGCCGTTGATGGTGGTAAATCAGTAGACACCTCAATGGGCTTGACACCACTTGGTGGTGTTATGATGGGAACACGTACTGGGGATCTTGACCCTGCGATTATTCCATTTGTTATTGACCGTGAACCTGAGATGGCAGATGCTGAGCGTATCCGTCACGTCTTTAATAAGGAATCAGGTCTTCTTGGCATTTCTGAAAAATCAAGTGATATGCGTGATATCATTGCTGGTAAGAATGCTGGTGATGAAAAATGTGCCTTGGCTTATGATCTTTATGTGGATCGTTTGCGTAAATACATCGCTCAATACTTCGGTGTGTTGAACGGAGCGGATGCTATCGTCTTTACAGCAGGTATTGGTGAAAACTCGGCAGAAGTTCGTGCTTCAGTTTTGGATGGTCTCACTTGGTTTGGTATTGAAGTGGATCCTGAAAAGAATGTCTTCGGACATGTAGGCGACATTACAACAGCAGAGTCAGCTGTTAAAGTATTTGTTATCCCAACAGATGAAGAGTTGGTGATTGCGCGTGATGTTGAGCGCCTTAAAACTAAATAAGTTATCAAAAATTTGATAAGACCAGAAAAGTTGGCCGAGTGATTGGCCGGCTTTTTTGAATGCTCTGAAAGCATCATTCGTCGATGTCTATATATGTGTAATTCAATAAGTAAAGAAAACTTTATAAAAAATGTAAAAGAGACTTTACAAAATATGTAAAGTAGACTATACTATAAATGTAAAGTTAACTTAACAAAGAAAAGTAAGGAGTTTAACTATTTGAAAATAAACGATAAGGTTGAGGTACCACATGGAAACAAAAATTCAGGAACTTCGCAAGGCTAATAAGATTAGTCAGGCAGAGTTAGCAGATGAAATGGGGGTCACGAGACAGACCATCATTTCACTCGAAAAAGGTCGCTATAATGCTTCGTTGGAACTGGCTTTTAAAATTGCTAGATATTTTGGAAAGACTATTGAAGAAGTCTTTATTTTTGAGGAAGATTAAGGAGAAAAGATATGTTTAAACAAGTCATGAAGAAAATTGGTGTTATTGTTTTAGCGCTCACTCTACTAATCTTAGATTTAACACTATTAGGTGCTTTCCCGCTACTTACTCAGGATGGTAAGTTTTCACTTGTGGAGCAAATAGGTTACGGTATTTGGGCATTAGGGAGTTTGGCTATTTTTATCGTGATTGCTTATAGATTTAAACTCTTATCGCTTAAAGAGATTAATTGGAGACGTCTCGTTGCGATTGCTTCTCTTAATCTCGTCATCTTTTTCCTAGGTGATCTTCTAGGGTATTTTATTGGTCAGTTAACACACAATGCGACTATGGAAAATCAAGATGCTTTAAATGATATCTTTGCCCACGTACCATTCTATCTTCAACTAGTAGTCGCCGGTTTTATTATTCCGATTATGGAAGAAATCATTTTTAGGGGACTCTTAGCCAAGGTGCTCTTTGGAAAATACTTTAAGACGGGTCTTGTTATTTCCAGTCTTCTCTTTATGGCTGGTCACTCAGCATTTACGCTTCAGACAATTGTCATCTATGGTATTATGTCAGCTGGTCTTGCGATAACATATTATAAGACTAAGCGTATCGAGTACAGTATGGGTGTTCATATCTTAAACAATAGCATAAGTGTACTACTCAGCCTTTTCGTTTAAGGTGAATAAGTGTTTAAAGTTGTCGGTGAAAAAAGTTATATTGCTCTTATAAAGGATAATAAAGGGAGTGTTAAGAGATGTTAATAAAAATGTTATTAGGAAAGAGAAAAACAGAGGCCGAGTTTAAGAAATACATTACACGAGTAGCGTGTTCTCTTTTTTGCTTGGGTATTTTGGGCTTGTTTGTTGTTCGCTCTAACAGTCTTAGTGATTATGCTCTAGGCTTAGTATTGGGATTTACCATTGGGGTTTATGTCTTGTCAATCTATTATTTTGCTACACTTACCCATCCCAAACGTCTTCATCGGATGTATATTGCTGCCTATGATGAGCGAAATAAACAGATTTTAATGGCGACAGCAGTTGCAACTCTGATTTTAGAGTTTTTGCTTATCTTTGCTTTGATTGTCCTATATGCCTTTGTCAATATTCAGTTGCCCTATGTTACAGTCTTATCAGTCTTGCTCTATGGCTTAGTATTGGGATTTGCTCTTATTCGTCTCATCCTATCTAAAATAGTATAAGCTGTCTCTTATACACATCTCCGAGCCCACGAGACCGTAC
>ENA-OZGL01000113-OZGL01000113.1-human-gut-metagenome-genome-assembly--contig:-NODE-113-length-44727-cov-11.713467_pt1 | contig 44727 bp, 36 predicted proteins | sample MGYA00245117_ERZ653659 | MGnify/ENA primary metagenome ERZ653659 (study PRJEB26926, sample SAMN06165263) | human gut metagenome | biome: ENVO:00009003; feature: ENVO:2100002; material: ENVO:00002003... | reverse complement strand
CTAGTACGGTCTCGTGGGCTCGGAGATGTGTATAAGAGACAGGTCTGTCAGTGTGGAAAGAGGAAAAATACAGAAAACTCCAGGGAACCTATCCGGTCATCTTTTTAAGTTTTGCGGATGTGAAACAGACAAATTATGAGGATGCCGTACGAAAAATAAAAAATATTATTGAAGAAACATATATGCAGCATGCGTATCTGAATGAGGCAGAAAATATTTCGGAAACGGAAAAAAGACAGTTACGGTCTGTGAGTGAAACTATGGGTGATGTGACCGCACAGGATTCATTAAAAAATTTAGCAGGTATCTTATACAGATATTATGGGAAAAAAGCCATCATCCTGCTGGATGAATATGACACTCCGATGCAGGAAGCATATATTCACGGATACTGGGATGAGTTTACCGCATTTATCCGCAGTCTTTTTAATTCCAGTTTCAAGACCAATCCTTACATGGAGCGCGGGATCATGACAGGAATCACAAGGGTTTCAAAAGAATCTATTTTTTCTGATCTCAATAATCTCAATGTTGTGACGACCACTTCAGAAGAATATGCCACCTGTTTTGGATTTACTGAGACAGAGGTGTTTGATGCTCTCGCGGAATATCAGCTGACAGATCAGAAAGAGATGGTAAAAAAATGGTATGATGGATTTACCTTCGGCACGCATAAAGATATCTATAATCCGTGGTCGATCACTAATTTTCTGGACAAAAAACAGTTTCGTCCGTACTGGGCATCAACAAGTTCTAACGGTCTGGTAAATAAACTGATCCGGACGGCATCGGCAGACATTAAAACACGGATGGAGGAACTTTTGCAGGAAAGAGAAATCGTGGTAACATTTGACGAACAGATTGTGTTTAACCAGCTTGATAAAAGTAAAAATGCGATCTGGAGCCTGCTGCTTGCAGGGGGCTACCTGAAAGCAGAAGAGGTGGAATATCGAGGTATGCTGTTAGAACCGTGGTATCATCTTCGTATCACGAATCTGGAAACTTACAGTATGTTTTCTAACATGTTTAAAGGCTGGTTTGATGATTCCATGTCGAACTATAATGAGTTCATAGAGGCATTATTAAAAGGGAACTTAAAAGAGATGAATATTTATATGAACGACATTGCACTCACAACTTTCAGCAGCTTTGATACCGGAAACCATCCATCGAAAAGATCGCAGCCGGAGCGTTTTTATCACGGATTTGTATTGGGACTTTTAGTGGAACTGCGGGATTCTTATGATGTGCGGTCAAACAGGGAGAGCGGCTACGGCAGATATGATATCATGCTGGTTCCACATGACCAGAAAAACAATGCAATCGTGATGGAATTTAAAGTCCATGAGGCAGATGAAGAAGAAACATTAGAAGATACGGTGCAGGCCGCTTTAAAACAGATCAGGGAAAAAAATTATGACGCCGGACTGACTGCAGCAGGAATCCCAAAAGAGAAGATCAGACACTACGGATTTGCTTTTGAGGGAAAGAAAGTATTGATTGGAAAATAATTTAGAATTGTAATTAAGATGATAGTAAATGCCATGTTTTGTGTACAATGCATAAAAATATGGCGTTTATTTTGTCTAAAACTTCCAACATGCAAAACAGTTTATGCAAAAAAAGTGCAGATTGTGAAGATTTTTACCAAAGGACGTGTGGTATGGTAGGATACAGTTACAAGATCCGAAACGGATAAAGAAAACAAGGGAGGAAAATCCGTGCCCAGTGTGCTGGGCATTGCTCGTCAGCAGACTCGCATTTTCCTTCGGAAAACAAGGGAGGATTTAGAAATGTTAGCAATTAACATGGATGACGTGATCAACGTTCTCAATTCCTGTAAGCCATACCTGATTGCGCTTGGCATTGCACTGGCAATCGCAATTATTGTAACTGTGGCATGCATGAAATTGAAAAAACCGGTAAAGAAACTGGTGAGAAAGGAAGCATGGATCGCATTCCTTATGGCAGCAGTTGTGATTATCAATCTGATCTGCTTTATTCCAATGTCAAGTATGATCTCACTTGCAATGGGAAATGGTACGATCACAGAGGAAACATCAAATGAGGCAACAGCACTCTGTGAGGATATCGCAGATGAAGGTATTGTTTTATTAAAAAATGAGGACAATATTCTGCCGCTTACTGATACACAGAATATCAACGTATTTGGATGGGCATCTACAAATCCTTGCTACGGTGGTACAGGATCCGGAGCATTATCCGATGCATATGAGACAACAACACTTCTTGGTGGTCTTGAGGATGCCGGATACAAGATCAATACGGAACTGACTGATTTTTACAAAGCATACCGTGAGGACAGACCGGAAGTTGGTATGTGGGCACAGGACTGGACATTACCGGAGCCGACAGCAGATTCTTACAGTGATGAACTGATCAACAATGCAAAAGAGTTTTCTGATACAGCAATGGTAGTAATTACCCGTGTTGGTGGTGAGGGAGCAGACCTTCCAACTGATGTAAGCAAAGTAACTTACACAGATAACTCTGAAAATTACAAAGATTTTGAAGCTGGTGAACATTATTTACAGTTAAGCCAGACAGAAAAAGATATGTTAGACCTTGTTTGTGCCAACTTTGACAATGTCGTTGTTGTATATAACGGTGCAAACACCATGGAACTTGGATTCTTAAATGATTATAAACAGATCAAGGGTGCAATCTGGTGTCCTGGAACAGGGCAGTCCGGATTTGAGTCTCTTGGTGCTGTCGTAGCCGGTACAGTAAATCCATCCGGAAAAACCAGCGATACATTTGTATATGATCTGACAGCAACACCGACTTACAACAATTTTGGAAACTTCCTGTATGACAATATGGATGAGTTTGCCGCTACATCCAAAAACTTCGGAACAGGCGAAGAAGAAGCAACAATTCCATCTTTTGTCAACTATGTAGAAGGCATTTATGTTGGCTATCGTTTCTATGAGACAGCAGCAGTGGAAGGTCTGATCGACTATGATAAGACGGTTCAGTTCCCATTTGGATATGGACTTTCTTATACAGATTTTGAACAGAAGATGGGAGATGTTACCGTAGCAGACGGTAAAGTATCCTTTGACGTTACCGTAACAAACAACGGAACTGCCGCAGGAAAAGATGTGGTAGAGGTATATTACAATCCGCCATATACAAACGGTGGAATTGAAAAAGCATCTGCAAATCTGATCGATTTTGCAAAAACAGATGTGTTACAGCCGGGTGAATCTCAGACAATCAATGTAAGTTTCTCAGAAGAAGATATGGCTTCCTATGATACATATGGTAATGGATGCTATGTATTAGAGGCTGGTGACTATGAGATTTCTATCAACTCTGATTCACACAATGCGATCGCATCACAGACCGTAAGTGTCGCAGATACCGTTGTATACGATGAAAATAATGCACGTTCTACGGATGATGCAGCTGCAACGAATCAGTTTGCATATGCAGAAGGAGATGCAACATATCTTTCAAGAGCAGACGGATTTGCAAACTATGCAACAGCAACAGCAGCTCCGACAAACTTTACATTAGCAGAGGATGAGAAAGCTGATTTCTTAAACAACAGCAACTATGACCCGGCAAACTATAACAATGATTCTGATGAAATGCCGACAACAGGTGCGAAAAACGGAATGACACTTGCTGATATGCGTGGTCTTTCCTATGATGATGAAAAATGGGATACACTGCTTGACCAGCTGACTGTTTCTGATATGGATACCATGATCGCTCTTGGCGGATATCAGACATCTGCAGCATCAAGTGTTGGAAAAGTTATGACTGTTGACTGTGACGGACCTGCATCCATCAATAACAACTTTACAGGAACAGGTTCCATCGGATTCCCGTCTGCAGTTATGATCGCAAATACCTGGAACAAAGATCTTGCACTTTCTTTCGGTGAGAGCATTGGTAAGATGGCAGACGAGATGGATGTTTCCGGATGGTATGCACCGGCAATGAATACACATAGAAATGCATTTGCAGGACGTAATTTTGAGTACTATTCAGAAGATGGAGTTCTCTCCGGAAAAATGGCCGCAAACGCAGTGATCGGTGCTGAAAAATATGGTGTTTATGCATATATCAAGCATTTTGCTTTAAATGACCAGGAAACAAACCGTACCGGAATGCTCTGTACATGGTCAAATGAGCAGGCAATCCGTGAAATTTACTTAAAACCTTTTGAGATCGCTGTAAAAGAAGGTGGAGCAAAAGCAGTAATGTCTTCCTTCAATTATATCGGTACACAGTGGGCAGGCGGAACATATCCGTTACAGACAACTGTCCTTCGTGATGAGTGGGGATTCCGTGGATTTGTATTAACTGACTATTTTGGTGTTTACGGATACATGGATTCTGATATGGGTATCCGCGGTGGTACAGACTGTATGTTAGTTGCATACGATACGGAGACCAACCATGTGACAGATACCACAAGCGCAACAGGTGTAAAAGCAATGCGTCAGGCATCCAAAAATATCATGTATACCGTTGTAAACAGCCGTGCATATGATCCTGAAAACTTAAAGACAGGTCTGATGAACTGGCAGATTCTGGCGATCGTGATCGATATCATCCTTGGAGCACTGGTAATCTTCTTAGAGGTTCTTACGATCAGGAAATATAAAAAAGATGCAGCAGAAGAACCGGTGCAGACCGTAAATGAAACATCAGCAGAATAAAAACAGAACTTTGCAGAGATTACAATACATAGAGGTGAAAGCGTACAATGAGTAGTATAAAAAATCTATGGCAGAACTTTGCAGACAAACATCCCGGAGCCTCCAAATGGGTCCGGGAGGGCGGTCTGTTCGTGATCGTAAGTAACCTGATCACGGTATTTAAATACCTGATGTTACTGTTTCTGCCGCTCGCATTTGCCGGACTTCCAAACATTGACTTTGGATTCCCGGGAATTGACATCACATTATTTGGAGAAACATTCAAATGGAATATTATCGGTTATGATGCCGCACACGGTGGACTTCCATATTTTTGTGCATACATGGTTGCCATGGTGATTGGAGAATGCATCAATTTCCCGATCCAGAGAACTTTCGTGTTCCGCAGCAAGGGAAATATCTGGTATCAGGCATTCTGGTATCTGATCGCATTCTGCATCGTGACCTGTATCGTAAACTCCATCAACTGTATCTGGGTAGCAGTAGCCGGTATGTTCGTGCCGGACTGGCTGTACAATATAGGAACGACCGTGTTAAACGGCGGAGTTTCAATGGTCGTATTTTTCTTTGTCAATAAGATCATTTTCCCGGAAGGGGAAGCGAAAGCAAAAGCGTAAAAAGCTATAGAAAAAAGCATGTTTTACAATTCAAAAGAATTGCAGAACATGCTTTTTGCAGCATTATAAATATTGTTTTACCCTTGCAGCGTTATTATTGGAGACACATTTTTTTATTTATTTTGTCAGGAGAAAAATCCGGTGTAATAATTTGTAAGTCCGATTGGTTTCATACTATCACATAGCAGCAAAGAATACAAGAACAGCCACAGCAGTTTGCTGTGGCTGTTAATGGTGTTATGAATACTGCACGTTTGTGTGGTATTTTTTTATGACTTATTTTTTCTTTTTCTTACTTTTCTCTTTTTCAAGTTCAGCTTTTTCTTTTTCGAGTTCTTTATTTGCGCGATTTGCTTTTTCTTTTAATTTGGTCCTCCAGCTCTTTTTACCTTCCGGTTTTTCAAGAGGTCCGCGTACACCGGTAACTTTTGTGATATAGATACCACTCACGGTAGCTTTCACTTCTTTTTTGACCGGTATGTAATCAAATACAGATTCATCGGCGATCAAAGACATTACTTTTGGTCCAACCTTTGCTTTTACGATTGGAAGTTTGGTACGGCGCATCATCTTCGGTGTCTGGTCGATCACAACCTGCGGAAGACCGGATTCGGTAATGCGCATTCGCTTCTTATCTATAATCAGCATGGATACGGTCTGTGCGGCAGCGGCAAGCTGTTCATCCTGTTCGGCTTTCTTTTTCTGTGCTTTCTTCCCGAGAAAATAAAGGACAACAAGTCCGATGATTAAGACGGCTAAGATAACCAGTAATACGATAGTAACTGGGCTCATAAATAATCCTCCATATATTTACTTTTTAGAACAAAACTCAAAAAATATTGTAGCATTGATTTTTGGAAAAAGCAAGGTGTGTGTATGTTATATCTGTTTTTATACACTGGATTTTTTGTGCAAAACTTACAAATATCATTGGAATATCGGCTTTTTAATGACATTATAAGAACAGTATGCTAAAATCCAGACAAAGCATGATATTCTGAAATCATCTACATGGTTATAGACCATTCTTTTATCATAGTGAAAAATGTATAAAAAGTTATACATTCAACTTAAGAATTTCCAATGCTTTTATCATTCACACATATAAGCAGGGAGAATTCTTGAAAACCACGAATTGCTCCCGGATTAAACAAAGGAGGAGAAATGAATGGGGACGGTTGATATTGTAACAAAAGAGTATATGCGGGAGAATGCTATATTTGCAGATGCGTTTAATTATCTTATCTATGGTGGAAAAAAGGTGATCGATCCGGCAGGACTTACAGAGGTTGACACTGCTACATCGGCAGTGGGTAAAAAAGATGCACTGCAAAAATACCGTGATGTTTTAAAAGCAGCAGTCATCAAACAGGATGAAAAGATGTCGTATGTTTTATTAGGGGTTGAGAATCAGACAGATGTCCATTATGCAATGCCGGTCAGAAACGCTATCTATGATGCCTTACAATATGGAAAACAAGTGTCAGATATAGCGGCAGGGCACCGACGGAGCCAAAAAGATTATTCAGGAAAAACCGGTGGAGAATATTTATCGGGATTTTTTAAGGAAGATCACATTAAACCAGTTATCACACTTGTGATTCATTTTGGGGCAGAGGAATGGGACGGATCGTTATCTTTACATGAAATGATGCCGATAAGGGATATGGAAATTTTAAGTTATGTGGAGAACTACAGGATACACCTGATCGATCCGGAAAAACTTACGGAAGAAGAACTGAACAAATTTTCAACAAGTATGAGAGAGGTTATGGGATATATCAAGTACTCTAATAATAAAGAAAAACTGCTGGATTTTTTGAGGACAGATACCCATAAAAGTATAGAAATGAATGCAGCCAGAGTTATAAAAACCATCACGAAGACACCAATTAAGATATCAGAGGAAAAGGAGGGGATAGAGATGTGTCAGGCGATTGAAGAATTAATTGCGGAGAGCGAAGCGCGTGGAGAAGCTCGTGGCAAAGCAGAGGGAATGATAGAAATGTGTCTCGAAATGAACATACCGAAAAAGGGTATTATAAAAAGATTGCAGGATAAATTAAACATATCTATGCAGCAGGCGGATGAGTATTTTAGAATGTATGGAACAAAAAATGATTAAGAGATTATATATCTGAAAAACATAAAACGGGCAGGCAGGAGTTTTCGTATATGAACTCCCACCTGCCTGTTTTTCTTATCTTGCCAGAATATCAATGATCTCCGCAATATACATCGTGTGCATATCATGATCTGCATACCATTTTTGCGCAATCTCTGGCATCAGGAAGGAATCCTCAGTCAGTCGCGTTGCGGACATTTTCTCACACAGCAGGATCATATTTCCCTCATCGATGAACGGAATGCTGTGGCGGGAGGTAAGGGTTAAACCGGCGGCTGAGATCTTATCGTTTTCGTCACGGCCGGAGTGACTTCCACAGTAATTTAATGCATCACGGTATTTTTCAGATAAAAAGCTGAGAGAAAAGAATTCATTTTTGTCGATCAGTTCTTTGGTGTATCTTGAGTCACGGACAAATACAAAGGCAACGTTTTTGCCCCATAAGATGCCGACACCGCCCCAGCTTATGGTCATGGTGTTTGCTTTGTCTTTGGAACCTGCGGTGAGCAGCGCCCATTCTTTTCCAATTTTTGTAAATGGATCAAATTCCATCATATCTGCTGTCATAGGTTGAAATGTATGCATAACGTAATCTCCTTATATTTATACGAAATATTTATATGTTGGTTTTATTATAAAATTCCCTGGTTTAAATGACAAGAGAAAATTGCGGTTGTTTGCGGGGGCAGAGTGAGCCGTGTACGGAAAATTGACTTTTCATAAGTGTTGTACTATGATGGTTGCGAAAATTGTACAAAACAAAGGAGGAAAATCCTGCCCAATGTGTTGGGCATTGCTCCTGCAAGGGCACATGCTATGCAAAGGCGGCATAGCAGGCATTTTGCTCCGCAAAACAAAGGAGGAAAATCCTCTGCTCCTGCAAAGGCAGTCGCATTTTCCTTCGGAAAACAAAGGAGGATTTATGAAAATCACAACGAAACAAATCACAACAACAGCAGTGTTACTGGCAATCTGTATCGTGAGCCAGTTCTTTAAAAACACAAGTGTGTACATCACAGGACCGATCATCAATGCATGTCTGATCATTGCGGCACTGGGTGCAGGAATGGCATGCGGAATTATTTTATCTGTGATCACACCGGTCACATCATTCCTGATTACAGGAAGCCCGATCATGTCAGCGATCCCGGCGATCATCCCATGCGTTATGATCGGAAATATCATTCTTGTAGTTGCAGTTAGTCTGATTGCAAAGAAAATCAAAGGCAATGCAGGTCTGATCGCAGGTATGGCAGCCGGCAGCATTGTAAAGGCATTATTTATGGGAGTCGTGATTGCACTGGTTCTGATTCCGTCCCTGCTTCCGGAAGCAATGGTTCCAAAGATGGCAGTGTTCCAGACAACATTTTCCGTGACACAGCTTATCACAGCAGTAATCGGAAGTGTGCTGGCATTTATTATCTGGATTCCTTTAAAAAAGGTAATTGCAGAGCAGAACTAAAAAACTTTCAGGGCAAAAATTCCAAAACATTTTAAAATCATATCATAACGCATGATTATAAAAAATAAACGTTAATATGAATTTGAGTAATGACGAATATAAGCCTTTGGAATAATCTTGACACTCAAAAAAGAAAGTATCATAATGGTGGTCAGAAAAAAAACGATAGAGAGTCGGAGGCATATGTTATGGATATCAGATTTGAAAAAAGAGAACATTTAAAGGAAAAACCAGATCAGAAACATCTTGGATTTGGAAAATATATGACAGACTATATGTTTGTTATGGATTGGACAAAGGAAGAGGGCTGGAAAGATGCAAGAATCGTTCCGGAAGGACCGATCACCATGGATCCGGCATGTGTAACGTTACATTATGCACAGGAAACATTCGAGGGTATGAAAGCATACCGTACTGCAGAGGGTAAGATCCAGTTATTCCGTCCGGAGATGAACGCAAAGAGAATGATCAACTCTAACGCAAGACTCTGCATGCCGGAGCTCCCGGTTGATATGTTTGTTGAGGCGGTAAAAGCACTGGTAAAGGTAGAAGAGGACTGGGTTCCATCAGAGCCGGAGACATCTCTTTACATCCGTCCGTTTATGTTTGCAACAGAAGCTGCACTCGGCGTACATATGGCATCTGCTTATAAGTTTATGATTATCTGCTGCCCGGTTGGCGCTTACTACGCAGAGGGAATCAACCCGGTTAAGATCTTAGTTGAGGATGAACTGGTTCGTGCCGTAAAAGGTGGTACCGGATTTACAAAATGCGGTGGTAACTACGCAGGTTCTATTTTAGGACAGGTTAAAGCAGAGAAGATGGGATATTCCCAGGTACTCTGGTTAGATGGTGAACATCGTAAATATGTAGAGGAAGTTGGAACCATGAACATCATGTTCAAGATCGCAGGCGAGATTTACACAGCACCGATCGAGGGAACTGTTCTTCCGGGTGTCACAAGAGATTCCATGATCCATCTGTTAAGAGACTGGGGTTATAAAGTAAATGAGACCAGACTTTCCGTAGATGATCTGATGAAAGCCGGACATGACGGCACACTTGAGGAAGTATTCGGAACAGGTACTGCAGCAGTTATCTCCCCTGTCGGAGAACTCCGCTACAAAGATGATGTTGTAACGATCAACGATTTCAAGATCGGTGAACTGACACAGAAATTATATGATACCTTAACCGGAATCCAGTGGGGCAGACTGCCGGATAAATATGGCTGGACAGTAGAGGTAAAATAAGTAGTTGCGTCAGGGTTTCCGATGAAAAAACAGATTGCACGCACTACGGGCAGACTGATTGTTATGAAAAACACCATGGACATGCAAAATCGCATGTTCGTGGTGTTTTTGGTTATACTAAAAATAAGTGACAGGTCAGGTGTCCTGTGTTAATATGGAACAGAAAGAACGGAATGTAACACGCCAGACCGGCGTCGTTCTGAAAATGGAGGACGACTATGAGTAAAACATTAGAACAATTCGAGCAGTATCTCGATAAAATGAAAAAATATGAACATATCAATACGCTTCTTTACTGGGACATGAGAACCTGTGCACCCAAACTGGGGCAGGCAGGACATATCGATGCACTGACTTATTTTTCAACCGAGAGCTTTGCGATGTCGACTTCGGATGAACTTTACGGCATGTTAGAGACCTTAAAGACACCGGAAGAATTTGCACAGCTGTCAGATACCATGAAATTTATCGTGACACGCATGCAGCGCGATATGGAAAAAGACAGACGGATTCCAAAAGACCGTTATGAAGTGATGGTCCGTGAGCAGGCAGAATCCGGAAATGCATGGGAAGATGCAAAAAATGCATCTGACTTTTCCATTTTTGCACCGCATCTGGAGAAAATGATTGCACTTACCAAAGAAATGGCAGGTTACACGGATCCGGGCAAAGAAGTTTATGATGTATTGTTAGATAAATATGAAGAGGGAATGGATTCTGCAACGATTGACCGTCTGTTTGGTGAACTAAAGGAAGCGCTGATTCCGCTTGTGAAAAAAATACTTGCCGCAAAACAGCCGGATGATACAAAATTCCATGTTTATTTTGATCCGGATGATCAGAGAAAAGTGCAGGATCTTTTGCTTTCCTACATCGGATTTTCCAAAGATGCCGGTGCAGTAGGAGAGACAGAGCATCCCTTTACACTGAATTTTTCTTCCAAGGATGTCCGGGTGACAAATCATTATTATGAACATGATCCGATTTCTGCCATGTTTTCGGCTATCCATGAGGGTGGTCATGCGATTTTTGAACAGAATGTCAATCCGGAATATGACAACACGGCTGCAGGAAGCTGCCGTTATATGGGTGTGCATGAGAGCCAATCCCGTTTTTATGAGAATATTTTAGGGCGCAATAAGAATTTCTGGATTCCTGTCTATGAGAAAGTGCAGGAACTGATGCCGCAGATGAAGGACATTTCACTGGATGAGTTTTACCGTGAGATCAATCATGTCAGAAACAGCCTGATCCGTACCGAGGCAGATGAGGTGACCTATTGCTTCCATATTATATTGCGTTATGAAATGGAGAAGGCAATCTTTCGTGACAATGTACCGGTTGCGAAACTTCCGGAACTCTGGAATCAGAAAATGAAGGAATATTTAGATATCACTCCGGCAAATGATGCGGAGGGAATCTTACAGGATATGCACTGGTCAGATGGTTCCTTCGGCTATTTTCCAAGCTATCTGTTAGGAAGTATCTATGACGGCATGTACTTAGAGGAGCTTGAAAAAGAGTCAGGGCCGGTAGATGAGATCTTAAAAGAGGGCAGAATCAAAGAAATCACAAAGTGGCTGAATGAAAAGATCCACTGGTATGGCAGCACACGCACACCAAAAGAAGTGATTGCAAATGTGTGTGGAAAAGAAGTATCAGCAGAGCCATTGGTGCGTTATTTTGAAAAAAAATATGCCAGCGTTTACGATTTAAAATAAATGAAGCAGAATCGTGTGAAAAATGAGAATTTTTACACGCAGGAATGGGGACTTATATGAAAAAACAGGGAATTATTTTTGATATGGATGGCACACTTTGGGATTCAGCCGCCAATGTGGCAGAATCCTGGAATGAAGCGATCCGTCAGGATGGAAGGTTAAATAAGGCACTCACAGAAGCCGATATCAAGGGTGTTATGGGAAAGACCATGGATGTGATCGCAAAACTGTTATTCCCGGAAATTTCTGAGAAAGAGCAGGAGACACTTTTAGCGGAGTGCTGCAGGATCGAGAACGATTATTTAAGAGAACATGGCGGAGTGCTTTATCCGGATCTTGAGGATACATTCAAAGAATTAAAAAAGACATATGAACTTTACATTGTAAGCAACTGCCAGAAAGGTTACATTGAGGCATTTTTGGATCATTATCATTTCTGGGATTATTTTTCCGATATCGAATGTTACGGAAATAATCTTTTACAGAAAGGGGACAATATCAGACTGCTTGCAGACCGGAACCATTTAGAAGAAGCAGTCTATGTGGGTGATATCCAGGGAGATTATGATGCCAGCAGAAAAGCTGGCGTTGGATTTATTCATGCCGCATACGGTTTTGGAATCGTACCGGAAGCACAGTATAAAATACAGTCATTTTCAGAACTTGTGACAAAACGGGTGGCAGAAACATATTTTAGAGGATTAATATGACAAAATTACAAGAACTACTAAAACAGATCAACCGGAAGCATGTGTATATCCAGACACATAATTTTCCTGACCCGGATGCCATTGCGAGTGCGCTTGGGATCCAGGAGCTGTTAAAGCACAATGGAATTTCTTCCACGATCTGTTATAAAGGAAAAATAGACCGTTACAGTACCGACAAGCTGCGTGAACTGATGGAGATCGAACTTTTGAATGTGGAGGATCTTAGTACCATTTTGACAGATGAGGATGAAGTGATCCTTGTGGATGCACAAAAGGGTAATTCAAACATCGTTGACATTACGGGGGACGAGATCATCTGCATCGATCATCATCCGGAAAATGAAAAGTTTCCATACCGGTTTAAAGACATCCGGCCGGAAGTGGGAGCATGTGCGACGATCGTTGCACAGTATTTCTTTGAAAATAATATCCCGATGGATAGAAGAATCGCCACGACTCTGACATACGGTGTACGGATCGATACCAATAATCTGAGCCGTGGAGTGTCAAAACTCGATATTGAGATGCTCTACCGGATGTTTGATGAATGTGATTATGAGGTCATCCATATGTTAGAAAACAGTAATCTGTGTTTTGATGATCTGATGGCATATTCGAGTGCGATTTCAAGCATTGAAGTATATGATGACATCAGTTTCTGCAATACTGGTAAGGATTGTCCGGTCATTGCAAATATATCCGATTTCATGCTTGCTTTAAAAGAAGTGTCATTTTCCGTCGTGTATTCGAGAAAGTCAGACGGAATCAAACTTTCTGTGCGCAGTGAAAAAAGTATGCTCGATGCGGGAAAAATCGTGGCGGAGGCACTGAAAGGAATTGGCAATGGCGGCGGCCACGCATCGATGGCTGGAGGATTTGTGCCGTGTACGGGCAGTGACATGGATGTAAAACTGTTAGAGGCACAGATGAAGGAGCGGTTTTTAAACGTGATCGCAGATGTGAAAAAACGTGCTCTGTGAAAAGCATGAAGCCCTCTTGACATTCTCACTTTCCGAGTCTATACTAAAGACTAGATTTTTGGCAAAAGGCAATGACGAAGACAGTAGTTCATCAGGAAAAGCAACAGAGAGCCGGAGCAGGTGGAAACCGGTGCGAGTATCTGCTGAATGAAAATCACTTCCAAGCCGCAGTCTGAAATGGTCAAGGCAGATCACGACTGGGATTTTCCGTGACAGAGTAAGCGCTGACGCATTTCCTGCGTTACAGGGAACGTGTATCCGGAGTTTATTAGTTCCGTGTACATTTGTATATCAGGTGGTATCACGAAGTATTTAAGCCCTCGTCCTATATACAGGACGAGGGCTTTTTTAATTCATAGGAAATTACGTCCTATGAATTAAAAAGCCCTCCGGGCGGGATGCGCACTTCGCGGAGAAGAAGTTTGCTGTAAACAGCACCGCTCGGGCGCGAAAGAGTCGCAAGCGACTCTTTATTAAATCAATGGAGGTTAACAATGTATAAGAAAGTTGATGCGAATCTGAATTTCGTAGACAGAGAAAAACAGATCGAGAAGTTCTGGAATGACAATGACATCTTTAAGAAGAGCATGGAACACCGCAAGGAAGGAGAGACCTACACCTTTTATGACGGCCCGCCAACTGCAAACGGCAAGCCGCACATCGGACATGTGGAGACCCGTACGATCAAAGATATGATTCCGAGATACCAGACCATGAAAGGAAAATTCGTTCCGCGTAAAGCCGGCTGGGATACACATGGACTCCCGGTAGAACTTGAGGTTGAGAAACTTCTTGGCTTAAACGGAAAAGAGCAGATCGAAGAATACGGTATGGAGCCTTTCATCAAAAAATGTAAGGAATCCGTATGGAAATACAAAGGAATGTGGGAAGATTTCTCAAAGACCGTTGGTTTCTGGGCTGATATGGACAATCCATATGTTACTTACGATGACAATTTTATTGAGTCCGAATGGTGGGCATTAAAAGAAATCTGGAACAAAAACCTTTTATACAAAGGATTTAAAATCGTTCCTTACTGTCCGCGCTGCGGTACCCCGTTATCTTCCCAGGAGGTTGCACAGGGTTATAAGACGGTCAAAGAGCGCTCTGCAGTTGCACGTTTTAAAGTAATTGGAGAGGATGCATATTTCCTTGCATGGACTACAACTCCTTGGACACTGCCGTCTAACGTCGCACTCTGTGTGAACCCGGAAGAGACTTACTGCAAAGTAAAAGCGGTTGACGGATATACCTATTATATGGCAGAGGCACTGCTTGACACGGTACTTGGCAAACTGCTTGACAAGGATGCACCAGAGGGAACAAAGGCATACGAAGTATTAGAGACTTATAAAGGAAGCGATTTAGAGTACAAAGAGTATGAGCCGTTATTTGACTGTGCAAAAGAGATCATTGAAAAACAGCACAAAAAAGCGCATTACATTGTATGTGACACCTATGTAACCATGACAGACGGTACCGGTATCGTTCATATCGCACCTGCATTCGGTGAAGATGATGCCGCTGTCGGAAGAAAATATGACCTTCCATTCGTACAGCTTGTAGACGGAAAAGGTGAGCTGACCAAAGAGACACCATATGCCGGTGTTTTTGTAAAGAAAGCAGATCCTATGGTATTAAAAGATCTCGATGAAAAGGGACTGTTATTCGATGCTCCGAAGTTCGAGCATGAATATCCGCACTGCTGGAGATGTGACACACCGCTCATCTACTACGCAAGAGAATCCTGGTTTATCAAAATGACTGCAGTCAAAGATGACCTGATCCGCAACAACAATACTGTAAACTGGATCCCGGATTCTATCGGAAAAGGACGTTTCGGTGACTGGCTTGAGAATATCCAGGACTGGGGTATCTCCCGTAACCGTTACTGGGGAACACCACTTCCGGTATGGGAGTGTGAATGTGGACATCAGGAGTGCATCGGAAGCCGTGCAGAACTTGCAGAGAGAAGCGGAAATCCGGAGGATGCAAAGGTAGAACTTCATCGTCCGTATATTGATGCAGTTACCTTCAAATGCCCGGACTGTGGCAAAGAAATGCACCGTGTACCGGAGGTTATCGACTGCTGGTTCGATTCCGGAGCAATGCCATTCGCACAGCACCATTATCCGTTTGAGAATAAAGACGTCTTTGAGAAACAGTTCCCGGCGAAGTTTATCTCCGAGGCAGTTGACCAGACAAGAGGATGGTTCTACTCTCTGATGGCAGAGTCCACCCTGTTATTTAATAAAGCTCCGTATGAGAACGTCATCGTTCTTGGACATGTACAGGATGAGAACGGACAGAAGATGAGTAAGTCCAAAGGAAATGCGGTTGATCCGTTTGATGCATTAGAGACTTACGGCGCAGATGCGATCCGCTGGTATTTCTATACAAGCAGTGCACCATGGATTCCGAAGCGTTTCAGTGGCAAGCTGGTACAGGAAGGACAGCGTAAATTCATGGGTACCCTGTGGAATACTTATGCATTCTTCGTGCTGTATGCAAACATCGACCAGTTTGATGCAACAAAATATACCTTAGATTATGAAAAATTATCCGTTATGGATAAGTGGCTGCTGTCAAAATTGAATTCCGCAATCAAGGGAACGGATGAGAACCTTGCAAATTACCGCATTCCGGAAGCTGCAAAGGTACTTGATGAGTTCGTGGATGACATGAGTAACTGGTATGTCAGAAGAAGCCGTGACCGTTTCTGGGCAAAAGGCATGGAGCAGGATAAGATCAACGCATATATGACACTTTATACTGCATTAGTTGAGATCTGCAAGGCTGCTGCACCGATGATCCCATTCATGACAGAGGAGATCTATCAGAACCTGGTGCGTTCCATCAACACAGAGGCACCGGAGAGCATCCATCTGTGCGACTTCCCGGCTGTCAATGAGGCATGGATCGACAAAGAATTAGAGAAAAATATGGATGAGGTCTTAAAGATCGTTGTTATGGGCCGTGCATGCCGTAACTCTGCGAATATCAAGAACCGCCAGCCAATCGGAAATATGTATGTCAAAGCACCGAATGTTTTATCTGAGTACTTTGTAGAGATCATCGAGGATGAGCTGAATGTGAAGAAAGTAAACTTTACAGAGGATGTCAGTGCATACACAAGCTATACCTTCAAACCGCAGCTTCGTACCGTCGGACCGAAATACGGCAAGTTCTTAGGACAGATCCAGAAAGCACTTGCAGAGTTAGACGGAAACAAAGCAATGGCTGAATTAAAAGCAGACGGTGTGCTTGCATTGCCAACAGTCAGTGATGATGTAAAATTATCCGAAGAAGACCTTCTGATCACAATGACACAGATGGAAGGTTATGTAACGGAAGGTGATAATACCGTAACCGTTGTGCTTGATACCAACCTGACACCGGAACTGGTAGAGGAAGGATTTGTCCGTGAGCTGATCAGCAAGATCCAGACCATGCGTAAGGAAGCCGGATTTGAGGTTATGGATAAAATTTCCATTTACTATCATGCAGATGAAAAAGTAGCCGACATCTTTAATAAGTACGGAAATGACATCATGGGTGATGTTTTAGGTACTGAAGTTGTAGCAGAAGCTGATTCTTTTGACTCCGGAGAAAACGGAATTTACTGCAAGGAATGGAATATTAATGGAGAAAAAGTATTGCTTGGAGTAAAAAAAGGAGAAAACTAGATGAAGGAAAATGTTTTCAACAAGGAAAAATTTATTGAGGACGTAAAGGAAAATGTAAAAAATCTTTACCGCAAAACATTAGAGGAAGCTTCACAGCAGGAAATTTTTCAGGCGGTTTCCTACACGGTAAAAGATGTGATCATTGATGACTGGCTTGCAACACAGAAAGCGTTTGACAAACAGGATCCAAAGATGGTCTATTATATGTCCATGGAATTTTTGATGGGCCGTGCTCTTGGCAACAACATGATCAATTTAAAAATGTACAAAGAGGTCAAAGAGGCGCTTGAGGAGATCGGTCTGAACTTAGATGAGATCGAGGATCAGGAGCCGGATCCGGCACTTGGAAATGGTGGACTCGGACGTCTTGCAGCCTGCTTTATGGAATCTCTGGCAACCTTGGGATACGCAGCTTACGGCTGCGGTATCCGCTACCGTTATGGTATGTTCAAACAGAAGATCAAAGACGGTTTTCAGGTGGAAGTGCCGGATAACTGGTTAAAGAACGGATATCCGTTTGAACTTCGCCGTCCGGAATATTCCTATGAGGTGAAATTCGGCGGTTATGTCCGTGCGGAAGTGACGGAGGAAGGAAAGACCCGTTTCGTACAGGAAAATTACCAGTCCGTTTTAGCAGTACCTTATGATATGCCGATCGTAGGTTACGGCAACCATGTGGTAGATACCTTAATGATCTGGGATGCAGAGCCGATGGAGTGCTTTGAGTTAGATTCCTTTGACAAGGGAGATTACCACAAGGCAGTAGAGCAGGAAAACCTTGCCCGTAACTTAGTTGAGGTACTTTATCCGAATGATAACCATATCGCAGGAAAAGAACTTCGTTTAAAACAGCAGTATTTCTTTGTATCTGCAAGTGTACAGCGTGCGCTGGCACGTTACAAAAAACATCATGATGATATCCACAAGCTGCCGGAGAAAGTGACATTCCAGTTAAACGATACACATCCGACCGTAGCAGTGGCAGAGCTGATGCGTATTTTACTCGACGAAGAGGGATTAAGCTGGGATGAGGCATGGGAGATCACAACAAAGACCTGTGCATATACCAACCACACGATCATGGCTGAAGCACTTGAAAAATGGCCGATCGAGATCTTCTCAAGACTGCTTCCGCGTATCTACCAGATCGTTGAGGAGATCAACCGCAGATTTATCTTACAGATCCAGGCGGAATTCCCGGGCGATAACGGTAAGGTTGCCCGCATGGCAATCGTTTACGATGGTCAGGTAAAGATGGCACATCTTGCAATCGCAGCAGGATATTCCGTAAATGGTGTGGCAAAACTCCACACAGAGATCTTAAAGAACGAGCAGCTTCATGATTTCTACGAGTTGTTCCCACAGAAATTCAACAACAAGACGAATGGAATCACACAGCGTAGATTCCTGATGCATGGCGATCCGCTTCTTGCAGACTGGGTAAGTGAACATATCGGTGACGACTGGATCACAAATCTTTCCCATATTGAGAAGATGGCGATCTATGCAACCGATAAAAAAGCACAGCAGGAGTTCATGAATATCAAATATCAGAACAAACTGCGTCTTGCAAAATACATCAAAGAGCACAACGGCATCGAAGTAGATCCGCGTTCCATCTTTGATGTGCAGGTAAAACGTCTGCATGAATACAAACGTCAGTTGCTGAATATTTTACATGTCATGTATCTGTATAATGAATTAAAAGAGCACCCGGATATGGATTTCTATCCGAGAACCTTTATTTTTGGTGCAAAGGCAGCAGCAGGCTACAAGAACGCAAAACTTACGATCAAACTGATCAACAATGTGGCGGATGTTATCAACAATGACAGAAGCATTAACGGCAAGATCAAAGTCGTATTCATTGAAGATTACCGCGTATCGATTGCAGAGTGGATCTTTGCGGCAGCAGATGTCAGTGAGCAGATTTCTACTGCAAGTAAAGAGGCATCCGGAACCGGTAATATGAAGTTTATGTTAAACGGTGCGCTGACGCTCGGAACGATGGATGGTGCAAATGTTGAGATTGTAGAGGAAGTCGGCAAAGAAAATGCATTTATTTTCGGTATGAGTTCCGATGAAGTCATTGCACATGAGAGAAACCGTGACTATGATCCAATGCAGATCTTTAATACGGATCAGGATATCCGCAAGGTACTGATGCAGCTGATCAACGGATTCTATTCACCGAACGATCCTGAGCTGTTCCGTGACCTTTACAACTCACTGCTCAATACACAGTGTACGCAGTTTGCAGATACCTATTTCATCTTAAAAGATTTCCGTTCTTATGCAGAAGCACAGAAACGTGTGATGGAAGCGTACAAAGATGAGGAAGGCTGGGCAAAGAGTGCAATCTTAAATATCGCACATGCCGGTAAATTCTCCTCTGACCGTACAATCCAGGAATATGTGGATGATATCTGGCACTTAGACAAAATTACCGTAGAGGTATAAGAAAATCGTATAAGATAGCAGACTGCCTGTTTTAGCAGGCAGATATGTGCACAGAAAAAGAAACCCGGCTTTGGGGTCATGTACCTTAAAGCCGGGTTTTTACATAATAATGTTTTTTTTAATATCTTAGTTTAAAATCTTAATACTTCCTAAAAGTGGAAGCTCTTTTTCTTCATCTTTGCAGGCATATACTAATCCCATGATCCAGAAAATAAAGAATACAATGGAGAGAATGCCGCTGACAGCCCATCCACAGATCGGAATGCGCGAAATAATAATGCTGTTGATCAGTGATGCAAGGTATAACACCAGTGACTGGTTTAAATGAAATTTTGCACCCTCTTTGTCACCGGCGCAGAATGCAATCAGCCAGCCGATAAGCGTGATGTAGGAAACGATTCCTGTTGTTTTCTTGTCCATAAGTAAACCTCCTCGAAAATTTAATAACATTTGTATTCTAACACTCCTATCAGCAAAATGCAAAAAATATAGAGAAAAAAAGAAAATTTTGCAGAAATTAAGGAAAATGTAAAGTAAATCTTTTGAAAATCTTTATCTTTTTCTGCGGGCGTTCTTTGCATTCGGAAGGTAAGATAATACACAAAGGAGGATAAGAGCAGAAATAATTCAGGTGTGCCGGAAATAACATAAGATTTGTTTCATTTTGATAAGGTAAATGATATACTGATAGGAAGTGTGGCAAAAAGGAATATCTGCGGCACAGAAAGAAAAGGGGAGAAGTGTGAAAATCTTTCACACAGACAAAAATAATGGAACAGTACAATATTTTAATCGTTGAAGATGACAAAGAGATCCGTGATGGAATCGAGATATTTTTAAAAAGCCAGAATTATAACGTTTATAAGGCGGCAGATGGTATAGAAGGTTTAGAGATTATTGAGAGTAAGGAGATACATCTTGCGATTGTTGATATCATGATGCCGCGTATGGATGGGGTAACAATGACATTAAAACTCAGGGAACATCATGATTTTCCTGTAATTATGCTTTCAGCGAAATCAGAGGAGACAGATAAAGTGATTGGGCTGAACATCGGAGCGGACGATTATGTGACAAAACCATTTACGCCGTTAGAATTGATGGCGCGCGTCAATTCCCAGCTCCGGCGTTATACAAAGTTTAACAACAAAAGTCAGGAGAAAAAGGAAAATGACAGGGTACATATCATTGGCGGTATTGAGCTGAATGAAGATACAGTGGAAGTATTTGTGGATGGGAAACCGGTGAAAATGACACCGATCGAGTTTAAGATTTTAGCACTTCTGATGAAAAATCCGGGAAGAGTTTATTCGGCGGACGAGATTTACGAGCGTGTCTGGAATGAAAAAGCGATCAATACGGATACGATCATGGTGCATGTGAGAAATATCAGGGATAAGATTGAGATCAATCCGAGAGAACCAAAATATTTAAAGGTGGTGTGGGGCGTTGGATATAAAATGGAAAAACAGCCGTAAGGCGGGGATTGCGATAACAGCAGGGTTTCTTCTTGTTTTAGCAGTTATCAATTTTTTATGCTATCCGGGAATCAATCGCAGAAGCAAAGACTGGATGCAAAAGACAGAAGCAGCAAAAACAGGAACAGACAGTGATACGCAGATTCGGACACAGTTTCTGAAAAATCTGTATGAGGGATTTTATTTGCTCGATCTGGAATATCAGAATCAGAAGAGTGAGACGGAGATGTCAGCAACAGATCTTTATATCGCATCTTATGCAAAAGCGGATGAAACCGACAGGTGGGAGTCACAGGAACAATTAGAGCAGGTAACCAATGATGAAGTATTGTCGGTGATGGATGAATGGAGCAGTCAGTTTGAAAAAATCCGTTCCCAGATTGATTATTGCGTCATGGAATCCGAAGATGGAAGTAAACTGAAAAATACAACGCAGAATTTAGAGAGCGTACTCGGTGGAGAGGAAAAGGATGTCAGTGAACAACTGGCACAATATTACAGCGAATTGTTTGCGGTAAAATTTAATGAAGTCGGGGCGATGGAAGTAATTCCTCTGCTGTCAGACAGGGAAAATAGCGGCGATCTTTTAGTAAAATCCTTAGGGGCACAGGAACGCAGTGAACTGTTAAAAACTAATCTGGAAGAGTATTTTAATCCAACAGACATGCCCGTGCTCAAAGGACCGGAAAATATAGAGTTTGTGATCGGTATTTCCAAAGAGAAAGCATCTGAAAATATTCTTTATGATTCTGGCAGTGATGAGGAAGAAGATTATTTTGAAAAGCTGTCCGCCTATAAAATTAATGGGGCACTTCCATTGTATGGCGCATCTGTTGTAGCGGTGATCGCATTTATGTTTTTTATGACAGGGAAAAAAGCCGGAGGCAATATCTTAAATGATGGAAAGGTACATGCTTACGCGGCAGAACTTGGAGTCACAGGTGTGATCTGCGGACTGTGTCTGCAGAATTACTTTATGGAACTTATCTGGTCATATGGATTTGATTCATTTTCGGATGCGGCAGATGAACTGATGGGTGGACAGGTTTATGATGTTGTGATCAGCGTACTTACTGCAGTTGGAACTTTGTGGCTGATCTATGCAATGTGGTTTGCAGCCGCATATCTGCTGAGACCGGTATTTTCAGTCGGACTATGGGAATATGTTAAAAGATACAGTCTGGTCTATCAGATCTTCCCATGGATAAAAAAACAGTTTAAAAAGACAGGCAACCGGATCAGACAGTGGTGGAACACACTCTCCGGGGAGATCACACACATTGATTTCAGTGAGGAAACGACAAAACTGATCTTAAAAGTTGTCGTTATAAACTTTGCAGTGCTTGCAGCCTGTTCCTTGTTCTGGTTCTTTGGGATCGGTGCATTAGTTGTCTATTCGATCGTCCTGTTTTTTATTATAAAGAAACATTATGAGCAGATCAATAAAGATTATCATGCGATGTTAGATGCCATGCAGACGATCGCAGAAGGTAATCTTGATCAGGAGATTCAGGGGGATTTTGGCATATTTAATCCGTTCCGGGACGAACTTGCGCAGATCCAGACCGGTATGAAAAAAGCAGTGGAGGAAGAGGTAAAGAGCCAGCGTATGAAAACAGAACTGATCACAAATGTTTCACATGACTTAAAAACACCGCTCACTGCCATCACGACATACATTGAACTGCTGAAAAAAGAAGACATCACGGAGGAAGAAAGGCGTTCTTACATTGATACTTTAGAGCGTAAATCACTGCGCCTTAAGGTGCTGATCGAAGATCTTTTTGAAGTCAGCAAGGCAAACAGCAATAATATCGTACTTAATAAGATGGAACTTGACGTTGTAAACCTGATCAAACAGGTCAGCATTGAACATGTGGATAAGATGAAAGAGCGGGGACTCGAACTTAAGTGGAATGTGCCGGAAGAAAAAGTACTGTTAATGCTTGATAACCAGAAAACCTACCGCATTTTTGAAAATCTCTTTGTCAATGTGGTCAAATATGCAATGCAGGGCAGCAGGGTTTATTTAGAGGTGCGAAAGAAAGCATCCCTTGTAGAGATCATCTTAAAAAATATGTCTGCTGAGGAAATACATATCAGCGGTGATGAGATCACGGAACGATTTGTGCGTGGCGACAGTTCAAGAAACACAGAAGGTTCCGGACTTGGTCTTGCGATCGCAAAAAGTTTTACCGAAGCCCAGGGCGGCGAATTCCACGTCGAGGTCGACGGGGACCTGTTCAAAGTTGTCATTTTGTTTTAGGGACGGGTGTGTTATAATACCGTTTAGAATATAATGATGTTGGGATTAAATAGTGTATTCACAACGTAACGGCTGGCAACTTGCACAAAGTCGGGATTATTTTTGTGACTTTGGTAGAAAATTAGAAAATCTTAGTATGTCTGTCTATTCACAGTGATGTTCTGCCATGGATGGCAGAACAAGGCAGCATCGAGTCAGGGATGACTCGTTGCTGCCGTTCACGTCACTTTGAAAAAATCTAATTCAGGCATACTTAGTTTTTCTTATTTTCGGACATCGGAACAAAATAGGCACGACTTTGTGTAAGTTGCCAATCAGAAATCTTAAATGCACTATTTGATCCCAACATCATATATACTGACGATTTGAAAATGATATTAACAAATGGGAGGATAACAAAATGGAAACAATGGACGACTACAAAGACGAACTGGAAGCCTCTTTCCGCAGGATCAACGAGGGAGACATCATTTCCGGTACAGTCATTGATGTAAATGAAGAGGAAGTGACTCTGGATTTAAAATATTATGCGCAGGGAATCATCAAAGTTGCTGATCTGAGCAATGATCCTGATTTTAATGTCATGGAACAGGTACACAAGGGAGATGTGATCGAGGCAACTGTGGTACAGACGGACGATGGTGCCGGAAATATCGTACTTTCCAAAAAAGAAGCGAACGATATACTCGCATGGGATAAATTAAAACAGATGATGGAAGATGAGACAACAGTCAAAGTCCGCATCAAAGAGAGTGTACCGAGCGGCGTTGTCACCTATCTGGAAGGCATCCGTGCATTTATCCCGGCATCCCAGATCACACTTGACTATGTGGAAGATACGGATGCATGGATTGGAAAAGAGATCGAAGTGCGTGTGATCACTGTGGATCCGGAAAAAGAAAAACTGGTTTTATCCGGCAAAGCGGTGGCAAGAGAAGCAGAAGCTGAGGAGCGCAATCATAAAATCTCCATGATCGTACCGGGAACCGTACTCGAAGGAACTGTCGAGACACTGATGCCATACGGCGCATTTATCAACCTTGGAAACGGACTGAGCGGTCTGGTACACATCTCACAGATCTGTGAGCGCCGCATCAAAAAGCCATCCGAAGTATTAAAAGAAGGACAGAAAGTCAAAGCAAAAGTCCTTAACACAAATGACAACAAGATCAGCCTCAGCATGAAAGCATTAGAGGAAGAAATGGTCGATACCGCAGGTGTTGCTGACGAAGAACTGGAAAAATACACTGACACAGAATCAACAGGCACCAGCCTTGGTTCTTTACTGGCAGGATTTCACTTTGATGCATAAGCAGTGGCAAATAAGTACATTGAAAACTATGTAAAAACGTCAGAAGCAGCTTATGAAAAACAGAAAGAAATAAAGCAACCGAAAACAGCAGAAAAATAACATCAACCGGCAGGAGATAGCAGGAAAAAAGCCTGATTCTTCTACCGGTTTTTCATGCTCGATAATAGCATACTCACAGAGCACGTATTTTATACTTACCAAAACAGAGGCTGGAATCAACACATACATTGTTGACAAGGAAACAAACATGCGTTATATTAAAACAGAAGTAATTGTTGACGAGGAAACAATATTTCCGCAAAGTAAGGGGTGGATGTATGAAAGAGCAGGAGCTTCTGTTAAAAGAGCTTGCGCTGATGTTAGAGCGGCAGGACATGCTCTCAAAGCTGACCGAAGGGAAATGTCTCGATGAATATGGATATTCCGAGACACACTGTATCGATTATATCGGAAGGTTAGAGCTGCCGAATGTCACAAAGATCGCAGAACATATGGGGATGACAAGAGGCGCGATCAGCAAAATGACAAAGAAACTGTTAACGAAAGGGCTGATTGAAAAGTACACTTTGGAGTCGAATAAAAAAGAAGTTTATTTTAAACTGACAGATCTTGGCAAAACATTATTTGAGGAACATGCAAAGCGTCATAAACGCTGGGAGAAAAGAGATATGGAGTTTTTGTCCCATTATTCGACAGAAGATGTAAAGACAGTGTACCGTTTTATGAAAGAATTTAATCATTATTTAGAGGGACAGATCGAAGAATTGTCGTAGACAATAGAATGCACGCTCCGCGAATATTCTATTGTCATGAAAAAAATCCTCCATGGGCATATGCCACAGAGGATATATAAGTTTAAGATTGACTATCTGTATCAACACTGGTATCAGCAGCATCTGTATCAGCGCTGTCTGCGATATCTGTGTCCGGTTCTGTGAAAGGGATCACATCCACGGAAAAATCTTTTGTGATATCTTCAACCGCTTCGGAATTCTTAGAAAAAGCGGCAGCAATGCGGTCTGATGAATCATCAGAAGTATTTTCTGCAGTATAGGAAGAGGTATCCGTGTTCTGTGCCATAGAAGCAGTACCGGTTGATGACTGGGAAGATATCATATTTTTCAATTTTAAAATGGTGGTTAAGATATCTAATGCATCTTTGCTGATATTTTTGGATGAGAAGAAATCAGCAAGCATCTGATTTGCCTCATCTCTAGCACTTCCGGTCAGATTGAAAATAGAAGAAAGCTGATCTGAAACAGAAGATACGGTATTTGAAACAGCAGAACCAAATTCTTCCATATAAGAGAGTACTTTTTTGACGTAATTCTGTGTCTCGGTAAAAGGCGGGATGCCGCCGTATTTGTCCACATTCGCGCTGCCGGCATTGTAAGCGGCGAGCGCAAGGGAGATATTTCCCTGATAATTGGATAATAACTGGCTGATATATTTTGCACCGCCCATGATGTTCTCTCTTGCATCATAGGAATTGGAAACACCAAGAGCAGCAGCGGTAGATGGCATTAACTGCATGATCCCGACAGCGCCTGCATTGCTCACGGCAGAGGGATTGAAGCCGGATTCTGCTTTGGCGATCGATTTTAATATAATAGAAGAAACACCATAGGAATTGGCGGCCTCTTCAAAAATAGAGTCAAGTTCGCCTGAAGTATAGGAATTTGCAGAGGATGCAGTTGTCTGGGCTGCGGATATCCCTGATGTATCTGCGCCTGTGGTACCGGTCTGTGAGGTATTCTGGCTGTTTTCCAAAGCTTTTGTACTGTCAGCTAACGCAGCCGCAAAATCATCCGTATTAGACTGTTTTGCAGCTTCGGCACGCTTTGCAGCCTGTTCATTGATGCGGCTGACTAATGCGTGATCCATATAATTTAAAACGGTAATACTCATTCATAACTCCTTTTCGTGTAAAACGCGACTAAAAAGAGTATAGCACATGTTTTTGCAATAGTGAAGTTTTTGTTGAAAATTGTCTTGATGTATCACAAAAATTGTTGTAGAGTACATAGTGCGACAAGCTAAAGTGATAAAGTAACAGGGATAGAAAAAAGAAATGGATTGTGAAATAGAAAAAAACAAAGTAAGTAAAAAAGCTTCCTATGAAAAAGCGTTTAAAGCTGCATTTCCATATACAATACCGGTCATGACGGGATATCTGTTTATCGGTATGGCTTTTGGAGTGATGATTCAGGAAAAAGGGTATAATTTTCTGTGGGCAATACTGATGAGCGTCCTGTGTTATGCAGGGAGTGGACAGTATCTCGCCGTGAATTTTTTTGCGCCGGGCGTGAGTCTTTTACAGGTAATTTTCATGGAGTTTATGTTAAATATCCGGCATATTTTTTATGGTCTGTCGTTATTAGAGCGTTTTGCAAAGATGGGGAAGAAGCGTCTGTATATGATCTTTTCCCTGACAGATGAAACATATTCCTTATTTTTTGTAACGAAGGTGCCAAAGGATGTGGAAGAAGGACAGTTTTTATTTGCAATCGCACTGTTAGACCAGCTTTACTGGATCATCGGTTCCGCAATCGGGGCACTGCTTGGATCAGTACTTCCAATCGACACGACAGGAATTGATTTTGCGATGACGGCGTTGTTCGTCGTGATCATGGTGGAGCAGTGGATGGAGTCAAAAAACCGTCCGAGCGTACTGATCGGACTTGGATGCGGACTGGTTTGTCTTCTGATCTTTGGCGCAGACAATTTTATTCTGCCGACCATGATCTGTATTATGCTGATCCTGCTTCCGTGCAGAAAGTTTTTGGATAAAGAAACAGAACAGAAAAAGGAGGTAGAGCATCATGCCGGTTAGTGTGGCGCGTTCACTTGTTATCATTGCAGCAGTTGCGGGAACGATCTTTTTTACAAGGCTCTGCCCGTTTTTATTCTTTCCGCCGGGAAAACCGATCCCGCCGGTGATACAGTATCTTGGAAAAGTATTGCCGCCGGCAGTCATCGGAATGTTGGTGATTTATTGTTTAAAGGCGGTAAGTATCACATCCTATCCATATGGATTACCGGAGTTTATAGCGGTGGCAGTAGTGATACTGCTTCATGTCTGGAAACGAAACAACCTGCTTAGTATCGGCGTCGGGACAGTGCTTTATATGGTGCTGATACAGGCTGTATTTTAATAAAATGGAGGAATATTATGAAGAAGAAACCTTTTGTAACCAAAGAACAGCTCGAAGAGATCGTAAAAAAATATCCGACACCGTTTCATCTCTACGATGAAAAAGGAATCCGTGAAAATGCGAAGGCGGTCAAGGAAGCATTTTCCTGGAATCCCGGATTTCGTGAGTATTTTGCGGTAAAGGCAACGCCAAACCCGTACATCCTTGATATCCTAAAAGAATATGACTGCGGCTGCGACTGTGCATCCTTAACAGAACTGATGTTGGCAGACTCTCAGGGATTTGACGGAAAGCACATCATGTTTTCCTCAAACGATACACCTGCCGAGGAGTTTAAATTTGCCAATGAACTTGGTGCGATCATCAACTTAGATGATTTTACCCACATTGACTTTTTAGAAAAAACGATCGGCAAAATTCCTGAGACGATCAGCTGCCGTTATAATCCGGGCGGAGTCTTTAAGATGAGCAACGGCATCATGGATAATCCTGGTGATGCCAAATATGGTTTTACACATGAGCAGATCATCGAGGGATTTAAGATCTTAAAAGAAAAAGGCGCAAAACATTTTGGCGTACATGCATTCTTAGCGAGCAACACCGTGACAAATGAATATTACCCGAAACTGGCAAGACAGTTGTTCGAACTGGTTGTGGAACTGCGTGACAAGACCGGATGTGATATCCAGTTTATCAACCTTTCCGGCGGTGTCGGTGTGCCTTATACACCGGATCAGACACCGAACGATATCCGCGTGATCGGACAGGGGGTCAAGGAAGCTTTTGAGGAGATCTTAGTTCCGGCAGGACTTGGAAATATCTCTATTTATACAGAGATGGGACGTTTCATGTTAGCACCTTACGGCTGCCTTGTGACGAAAGCAATCCATGAGAAACACACCTATAAAGAGTATATCGGTGTGGATGCCTGTGCAGTCAACCTGATGCGTCCGGCAATTTACGGGGCATATCATCACATCACCGTTATGGGAAAAGAGGACGAGCCTTGCGACCACAAATATGATGTGACAGGTTCCCTCTGCGAGAACTGTGATAAATTTGCCATTGACCGTATGCTGCCGAAGATCGATATGGGAGATCTGCTTGTGATCCACGATGCAGGAGCACATGGTTTCTCCATGGGATATAACTATAACGGAAAACTGCGCTCCGCGGAGGTATTGTTAAAAGAGGATGGTTCCACCCAGCTGATCCGCCGTGCAGAGACACCGGATGACTACTTCAGAACTTTTGACTGCTTTGATATTTTAAAGGATATGAAGCATCCGGAGAGAAAATAAGACTTCATTCTGCAAGAGGAGTGTGTCATGTGTATTGATGAATTGAGGTTTGAAGCTGCAAAAAACAGAGTGATCGGGATAAACAGGGAGCGTCAGGGAATCGGGACGCTCTCAGAGAAAACGGTACATGCCGTTTTGAAAAATTATTATGCGCCGGATACGGATATGCACGAAATCCCAATCGAAAATTTTGTGGCGGACATTTTTACGGGGACCGAGATCATTGAGATACAGACACGCTCCTTTCAGGTTATGCGGAGAAAACTGGATGCGTTCTTAAAAATCTATCCGGTCACGATCGTCTATCCGATCCCGCATGTCAAATGGCTTTTGTGGATCGATGAAGAGAGTGGCGAGATGTCACCGAAGCGCAAGTCCCCCAAAAAAGGAAATCCGTATGTGGCATTTAAAGAATTGTATAAAATACGTCCGTTTTTAAAAAATGAAAATTTAAGATTTCGGTTTGCACTGATCGATATGGAGGAGTACCGCCTGTTAAACGGCTGGAGCCGAGATAAAAAGAAAGGCAGTGAGCGCTATGACCGGATCCCGGTGCAGTTTGTGGAGGAAGTCTGCATTGAGAGACGGGAAGATTATATGCAGTTTATCCCATTTGACCTGCTGGAACCTTTTACTACGAAAGATTTTTCAAAATCTGCAAAAATTCCGTTGTCGCTTGCACAGACTGTGCTTCTGATTCTGACGGATTTAGAAATCGTGGACAGAGTGGGAAAACAGGGGAATAGTTACCTGTATAAAGTCTGTGAGATATAAGAAAAAGGGTATCTGGATTTTAATAGTTACTCACGATCAGTCTGCGCCGGAACACGGAATCCATATGATCGAGTGTATGTCTTGCCTGGGAATAGCGGTTGCGGTTGGTATGGATGACATAAAACTGGTGTGCACCCCGGTATTTTTCGCGCAGAAAAAATGGTATCTTAATAAAACTCCGCGTAAATGGAATCTGATTTTCAATCAATAACTGTGCCGCCTGATCACTGATCCGCTCATTGGTTGTGCGGCATAACTCTATATCTTTGTCGAGATGTTTTGTATCTTTTCCTAATATAAGTGCTTTTCCCATAGTTTCTTCCCCTTTTTCAAAAAACTATCATATACGATAACTTTTGTCAAACATACTTTTATTTTTGCAGAAATTGTGGTATGTTATTAAAGTTAGACGGAAAAGCTTGTCTTAAAGGATTAGAAAGGTAATTATAATTATGAAGAAAAAAGTAGTAGTATTAATGCTTTGTACGATGATGGCAGTCACTGCACTCGGATGCGGCGGGAAGAAGAATGATACCGCAGAGGGGACAGAGGCTGCAGAATCAGTAAACGGCACGGAAACAGCAGAAGGAACAGAAACAGTGGAATATGAGAGTCCTTCTTATGATCTGGATCCTTCCGATTATGTGACACTCTGTGATTACAGCAAGGTTCCGGTTACGATCACAGGCGATTATGATGTGGATGACCAGGATGCAAAAGATTATTTTGAGCAGATGTTTTCTTATTACGGACCGTTCTACGTTGCAGATGATACCAAAACAACCGTTGGAGATGGTGATATCGTAAACGTGGACTATGTTGGAAAATTAGACGGAGTGGCATTTGATAATGGAAGTGCCGAGGATCAGAATATCGATGTGGACAATAACTGTTCCGCAGGAAGCCAGTCAAGCTCCTTTATTGACGGCTTTACAGATGATCTGAAAGGTGCATCTGTCGGTGATGTTATTGACAGCGATGTGACATTCCCGGATAACTATGGCAATGCAGACCTTGCCGGAAAACAGGTTGTATTCACATTTACCGTCAACTCAATCCAGAAAGAGATGACACTCGATGATGTGGATGACGATTTTGCGCAGAAACAGTTTCAGGCTGACACAGTAGATGATATGTATGCACAGATTAAATCATTCCTTGAAAATCAGGCCAGCAGCAATAAGGACAGTGACACTTACACAGCAGTGCAGGAGTACCTGTTAGAAAATTGTAAAGTGGATATCCCGGAAGATTATCTGACAGCCCGTGTCAATGATTATGAGAAACAGTATGTACAGAATTACTGTAATGGGGATGCATCCAAACTTGAGGATTACGTCAGCAGCCAGTACAACATGACACTTGATGAGGTGCGTCAGGAGTGGAAATCAGGCATGGAGAAAAATATTTCCATGGAGTTTATCACAGGTGCGATCGCAGCAAAAGAGGGCACCGAGCTTGACGAGGACGGATTTTCTTCTTATGTGCAGACTCTGATGAGCAATAACAGTCTGTCATCTGAAGACGATTTATATAAGAACTATGGCTACGGTGATGCAGCTTATGGTGAAAAATATTTAAGACAAGTCTATGTTGATAATCTTGCATTGCAGTCTGTCAAAGATAATGCGGATGTGACTGTGGAAGCTCCGGCGGAGACAGAGAGTACTGAGGGCACAGAGAGTGCAGAACCGCAGGAAGCTGTCGACGCTGCCGAGACAGAAACAGCAAATTAATCAAATAAATATCCCAAAAGAAGACCAAAGAGATGGGGATTGGAGGATTCAATTATGGATATGGTAAATGTAAGGGATTTATTCCGGAAACAGGAAGAATATGTGGATCAGACCGTGACGATCGGTGGATGGGTGCGGAGCATCCGTAATTCCAAAAATTTTGGATTTATCGTGGTGAACGACGGAACATTTTTCGAACCGGTTCAGGTCGTATATTCCAATGTTTTAGAGAACTTTGATGATGTTGAAAAGTTAAATGTCGGTGCAGCGATCATCGTGACAGGTAAGCTTGTTGCGACACCGGGAACCAAGCAGCCGTTTGAAATCCAGGCAGAGAAAATCGAGATCGAGGGTGTTTCCACACCGGATTATCCGCTGCAGAAAAAGAAACACAGTTTTGAGTATTTAAGAACGATCTCCCATTTAAGACCAAGAACAAACACGTTTGAGGCAGTTTTCCGTGTGCGTTCCCTGATTGCATATGCAATTCATAAATTTTTCCAGGAGAGAGATTTTGTTTATGTACACACACCACTGATCACAGGAAGTGACTGTGAAGGTGCGGGAGAAATGTTCCAGGTAACGACACTGGATATGAACAATCTTCCGAAAAATCCGGATGGAACGGTAGATTATACGAAGGATTTCTTTAATAAGCCGACCAACCTTACCGTAAGCGGACAGTTAAACGGTGAGACTTATGCGATGGCATTTAAGAACATCTACACATTTGGACCGACGTTCCGTGCAGAAAATTCCAACACGACCAGACATGCAGCAGAGTTCTGGATGATCGAGCCGGAGATCGCATTTGCAGATCTGGAAGATGACATGATCTTAGCCGAGAGCATGTTAAAATACATCATCAACTATGTACTTGAGAATGCACCGGAAGAGATGGCATTTTTCAACAACTTCATTGACAAAGGACTCTTAGAGCGCTTGCAGCATGTGGCAAATTCCGATTTTGCCCGCGTGACATACACAGAGGCAGTTGAGATCTTAGAGAAACACAATGACAAGTTTGAATATAAAGTTTCCTGGGGAACTGATCTTCAGACGGAGCATGAGCGTTATCTGACCGAGGAGATCTTCAAACGTCCGGTATTCGTAACCGATTACCCGAAGGAGATCAAGGCATTCTACATGAAGATGAATGATGACGGAAAGACCGTAGCAGCCGTTGACTGTCTGGTACCTGGTATCGGTGAGATCATCGGAGGAAGCCAGAGAGAGGATGATTACGATAAACTTCTTGCAAGAATCAATGAACTCGGCTTAAAAGAAGAAGATTATCAGTTTTATCTGGATCTCCGCAAATATGGTTCTGCAAGACATGCAGGATTCGGACTCGGTTTCGAGCGCTGCGTTATGTACTTGACAGGAATGTCTAACATCCGTGATGTTATTCCGTTCCCAAGAACCGTAAATAACTGCGAATTATAAAAAAGAATAGAGTTACAGAGGACTGCCGCCCGGATGAATAAGATTCTGCGGGCGGCGGTTTTTTGATATCCGAATCTTCATAGGAAAATGCGTTCTGCAAATTTGTGTAAACCTCCTAAAAACCTGCAAAAATTGAGAAAAAATGTAGCATAAATATAATTGACATAATGTATAATAAGTAGTAGTATCAAAATACAAAAGATATAGTAACAAATACTACATGTAAAAACAATAAATACTATTTTGCTAAAGGAGGTCATATTATGTTACAGATAGGGATTCGTGAACCGGGAAGCGCCATTACACATTTTATAGCTATGATGATGGCAATATTTGCCACATCGCCGTTGTTAGTCAAGGCTGCGCTGAATGGAAATCATACAACGATTCTGGCAATGGCCGTGTTTATGGGAAGCATGGTGCTGCTTTATGGTGCAAGTACGGTGTACCATTCGCTTGTTGTCCGGGATAAAATTTTAAAGATATTCCGCAAACTCGACCATATGATGATATTTGTCCTGATTGCCGGATCTTATACGCCGGTATGTCTGATCGTACTTGGCGGGAAGTCGGGTTATACGCTGCTTGCGGCAGTTTGGGGCATTGCGGCGGCAGGAATGTTGATAAAAGTGCTCTGGATCAACTGCCCGAAGTGGTTTTCATCCGTGATCTATATCGCAATGGGATGGGTGTGTCTGTTTGTATTCCGGGAACTGTTAGCCACTCTTTCCCAGGCAGCATTTTTGTGGCTGCTTGCAGGCGGTCTGATCTATACTGTCGGCGGTGTGATCTATGCATTAAAACTGCCGGTGTTCAACGCGAAGCACAGTCAGTTTGGCTCCCATGAAGTATTTCATCTGTTTGTCATGGCTGGAAGCATCTGCCATTTTGTATTCATGTATCAGTATGTAGCGTGAAAAATAAAACGATTGCCGGATAGATTTTATGGAAAAGTTAGGTTATAATGTAACAGCAATGAAAAATGAGCAGTGACAGGCAGATGAGAAATGAAATGCCTGTATGAAGAGGAGACAGATATGAGATATACGTTGGAAAATGAAAATTTAAAAGTGGAGATTGACTCATTTGGAGCAGAGATCAAATCTGTAAAAAGAAAATCAGATAACTTTGAATATATGTGGTGTGGTGATAAAAAGTACTGGGGCAGAACATCCCCTGTATTATTTCCGTTTGTCGGTGCGCCGAAAAACAAAGAATACCGTTATGACGGAAAAACTTATACGATGGGACAGCACGGATTTGCAAGAGATATGGAGTTTACATTAGAGGCACAGACGGAAGAGAACATCTCATTTGTACTGACCGATACTGCGGAAACCTGTGAAAAATATCCATTTCATTTTGCGCTGCACATTGGTTATGAATTGTGCAAAAACGAGGTGAAAGTAAACTGGACTGTGGAAAACACCGACACAAAAGAATTATATTTTTCCATCGGTGCACATCCGGCATTCAACTGCCCGGTTCACGGAGAGGAAAATAAAACCGGATATGGTCTCAAATTTGGCGGCCTGGCAGATACTATTCATCATCATGGAAACACACCGGACGGTATGGCGGTGATGGAGGATAAAGTCCTGGCACTGAAAGATGGCTGTGTGACATTTACGGAAGGATTCTTTGATGAGTGCACTTACATGGTCGAAGGAAAACAGACCGGAGAGGTTTCCCTGCTTGACCGTGAAGGCATCCCGTATGTAACCGTAAAATTTGACACCCCGCTGTTTGCAGTATGGTCACCGGAAGGAAAAAATGCACCTTTCGTCTGCATTGAACCATGGTACGGAAGATGCGATGCCACAGATTTTACCGGCACATTGCAGCAGCGCGACTACGAAAACATGCTGCCGCAGGGCGGAACATTCAAGGCAGCTTATAGTATTGCATATCTGTAAGATAGAGTCAGCAAAAGGTGGATCATAAAAATAAAAAACGCAAAAGCATGTAAAAAAAGCATAGCTTTTGCGTTTTTTTCATATAGTGAAACAGAATCGAAAACCTGTGGAGTGGTCAATGAATATACAGTCAAAAATGAAAACAAGAGATGCAAAAAACAATCCGGTCACTGCGGTATTGGTGTCCGTGCTGGTCATGTTCCTTTTAAGCTGCCTGTTCCTGTTACTGTTGGCTGCACTGTTATATAAGTTTGATCTGAGTGAATCAGCAGTAAAGGTGGGAATCGTTGTCATTTATATCGTCTCCGGAGTGATCGGTGGATTTTTCATGGGAAAGATCATGAAAACACAGAAATTTTTATGGGGATTTGCAGCGGGAGCCATTTATTTTTGCATTTTATTCCTGATATCAGTGCTGGTTAAACAGGGAGTCTCCATGGAACTGCCGAAAGTGGCGACAACATTTATTCTATGTGCGGCATCCGGGATGGCGGGCGGAATGATAAGTTAGTGGTTACTGTCAGGGTGCCAATTAGCATATAGACAGGACTTGCGCAGAATATCAGCGGCGTGCTATACTCAAAGAAAATGTGCATGAATGAAAAAAATTATCAATGTTTCATGCAGAAAAAGATACGCACGAGGAGGAAGACATGGAAAGACAGAAGAGACAGGGAGCAGAGTACGAGTTTTACGGAAAACTCCCGCTGAAAAAGGCAATCCCGCTGGGATTACAGCATGTGCTGGCAATGTTTGTGGGAAACCTGACACCGATCCTGATCATCTCAGGGGCATGTGGTATTGCAGGTGAGGAGTTCGGCAGTCTGCAGGTCGATCTGCTGCAGAATGCGATGCTGATCGCCGGGATCGTGACACTGATCCAGTTATTTGCGATCGGACCGGTTGGTGGAAAGGTACCGATCATCATGGGAACGAGTTCCGGATTTATCGGTGTGTTTAACAGTGTGGTTCAGGTAATGGGAGGAGGAATCCTTGCATATGGAGCCATTATGTGTGCATCCGTCATTGGTGGTCTGTTTGAGGGAATCCTTGGATTTTTGTTAAAGCCGCTCCGCAGATTTTTCCCTGCGGTTGTAACGGGAACCGTTGTACTGTCGATCGGATTGTCACTGATCGCGGTCGGCGTCAATTCTTTTGGCGGCGGCAATACGGCAAACGACTTTGGTTCAGTAGAAAATTTACTGCTCGGAGCAGCTGTTTTACTGATCATTGTAGCAGTGAAACACTGGATGAAAGGTATGGCGAGTGCATCATCGATCCTGATCGGTATTGTGGCAGGCTATATCATTGCTGCGATCATGGGACTGGTACTGCCGACAACAGCAGTCAATGCGGATGGTGTGGAATACACAAAAGCCTGGGTGTTAAACTGGGATAAGGTTGCAAATGCAGCCTGGTTTTCCGTTCCGAAATTAATGCCGGTCAAACTGGTATTTGACTGGAGAGCAATCATTCCGGTTCTGATCATGTTTGTTGTTACCGCGGTTGAAACAGTCGGAGATATCTCCGGTGTTATGGAAGGTGGAATGGGCAGAGAAGCTACCGACAAAGAACTTTCCGGCGGTGTCATCTGTGATGGAATTGGTTCTTCGCTTGCAGCACTTTTTGGTGTTCTGCCGAATACTTCTTTCAGTCAGAATGTAGGACTTGTCACAATGACGAAAATCGTAAACCGTATGGCGCTTGCATCCGGAGCCGTATTCCTGATTTTATGTGGTTTATTCCCGAAACTTGCAGCACTGATTTCAATCATGCCGCAGAGTGTACTTGGAGGAGCTGCCGTTATGATGTTTTCATCCATCGTGATCAGCGGAATCCAGCTTATTACCAAAGAACCGATGACGATGCGCAATATCACGATCGTCTCCGTCGCATTGGGACTTGGCTATGGAATCGGATCCAGCAGCGGCATCCTTGCACATCTGCCGCAGGGCATCCAGCTGATCTTTGGCGGTTCCGGTATTGTTCCGGCAGCCATTGTGGCGATCATCTTTAATATTATCCTGCCGAAGGATGCGGAATAAAAAAAACTTCCCATATGAAAAAAGTTATGTTATACTGTATAAGTTAACAGAACTCCGCGCGAAAGCGAATAAATACATAGTATTACGGGGAGCGGGCAAATGGCGTATCCCATGTGTGCGGAAATTACAAAAAAGGAGAGAAGCATCATGAAACATGTAAAGACATTAAATACCAAGAGATTACAGAACACAATCAAAAAAGGCGGCTGCGGCGAGTGCCAGACATCCTGCCAGTCTGCATGCAAAACATCCTGTACAGTAGGAAACCAGAGCTGCGAGCACAAATAAGATTTGAGCTGGTACGGCCGGGCATGCATAGCATGGTAAAAATTGTGCATATGAGTGCCGGATATGCCATTATGGCATCATACAAAATGACTGTGTGATACAACGATGAAAATCATACGGTCGGATATAAGTGAAATCTGCAAACGACCGTTCGCATAGCGTGCGGTCATTTGTACGTTTTATCGGCAACATTAAAATGCCGTAATACTTGAAAAAAATATATTGATTTGCAGAAAACTTTAAATGTTTTGCTGTAAAATCAGATAGAAAGAGAGGAAATATTATAGTGGTTCATCAGTATAAGAACAACGGCTATGATATTGTTTTAGATGTAAACAGCGGAGCGATTCATGTGGTGGATGACGTGACTTATGATGTCATTGAGATGATCGATCAGAGCCAGCCGGAATCGTATGCAAGGGATGAGATCGTATCTGCACTGTCCGGAAAATACGGCAAAGAGGAAGTGGAGGAAGCAATCGATGAAGTCCAGACATTGATCGATGAGGAGTCACTTTTTACAAAGGACACTTACGAAAACTATATCATGGATTTCAAAAAACGCCCGACGGTTGTCAAGGCACTCTGCCTGCATATAGCACATGACTGCAACCTGGCATGTCAGTACTGCTTTGCTGAGGAGGGAGAGTACCATGGAAGAAGGGCACTGATGTCCTTTGAAGTTGGAAAGAAAGCACTGGATTTCTTAATTGCCAATTCAGGTAACAGACGAAATCTTGAGGTGGATTTCTTTGGCGGCGAGCCGCTTATGAACTGGCAGGTCGTAAAAGACTTAGTTGCCTATGGAAGAGAGCAGGAAAAGCTGCATGACAAGAATTTCCGTTTTACACTGACCACAAATGGTGTGCTTTTAAATGACGAGATCATGGAATTCTGCAACAAAGAGATGGCAAATGTGGTCTTAAGTATCGATGGAAGAAAGGAAGTTCATGATAAGATGCGTCCGTTCCGCAAAGGGGCAGGAAGTTATGATCTGATCGTTCCAAAGTTTCAGAAATTTGCAGAGAGCAGACATCAGGACAAATATTATGTGCGTGGTACATTCACACACTACAATCCTGATTTTGCAGCAGATGTACTTCATCTTGCGGATCTTGGTTTCAAACAGATCTCCGTGGAGCCGGTAGTTGCAGAACCGAGTGAACCGTATGCGATCACAGAGGAAGATCTTCCACAGCTGTTTGAGGAATATGACAAACTTGCAGCGGAGATGGTAAGACGTCACAAAGAGGGAGATGATTTTAATTTCTTCCATTTTATGATCGATCTTGAGGGCGGTCCATGTGTGGCAAAACGTCTGTCCGGCTGTGGTTCAGGAACCGAGTACCTTGCAGTGACACCATGGGGAGATTTTTATCCATGTCACCAGTTTGTCGGCAATGAAAAGTTTTTACTTGGCAATGTGGATGAAGGTATAAAAAATACAGAGATCCGTGATGAGTTTAAGTGCTGTAATGTCTATGCAAAAGAAAAATGCAGAAAATGTTTCGCAAGATTCTACTGCAGCGGCGGATGTGCAGCAAATGCGTATAATTTCAGCGGTGACATCTGTGGGGCATATGATATCGGATGTGAATTGCAGAAAAAACGTATTGAGTGCGCGATCATGATCAAGGCTGCCGAGGCCGATTGTGAATAAATAAGAAACAGGAAGGAAAAAGAAAATGAAAAAGAGTAAAGCAGCAGTCATATTAGTTGCGATTCTCGCTGCATTTGCGGGACTTGCCTATTATGCATCTATTATTCTTTCATCGACCGGTATTGGGGAAGAAATGAGTATTCCGCTTGGACTTGATCTGTCCGGTGGTGTATCGATCACCTATCAGGTCATGGATGAAAATCCGAGCGCAGAGGATATGAGTGATACGATTTACAAACTCCAGAAGCGTGTGGAAAGTTACAGTACAGAGGCATCCGTATATCAGGTTGGAGATGATCGTATCGCCGTTGAGATCCCGGGTGTTACGGACGCAAGCAAGATTTTGGAAGAACTTGGTAATCCGGGTTCCTTAGAGTTCCAGCTTTCAGATGGTACCGTATTTATGACGGGTGACCAGGTGGCAGATGCACAGGCTGCAACAACCACAGATCAGTATGGAAACAAGCAGTATGTGGTACAGCTTACACTGACAGATGAGGGAGCAAAGACTTTCGGAGAAGTTACTTCTGAAAACGTCGGAAAAGCACTTCCAATCGTATACGATGGAGAAGTTATCAGTTATCCGACTGTTCAGGAGGCAATTACCGGAGGTACTGCACAGATTTCCGGTCAGAGCACCTTTGAAGAGGCACAGACTTTAGCAACACAGATCAGAATCGGTTCTCTTTCCCTGCAGTTATCAGAGTTAGAGTCCAGTGTGGTAGGAGCACAGCTTGGAAGCCAGGCAATCTCCTCCAGTTTAAAAGCGGCAGCAATCGGTCTTGTGATCGTAATGGTATTTATGATCATTGTATATGCAGTTCCGGGTGTCGCAGCAGCTTTAGCACTTGCAATTTATACAGCACTTGTGATTGCAACTTTATACTTATTCGAGATCACATTAACATTACCTGGTATTGCCGGTATTATCTTAAGTATTGGTATGGCAGTGGATGCGAACGTTATCATCTTTGCACGTATCCGTGAAGAAATTGCATCAGGAAAATCCGTGATTACTGCAATGAAGAATGGTTTCCACAAAGCGATGTCTGCAATCTTAGATGGTAATATCACAACATTGATTGCAGCGATTGTTCTTATGGGATTAGGTTCCGGTACTGTAAAAGGATTTGCATATACACTGATGATCGGTATTATCCTTTCCATGTTTACAGCACTTGTTGTCACAAGATGGATCCTTTATTCTTTCTACTGGTTAGGAATGAGAGATGAAAAATTCTACGGACGTGCAAAAGAGAGAAAGACGATCAATTTCCTGCAGAAGAGATATGTATTCTTTGCAATTTCTATTGCAGTTATAGCTGCCGGATTTATCGGTATGGGAGTACATAAGGCATCTGGTCAGAATTCCCTGAATTATGGACTTGATTTTATGGGAGGAACTTCCACTACCGCTGATTTTGGCGAAGAATATACGATCGAAGATATTGAAAATAAGATTATCCCGGTTGTAAAAGAAGTAACTGGAGACAGCAATATTCAGGCAAACAAAGTAGAGGGAACAACTCAGATTACGATCAAGACACGTACTTTATCCAAAGAAGAGCGTGATGATCTGAATAATAAGCTGGCAGACAGTTTTGATGTAGATGAATCTGCCATTACATTCCAGAGTATCAGTTCCACGATCAGTGGTGAGATGCGTGCGGATGCAGTCAAGGCGGTTATTATCTCCACAATCTGTATGCTGATCTATATCTGGTTCCGTTTTAAAGATATCCGTTTCGGTGCCAGTGCGATCATTGCCCTGATCCACGACGTACTGGTTGTACTTACCGTATATGCGCTGATGCGTATTTCAGTCGGCAATACATTTATCGCATGTATGCTGACGATCATTGGTTATTCTGTCAACGATACGATCGTTATCTTTGACCGTATCCGTGAGAACCTTGCATTAAAGCATGGTAAACAGACAAGGGAAGATCTGATGGAAGTAGCAAACCGAAGCCTGACACAGACCTTATCACGAAGCATCAACACATCCATAACAACATTTATTATGGTATTTATGCTGTTCCTTCTTGGTGTAGCAAGTATTCGTGAATTTGCACTGCCGCTGATGGCAGGTATGATCTGCGGTGCATATTCATCTATCTGCATTGCAACCGAGTTGTGGTATGTGATGAAAGTTCATCTTGGTAAAAATAAAATAACAGAATAAGATCTGTTGAAGAAAAGTGAAAGTCCTGGCAGTTATTTGCCGGGACTTTTAAGATTCATAGGAAATTACGTCCTATGAATCTTAAAGCCCTCCGGGCGGGATCACACTGCGTCGGAGATGAATTATGTCGCGCAGGCGGTGAATCCTGTAGAACAGGATTCTATTTTAGAAAAAAGGAGAAACATATGGATACGATCGCAGCTTATCTGATCTTTTTAAATCTGGTGGGCTTCCTTATTATGGGAGAGGATAAAAGAAGGGCGAAAATGCATCGATGGCGGATCTCAGAAAGAATGTTATTTTTAGTCAGCATTTTAGGCGGCAGTATCGGAACGTGGGCGGGAATGTATGTGTTCCGCCACAAGACGAGACACTGGTATTTTGTTATAGGAATGCCGCTGATCCTCATTTTACAGATCGCAGGTGCCATCTGGCTTTATCGTCAGGGCTTATATCATTTATAATAATTTGATATAACTATTCTGGCATTTGGAATTGCCAAAAAAAGGAAAGTCATATATAATGATAAACATAGCAAAAGACAAGTGTTTTTCGTAGAAAGACACATTGATCAAACAGCAAAGAAAGGGAGAATTACGGATTATGTATACACTGGAAGATATTCAGGCAGTTGATATGGAAGTGGCAAATGCCATCACCGATGAATTTGAACGTCAGAACAGTCATATTGAGCTGATTGCATCCGAAAACTGGGTAAGCAAGGCAGTGATGTCGGCGATGGGCAGTGTTCTTACAAATAAATATGCAGAAGGTTATCCGGGGAAAAGATATTACGGCGGATGTGAGTGTGTGGATGTTGTAGAGGAACTTGCAAGAGAGCGTGCGAAAGAGCTGTTTGGCTGTGAGTATGCGAACGTACAGCCACATTCCGGTGCACAGGCGAATATGGCTGTACAGTTTGCCATCTTAAAACCGGGTGACACGGTCATGGGAATGAACTTAGATCACGGCGGACATTTGACACACGGAAGCCCTGTAAACTTTTCCGGTACTTATTTTCACATTGTACCTTACGGTGTCAATGACGAGGGATTTATTGATTATGACAAAGTAGAAGAGATCGCGATGGAGTGCAAGCCGAAGATGATCATCGCAGGTGCAAGTGCTTATGCGAGAACCATTGATTTCAAGAGATTCCGTGAGATCGCAGATGCATGCGGAGCAGTTCTGATGGTCGATATGGCACATATCGCAGGACTTGTCGCTGCAGGACTTCATCCAAGCCCAATCCCGTATGCACACGTTGTCACAACCACAACACACAAGACACTGCGTGGACCGCGTGGAGGTATGATCTTATCCAGTCAGGAAATCGCAGACAAATATAACTTTAACAAAGCTATTTTCCCTGGAATCCAGGGCGGACCTTTGATGCATGTGATCGCAGCGAAAGCAGTCTGCTTTAAGGAGGCACTTCAGCCGGAGTTTAAAGTATACCAGCAGAATATCATTGACAATGCACAGGCACTCTGCAAGGGACTGTTAAGCCGTGATATTAAAATCGTATCCGGCGGTACAGACAATCACCTGATGCTTGTTGATCTGACAAATTATGATCAGACCGGAAAGGCAGTGGAGAAACTTCTCGATTCTGTCAATATTACCTGCAACAAGAATACGATCCCGAACGATCCGAAATCCCCATTCGTAACAAGCGGTGTACGTCTTGGAACGCCGGCAGTTACTTCCCGTGGACTAAACACAGAGGATATGGATCAGATTGCAGAGGCAATCGCCATGATGATCAAGGAGGGTGAACCGGCAGCTGATAAAGCGTGTGCAATCGTAAAATCGCTGACAGAGAAATATCCGCTGGAGAGATAAAAGAGAATAGAATATAATTTAATAATGAATAAAAAATGAGGAACCTGTTTCGTGACAGGTTCCTCTTTTTTTGTGACCTTTGAGTTTGTTATTTTACATCATCTGCAATACGGTACAGTGTGTACGAGGTAGAAATCGTATTTTTATTTTTATCGAGATATGTGATTTTCACGATTGTCGGTGCCATAATATCACCATCACGGCTGTATGACTCATAAGAGTAAGTACCATATGCGTAAGAGTAGTCATGTCCGTAATAGTATCCATAATGTCCTAACTGGATACTCTTTCCATTTTTTACCTTTTTTGTTATCTCGGAGTTTGAATAAGTGGTTGAATAGGAAGAATTTGTTTTTGCAACTGGCTTGCTGTAAGTAGAGTATTCGATCTTCTTTAATTTATAACCCTTGTTCATTTTGACATTGACTTTGACAGAATTTTTATTGTAGACTGCCTTTGCGTAATCATATTCTTTGTTGTTAAAAGTTACACTCTTAAAAGGACTATTGTTAGAGAATGTCGGCTCGGTTACATTGACTTTGACAGTAAATTTTTTAATCTTTTTATTCTGTGCATTATATACATCAAAAGATACTGTGTATTTACCGGTTTTCTTGGCATAGACACCAACGTATCCGGAATTACTGGAGCTGGAAAGTGAAAGTCTTGTTACTTTGGCTTTCAGGTTTTTGCTCGATGTTTTGATATTTTTGATGTTTTTTCCGTTTGTACCGAGCTGTACGGAGATAGCCGAATCATTGACCATCGGATAATTTTTGTAATAAGAAACATCTACAGCCTTTGGGGCGCTTGGACCTGTTGCAGCAGATACCGGCGCAGAAGGGATCAGTAATAATCCGGCGCACAGGCAAAGTGTAAGAACAGCGCAAGTAATTTGCTTAAATAATTTCATATCAGATATCCTCCTGTTGGATTATTTTGCAAGACGGGAAATGGAATAAATACTCTCACATTCCTGCTTGGTATATTTGTCGATATAAGTAATAGTGATCTTGGTACGCGCAGCAAGTGAGGTAGAATAGTTTCTGCCGCTGGAATATGAATTATCAAATATATATGCGTACTCGCCAAGCTTTAAGGTGCTGTTGTTTTTCATTGTTTTTACAACTTCTTTACCTGCCTTATTGTAAGTGGTGACAGTGATTTTTTTCAGCGTGTAACCTTTGTTCATTTTAACAGATAATTTGCCGGATTTTTTGCTCGTAAGGGCATAATTAACTTCTTTACCTGCAAATTTGACAGATTTGACTGGCAGGTCATTTTTTACATATACTGTTACTTTACCCGAAGAAAGTTTGTTTCCTGATTTATCGCAGATATTATAGGTGACTTTGTATTTACCGGTTTTTTTGGCATAGAGGCCGATAGACGCAAAGGTATCCGTGTATGTATCGTCTGAACTGGTAGTATAATAGTGGGTGTTTTTTGCAATCAGATTTTTACTGCTGGTTTTGATGTTTTTGATATAACATACTTTGGCTTTTGGCAGATTGACATAGATTGCAGAACTGTCGAAAGAATTACTGGACATGCGAAGTACCTGTCTCTTATACACATCTCCGAGCCCACGAGACCGTACTAGATCTCG